>Ga0187893_10008581_pt1 | contig 16044 bp, 10 predicted proteins | sample MA1701074metaG_FD_139574 | JGI IMG/M metagenome (GOLD analysis project Ga0187893, IMG submission 139574) | White microbial mat communities from a basaltic lava cave in the Kipuka Kanohina Cave System on the Island of Hawaii, USA - MA170107-4 metaG ...
CCCCCGGCCGGAGGGCCGGCTCGGATGTGGTAGAGGACGCTGCCGGCCGTGTGGCCGGGGACGGGGAAGGCGGTGACCCCCTCGGTCACGGGGGTCGGCCCGGTGCCCTCGAGCACCCGGGTGGCGTAGGGGGCGGCCCCCCGGTCCCGCTCGTGGACCCACACCTCGGCTCCGAAGTGGGCGGCGTAGCGCTCGGCGTCGGCCACGTCGTCGCGATGGGTGAGCAGCACGTGGGCCAGCCCGCCGGCGTCCTCGAGGGGCCGCCGCACCTCCCGGGTCCAGCGGGGGGCGTCGACCATGAGGTTGCCGCCCGGGCGGCGGACGAGGTAGCTGTGGGCCCCGAAGGAGTCGCGGCTGTTGTGGCCGAGGCGGGCCACCCCGTCGCCCAGGTCCTGGGGGAAGGCCGGCGCCGGGGGCCGGTGCAGGGTGACGTGGCCGACCGACCGGGTGGGGCAGACCTCCACCGCCAGCCACGCCAGGCGCAGCTCCTCCGGGCTCTCGGGCTGGCGAAGGAAGATGGAGCGGCCCTCGTCGTCGGTGCCGATGAGCCCGGGAGCGACGTGGCGGGAGGCCCCGCAGGCGATGCAGGCGGTGTCGACGAACCAGTCGCCGTCACCACCGGCGGGGTTGCGCTCCGTCGGCCGGGCCACGTCCCCACCCTAGGGTCGCGCCGGCGGCATCGCCGGCGGGTCAGAAGGCGGCCGTGCCCGTGTCCCACATGGTGGGGAAGGCGAAGAGGGCGAGGCCCAGGGGAACGAGGGCGACCGTCGGCGCCCGGCGGGACAGCCGGGTCCCCACGGCGGCCAGCGCGAAGCAGACCACGGCGGCCAGGTAGAAGAAGAACTTCAGCTTCAGGTTCATGACGTCCCCCTCGGGTCGTGCCCACCGGTGGGTGGTGCGTCGAGTGTCCAACCACGAACCGGTGCCGGCAAGGCCCGTCGCCGGGCCTACCTGTCCCTGGAGGCCCGTCGCCGGGCCTACCTGTCCCTGGAGGCCCTTTGCCGGGCCTACCCTGCCTACCAATGGCCCTCTCCTCCCTCCCGGTGCTGCTGCGCGACGATCCGGTGGCCCCGGCGCTGGTGGGCGGAGGGGCGGTCGTGGCCGTGCCCGAGGTGGCCCGGCCCTTCGCCCTGGCCGGGTTGGCGCAGCTCTCGTCCCGCTCGCCGATGGTGGTGGCGGTGCCCACGACCACCGAGGCGGAGCGCCTGGCCAGCGACCTGGGCGCGTTCCTCGGCGAGGGTGAGGTGGCGGTGTTCCCGGCGTGGGAGACGCTGCCCTTCGAGCGGGTGAGCCCCAGCACCGAGGCCATGGGCCGGCGCCTGCGCTGCATGTGGGAGCTGCGCCGGGCGAGCCGGGCCGGCGGGGAGGGCCGGGCCGGGGCGGGCCGGGGCCCGAGCGTGATCGTGGCCCCGGCCCGGGCCCTGGTCCAGCGCCTCGGTCCCCACGTGGAGGACGTGGAGCCCGTGGTGGTGGCCCGGGGCGAGGCCCACGACCCCCTGGAGCTGGTGGAGCGGCTCGTGGCCGCCGGCTACCGCCGGGAGGGCCAGGTGGAGCACCGGGGGGAGGTGGCCCGCCGGGGGTCCATCGTCGACGTCTACCCGTCGACGGCCCAGGCCCCGGTGCGGGTCGACCTGTGGGGCGACGAGGTCGACCGGCTCAGCGAGTTCGCGGTGGCCGACCAGCGATCCACCGGTGAGCTCGACGAGGTGGTGCTCTTCCCCACCCGGGAGCTGCTGCCCACCAAGGAGGTGCGCCAGCGGGCCGAGCGCCTCGTCGCCGCCGAGCCCTGGGCCCGGGACCAGTGGGAGCGCCTGGCCGAGGGCCTGATCTTCGAGGGGATGGAGTCGTGGCTGCCGTGGCTGTGCCCCGGCGAGCACACCCTCGTCGACCTCGTTCCCCCCTCGGGCCTCGTGGTGGTGGTCGACCCGAGGCGCCTGCGGGACCGGGCCAGCGACGTGCTCGAGGAGGAGGAGGCCCTGGCCGACACCCTGGCCGTCACCTGGGGTGCGCCCGAGGGCCGGAGCTGGCCGCGGCTCCACGTGCCCTTCGACCGCCTCGTGGCCTCCACCGGGGCCCCGGTGCGCACGGTGGTGGGTGGGGCCGAGGGGTCGCTCGGGCCCGGGGGGGCCAGGCTCGAGGCCCGGGGGTGGGAGCCGGTCCTGGGCGACGCCGACCGCCTCCACCGCCAGGTGGCGGCACTGCGGGCCGACGGCTACCGGCTCGTGGTGGTGGCCGACGGCGACGCCTCGGCCTCCCGCCTCGAGGCCCTCCTCGCCGAGGGGGGCACCGCCCTGGCCCGCACGGGTGCCGAGGCATCGCCCAACGGCACGGTGGGCGCCGGCGACCCGCCGCCCGGTGCCTCCCTGGCCATCGCCCCGCTGGATCGGGGGTTCGTGGTGCCCTCGGTCCGCCTCGCCGTGCTCACCGAGGGCGACCTCACCGGCCGCCGCCGGGCCCATCGCCCGCCCCGCCCCCGCCGGCGCGACCTCTGGTCGGTCTTCGAGGACCTCCGCCCCGGCGACTACGTCGTGCACCACCACCATGGCGTGGCCCGCTACGGGGGGATGGTCCGCCGGGCCATGGGCCCGGCGCCGGGACCGGGCCAGGCCCCGGGGGAGCGGGACTACCTCCTGCTCGAGTACCGGGGGGGCGACAAGCTCTACGTCCCCTCCGACCAGATCGACGCCGTCACCCACTACACCGGGGGCGAGGCCCCGACCCTCAACCGCCTCGGGGGCTCGGACTGGGCCCGGACCCGGGGCCGGGTGCGGGCCGCCGTGGCCGAGATCGCCCAGGAGCTCATCGTCCTCTACCAGCGGCGGGCCCAGAGCGCCGGCCACGCCTTCGGCCCCGACGGGCCCTGGCAGGCCGAGTTGGAGGACGGCTTCGGCTTCCAGGAGACCCCCGACCAGCTCACCGCCATCACGGTCGTGAAGGCCGACATGGAGTCGCCCACCCCCATGGACCGCCTGGTCTGCGGCGACGTGGGCTTCGGCAAGACCGAGGTCGCCCTGCGGGCGGCGTTCAAGGCGGTGCAGGATGGCAAGCAGGTGGCGGTGCTCGTGCCGACCACGCTGCTGGCCCAGCAGCACCACGCCACCTTCTCCGAGCGCTTCGCCCCCCACCCCCTGCGGGTCGAGGTGCTGAGCCGGTTCCTCACCGCCGCCCAGGCCGCCGAGGTGGTCGAGGGGCTGGCCACCGGGGCGGTGGACGTGGTCATCGGCACCCACCGGCTCCTCTCCGCCGACGTGGGCTACAAGGACCTCGGCCTGCTCGTGGTGGACGAGGAGCAGCGCTTCGGGGTGAGCCACAAGGAGGCCATCAAGGCGCTCCGGGCCGACGTCGACGTGCTCACCCTGTCGGCCACCCCCATCCCCCGCACCCTGGAGCTGAGCCTCACCGGCCTGCGGGACCTCACCCTGCTCAACACCCCGCCCCCCGAGCGCCAGCCCATCCTCACCCACGTGGGCCCCTACGACGAGCGGGCGGTGAGCGAGGCCCTGCGGCGGGAGCTGCTGCGGGAGGGCCAGGTGTTCTTCGTGCACAACCGGGTGGCCGACATCGACCGGGTGGCGGGCGGGCTGGCCGAGCTCGTGCCCGAGGCCCGCATCGCCGTGGCCCACGGCCAGATGGACGAGGGCGCCCTCGAGCAGGTGGTGCTCGACTTCTGGCAGGGGGCCTACGACGTGCTGGTGTGCACCACCATCATCGAGTCGGGCATCGACATGCCCACGGTCAACACCCTCGTGGTCGACCGGGCCGACCTCATGGGCCTGGGCCAGCTGCACCAGCTCCGGGGCCGGGTGGGCCGGGCCGGCCAGCGGGCCTACGCCTACCTCTTCCACCCCCCCGACCGCCGCCTCACCGAGGAGGCCTACGAGCGGCTGCGCACCATCGGGGAGGCCACCGAGCTCGGGTCGGGGTTCAAGATCGCCATGCGCGACCTGGAGATCCGGGGGGCGGGCAACCTGCTGGGCACCGGCCAGTCGGGCCACATCGCGGCGGTGGGCTACGACCTCTACGTGCGCATGGTGAGCGAGACGGTGGCCGAGCTCAAGGGCGAGCCCCTCCCCGAGCCGGCCGAGATCCGCATGGACCTCGGCGTGGACGCCCACCTGGCGCCGGCCTACGTGGGCCGGGAGGAGGACCGCCTCGAGGCCTACCGGCGGCTGGCCACCGTCACCGCCGAGGCCGAGGTGGCCGACATCGCCGCGGAGTGGGCCGACCGCTACGGCCCCCCGCCCCCCGAGGCCGCCGCCCTGCTCGACGTGGCCCGCCTACGGGCCACCTGCGCCCGCCTCGGGGTGCGCGAGGTGTCGGTGGCCCGGGGCGTGGCCCGGCTTTCGCCCCTGGGCCTCAAGGCCAGCCAGCAGGTGCGCCTCCGCCGCCTGGTCCCGGACGCCGTCTTCAAGGAGGACGCCGGCCAACTCGTGGCCCCCGTCCCCGGTCCCGATGTCGTGAGGTCGCTGCTCGGCCTGCTCGGGAGGCTGGTGCCCGAGGAGCCGGCGCCGGCGGCAACGCCGGGAGCGTGAGGCCGGGTGGCTGCCCGTGGCTCCATCGACGCCCGGGCCGGAGCGGGCTCGCGGGGCCCGCATCCGCACCCTGCCCTCACCTCGACACCGCCGGCTCCCGCTTGTGCCGTGCCCGGTGGCAGGCCCAGCACCGCAGCACCAGCTCCTCCACCCGGGTCCGCCGCGTCGTGGCCCAGCCGGGCACGTGGTCGGCCTCGAGGTGCTCCGTCGCCCCGCAGTCCACGCAGGCCCGGTCCCGTTCGGTGACGACCCTCCGCTGGCGGGCGCTGGGATGCCGCCGACGTCCCGAGGCGTCGGTAGGCCGGGACCGGGCGTCGTGGACGAGGGCCCGCAGGAACGACGTCGGCGCCAGGCGCGCCACGACCGTCTCCGCCACCGGCGTGCCGTCGTCGAGCGAGCAGCCGTCGCCCCGCACGTGCAGCACGATCTCGGTGCCCAGGTTGGCGCCCCCACCCCGGAGGAGAGCGACGAGCGCGTCGGCCCGTTGCTGAGCCAGCGAAGGCCACCGCGCCGCCAGTGGCCCGGACGCGCCCGCGGACGCGTTCTCGCCACCCTCCGTCCTGGAGTGGGCCACCCTCGGTGGGCCAGCCGAGCGGCCCGCCCTGTTCGGTCGGGGACGAAAGTCGCCCCGGCGGACGGCCAGCTCGACGGGGGTGGTGACGGTGGCCGCCTGGTAGGGCGGCAGGCGGAAGGAGCCGACCACCATCCCGTCGGCCTCGGTCCACCACCTGAAGCTGCGGGCGCCCTGGTGGCGGGCCTCGGTGTCCTCGGGGCGCTCCCGCCGCTGCAGCCACGTGGCCAGGGTTGCCCCGAGCCGCCCGGCCGGTACCGAGGCGGCCACCGCCAGCAGCTCCGCCTCGGTGGCCGTCGTGGCCACACGGGTGAGGGCCCGCACCTTGGAGTAGCTGACGTGCCCGCCGGCGAAGGCGCCGGCGATGGCCGGGAGCTGCTCCAGGGCGTGGCCGATCCTCAGCCACTCCCGGGACGTGCACGCCTCGACGTCGAGGGCCTCGGCCAGCCAGTGGGCACACGTGGCGGCACCGTCCAGGGCCCACTCCCCGGAGTGGTCGAGCTCGGCGGCCAGGACCACGAGCCGTCGTTGGGCCGTCGCCCACTGCCGGCACTGCTCTCGCATCTCGCGGCGCAACGAGCCGGGAGAGCTCGTCGTCCTGCTCGGTCCTCCGCAGCACCCCATCGTGGCCTCCGCGCTCGCTCTCGTGGTTCTTGAAGGGGTCGGCCACACGGGGGCTGACGAGCAGTGCTCGTCAGCGTATCGAGGTGGTGCGACAGTCACGCCACGTGCGGTTCGGGGCCACGCGCCGTGCCGCGAGCGCGTCCGCGGGCGCGCCGAGCGCCGCGTCTCCCTCAACGAGGGTCCAGCACGCGGTCAACTCCTCCGGCGCCACTCCCGCCGCAACGGGCTCTCCTCCTCCGCCGGCCCTGCCGTCAGAGGTCCGGCGCCAGCCGCGGCCTCGTCGCGCGCGCTGGAGGACGTGCCAGCTCTCGACCGCCTAGACGAACGCGACGCTCGGGTACTCGGCGCACCGCTCGGTCGCGCTCTCGTCGGTCGCGGCCCGAGACGGTGGCCTGATGGGCGTGGGTCACTCACCGTCGCCGACCTGTCTCACCCGCCGCTCGGCTTTCCCACTCTGGCGCATTGCGGCGAGTCGCGGCTCACGGCGCCGCGCCCAGAACGTCGACCCGGGCCAGCGGTGCTCCCGGGCGTAGAAGGCCTCCCGCTGGCCGAGGGAGGTGTCGTACGCCCTGCGCACTTCGGTCGCGTACCGCCCAGTCGCCTCGTGGTCCCCGGCGAACCCGGCAAGGATCGCTCTTGCCGCCTCCAGGCCGTCCGATAGGGCTTTGTATATGCCCTGCGCCGATAGGGGGTCCAACGACGAGGCCGCGTCGCCCACCGCGAGCCAGTTCGGACCCGTGGGGCGGTCCAGGACGAAGCAGCCGACCGGGCACACCCTCAGGCTTCCCGGGACGAAGAAGGAGTCCAGCAGAGCCGGAGCCAGGTGCGTGCTGAGGCTGGCGCGGCGGAGCCACGGCTCTGGCCGGTAAAGCTCCCCCGTCCGCAGGTCGTCCCCTTCGCAGGCCAGCGCGACCGCGATCCGCTGGTCGGGCAGGCGCGCCGCGTACCACCACCCCTCCCGTACGGCTTCGAGCATGGTGAGGCGGAGGAGCTCGGCACCCTCACGTAGGTGGAAGTAGCCCGTGACGCAGAAGAACCGGTCGTGAGTGAGCCTGCGCGAGCCGAGCTGGCGGGCGGCCAGGGCAGCGCTGCCGGTGGCATCTATCACGTACGAAGCCTCGACTGCGCGCACAGCGCCGTGGATCTCGATCTCGACGGTGTACAAGGGCTCGCCGGCGCCGCCGCCGGAGGGGCGCCGGCGCACCGACCGGAACCGGGTGCCGGTCACGACATGAGCTCCGACCTCCCGCGCCCTCCGGGCCAGCAGCAGGTCGAATCGCCTCCGGTCGAGATGGAAGCCTGCGCCGTTGGGGTTGAACGCGAAGTCGTTGAATCCGAGCGTCTCAGTGCCCCACGAGGAGCAACTCCCGTAGCAGGGCTCGTGGCCCTGTGCCAGGAAGGCCTCGATCAGGCCCAGGCGCGCCAGCAGTTGGCGGGAGTCGGGGGGGATGCTCTCCCCGATGCGTTCGGCACCGTAATCCCCGCCCTCCACCACGACCACCGTGCCGCCGCCGCTGCGCCGCAGCGCGATGGCGGCCGCGCACCCTGCCGGCCCTCCGCCGAGGACCACGACGGTCGGTCCTGAACCGCGCGCCCGTCGACCTCCCTCTGTCAGGCGTCTCCCAGGCCATTGATAGGCCACGGCGTGACAAAGGGAGGGTCGTCGTCCTCCAGGAGGCTGGCCACCTCCAGGAACGAGGCCGGCGGGAGCGCGTCGATCGCACCCTGGTTCTCGAGCCCCTCGATCTGGGTCCGCTGCACGACAGTGCCGACCCTCCACCAGTTTCGGATGAAGTCCTCCCGGTTCTGGAACCGGCCCACCTTGGAGTAGTCCTGCGAGTTCGTTCCCGGGCCTCTCAGGGACCATCGCTGACCGGGAAGCTGGCCGGCCTCGTCAGGCCCGTCGGGCGGCCTCGTGTCGGCGGCGACGTTGACGGCCACCGGGCGCTGTGCCGGCCATGACCAGTACAGGGTGCTGTTCTGGGGAGGGTTCGGGCTCGGCGGGTGCGTCGCGCACGAGTTGTAGTCGGTGTGCCAGGGCGCCGACATGAACTTGGAGGTGTCGCCCGGCTCCAAGCCGCTGCCGTCCGAGTGGTAGGGGACGTAGCCCTCCCCCAGCATCGGTAGGCCCTCAGGAGGCAGCTTGGAGTAGTCGAGGGACTTCTGGCGTATCCGGAAGGGACCGTGAATCGTCGCCCACCTGGCGATCTCCCAGGTCTCTGGCAGGCGTACCGGGAAGGTCATGTCTATTCCGGGGCTGAAGCGCCCGCCCAGGCAGTTGATCAGCGATGCCTTGTCGAGGTACTCGCCCGCACCCAACCGTTCGGACCCGGTGTCGAAGCGGTTGGCGTCCCACTGCTCGAGGAAGAAGTACTGCGTCTTGCTGACGGACAGCAGCGACTGTCCGGAGTCGCCCAACGACAGCGGCATCAGTGGAGCGCCGGTCGCGCTCTGGGTGAGGTTGTTCGGGTCGCGGATGTACCCCAGCCCGCTGAGGATCGTCCTGGCGGGGTCATCCTTCTCGGTGATCCGGCCTACCGCGTCGTGGGCCAGGATCGCACCCTCGGGCAGGTTGGTGTTCCACCGCTGGACCGCGGCCGCCTGGAAGATCGGGTTGAGCTTCTGCGCGAAGTCCGGCCGATAGTCGCGGTTGAACCGTCCGTCGCGGAAGAGCTCAGGCTCGAGGTCGAGCTTTCGCACCCACGTGTCATAGACGTCGTCCCAGAGCGAGATCACGTTGAGCGTCTGCGGCGCGTAACCGGGGTCGGTCGACACCACCCAGGCCCCGACCGCCTCGATCGTGGACCCGTCCTCGAAAACGATGGTGGCGTTGACAGGCCCGTCGCCGGTGTCGTCGAACCAGCCGTCGTTGTCGACATCGGAGCTCAACGGATACGGCACCGAGGAGTCCGGCGGGTACCAGGCGCAGGCCCGCCCCGCGGCGGCGATGACGTGCAAGCGACCGACCTCGTCAGTGACCAGCTCGCCCAACGAGTCGATCGGTCCGGACGGTTCGTAGAGCGGGGAGAAGCTGTCGCCTGGGAAGGCCTTGGGGTAGCTCGGAAGCGCTACGACGTCGCCGCCGCGCCCGTAGCTGGCGTCGCCACTCCGACCCAGGTCGACACGGTCCGTGGACGTGCCGGTGATCGCCCGCGGCCCGGGGTCGATCGTCAGCTTCCTGACTCGCACGGGGTCAGCTGACCATTGGCCCTCCGCCACGTTGCGGAGCGGCGGCGTAAGGCCGTTCTCGTACTGCAGGAGCGTGTAGAGCGACGTGGTCCCGGGCGCCTCGAGCAGGTAGCAGTTGGCCTTCTTGTTGGCGACGTGGACCGTCCAGACCACGTCGCTCACGCGCTTGCCCTCGACCTCGGTCCCGATGGTCACCTCGGTCCCGCCGCCCGATGGGTACCGGCCCACGTCGGCGTCCTCGTAGGCGAAGATCTTGAAGCGGGCGGCCTGCCGCTTGAGCCGGCCGTAGGCGTCACGCACATCCCGGCTGGTGATAGTGGCCACCCCGTCGGGTCGCTGCGGGAGGCCGCCGACCGTGCCGGGGTTCTGGGTCGTCGGCCCCCCGTGGGGCAGCGGCAGGGCCGCCATGGTCTCCGGCGCCAGGTTGTACTCGTCGCTGTTGCCGACCCGGGCGAAGCCGATCGAGGGGTGGACTCTGAGGACGGTCATGCGATGCTCCTCGGATCCGAGAACTCGGGCACGACGCCCTGGCGCCAGCAGGTGTGTATGTTCCCGCCGACCGTGGGCATGAGAGTGCCGAAGTCGACCGGCTTCGAGCCACTGAATAGCGCCCGGATGCTAGCGAGGAGTTCGGCGAAGCCCTCCCTCAGGACCCGCTGGGGCTCGGTTCCTCGCTTGTCAGGGTCGGCCCTGTAGGTATCGGGGGCGCGCCCCGAGAGCAGCCCGTCGCGAATGGAGTTGAACTTCGCGAAGTGGCTCGACGCCGGGTCGTAGCCGTCGGCGGTGTTCTGGAACGCCAGGGGGATATCCTCATCCGCCTTCGTGCGGCCTTCCCCCTGCTCGGTGATCACGTCGATCATCTCCAGAGCCTGGGCCAGCCCGGCGGCGCCGTCCTCGGTGACCGTCGAGCCGGTGAGGTTCGCGTAGAAGTTCTTGAAGTAGTCCACCTGGTTGCGGTTCCCCCGGACGGCACTCGCATGCTGGCGCATCCCGAACCGCAGGGCCGTGTAGAAGTCGCCGATGGTGGCGTAGTCCTCACGATCCGGATCGAGGTGGGGAGGGTGGGCCTCGGGCAGCTCGATCAGGCACATCGTGCCCAGCCGCACCAGATCCAGGCCGCCCAGGCTGGCGTCGGGCTCGCCGTACTTCGCCACTGCCGCCCGGTCCAGCTTGAAGTCGAGATGCGGAACACCGCCCGCCTTTGTGTACTGGAACGGGCCGATCGTGACCGGCTCATCAGGCTGGAAAGCGTTGTACACGTTGGCTGCCAGCTCGGCGTGCAGCATCTCCTGGTACACTACCGACTGGATGAGCCGAAAGACGGGCTCACTGGGGTCCTTTATCGAGTACATCACCGTCAGGTAATAGGGGATCGTCCATGTCTCGAGGTTGACGGCATAATCCAGGTGGTCGTGGATGTCATTCAGGGTCCACCGTGTGACCCGCTTGGGGCGCCGACGGAGCGCACTCGACGCCGGGCGTTCGAGGATGCTCGACGCGTCTTCCATTACGGCCTCCCCGCAACCTGACGCGTAAGGACATTGGAAGTTGGATGCGGGAACGTGTAGGTCGTGCCACCGATCGGGATTGCGAGCAGGATGCGCTGTGTATACGCGAGGATGTCGTAGTTGCTCCCGCCGTCGTAGGACAGGAGCCAGTATTCCGCGCTGTATCCGGCCAGCGCGGCCCTGCGGTCCTCGAACGGGATGTTCACAACCGTCCCGCCATTATCCGACTCGACCTGGCAGTAGATGTAGCTGTTGATCGCGTGACCGGCCGTGGCCAGATCCGCCAATGCCTGCTGAAGGGGAAGGGTGACCTGGTTGGTCAGCTGGGGCTGGGGGTTCTGGTAGTCGCCAGGGGTGTCGAGGGTCTCGGCATAGGGAGTCGTGGAAAGCCCGGCCGGCACGGGGAGGACCGATTCGGCATCCGAGATGACCGGGGTGCCCGCGTTCGACGAGTAGCTCCCCAAGGCAAGCACCGACACCCCGTGGGGCACCGAGATCTGCTTGCACATCGTCATGCCCGGCGGCTGCGGCTGCGGTGACCCCGGCTCGTAGAGGGGGTTGTCCGGCGGGTAGGGGTATGGGCCCACCTGCTGCTGCTCGGTCTGCAGGTGAAGCCAGGCCCCGTTCTCCTCGTGGACGATCGTGCCGATCCCGGGGCCCTCGGCGAAGCGGACCTGCTGGTCGTAGAACAACGCGAAAGGTGTCTGCTGGTAGGTGCCACCCCGGTTCGGGGCCGCCACCGGACTGGCGATGTCCGCCGAGCCCCTGAAGACGATCGTCTCGTAGTAGGTGAAGTTCTTGAGGATGTACCCGAGGCCTTGGTTCGGGGACTGGGGAGAGGCCTGCGGCAGCACCATGACGTTGTATGAGTACGGGTCGGCCGTGCCTCCCTTGCCCGTGCCGGGAAGGTCCTGGTTCGTCCACGTGCCGATCAACTGCTGCTGGAACGATGACAGGTCTGCGGGTAGTGCGCTCCTCGGCATCTTGGCGAACCGTCCTCTCCGACTGTCTCGAATCACCTGGGATGAATGGAGCTGTGCCTCACCGCCCGTCTCTTCGAGCGGAAGCTCGGTAGGTTCGGGCCGCGGTCGAAGAAGCTACGCTTGACAAGTGCCAGGAACTCAGGCTCGTCCGACTGGTGAGTACCCTCGCCGACGACAGGATCGTATCGCCTGTTCCCGCAACCTGCAAGGGGATGTCGATGCGCGTGCCTGAGCTTATCCCCAGCGAGGCTGCCGGATAGTCAGCCGCGCCGGAACGGCGGACGCAAGTCCGCGAACATGGGGAAGTGCTTGACGTTCAAGGAAGCCAGATGGGGACCCCGGGTTGGCTGCGACAGCAGCCCTGAGCGACGGCCAGTACGGCAGCACGTACAGTTCTGCGCATCTTGCTACAGAGGATCTGCGGCCTCGGGCAGGGTGAGCCTTTTGCAGCCCTTGCGCTGAGCAGCGTCGTCTGCCGACTCCGATGAGCAGCTCCGGTTCGTGGCGTGTCTCGGTCGCCAGGGCAGCTCTCGGTGTGGCCGCGGGAGCCGCAGTGACCGTGGTGACCAACGAGGCCGGTGGGGTGCGGGTCTTCGCGGCTATGGCGGCTATCGGCACAACACTTCTGATCATCGAGGCCGTCCGCTCCCTGCCACCCCGGGCACCCCTGGTGCGGATCGTGTCGGTGGCTATGCTCACCGCGACGATTCTGGCCATGGTCGCTGCGACCGTGACCGCCGGGCGAATGCAAGCGTTGTCCGTGGCTGGTGTCGTCGTCTCCGGGCTCGCCACCGTCCTCATCCGGACGGGGCTGGAGGAGGCGCTGGGCACCCTCCTCGGCGTGGCCGCCATCGGCGGCGGCGTGGCCGCCATCGGCGGCGGCGTGGACGCGCTGGTCGGCGGCGACACCCTGAGAGGCGTGGCCGGCCTCGGCCTCGGCGTGGCCCTCATCGGCCTCGGCGTGGCCGTGCTGGTCGGCGGCGACACCCTGAGAGGCGTGGCCGGCCTCGGCCTCGGCGTGGCCTTCATCGGCGGCGGCGTGGCCGTGCTGGTCGGCGGCGACACCCTCCTCGGCGTGGCCGCCATCGGCGGCGGCGTGGCCGTCACCGGCGCCGACGTGGCCTTGATTGTTCCCTCCCTGCGTCGGTGGGTGCGGCGACTCATCCGAGATCCCGACGATGATCGCGAGCTACGGCAGTAGATGCCCCTCCCTCTGCCCCCCACCCCGGGCCCAGGGTGGACGCGATCCTCGGCATCACCGTCGTGACCAGAGAGCCCAGGGCGAGATCCACGTCTCTGTCGCCGGCCCGCCCTGAGTAACACCAACGCATTAGCTGCCAGGTCCGGGGAACAGGGAGGTGCAGCGTGGGCATCCTGGAGATCGACGAGTGGGCGGTCGCCCGGGTGGAGGTCGAGCCCTGGGGCCACGAGCTTCCGGACCGGTGCTGGCTGTTCCGGTCCTCGACCACCTGGACGCTCGTGACCATGAGGCGCTCCGGGCGCTACGGCGAGCGCGACGAGGCGATCGAGGGCAGAGCCAGCGTCAGCACCTTGCAGTTCGGCACCGTCGAGGCACTGCGCGAGCACATCGACAGCGCCTATAACAGCCAGACCTGGGTCGATCTGCTCGACGCCGGCGCCGAGCACGACGCCGAGCTCTATCGGGCATGGGTTCCAGAGCGACTCCGGCGCGACATCGACGCCGCCTCGGTCTGGAACAAGGACCTGGCCCTGTACACGGATGTGTTCGGAGGGACCGCGGTGCCCGCCGTGGCCCGCGAGCTTCCCGGCTGGAAACGTGCAGCCGTGGCTCAGATGGCCGACCACCTCGACGAGCTGGGCTTCGAGGTCCCTTCCCGACGAGCCAGAGGTCCACGTTGTCACGCGAACGGCCCTGGGTGCCCTGGGAGTCCGCCGCGAAGACTGGTAGACGGTCGGGGTCGTGAGGTTGGACGACGTGGGAGAGATCTTCGTCCGGCTGCCCGACCCCTCAGAGGTCCTCGGGCCTCTCTGGCGCCCTGCACCTGCGGTGGGGGTCGACTGGTGAGTTCGACTGGCCTGGTAGCCGACTCTTGCTCAGGACCGCTCAGGCGGGTCGAGGACCGCCGTGGCCTCCTCTCTCCGGTACCGAACGTGTCGGCGGACCCTTCTCGGGGCAGTACGGGCCTCCTGTGGGGCCGTTTCTGGCGGGGCGGGCCCCGTGAGCGGCGTCGTCGCCCTCCGGGCGTCGCAGGTTGGGCTCCAGGAGGTGGTGCTCGCTGTGGCGAGATCACCTTGCCCCTGGGGTCACGCTCGGGAGTACCGGGCCGGTGCCCGCACGCCCCCGAGCGGAGGTCACACCGACCCCCCCGGCTCGACCCCGCCGGTGCCGGCACCACCTCGAGCATGTAGCCCGCCGCGGTGGTTGCGGAGGACGGGGCAGCGTGAGGTGGCGGGCGGGTGAGGGCCCCACAGGCGCCGGGCCGGGAGCGGGGTCCTGGCCACTGCGGCATCTACGACGACCGGGCCCCGAGCACCACCTCCCTGGCCCGGCTCGTCACGCACACTTGGGCGGCGGGCGGCGATCCCACCACCAGCGCCGTGGCCCCACCACCACCACCACCACCACCACCACCACCACCACCGCCGCCGCCGCCGCTGCTGCCGCCGCCGCCGCCGACCTGGTGGGCCGGGTGGTGGGCTACGTCGACGTGTGGGGCCCCACCACCACCACCACCACCTCCGACCGCCCGGGGCGGGCGGTGGCCTGGGACCGCCCCGATGCCCACGGCGCCTCCAGCGGGCCACCGCCACCCTCGACGACGCCGGCCGCCCGCGCACCCAGTCCTCGACGGCGCCACCCTGGGGAGGCAATCCATGGACCCAGCGGAACGGCCGGTCGTTCTCTGGCTCACTGGCGCTGGTCCCGGCCGAGGGGGAGCGGATCGTCACCGCGGTCGGGGGCTGGCGCAGGTGCTGCAGGCGGCAGCGCCGACGCCCGGGCGGTTCGGCGGCACCGTCGGCGTGGCGCCGGTAGCATCGCCGGCCACCTGGGATGGGCCACGGCGGCCGCGCTCCCGGGGGACGCTCGGCCATGCCACGCTCTTGCCCGTGAGAACCACCACCACCATCCGCAGCGTGGCTGCCGCCGCCGTCCTCGCCGTGGTCGCCACCGCCTGCGGCGGGTCGGCCTATGCCGCCCGGGTGAACGGGACCACGGTGAGCGCCGGCCGGCTCCAGGAGGAGCTCCGCTCCATCGCCGCCAACGAGGCGTACCTGCGCTCGGTGGAGGGCAGGGTCCAGGTGCTCGGCAGCGGCCAGGGGACCTTCGACTCCGCCTTCACCGCCCAGGTGCTCACCCGCCAGATCGTCTACACCCTGGTCGAGGACGAGCTCGCCGCTCGGGACCTGGCGGTCACCACGGCCGACCTCGAGGCTGCCCGGCCCCGGGTGGCCGAGCAGGTCGGGGGCGAGGACATCCTGTCCGCCTTCAGCCCCGAGTACCAGTCCACCCTCGTCAGCCGGGCGGCCATGGTCGACGTGCTCACCGTGGCCCTCGGCGACCTGGGCACCGGTGACGATGCGGCACGGGCCTACTACGAAGCCCACCCGGACGAGTTCCGCACGGCGTGCGTGAGCCACATCCTCACCGGCGACGCCCAGGCCGCGGCGGCGGCCAAGGCCCGCCTCGACGCCGGCGAGCCCTTCGCCACCGTGGCCCTGGAGATGTCCAAGGACACCCAGAGCGCCATCCGGGGCGGCGAGCTCGGCTGCGACATCACCCCCGACACCGAGTTCGTCCCCGAGTTCCTCGACGCGGTGTTCTCCCAGCCGGTCGACGCCGTGGGCGACCCCGTGGAGACGGCCTTCGGCTTCCACGTCATCAAGGTGACCTCCCGGCAGGTGCCGCCCTTCGAGGACGTCGTCGACCGGGCGCGGGCCAAGGCCGTGGAGGCCGGCCAGGAGCTGCTCACCACCTGGGTGGGCCAGGCGGTCGAGGCGGCCAGCATCGACGTGAACCCCCGCTATGGCACCTTCCGCAAGGACGGCGCCCAGTCCACCGTCGTGCCCCCCCAGGCCCCCACGACGCCCCCGGCCGAGACCTCGCCCGCCGAGGTTGCGCCGCCGGATGCCGGTCCCGGGGGTCCGGCCGAGACCGCGCCCTGATCGCCGGCGAGCACCGGGCCGGGAGCCGCCGCCCCCGGGTCGTCGTCGTGGGCCTGGGCCCGGCCGACGAGCGCCTGCTCACCGCCGCCGCCCGCCAGGCGCTCGATGCCGCCGGACGCTGCTTCCTCCGTACCCGCCGCCACCCGGCGGCCGCCGCCGTGCCCGGGGCCGAGAGCTTCGACCACCTCTACGAGGCCGGGCGCGACCTGGGATCGGTCTACGCCGCCGTGGTCGCCACCCTCGTCGAAGCGGCCCGGGAGGCCCAGGCCGGGCGGGGGGCGCCAGGGCCCGTGACCTACGCCGTGCCGGGCTCGCCCACGGTGGCCGAGCGCACGGTGGCCCTCCTGGGCCACGAGGAGCTCGACCTCGAGCTGGTGGCGGGCCTGTCCTTCGCCGACCTCGCCTGGGCTCGCCTCGGCCTCGATCCGGTGGCCGCCGGGGTCCGCCTCGTCGACGGCCACCGGTTCGCAGCCGAAGCCGCCGGCTCTCGG
>Ga0187893_10008583_pt1 | contig 16041 bp, 10 predicted proteins | sample MA1701074metaG_FD_139574 | JGI IMG/M metagenome (GOLD analysis project Ga0187893, IMG submission 139574) | White microbial mat communities from a basaltic lava cave in the Kipuka Kanohina Cave System on the Island of Hawaii, USA - MA170107-4 metaG ...
CAGCGCGCGCGGCGCGTGGTGCGGCTCGGCCGGGATACCCAGCTCGCTGAGCGCGCGTTGCACCTGCGCGGCGAGCCGCGCCCACGGGTCGAGCCGGTGCCGGTCGTACCACGCCCACGCGGCGCCGAGCAAGGTGACGCCGATCAGCGACGCGATGAGCAGGTACGCGAGGTCCTCCCAGCTCGGGCTCTTCACGCCGAAGCTCTTCAGCAGGTCGAGCTGCTTGCCGCGCGAATAGCTCAGCACCCACTGGTTCCAGCGGTTGTTGATCGCTTCCCAGCCGCTCTTCAACCGCAGGAGCAGGTTCGGACTGACGCGGCCGATCGCGCCGACGACGAATCCCGGCGCCGGCGCGAGCGACAAGGTGCGGCCGATGCGGTCGGGCGCGACCGCGGCGGTGGGGTCGGCGCGCACCCAGCCGCGCCCGGCCTGCCAGTACTCGGCCCACGCGTGCGCGTAGCTGTTGCGCACGACGGTGTAGCCGTCGCTGAGCGCGCTGTCGGCTCCCTGGTAGCCCGTGACGATGCGCGCCGGCACGCCTTGTGCGCGCATCACGACGACGAACGCGGCGGCGAAGTGTTCGCAGAAGCCTTCCTTGCGGTCGAGCCAGAACTCGTCGATCGCGTCGCGGCCGTACGCGCCCGGCTCCAAGGTGTAGGTGTAGCCGCCGTTGCGGATGTGTGCGTAGACCGCTTCGGCCAACGTCGTCGCGTCGGCGTCTGCATGGCGCGGGTCGCGCCGCATCGCCTCGGCCCATGCCAGCGTGCGCGGGTTGAAGTCGCGCGGCAGCGCGAGGTAGGAGTTCAGCTCGGCGCGCGGCTCAAGCGGGCCGTGCTCGAAGTCGAGGTGCGCCTCGGCCTCGAAGCGCACGCGCTCCTGGATCGGCCGGCTGGTCTGCCACTGCTGGTCGTCGCGGCGCTCGACGCCGAGCCCTTCGATCGCCGGCCGGCCCGACTCGGTGTCGGGCGCCATCTCGAGCAGCGGCAGCACGCGCAGCCCGAGCGGCTCCAACGTCATCTCGTAGCGCAGCGCCGGGCCGCGCACGCGCAGTTCCAAGCGCGATCGAGCCTGCGGGATCGATTCGAGCCGCGTCCATTCGCGCCCGTCGAAGCGCGCCAGCACCGGGCCGCGCAGGTAGAGCGCCGAGGCCGGCGGCGCGTTGCCGGCGAAGCGCAGGCGCAGCGCGATCGCGTCGTCGATCGCGAGCTGCGCGACCGCGCCGAGCGTCATGCTGTTCGAAAGGCCGGTCTTCGCCAGCGCATCCTGCGGCACGCCCCACAGCGGACCGACTCTCGGGAACAGGACGAACAACAGTGCCATCAGCGGCGCTCCGAGCAGCGCGGCACGCGCAGCGAGCGCCCCGGCCTGCGCGATCGCGGGCTGGCCGACCGGCATGTGCGCGAGCACGAGCGCGGTGAGCAGCCCCCAGATCGAGACCAGCATCGCCGCCGCGACGACGAGCGACTGCGAGTGCAGGAACTGGGTCAGCACGATGAAGAAGCCGAGGAAGAACACGACGAACGCGTCGCGCCGCGCGCGCAGCTCGAGCGTCTTCAACGCCATCATCGCGACCACCAGCGTGATGCCCGCATCCTTGCCGAGCAAGGTGCGGTGCGACCACGCGGTCAGCACGCCGACTCCGATCAGCACCGCGACGACGACCCAGCGCTTCGGCAGCGGAGCGCCGGCGAGCGCGAGCCGCGCGCGCCACAGCAGCACGCCGCCGACGAGGAGCGAACACCAGAGCGGCAGGCGCGGCACGTGCGGCAGCACGGTCCAAGCGATCACGCCGAGCAGGAACAGCGTGTCGCGCACGTCGCGCGGCAGGTGGCGCCAGCCCGGCCACGGCGGCAGGAAGCGAGGCGCGAACGCGGCGCCGTTCATCGCGCCAGCGCCAGCGCCTCGAGGCACGCGCGGCGGTGCGCCTCGCCCTGCGCGGGCGCGATCTCGCGCAAGCCGACGCGAAGACCGTAGTCGGCGCCGGCCTGATCCGCCGCGAGCACCCACGCGGCCAGGCGCGACAGGCGTGCCTCGGGCTCGCGCGCACCGCAGGTCGCCGCGTCGAGCCACAACGTGCGCTGCACCGCGGCGCTCGTGTCGCGGCTCACCATCTCGCCGGCGCGCGCCATCTTCTTCCACAGCACGAGCTTGAGCGGATCGCCGCGGCGATAGCCGCGCACGCCTTCGGTCTCGCCGCCGTCTGAGCGGCGCGCGCTGCTCGCGCCGCTGCCGAGCGCGTGCGGCGCCGGCAGCGCGGCGGGCGGCCGCTCGGGCGTGGGGTAGACGAGCACCTGCGCGGCGGGCCGCCACATCGTCCACGCGCGGAACAGCCCGAGCGGAAAGCGCGTCTCGGCGCGCAAGGCCGGCACCGCGTGCAGGCCGCGCGCGCGAGCGACGAAGCTGATCCGCGCGCTCGCCTGCGCGCCGGCCGGTACGTCGACCCAGCTCCACGTCGGCTCGTCGGCGTCGGACTCGACGCGCACGCCGATCCCGTAGCGCGGACTCTTCGCGCTCGTCAGGACCACTTCGAGCAGCGCCGCGTCGCCGGCGAACACCGGCGGCGGCGCGCGCAGGCGCAGCGTGAGCCCGCGCAGCGTGTTGTGCGTGATGTGGATCGACACCGCGCCGCTGCCCGCGAGCAGGAAGGTCAGCACGTAGCCGAGGTTGAGCTGGTAGTTGATCGATGCGACGAGGAGCACGACGAGGGTCGCCGCGAACATCAGTCCGGCGCGCGTCGGAACGATGTAGACGTTGCGCTGCGTGAGCAGCAGCGTGTCGGTGTGCGGCTGGCGGCTCGTCCACCACGCGCGCAACGCGTGGTGCAGCGAGCGCCGCTCGTGCAGGATGAAGGCCATCGCGTCGTCGCTACGGCAACGGGATCGCGGCGACCATCGCGCGCACCTGCTCGACGCGGCCGCGGCCGCTGCCCGCCACCGGCACGAGCCGGTGCGCGATCGTCTGCGCGAGGATCGCCTGGATGTCGTCGGGGGCGACGTAGTCGCGCCGCTGCAGGAGCGCATGTGCGCGCGCTGCGCGCAGCACCGCGATGCCGGCGCGCGGCGAGAGGCCGTCGACGAACCAGCGGCCCGACCGCGTCGCGGCGAGCAGCGCCTGCAGGTAATCGAGCAGCGCCTCGGAGGTGTGCACCGCGAGCACCGCGCGCTGCGCGGCCTGCAGCTCCTGCAGCGTCATCACGCTGCGCAGCCGCGAGATCGCTTCGCGCCGATCCTTGCCGGCGAGCAGCGCGCGCTCGGACGCCTGGTCCGGGTAGCCGAGGGTCAGGCACATCAGGAAGCGGTCGAGCTGCGACTCGGGCAGTGGATAGGTGCCGAGCTGGTCGGTCGGGTTCTGCGTCGCGATCACGAAGAATGGGCGCGGCAGCGCGCGCGTCTCGCCCTCCACGGTGACCTGCTGCTCCTCCATCGCCTCGAGCAGCGCGCTCTGCGTCTTGGGGCCCGCGCGGTTGATCTCGTCGGCGAGCAGCACCTGCGCGAACACCGGGCCGGCGTGGAAGATGAAGGCTTCCTTGCTGCGCTCGTAGACGCTGACGCCGACCAGGTCGCTCGGCATCAGGTCCGCCGTGAACTGCACGCGCGAGAAGCGCAGCCCGAGCGAGACGGCGAGCGCGTGTGCCAACGTGGTCTTGCCGACGCCAGGAACGTCCTCGATCAACAGGTGGCCGCCGGCCAGCATGCACGCGACGCAGTCGGCGATCTGCGCGTGTTTGCCGACGATGATCGTGCTAATCTGGTCGGTGAGTTGGGTCAGTTGCTCGGCAAGGCTCGCAGTCATGGCCGCAAACTTACCCGAAAACTTCGCCCCCTCGCCTTCTCGCCCCCGGCCATAACTCACACGCGGCAGATGCCCACGGCCTGCTACAGCCACCCCGATTGCCGCGCGCACGAGATGGGACGTGGCCATCCCGAACGTCCCGAGCGGCTCGACGCGATCTTCGACCACCTGATCGCGAGCCGGCTCGACGCGACGATCGAGTCGCGCACGGCCCCGCGCGCCGACGCGAAGCACCTCGAGCGCGCGCACGCGCCGCGGTACGTGAGCCGCACGCTCGACCTGCTCGAGGAGGTGAAGCGAAGCGGCGCACGGCGCGCGCTCGATCCCGACACCGCGGCGGGTCCCGGCACCTTGGAGGCCGCGTTGCGCGCCGCGGGCGCGGCCGTCGCGGCGACCGACGCGGTGCTCGACGGCAGCCTCGACAACGCGTTCTGCGCGGTACGTCCGCCCGGCCACCATGCGACGCGCGACCGCGCGATGGGCTTCTGCTTCTTCAACAACGTCGCGGTCGCGGCGCGCCACGCGCTCGAGGGGCGTGGGCTGGAGCGGGTCGCGATCGTCGACTTCGACGTGCACCACGGCAACGGCACCGAGGACATCGTCGCCGGCGACGCGCGCATGCTGATGGTGAGCTTCTTCCAGCACCCGCTGTATCCGGGCAGCGGCACCGAGCCGCTCGGCGACAACATGGTCAACGTGCCGGTCGCGCCGTACACGCGCGGCGCCGAAGTGCGCGGGCTGGTCGAGGCGAAGTGGCTGCCGCGGCTCGACGCGTTCGCGCCGCAGATGGTGTTCGTCTCGGCCGGGTTCGACGCGCACCGCGACGATGAGCTGGGCCAGCTCGGCCTCGTCGAGGCCGACTACGACTGGATCACGCGCCGCATCAAGGAAGTCGCCGAGCGCCACGCGAAGGGTCGCATCGTGTCGTGCCTGGAGGGCGGCTACAACCTGAACGCGCTCGCGCGCAGCGTCGGCGCGCATCTGCGCGTGCTCGCGGGTGTCGCCGGTTGAGGCTGCGCTCCTAGGAGTCTCCTAGGAGCGATGGCGCCGGTCGATTACAGCGCTCTCGCCGAAGCGCTCGTCGCGCCCACGGCGCTGATCGAGGCGGCGGTGCTCGCGGGCTGCTTCGGGCTCGCGTGGCTCGTCGTGCGCGTGGTGCGCGGCGCGCAACCGAGACCGCAGTCGATCTGGTTCGGCAAACGCATCATCGACGGCGTGCTGTTCCCGGTGCTCGCGCTCGTGCTCGCGTACGTCGCCGGGCGCCTGCTGCAGGAAGTGGTGCCGCTCGCGGTGTTCCGCGTCGCGGTGCCGATCCTGCTCTCGCTGGTCGCGATTCGCGTCACGGTGCGCGTGCTGCGCAAGGCATTCCCCGAGTCGCGCGCGATGCGCGTCGTCGAGCGCAGCGTGTCGTGGCTGGTGTGGATCGGCGTCGTGCTGTGGATCACCGGCGTGCTGCCGCTGGTGCTGGCCGAGCTGGACGCGATCCAGTGGAAGCTGGGCGACTCGCAGGTCAGCCTGCGCAACCTGATCGAGGGCGCGTTGTCGGCGGTCGCGGTGCTGGTGATCGCGCTGTGGGTCTCGGCCGCGATCGAGGCGCGCCTGCTCAGGAAGACGACGGGCGACCTGTCGGTGCGCAAGATCGCGGCCAACGCGGTGCGCGCGCTGCTCCTCTTCATCGGCCTGATGCTCGCGCTCTCGGCCGCCGGCATCGATCTGACCGCGCTCGGCGTGCTCGGCGGCGCGGTCGGCGTCGGCATCGGCTTCGGGTTGCAGAAGCTCGCATCGAACTACATCAGCGGCTTCGTGATCCTCGCCGAACGCAGCCTGCACATCGGCGACCTGGTGAAGGTCGACCAGTTCGAGGGCCGCGTCGTCGACATCAAGACGCGCTACACGGTGATCCGCGCGCTCAACGGCCGCGAGGCCAACGTGCCGAACGAGATGCTGATCACGCAGCGCGTCGAGAACTACTCGCGCGCCGACCCGAACCTCGCGCTGACGACGTCGGTGCAAGTCAAGGGTGCGACCGACCTCGACGCGCTGCGCCCAAGCCTGCTCGAAGCCGTGTCGGCGGTGCCGCGCGTGCTCGGCAAGCCCGCGGCGAGCCTGCAGCTCTCGGCCTTCACGCTCGAAGGGCTCGAACTCACGGTGCAGTTCTTCATCGACGACCCGGGCAAGGGCACCGGCAACGTGAAGAGCGACGTCAACGAGGCGGTGCTGCGCGTGTTCAACGCGCGAGGCATCCGGCTCGCCGGGCCGGCGGGAGCGGCCGCGCCGCCCGCCGCCGGCTGATATGAATCAGTTCGGATACAGCTGCGCTGCCGGGATCGCGACGTAGCTGCCCGCGCCCGGTGGCCGCCAGCGCAGCCGCATCACGGCACCGCCGCCGTTCTCGTAGTACTCGACCGTGATCGTGTACTGCTGGCCGCCGGTGAGGTTGACGTTGCCCGAGGTGTCGGTGGTCGGCGAATGGTCGGTCCAGTTGTTGATGATGCGCGTGCCGTTGACCCAGACGCGCACCCCATCGTCCGAATAGGTCTGGAAGCGGTAGTTGCCGCTCGTCGTGGCTTTGACCTTTCCGGTCCAGCGCACCGAGAAGTTGTTGCTGCCGACCCCGGGGCCGGGCGCGCCCGAGCCCCAGCCGAAATCGATCGCCTCGACCCGGGTCAGCGCAGCCGTCCCGCTCAACGTGCGGTTGTTGAAGTAACGGCCGGTGAGACCGCTCCCCGTCGTCGACGGAGCGCTTGTCTCCTCGCTGCCGATCTGGCGCAGGTAGGCGGTGAGGGAGGCGAGGTCGCCGGCGTTGATGGAGGCGGCGGTGTTGTGGGCGAGCACGGCTTGATCGAGGGTCGATGCCGAGCCGTCGTGGAGATACGGCGCGGTGGCCCAGACATCGCGCAAGGTCGGGATGTCGATCGCGGTGAGCGCCGCGCCGAGCCGCTGGCCGCTGGAAGGCTTGATCGTTCCGATGTTGGCCGGAGCGATGCTGCCCGAGCCGCTGAAGGCGCTGCCCGAGTGGCAGGAGGCGCAGTTCTGCTGCTGGAAGACGCTGCGGCCTTGGAGCGCCTGGCTGGTGAGCTGGCCGTCACCCTGGCGGTACGGGCTGGGCTCGAAGGCCTCGAGCGATGCCACGTAGGCGGCCAGCGCATCGAGGTCTGCGCTCTGGCCGGCCTTGGCATCGCCGAGCGGTTGGCTGCGCGTGCCGGCGTTGAAGGCGGCATCGCTCATCAGCCCCGAGCCGCCGGCGAGGGCGCGGATCTGGCCCTCGAAGTCCTGCACCTCGTCGAAGTTGTGGCTCCAGTGCAGGCGGCCCTGCGCGCCCGCGCGCCCGCGCAGGCTGATCGTGTTGCGCAGACCCTCGCCGAAGCCGGTCAGGTCCCAGACGCGGCCGTCGTTGCCGCCGTCGTTGTGGCAGCTCGCGCAGCTCATGTAGCGGTCGCGCGCCAGGCGCGCGTCGCGCGCATCGTGGAAGAGCTTCTTGCCGAGGAGCACGTTGGCCTGGAGCCGCTCGCTGGCCACCGCGTTCAAGGCGGCCAGCAGCGGCACGCTGGCCTGGCCCTGCTCGACGAGCGGGCGCAGGTCGTAGACGCCGACGCTGCGGTCCATGAAGTTGTTGACGTAGAGCGTCTTGCCGTCGGCCGAGGTAGCCAGGCCCTGCGGAGCGCGGCCGACCGCGAAGCGCAGCACCTCGAAGCCGCCGTGCGCATCGATGACGGCCACCTCGCGGCTGGTCTCGAGGGCCACGAACAGGTAGACGCCGCGCGGGTCGTAGGCCGCAGCGCTTGCCAGGCTGGCGTTGTCGTGGTCGATGCGCTTGGCGTAGTCCTCGGTGTTCGTGCCGAGCTCGATGCGCGAGCTGATCGCGCGCACCGTGCTCTGGAAGTTGAGCCCCGAGCCGTCGCGCAGCGCCCCGCGCTGGACGTTGTCCTGCTTGGAAGGCACCCAGGCCTGCGTGCCGTCGGGCGAGATCACCGCAGCGCCCAGGTAGTTGGGAACGCCGCGGCCCTGGTTCTCGAAGTCGGGCTTGTCGCTGGTCCTGAGGACGAGCGTGCGCAGCACGCTCATCGAGCCGGCCTCGACGAGGAGGACTTCGCCGCCGTCGGAAGCGCTCGGGGCCACCGAGGCGGTGGCCTCGCCGGGCAGGAGCGGGGTGATGAAGCGCGAGACGAGGACCAGGCTGCCGTCGGCGGAGACCGAGACGTGGCGCACGTTGGCGCCGACATCGACGCTGGCCAGCTGCGCGTCGCTGGCGGTGTCGAGCTTGAGCAGCTTGCCGCTTGCTTCGAGCGCGACGTAGGCGGCGTCGCCCGACGGCGAGGTCGCGATGCCGTAGGGCATCGATGCGCGCGGCAGGGCAATCGTGCGCACCACGCTGCGCGAGGCCGGATCGATCACGCTGATGGAGGCGCCGCGCTTGTTGGTCACCCACAGCAGGCCGTTTGCGGCAACGGCCATCGAGCGCGGGGCCGCGCCGACCGCCACCTCGCCGAGCTTGGCGCGCGTCGAGACGTCGAAGGCGCTCACCGAGTCGTTGTCCTGGTTGACGACCCACAGCCGCGTGCCTTCCAGCAGCACGTTGCTCGATGCGCTCGGCCGCCCCACCGTCGCAGGCAGGTACACCTGCTGCAAAAAGCTGCGACTCTGCGGCGGGTTGTTGTCGTCCATGATCGTCACGGTCACCGAGAAGGTGCCCGGCCGCGCGTACGCGTGGGTCGCGCTCGACGATGCCGACCATGCCGTCTCCGGCGAGCCGTCGCCGAAGTTCCACTTGTAGAGCACGTTGCTGCCGGTCGCGCTCGCGGTATAGGTCACCGAGCCGCTGCTCTGCACGGCGGTCGGCTGCGGCAGCGCGGTGAACGCAAGCGGCGTGCCGTTGCTGACGGTCCAGACGAAGTTCTTGCTGTCGGCGTTGATGCCGTCGCTGGCCGACACGACGACGTTGTAGCTGCCGCCGCTGGTCGGCGTGCCGCTGATCGCGCCGGTCGCCGTGTTCAGCGCAAGGCCCGGCGGAAGACCGGTCGCGGCATAGGTGAGCGCGTCACCGTTCGGGTCGCTTGCCGAAAGCTGCAAGCCGGCAGCGGCGCCTGTGTTGCCGCTCTGGTCGCCGGGACTGACGAGCACCGGCGCGATGCTCGGGTTCGGATTGGCCGCCACGTCGATGCGCAGGAAGCGCGCTTGCGACGGCACGCCAGCCGCATCGAGCACGAACAACATGTAGAAGCCGGGCGGCGCCTCGGCGGCGCGCGTCGGCGCCTGCACCGCGACGCGGGAACCGTTGGCAGCGAACGTGAGGTCGAGGAAGCGCTGCTCCATGTTGAAGCTGTGCGTCGTCGAGCCGGTCTTGACCAGCGTGACGCGGCTCACTCCACCGCTCACGTCGATCGCGAACGTCTTGCCGATCGCAAGCGCGGTCGGCGCGTCGGTGATCGACGGCCGCGCGGCGCGCTGGCCGCCGGAGGTGAACAGGTACGGCGGGTAGTAGATCTCGGAGTTCGTGTTGTTCTGCGGCCCGGGCGCGCCGCCGCCGGTGACGAGCACGCTGGCGTCGGGCAGCAGCAGCGCGTTGCCGTGGTAGAGCCGCGCGCGCGCCGCGGTCGCGCCGAGGGTCCACTGGCCGGTCTGCGGGTTCCAGATCTCGGCGTTGTTGTTGACGCCGGTCATCTCGTTCCACACTTGGCTGCCGCCGGTGGCGAGCACGTCGCCGTTGGCGAGGATCGTCGCGTTGACGAGACGGCGTTGGGACGACAGCGACGACGTCGCCGTCACCACCGGCGAGGCGCCGTTGATGTCGATCACGACCGCGCCGTTCGACGCTCCACCGAACTGCAGGATGCGCCCGGGGCGGAACATCGCCGCGCTCGCGTCGTTGCCGCGGTACGCGCTGCCGAATTGCGACAGCAGCTGGATCGAGCCGGTGCCGGTCGGGTTGACGTAGTACATGCGCCCGTTGCTGTCGTAGCCGAACACGCGTCCGTCGGGCGCGATGAAGTTGCGCGGGTACATGAAGTTGAGCGTGCCGGTGTCGGCGCTCGAGAGCAGCCTGAAGGTGCCGTCGGCCTGGCGGACCTCGGGCCGGTCGGTGCCACCCGAGCCGCCCTGGATGTACGTCTCGCCGTTGAGCAACGTGGTCGAGCTCGAATACCAGCGCGGGCGGTTCATGTTCAGGCCGCGCGCGATCGATTCGTTGGCGCCGCTGATCACGTTGCTGTTGTTGTTGCCGGTGTTCGTGGTCGCGGTGCCGGTCCAGTTGTCGCCGCCGGCGATGAACACGTCGCCGCTGAGCGGCAGCACGAGCTGCGAGCTGCAGAACAGGTCCGTGCCGCTGCTGTTGCTGAGGGTGCGGTGGCCGGCATCGGGCGCGCCGGTGCCTTCCCAGACGTCGTAGATGAAGTTGCCTGTCTGCTTGCCGTCGGAGTTGGTGCCGTAGGTGAGGACGCGGCCGTCGGGCATCAGCACCGCATGCACCGAGATCAGCGGCCAGTTGTAGACCGGCGACCACATGCCCTTCTGATGCGCGTCGGCGGGGATCGTCGTGTCGGGGAAGAAGCCCGCACGTTGCTCGCGCCCGCTCGCCGTTTCAGGCGCGCTCGTGTCGTCGCCGCCTCCGCACGCTGCGAGCAACAACGCGAACGCGAACGACGCGTGGGCAAACCGATACGACCCGGCGCGGTGTGCTGGCATGGAAGCCCCCTCGATACGCCGCCCTGTGGTCGGCGGCTGGTGTAAGGAATTGTGTCGGCGCAGGCGCCAACAACGCATCCCGCGAGCTGGGGATGCGTTGCGCCGAGGGCGCGAGCTACGCGCGGTCGCGGATTGCGGTCGCGCCCTCTGCGAGAGCGCGCTCGCTGGTGCGTCGCGTCGTCAGCATTGCGATCGCGAGCGCTCCGAGCCAGGCCCAGCCGAGCGCACCTCCGCCCGAGGACGCGGAAGGTGACGGCGTTTGCAGGCGGCCCGTCAGGTGACGGCGACCGGGATGCTGCGGATCCGCGCCTGCCATTCGCGCGGCCCCGTCTCGTGCACGCTGCTGCCGCCGGAGCTCACCGCCACGGTCACCGGCATGTCCTTCACGTCGAACTCGTAGATCGCCTCCATGCCGAGGTCGGCGAAGGCGACGACGCGCGCCGACTTGATCGCCTTCGCGACCAGGTAAGCGGCGCCGCCCACCGCCATCAGGTACGCGCTCCTGTGTTTCCTGATCGCCTCGATCGCGATCGGCCCGCGCTCGGCCTTGCCGATCATCGCGATCAGGCCTGTGCGCGCGAGCATCGTTTCGGTGAAGGCGTCCATGCGCGTCGCGGTGGTCGGGCCGGCGGGGCCGACGACCTCGCCGCGCACCGGGTCGACCGGTCCGACGTAGTAGATGACCCGGTGCGTGAAGTCCACCGGCAGCTCTTCCCCGCGCGCGAGCATGCCGGCGATGCGCTTGTGTGCCGCATCGCGGCCGGTCAGCATGCGTCCCGAGAGCAGCAGCCTCTGGCCGGGTTGCCACGTCGCGACCTCGTCCTTCGTCAGCCGGTCGAGATCGACGCGCGTGCTCTTGTCGTAGTCGGGCGCCCAGTGCACGTCGGGCCACAGGTCGAGGCTCGGCGGATCGAGGTACGCGGGCCCGCTGCCGTCGAGCACGACGTGCGCGTGGCGCGTCGCGGCGCAGTTCGGGATCATCGCCACCGGCTTGCTCGCCGCGTGCGTCGGGTACATCTCGATCTTCACGTCGAGCACCGTCGTGAGGCCGCCCAGCCCCTGCGCGCCGATGCCGAGCGCGTTGACCTTGTCGTGCAGCTCGATGCGCAGCTCCTCGGTCTTGTTGCGCGCGCCGCGCGCCTTCAGCTCGTGCATGTCGATGTCCTGCATCAGCGCCTGCTTGGCCATCAGCATCGCCTTCTCTGCCGTGCCGCCGATGCCGATGCCGAGCATCCCGGGCGGGCACCAGCCGGCGCCCATCTGCGGCACCGTCGCGAGCACCCAATCGACGAGCGAATCGCCCGGGTTCAGCATCACGAACTGGCTCTTGTTCTCGCTGCCGCCGCCCTTTGCAGCGACCGTGACGTCGAGCCTGTCGCCGGGCACCAGCTCCACCTGCACCACAGCGGGCGTGTTGTCGCCGGTGTTCCTGCGCTCGAACTGCGGGTCGGCGACGATCGACGCGCGCAGCTTGTTGTCCGGGTCGAGATAGCCGCGGCGCACGCCTTCATTGACGGCGGCCTCGATGCCGTCGGGACAGCCCTCGAAGCGCACGTCCATGCCGATCCTGAGGAACACGTTGACGATGCCCGTGTCCTGGCAGATCGGGCGTCTGCCCTCGGCGCACAACCTCGAGTTGGTGAGGATCTGCGCGATCGCGTCCTTCGCCGCGGAGCTCTGCTCGAGTTCGTAGGCGCGCGCGAGATGCGCGATGTAGTCGGCCGGATGGTAGTAGCTGATGTACTGCAGCGCCGCGGCGATCGTGTCGATCAGGTCGTCGCGGCAGATCGTCGTGGGCATGGGGCGATGTCTCGATGGCGTCGGCGCTCGCGCGCCACGCCGGTCAGTGTAGGCGAGCGCAGCGGCCGCGCGCCACGGCCGGCGCTTCAGAACCGGAAGATCGCTGCCGCGCGCCGCTCTTCGAGGGCATGCGCGCCGCGGGAACGACGATGACGTCGCCGCCGCTGCGCAGCACCTGCTCGGCCAGGCCGTCGAGTTCCAGAAGTCGCCGTCTCCCGCCAGCGCCTCCAGGGGCGAGCAGTTCTGGGCGAGCAGTTCGGGGCGCGCCGTCGGTCGCGCTGCAGCGACGCGCGCACTTGGTCGAGCAGGTTGCGAAAGCGGAGCGGGTCGTGCTTGTTGTCGGGATGATGGCGGTGCGTCGGCTAATAGATCGACACGCACGGACCCGCGCGCCCGGCGCGCAGCAACGCGTCGAGGGCGCCGGTGACGTGGCGGTCGCTGTCGAGCCGAACCTGCATCCCGATCCGTGGCAAGAGGCGTGCCGCGGGCTCACCTTTGCGCAACGTCGTTGCTTGCGGCAAAGGTTGCCGTCAAGGCGCCCGAGCGCGCAGCCAAGCACCGATCTCGGTCGGAAACGGGAACACGAGCGTCGAGCTGTTCTGCTGCCCGATCGCCGCCAAGGTGCTCAGGTAGCGCAGCTGCATCGCCTCGGGCTGCTGCGCCAGCACCTGCGCGGCCTCGAGCAGCTTGCGTGCGGCTTGCTCCTCGCCTTCGGCGTTGATGACCTTGGCGCGGCGCTCGCGCTCGGCCTCGGCCTGCCGCGCCATCACGCGCACCATCGTCTCGCCCAGGTCGATGTGCTTCAGTTCGACGTTGGCGACCTTGACGCCCCATGCCTCGGTCTGCTGGTCGAGGATGGTTTGGATGTCGTTGTTGAGCTTGTCGCGCTCGCTGAGCATCGAGTCGAGGTCGTGGCGGCCGAGCACCGAGCGCAGGGTGGTCTGCGCCAGCTCGCTCGTCGCCTGGCGGTAGTTCTCGACCTGGATCACCGACGGCTCGGCGCCGACGACGCGGAAATAGATCACCGCGCTGACGCGCACCGAGACGTTGTCGCGCGAGATCACGTCCTGCCCCGGCACGTCGAGCACCGACGTGCGCTGATCAACGCGCACCATCTGCTGCACCACCGGCACGAGCAGGATCAGTCCCGGCCCTTTCACGCCGGTGAAGCGCCCGAGCGTGAACACAACGCCGCGTTCGTACTCGCGCAGGATGCGGATCGACATCGCGAGCAGCACCACCACGAGCACGACGATCGGGGCGATAAAGACGAGCGTGGACATGAGCGACTCCATGGTTCAGGAAGACGAGCGCGGGTGCGGGGTCTCGTCGGCTCGCGCGCCGTCAGGAGGCAGCGACCCGACCTCCAGGCACAGCCCGCGCACGGCGCGCACCGCGACCGTCTGGCCCGGCGCGAGCGCACCGGCACCGGTCGCGCTCCAGCGTTCACCGCCGACGAAAACGTGGCCGCCGTCGCGCGACCAGTCGAGCACGCGCGCGTGCTGGCCGATCAGCGCCTCGGCGCCGCTCACGACGCGGCGCCCGCGCGAGCGCAATGCCAGACGCACGACGACGAGGCTCGCCGCGAGCGCGCACGCTGCGATGCCCGCGGCGAGCGGTAGCGACGGCGCGTAGCCCTCGAAGTCGGTATCGACGAGCAAGCTCGCGCCGAGCACGAACGCGAGCGCGCCGCCGATGCCGAGCACGCCGAACGACGGCGCGAACGCCTCGGCCACCATCAGCGCGGCGCCGAGCAGCAGCAACCCGGCGCCGGCGTAACTGAGCGGCAGGGCAGACAGCGCGTAGAGGCCGACGAGCAGGCTGATGGCGCCGATGACGCCGGGGAACAGCGCGCCCGGGTTCATGAACTCGAACAAGAGGCCATAGACCCCGATCAGCATCAGGATCAGCGCCAGGTTGGGGTTCGTGATCACGCCGAGCAGCCGCGAGCGCCAGTCGGGGTCGATCGGACGCAGCTCGAGCCCTTTCGTTTCAAGGCGGACCTGGCCCGCGCCGAGCCGCACCGTGCGGCCGTGCGCCTCGTCGAGCAACTCCGGCGCGCTCGCGGCGACGAGATCGATCACGTTCTGCTCGCGCGCCTCGCGCGCGGGCAGGCTCACCGCCTCGCGCACCGCGCGCTCGGCCCACTCGGCGTTGCGGCCGCGCAGGTCGGCCAGCGCACGGATGTACGCCACGGCGTCGTTGATCGCCTTGGCTTCGGAAGCCGCACGCCGGGCGGGCGTGCTCGCCGGTGCGGACCCCGGTTCGGAGGCGGGCGGCTCGCGTGCCGGCAGCGGCGCATCGCCGCCGCCGATCGCGACCGGCGTTGCAGCGCCGAGGTTGGTGCCCGGCGCCATCGCCGCCACGTGGCTCGCGTACAGGATGTAGGTGCCGGCGCTGGCCGCGCGCGCGCCGCTCGGCGCGACATACGCGAGCACCGGCACCGGTGAGGCGATGATGGCACGGATGATCTCGCGCATCGACGTGTCGAGCCCGCCCGGCGTGTCCATGCGCAGCACCACCGCGGCGGCCTGCGCTTCGCCGGCGCGCTCGAGGCCGCGGCGCACGTAGTCCGCCGAAGCGGGGCCGATCACGCCGTCCACTGTCAGCACTGCCGCGTGGCGTGCGCCACCGGCCGGCTGCGCCAAACACAACGCGGCGAGCAGCAGCAGCCAAGCTCCGGCGAGGCCGGCGAGCGGTGACCTCGCAGCACGGTGCACGTTTCCTGCCTCGGCGGAACTGTTCGCTGCGGCGCGGGCAAGCAATGTGCCCGTGACGTCGCGACGTTTTCGGTCCCGCGATGCGTCGCGCCGCGGGTACATGCCTTGCTCGCATCGCACGGCGAGGCGTACCGATGCGCCTTGGCGCAACTTCAGGAGCAGACATGCCCGTACACCCTCGAGCCGACAACGCCGCCGATTCGTGGACCGACGCAACGCAGAGCGCGCGCATGGGGATGGACAGCCGCAAACAGAGCAGCGCCGCGGGAATCGACGACATCGCCGGCGCACTGCGCCAGGCGTCGGAGCGCCGCCGCGAGGACGGTGACGACGGCCTCGCGCGCGTCACCGCTTCGGCCGCGGACGGCCTCGAGCGCGTGTCCTCGGCGTTGCGCGACAAGGACGTGGGCACGCTGCTGCGCGACGCCGACGCGTTTGCGCGACGGCAGCCGGCGGCGTTCTTCGGTCTCGCCGCGCTCGCCGGCTTTGTCGCCGTCCGATTCATCAAGGCCGGCCATCGCTGATCGACGAAAGGAAAACTGCGTTGGAAACCACAACCCGCACCACGACCCGCGCCGGCACGGCGATGCCGGCGCGCGCCGCCGGCAATGGCAGCGCCGGCCCTGCCACCAAGCGTTCGGTGGCCGGACTCTTCTCCGACCTGTGGCGCGAGACGACGGTTCTCGTGCACGAAGAGGCGGAGCTGGCAAAGGCCGATATCGCTGAAAGGGTCGGCGCGGCTGCACGCGCCGGAGGCGCGGTCGCGGTGGGCGGCGCGGTCGCCTTCGCCGGGTTCCTGATCCTGCTGTTCGCGGCGGTGAATGCGCTGCTGCCGGTGTTGCCGCCGGACCTCGCGCCGTGGCTTGCGCCGCTGATCGTGGGCGCGGTCGTGCTCGGGATCGGGCTGGTCGCGCTTTCGGGCGGACGGCGCAGGCTCCAAGCGAGCAAGCTGAAGCCGGAGCGGGCGATGCGATCGCTGAGCCGCGACCAGCGCCTGGTCGAGGAGCACCTGCGATGAAGCACGACGGACAGCGCCGGCCCGAGGAGA
>Ga0187893_10008584_pt1 | contig 16040 bp, 16 predicted proteins | sample MA1701074metaG_FD_139574 | JGI IMG/M metagenome (GOLD analysis project Ga0187893, IMG submission 139574) | White microbial mat communities from a basaltic lava cave in the Kipuka Kanohina Cave System on the Island of Hawaii, USA - MA170107-4 metaG ...
TATGCAATGCCCTTTTACGATGGCGACTTAGAAAAAGAGCAGGGCCTGCCTGTAAATGCCAAGAGACTAAGCCAAGAGCTACAAAATTGCGACGCCGTGATCATTGCCTCACCAGAATACAACGCCTCGGTCCCGGCACTGCTCAAAAATGCCCTTGATTGGGTCTCACGCGACGAAGTGGATGTGTTTGAAGGCAAGAAAATCGCCATCATGAGCGCCTCACCCGGCGCTCGTGGCGGAAGACGTGGCCTCGTGCACCTGCGAGCGATTCTCGAAGCAATGGGTGCAAAGGTGGAGCCTTTACAGGTAAGCCTTGGCAAAGCCAATACACCAGAAGCTTTACAAAACCCTGAATTTCAAGCCGATCTTGAAAAAGAACTCGCAAGCCTTTTGCAAGGTTAATACCTTCAGTTCATTTCAGTAATTGAAGTGATAAAAAGAGTTTCGTCAAAAAATTGTCCATGAAAGCTTGCTGGGATTGTATATGGCAGCTTTGCACGAGCAATTTCTCTAAATGTCTTTCCATCTAGAACAACGAGGAAAGCAAGGTTTTGCTTTTTATCGCCAATGATCGTAAGTATGACGCCATCATCTTCACTTGTGGCAGTGGGTGAGGCCACAAAGATGGGCTCGCACGCTTCAAAGTTTGTCGCGTTCCAGGTAACGCTCTCTTTTGTCGAAAGATCTACTTTGACTAACCCTCCAGTGGATTTTTGGTCTGAATGGGTCATGTACAGATAGCGATAGTATTTCCCATCAAGGCGATCAGCAAAACGGGGCATTTCTAATTCTGCGGCGTCTATTAGCGATGTTGAATCTATTGTGCCCTCTTTCAAAGATACTTGATACCTGAGCAATCTATTTTTCCACTTCTTCGGGTCATGGGGTATAGATGTGGCTTGAGGAAATATTGTAGGCATGGATGAGATGTCTGGATAAGCAACAAGATCGACAATGATATCGTCACCCGTTTCGTACGCATTGGCATGATGAAAGCAAAAAATAGGGTCTACAGCTTTCTGGAGCACAAGAGATCCTGACTTGCGATCAACAATAAGAAAACGCGTACCGAGTTGAGGAAGCCATTGAAACTTGTTTATAAAAGGCACACTTTGGTCCATGAGGTCTTGTGGATTAAGAAGCAGTGGAAACTCAGTAAAAATGACGTAATTGTCTGTCATGGCAAAGCTATGCATGTAGGAGGTCCTCTCTACGGGTATTTTTGCAATGACCTCTCGTGCATTTGATCCCTCTTTGATACGGTAGACGACATAGTAGCATTGCCTGCCAAACTCTATGAGGTAATTTACTATCTCCTTCTTTTCGACATCATAATGTGGATGGGCAGACTCCCAGCATCTGCTTGTAGGCAAATCATCTTGATATTCAAAAGAACCAAGCGTCTGTAACGTTTTCCCGTCAAACCGCACCGGTAACGGTGATTCTGTTAAAGCAACAAAGCTATTGTTGTATGTAATGAGGTTTACAGAGGCGTTGTTTATATCATTGTCTTGGGCAGTTGGCTGTTCTTGCTGAGATGAGACAGTACCAAACCCCATGAAATCTGCCCTACCATCAACCACAACATCATTATATTCCTTTGAATTGAGGTAGCGGCTCTGATAGTGCACCTTGCCTTGATGAAACGAACATTTATGCAGCATGGCTATTCCATCAAATTCATGCGTGATCTGCTTGCCATCCTTGTAAACAGGAATCGCACTATTGCGAATCAACGATCCTGAAAGCCAGGAAGGCAAAGTTCCATCAACCAATAGTGGCACAGCCCTTTCCTGCGGCTCAAGAGCAAGCGTCAGGGAACTTTTTGCTTTATTTGTAAATGTAATCGTTAAAGGAAGCAAAGCAAAGAGACAAAGGGCGAAAACTATACTATATTTTTTATTCATGATAATCACCTACTTCTAATTCTTTTAATTTTATTAAAGACTCTTCACACCACTGCAGCGACGCTTCTATCGTCTTCATGCCATGATCGATTGTGATCAACCAATAGGGCAAACCTGCTGTATTTTTTGGTAAAGCCATTAGCTGATCTTTGATCTGAGAAAGAGTCACTTTTTTTGTAAGCAGAGCCTCTCGACTATCTTGTACATGCTTCAGACTTACCAATGGAGATGCAAGACTGCCCAAAAACAACTTGAGCAAGAGCTCACTGCGCACTTGATGCGGCTCAGACACCACCTTCAACCATTCTTGCAAGACCTTTTCCCCTTTTGGGGCAAGTGAATAGAGATGGCGCGCCCGCATGCCCCTGGAACCATCTTCCGCTTTTACAATCATCCCCTCCTTTTCCAGAGTCCGCAAAACCGGATAGATGGAACTAAAGGTCTCCTTCCAAAAAAAATCGGTACTCTTAGCCATCTTCTGGCGAATATCGTAACCAGAAATGTTCGGACACAACGCCAAAATCCCAAGAATTGCAAATTGACTTCTGTTTTTCTTAGCCATAACCCCATTACCTCAGTTTGATATATCAAGATGATATATACCCAGATCAAATAAGGCAAGAAAAGACGAAAAAAGATATGCCTTCTGTAGAAAAGGTCGATCAAAGCGCAGGCGACGAAGCAAGAAAAAAAATGGTTTAGCTTTCTTGATTTCGTTTTGCTGTTTTGGAGGAGGCGACAAGCATTGCGGTAAGTTCATTTGCTTCTTTCTTCAAAGGATCCAAGACGTCCCCTTGAATCAGTTTTGCTTCCTGTAGTAGCTCTAGCCAATAGAGAGACTCATCAAGTTCTTGGATTGCTGAATCAATCTTGCTTGCGAATTCTGCTCGCGATCTAGCCCTCCTAGCTTCTCGATACTGCGCTCCAACAGATGTCCCACAACGCAAAAGCTGCTTCCCGATAATATTTAAAGCTGAGGATTGAGAAAGATTTTCAAAGAGACGAATGACCGAAATCGCAAATAGCTTAGTTCTGTGCTCTAAGCTCATCACTCATTACTCATCGTTCATCGTTTAAGGAATGGGGGTGGTTGGATTTGAACCAACGGACTCCGAAGAGGAGGGATTTACAGTCCCTTGCAATTGGCCGCTATGCGACACCCCCGGGAAGAGAATGCTGACAGTAGGAATTGAACCCACAACCGTCCGATTACAAATCGGGTGCTCTGCCAATTGAGCTATGTCAGCATGTTAAAAACGTCAAAACGTATATCATAGCCGCGCTATTCACGACAAGGATTTTGAAGCGCCAGGGGGCGGAAGCTCTGGATTTTCGGCCTCTTCTGTCGATGCGTGCGACTCTGGAATGTTTGCCGGGGCAATAACTGGCTCCTCGGACTCTATCACCCGAATCATCCTCTGCACAAGCGAGGTGACGGGATTTTTCGAGAGCGTAGCGTTCGCATTAAAAAAATTGCGCGACTTTTGAAGCTCTTTAGAATGCTCCTTGGCCTCTTTTAGCCCACAGCATTTCTTATACTTTTTTCCTGACCCGCAAGGGCAAGGATCATTTCTATTCACAACCATAGTCTTGTACAAGTTAAAGCAAACAGGCTATCATATTTGGCATGAATAACGCAATTCCACTTGCACTCCCTCCATGGAGTGGCCTCGGCAAAAAACTAGAAAGCGCCACGAGAAAAGCCCTTTTTGACTTTGAACAGCTCGAAGGCGTCTCGCATTTGGCAGTTGCCTTAAGCGGCGGAAAAGATAGCCTCACTCTCCTCTTTTTGCTCAAAGCCATTTCCGGGCGCGGCTTTAGTCCCTTCAAGATCACTGCCATCAATGTTTCAGGGGAATTTTCCTGCGGAGCAGGCGTCGATGGAGGCTATCTTGCAGCCATCTGCCAGGCACTCGATGTGCCTCTCATCACGCGTACATCAAGCAAAACCTTGGATAAGCTCGAATGCTACGGCTGCTCAAGAGAGCGAAGATCACTTCTCTTCAATGCTGCCAAAGAGGCAGGCTGTCAGCACATTGCCTTTGGCCATCATCAGGACGATGCCGCACAAACACTACTCATGAACCTCCTACACAAAGGCGAATTTGCAGGGCTTTTACCAAAACTCTACATGCGCGACTTCGACATCACGATTATACGACCCCTGATCTACATCACCGAAGCTGAAATTAGAGAGTTTGCCAAAATGTATGGCTTTGCCAGAATCACCTGTCGCTGCCCTGTAGGACAAAATTCGCTGCGCAAAAAAACCGATCTTTTACTTTCTGAAATCGAAGAGCTCTATCCCAATGCCCGAAGCAATATCGCTCAGGCCGGACTTCTCTATGGTTCAAAAAAGGCTATCTGCTAGCATGTTGTTTCAAAAATGAGGAAAGGATTGTGACAAAAGCACAAACAGAACAAGAAAGACGCATCACCATCGAAGGCATTGAGCTTGCGCTTGCCTGCCCCGATGAGCTTAACTACCGCTGGATCGGCCAACAAGATGTCATGGAGCAGCTTTTGGCTGCCTGGCTCGTGATTGATCCAAAAGATCTTCCCCTCAATCCACGCCTCATCGGAAAACCCGGCGTCGGCAAAACCACCCTGGCCTACGCGGCCGCAAAAGCCATCGATCGCGATGTCTACATCTACCAATGCACCATGGACACGCGCCCAGAAGATCTCCTCATCACTCCCGTCGTCGACAAAACCGGCGGCATCCGCTATGTCGCCTCATCGCTTGTCACCGCCATGATTCGCGGTCAGGTCTGCATCCTCGACGAAGGAAACCGCATGGGCGAAAAATCTTGGGCCTCACTTGCGCCCCTGCTCGATTCAAGAAGGTACATCGAATCGATCGTCGCAGGGCTAAAAGTTGCCGCTCACGCCGACTTTCGCATCTGCGTCACCACCAACGAAGATGCTTCAACCTTTGAAATCCCAGAATACATCCACAGCCGCCTTCAGCCACAAATCTATATCGACTTTCCAGATCCTGAAGAAGAGCGACGCATCTTAGCCGAAAATTTGCCTTTTGTCGACGACGCCATCATCGACTACGTCGTGGCTTTTTTGCAGCGCGCCCACACAAGCAACGAACGCTACACCGTGCGCGACGGCATCAACATTGCCCGCTACGCCGCCAAACGGCTCAAAACGATGAAGACAAAGGCAGACCTCACCAGCTTTTTGCGCCAAGCCATTGTCATGACCTTGGGAGATGAAGCGTTAGTCTATGCACTCTAAGCCATACTGGATCGCCTCTCCCCCCTTTTACATCGTGCCGGCTCTGCACTACACCATGGAGCTTGCCGTAGAGGTGCGAAGAGCCTTTTTAGAGCTCAGGCCAGACTGTGTGGCAGTAGAACTTCCTGAAACCTTGCAAGAGCCCTTTTATCGAGCCGTAAGCCGCCTTCCAGACCTCAGCGTGATCACCTGTCGCGGGCCCTCTGAAGAGCTCTGTTTTCCTGTTGAGCCTTGCGATGCAAGCTTTGAAGCAATGCGCTCAGCACAAGAAGCGCACATTCCCCTCTTTTGCATCGACCTGGATGTTACAGGCTATCCCAAAGTGGCAGAAGAGCTGCCAGATCCATATGCCATCACCAAAATCGGTCTGAAAAAGTACTATGAGGCCTACAGCGGCACGATACGCTCTAGCCCCACGATACGCGGTGAGCTCGATAAAAATCGGGAGCTCTACATGGCAAAGCGCCTGCGCGAGCTCTCCTTTACTTATGACAAAATTTTAGTAGTGGTAGGTATGTCGCACGTACAGGGCATCTACTCACACCTCAATGATAGCTCCTATCCGCAACTTAAAGCTGTCGAACGCAGCGATATTGCCCTCAACACCTACACCGAAACTGCCGTTCGTGAACTTATGGCCGAGTGCCCCTGGGTAAGCTGTAAGTATGAAGAGTGGCGCGAAAATACTGACGGGCTGCTCGACCGTCAAGAAGTCTATTACCAGCTTTTGAAGCAGGCACAAGCGGCCTATACAGAGATCACGCATGTTCCCTTTGGGGCCCATGTAATTCCCCTTTTACTCAAGTTTAGCCGCAACTGGGCCCACATTCGCCAGAGGCTATTGCCCGACTTTTTCCAGCTGTTGGGTGCGGCAAAAGCTTGCGTCGATCACAACTATGCCTACGAGGTGTGGAAGGCCGCAACCGAATATCCTCACTACAAAAACATCGACTCCTTGCCAGAGCGAGAGTTTTCCATCGATGAAATTTGGGGTGCCTCCAAAAGGATCCAGTTCCACCTCAAAAAGCCCTCTGAAAAAAGTCTTTACTGGCGCCGCCTCCGCAAAGATCAGGCAGGTAAGCTCTTCTATCCTCCAAGCCCCTTTTCCATCTGTTCCTATCCTCCAGAAGATAGTGTCGTAGAAAAGTTTGGGCTCTTTTTGAAAAAGAAGGGTATTCAGCAGCAGACCGAAGAGGCCGCGCACACCATCCCCTTCTCCAATAGCCTAGAAGATGGTATTGATGTTCGCGAAACAATCCGCCATTGGGTAGAAAAAAAGCTCTATGTCAAAGCTCGCGGAAGGCCTCCTGGCATGGTAGGCTCATGTGTGGTCATCTTTGATGAAGATAAGCTCGATGAAGCAAAACCCAAAGAGCACTACCCCTGCAAGCTCACCTGGCTTGGCGAGCATGAGCAGGAATCTGATATGGCCTTTTACTCAACCTCGATGAATGACCAGATCGTAGGCCCTGGCATTGTGCGCTGTGTCTATGGCGGCTTTATGCTCTCCTATCCTGCCAAACGCCTCTACGATGTCTGGTCCGACCCAGACTATCGCGATTTTGCATCAAAACATGAAATTCTCCTTGCGGCCGCCATCGACTACTCAAGGCGCCCCGTCATCGTCTATGTCGGCCTACATCCCCCTGAAGAGAAGCTGAAGGCCTATGCCAGCCGTCAAGGCAAGAAAATTTTATATTTACCAGTTGCACAATTTGGAAAGCATGTCGTGACAAAATTGCGCACCTTCCACATCTTAGATGGACGTGACAAAAGGGCAATAGCCGATGAGTATATCTATTAATAAAAGAGAAACTATCATGCGCCGCTATCTCCTGCTCCTCCTTTTACTCCTCACCTACCCTCTTGAAGCTGTCATCGACAGCTCCATTGTGCCTGTGATGGACTACTACCACTCAAGCAAGCACATCGACTGCAAAAAGTATGCCAAGACCCAATACAAGGCAATTTTAGATGCCCTTTCCATAAAGGAAGGCAGCTTTCGCGTGATAAGCTACAACATGCTTTTTGATCGCTACGACCATCTTCTAGCCAAGCCCTATCGCTGGAATGCTCGCTTGCCCCGACTCATCGAGATCATCGACGACATGCATGCCGACATCATCTGTTTTCAAGAACTCTATCCAGACCAACTTGAAGATCTTATGGAAAAAATCGGCAATGAATTTGGCTTTGCAGGAACTCTTACTGAAAAATCGCAAGATGCAGCAGAAATCAACGGCATTTTCTATCGCAAAAAACGCTTTGATTGCCAACGCCACCAAAAGCTCTATATCTCCGAAACACCAAGCCTTGCCTCTTCTGATCCTTTTTCAAACGAGCCAAGAACTCTCATTGAAGGCCACTTCATAGATAAAATCACAAAAAAGGAGCTGGCCGTCTTCTGCACGCATGCTGCCTTTGGCTCGGCAGACTCGCGAGAATATGCCGCGCGCTTCATTGCCAACCACCTAGAGCCCCTTGCAAAAGAAAAGGCGGTCATTTTAGCTGGCGATTTTAATAGCTTTCCCCCTCATGTCGACGACCCCTACGTCCCCTTTTACGACGGCAATTACATGCTAAAAATCATAACCTCTAAGTCGCTTGACGACGCAAGAGAAGTATCGCTCGTCGGCTCTGTAGGGCCAGTTTCCACCTACACCAATAGCGAAGGTTCTATCCTGCCCTTTCAAGGAACTGGCACTCCAGGAGTCCTCCTCGACCACATCTTCGTAGGTGGCCCAATTCTCGTCCTCATCACAGGCGTGCAGCCTGCCCAAGTGGATGGCATGTATGCCTCCGATCACATGCCCGTAATCGCCGATTGCATCGTTACCAAGTAGTGAGAAGAATTATGGATGACGCACAGCTTGCTAAAAAATTGTACAACGATCAGTTTGCCGCTTTTTCAGAAAAACAGACGGCTTATCCCTCACTTCGAGACTTCAGGAAGCGCGTCTTTCAATACTATCATGAGCATATGGCAGGCAAGCGCGTGTTGTTTGCGGGCTGTGGCGATGGAAGGGAGTGCCAGGGCGCAGTCGATGCCGGGGCAAAAGCGGTGGTTGGCATCGATGTAAGCGATGTGGCCATCGACCACTGCAGACTCAACTGTCCTGGGGCAGAATTTCAGGTTATGGACTTTGAGAAGATGCTCTTTGATTCAAAGAGTTTTGATACCATTTTTTCTTTTTTTGCTGTCATGTACAAAGAGGACCTACAGTCGGTTTTGAGAGAATTTCGACGTGTGCTGAAAGATGCTGGCAGAATCATCCTGATCGTTCCACATCCCATTAGGAAGATGATGAAGTACAACGAAAATGGCAATTACTTTGTAAAAGGCAAACGAACAGAGGTTTGGAAGGGCATTCAGCGCTTTGGCTACCATCGACTCTTTGAAGACTACGTCGAGGCCTTTGCCAAGACGAACCTTATGCTCCAACGCCTCTTCGAGCATAAGCCTCTCAAAGAGACCCCTGAAACCCCCGATTCAGAGATCAACTACCCCCATTTTCTGCTTTTTGAATTGAGGTTGTTGCCTTTTGTATGCTAGGATAGGATTCCTACTATTTATTAATCCATACGCGGAGAAAAATCATCATGCATGCCATTCGTTTTGCATCAGTGGAACAGACACACAACCCAGCTTCTTTTACACAGAATCGCACGAACTTTGTAAGTAGATCGCTTGCAACAAGCAGACAGATGTCCCCCTTTTCTCGCTATCCTTCGATTTTCTCCCGAGTTCCTGCGATTTCTTACTGCACCAAAAACAACTATTCTCGACTTGATGATCCCATCGTTATCGCTCGTGTAAAAGAGGTTCAATGGGTTGACTTGAAGGAGGGCCAAAACCTTTTTGAGAAGATTAAAAACTATCAAGAGGTAGAGGTCCGCCAGACGTATAGGGACGTTTGTGTCAGCTACAACAGCGAAGGAGTACGCGAAAAATGGTCGCTCGTTAGAGAAATGGCTGGCAAACGAAGCCTCATTGTAGCAATTCCTGGTGCCTTTACGCCTACTTGTACTAGTAAACATCTTGTTGACATCGTCAACAATATTGTTAAAATCCAGAAACACGTTGATCAAGTCTTTGTTCTTTCGACCGATAATCCTGATGTTCAAGCGGCCTTTAAGAAAAGTATCGGTTTACCAAGCCTAAAATTCATAAGCGATCCACATGGAACAACATTTGGTCCGATCATCGGCAATCTGCTTAACCCTGGTGGAAATAGAGGCCTGAGCGTTATCTACCAACGCATGGTAATGTATGTAGAGTAAGATGGAACAGTGAAGTATATCCGCAAGGAAGCCAATGCAGGCGATTTCAAGGAAACGACTTCAGAGAATCTGCTAGAGCATTTAAATAACGCCATGAAAACGCTCTGTATCAGGACTACAACTGGCCAATAAGATGCGCGTAATGGATGAGGCTAAGGCGGATTGAGCCTGGAGCAGGATCGCCATTTTCTAAGCGCTCATTTTTTACGATGGGCTTGAAGATGAGTAGCTTTTCGAGTGGCTCATTTTTTCTTTGACTCACAAGTTGGGCAAGCAGCCAACGCTGGCCAGTTAAGTAGGTTTTCGCAACTGAGCGACTTGTGTGGATGACCTGTGTGTCTGGGGCGATAATTTGTTCTAGCGAACTTTTGAAGTAAAAGAGCTGCTCTGGTTGAGGAATTACAAATTCCATGCAGTTTGAAATATAGGCAGTATCGATTGAAATCTTGCGCTCTTTTAAGATTTGCCCGAGTTGGGTAAAGGCGTCGAGATCGCACAAATCGAGGCGTTTAAAGATAAAGGTTTGATTGTCAAAAATTCGCTTAACACGACGAAATTGCTCATCACTTGACAGCCAGCTAACTCCTGCGGCGAGATTTTTTGAGAGTAGATGCATTTCAATGGCAATGTACTCATCGCAAGTCTCTTTTCCACCGCTAAAGTACCTTTCTTTATGGCTCTCTATGAGCTCATGAACTTTGTTAAGGACTCCAAAACGCGTTGTGGCGCTCGAAATGATCGGCTGCATCTCCTTCCAAAAGTGCTCTACACGTAGGCTTCGGTCGATAAGGATGATATGATCAATTGAGCCCTGTGCTTGATCACAGCGAGTTCCGCGAAGTGCCACGACATTCAAGAGAAAAAATCCCGCTACGCCAATGACTGCATTGCCTTGAATCGGCTCTTTGGCAAGCAATTCATACGTCTTTTCTTGTTCGAGCTCGTTCGTTTCTAACCTTACCGAATGGTCGTAGTCATCTTTTCCAGGTGACGAGGGGATGGCATCAAGAGGTAACATATCGTATATATCTCATTTTAAATAAGATAGATTATAGCAGGAGAGGCTAATTTGCGGTCAAATTCCTGAGAGGTAATTGTTATTTAACAAATAATTTAAACACAAAGGCACAAAGACACAGAGAGAGCAATGCGTCACGAGTGAATTTTTCTGCGAAAGGCATTGGCGGCGATGTGTGCTTGGCGTGTGGGTTCGGGGAGACGATAGCCACCGAGCATGCTTTTAACCAGGATGAGGGCGGTATCTAAAGAGATTCTGTGGCCAATGGATATGACGAGGGGCTTGGTGTTCTTTTTTGAGCGAAGGAGCATGGCTACGCATTTACCGTTATACACTAGGGGTACTTGGGAGCCAGCTTCCATGCCAAGCACACTGGTGGGCGCGCCAACCAGGATCGACTTGGCAACTCCTATGGTGGGAATATCGAGCAACACACCGAGGTGGCTGGCGATACCAAGCCCACGTGGATGTGAGATCCCTTGACCGTCTAGCATGAGAAGGTCGGGGCGACGCTTGAGCTTTTTAAAGGCTGCGACTAATGCAGGTGCTTCGCGAAAAGCAAGTAGACCAGGAATGTAGGGAAAGCTCCACTCTTGCAAAGCCACGGCCACCTCTTCCACCTTGCGGCTCTCTTTGGCGAGGACGACACAGGCTGCAAAGATTCTGCGATTCGGATCAAAACGGAAGTTACTCACATCCATCCCTCCAATCCATTGCAACGGCCCAAAATCATCTTTCACGATGACCTTTTCTGCCATAGCGCTTTGCGCATCTTTTGCTTCTTGCGCGTTAGAGGGGGATAGCCAGTCTGACTCGTTCATAAATCTCTATTTTATCGACTTAATGAAAAAAGGGATAGTTCATCTCCTCGAATTCGGCATGTGAACAGGTTTGTATATCTTTGAGATAGTCCTGATAGCCGTTTCGCAGGAAATCAGCGGATATTCCCTTGGCAAGCCTTTCTGCCCCAATGCTGATGGCTGGGATATCGCCACTTACCTGGCCATGGCTCAATGTAGCGGCATAATTAAAGCAGTAGATCTGATTGAGATAGGGAGCCTGATTGGCTATTTTTTCGCGAAACTCAAAGTGTGGGCCAAGGTAGGGGTAGCGGTCAAACTCGGGAGGATAGGGCAAAGATCGCCCAACCCTCACATCGCCCCATAAAAGGATTTCTGGATAGAGTGTGCAAAGTTCGGGCTGCTTTTGGCCATCAATGGCAAACCCCGTTGCCAAAATCACAAAATCAAAGGCGCGTTTCCCCTTGTTCGTCTCAAAGACCACTCGCTCGTTTTCCTCTTGTGCGGCCATTATGGTAACGCCCTTAACGACCGTAAAATTGGCATAATTTTTGACGCGATCGAGCGACTCAAAGGGAGCGGGCACGCCATCGATGTAGATGGCATGCATGATCTGCCAGCGCGCCTCATTTGCAAGCTGGTAATAGCCCTCCCAAAAGCCTGCATATGAGGCGTAAAGGGCTTTGTTGATGTTGGGAATTTTTTCGCGCCTTACGAGATTTACCACACTCTTGGCCCCACACTCTAAAGCCACTGCAGCCGCATCAAAGCTCGACGCTCCAATACCGACCACGCCCACCTCTTTGCCTTTGAGCGCAATAAAATCGATCTGATCTGATGTGTGGGCATATAAATCCTTGGCTATCCCCTGCATAAACAGGGGAATATCAACCCCTCCAAAGCCGCCACGGCCAGTTGCCAGCACCACCTTTCGTGCGAGCACCTCTTTTGAATCTAGGCCAAGTTTTATAAGATTGCCCTCTGGGTAAATGGAGTGCACGGTCGCTTGATTTTGGACGGGCAGCTGTAATACCTGTCGATACCAGCGCAAGTACTCCATCCACAAATGGGTAGGAATTTTATAGAGTGTGTCCCAGGCCTCTTCGCCAAATTTGGCTCGATACCACGCTTGAAAGGTGAGACTGGGTATGCCAAGTGCCGGCCCTGCAAGATGCTTTCCAGAACGAAGAGTCAGCATGTGCGCATAGGTATCCCACGGGCCCTCAAAACCCTCAGGGCTGGCATCAAAAATCTGTATGTTTCTGATGCCCTCTTTTACTAGGGCAAATCCAGCACAAAGACCTGCCATGCCTGCTCCAACAATCACCACATCATACGCTGAGCCACTTTGTGGCAGCACCCAGTCATGAGGAGGAATCTCGAGCAGCTGAAGCTCCTTTACAACACGCTCTTCCAAATTTTTTAGCATGCTAGCTTTCAGAGTCTCCGTAAAGCAGCTGCTGGGGAAAATCTTGGAAGGAAAGGACCTGATCACCATCAAAGTCAATCACCCACACGCGGTCAAATACATCGGGAAACTTTGGGGGATTTTGTACGCCAAAGGCACTGGCGATGTGTGGTATTTTCTCGTGCGCCCAGCAGATGAGAACCGTCAGGCCATCGTAGGCTGAATTTGAATTAATCTCTTTTACCAACTTTGCATAGTCATGCTTATGGTACTCGGCAATCAGTTCTACGCCTAGCGCGGCTGCCAAAGGAGCAACAGTCTGTACCGGACGGACGGACTTATCGCTTTTATCTGGCGATTGCGCAAAGATCACGTTAGGGGTTTTAAAACCCGAATTTGCAGGCGGAAGTGTAAAAAAAGGCACAAGAGCTGCAGCGCGTATAAAGCCTGTTTTTGTAAGATAATTTCCTTGCTCTGGTTTTTCTCCATGGCGAAGCAAGATCACCTGTCCGGGGGTTGCTTCAAGAGAGCTCGTGATAAGTCCAAAAGTTGCTAGTATTGCCAAAATGTGTAGTCGCATAAAACCTCTCAGTTGGGTGTATTAGCCCACCTGTACACTGAGAGCCGCTTATTTACAAGGATGAGGTTAACAAAACGGCTTTGTTGTACAATTCATCACCACTGAAAGCTATGAGATGAGGTACCCTTTAAAGCTTATGAGTAGTTTACTGAAGACAGGTATCGGGAATCGAAGGTATTGTATGCCTCCATTTCCTGAGGAAATCAGGGAAGAAATTGACCAAATCCCCTATCAAACGATGTTCTTTTCTTTTCAAGTAATGCATTTGGAAAGATCCGCAGATTTTGAAGAGACGAAATCGATCCTTTACAAAATCGCAAACCTCGTTGACGTCATAAAGAGTCTGCAAAGCGCCCTCTGTTTGGCCGAGTACTCTGAACGTGAAAGAGGCGATTATGCGCGCGTGATCGCTAAATTGAACGACACCATTCGAACCATAAATAAAATTGCCGTTGAAAGGAATGTAGCCTTCGTTCTCATATCCAATGGCCTTTCTAGGACCATACTTTTAGCAGAGACCGTTCGCAAACACATTGTGTGCGGGTTGCCCAAAGGAATTCCTCTCGATCCCTTTTACTGGATCGAAAAAATGGGGATCTATTACTCGACAGTATTTTTTCCAGGGGAAACAACGCCTGATCTATCGCTTGCAAAAGTCAGGGTCTACCCAAACGTCGGCACACCACTTGCCCAGCTTAAAACAGAGTGGCTGTCAACGCCAGGAGCCAACAAAAGTTTGGATCTATTTATCAGCCTTAAGAGTGACAAGACGCAGCGCACAAATTTGAAAAAATATGTAATGCACTACTTTACCGATGAAGAGCTCAAGACCTTAGAAGCCGTAGTGGAGGCAGGCACGATCAAGATGAAGATGGATACGCTCCTAAAATGGCTGAAATTTCACTCACATGTACGCTACCAAGAATATTTAACAAATCTCCCCCCACCTGTTGTGGCTTGCGAGCCAGTTTCCCTTTCCGATGGAGACTACATCTTCATAATCACTCTTCAGAAAAAGCTCTACGTAGCCATCAAGCAAAAAGGTGTGATCAACCACTCCTGCCTAAATCAGGGACGCCCGGTATTTTTAGCAGGTGAATTTACTTGTAAAAATGGCAAGGTAATAGCCATGACAAACTGGAGTGGCCACTACCAAAATAGCGGCGAAAAGTTTGCCAATGGCCTTGACTACTTCCAAGCCCACGGCCTAGATCTTGACGCACTCGAGCAGGCCAGCCTCGAACGGGCAACGCTTACAGGACGCCTTCCCTCAATCCCCCTGAAAGCTGCAGGATTTCCGCATCTATTGGAGTGGATCAAGGCAAGAAAAAAACTTACCTTGCTGATAGACACCTACAAAAGAGTTCGTACAACAAGCTATGAAGCGCCGTTTAGAAATAAAATCAACACATCCTGCGCAAAGTATGGCTACGATACAGAGCTCACAGATTCCCTTGCAGCCCTATTTTCCCGCATCAAAGTAAAGTTTTAACACATGTCTGTTAGTTTTTCACCCGTAGTATCAAACGACATTTGCACATGGTATTTAAAGAACGTTGGCGATACAGGGCATGCCCTTGTCCGAAACCATGTCCTTGCGACACTGTCGCATGGAAAAAATGGTTTTTGCCAGGTTTACCTTGATCTCTTCGCGACATTTGCCCGCTTGAAGATCGCTGTGGATTTTGCGTCTCATAGAATGCGCGGCGATGAAAGAGCCTGCGCGACCCATGCCTGCAGCACAATGCACTGTAAGTGGAATATCTTTTGCCGTATGCGATGCTTCTACCAACTCCAAGAGCTTTTTAAAAAGCCTTTCGTTGGGTACCCCTTCAAAATCTGGCCAATTTTGAAAATGAAATTGGATGATTTGGCGCACCACATGTGACTGGCTATTTTTCAGCTCAAATGTTCGTTTGATAATAGCAAAATCGGTCCCCTCCTCTTTTGCCACAACCTCTTGCCCCACACACACTATTGTCCAGTTGTCGATTGCAACAAGCCCCTGAAGGCAATTTTGCTTCCAGTATTCGACCGGTCTTGGTTCTGGCTCATCCTTATCCTCTTCAGGCATATTCAAGGCCACAATGGTTGTCGATTTGGTGTGGATTATCATTTTCCAAAAATCGCTCAAAGTTGTCGTAAGAGGTGCCTGGGAAGCAATATATTTTTGTCCTTCAAGCTCTAAATCACTCGCATTGATAAAAAACCCCTCGATATCTCTACAGGTGAGCGTATCATCGAAAGGAAAGGTCCATTTGGTGCGTGCAATGAATGTATCCTGAGCACTCTTCCAAGCAAAATCCGCCCTCGTTTGCGGCTTTTGTATAAACTCATCAGATAGCACATCGCATTTTTGAGAAAACTCCTTGAGCATCTCCTCATCATGCAACTCCTTTTGCAGCTGAAGAATCGTCCTCTCCTGCGTCTCAAGCCATTTTTCTGTGAGCCGTTCAACTTTTTCCTCAACAGCCAAGTCTGACTTAATAAACGGAGATCCTGAAACACCAAGAATCATTACAACACCAAACAATAAAATCATAAATAAATTATATAACATTACTAACAAACTATCAATATTTTTAAGACAATTATATTTTTGTATTTGCGTCCATACTTTTACGTACAGCGAAACGCAAAGATCGCGGACACGACTTTAGGAATTTTTTGCATAAACCAGTATAAATCAAAATCTTAAACCTTTCGATCTGCATGCCGCTTTTTGCGCCTTTGCGATTTTGCGTCTTTGCGTTAAAAATTTCGCTTGGACCATGACGAGGATAGCGTGTGAGCCATA
>Ga0187893_10008586_pt1 | contig 16036 bp, 9 predicted proteins | sample MA1701074metaG_FD_139574 | JGI IMG/M metagenome (GOLD analysis project Ga0187893, IMG submission 139574) | White microbial mat communities from a basaltic lava cave in the Kipuka Kanohina Cave System on the Island of Hawaii, USA - MA170107-4 metaG ...
ATCAACTTTGTGTAGTGTTTGGCCAAAAGCAGTTTGAAAAAACAGCGGTAGAGGATCTTAAGGCTGCCTGTAACAAAGAGATTCAAGCCAATAGGCGCGTCTATGCTGGCTTTGAGACAGAGGAAGACCAGCTTGATGACCTCATTGAAAAAGAAAACGAGTGGGCCGATCACCTCATGATACAGGCGCTGGCTAATGTCATGGAGGTAACAATAGAGATCATTCGCAGTGATGGCGCGCCGAATACGGTAATTACACCACGAAAGCCATCACGCGTCAGGCTGCATTTGGGCTATGAAGTGGGGCTGCATTACCAGTCTCTGGCAAAAGAAAAGAGACCAGTTGGCGAGCTTGCCGAGCGGATGGCAAAACTCCGATTGGAGGAGGGAACGGGACAGGCTGGATATGAATCTGAAGCCGATGAGCCAAAGAAAAAGCCGGTCAAGAAAAAATTAGGTTAGTAAAAAGATGAGTAATATACATTCAGATATTTATCTCAATCCTATAGTAGACTGGGACTATCTATTCGCTCACCAAGAGCCTGTCCCATTACCGACCGTGCCTTCCGAAGAGCCTCAACCATCGCTTGGTAAGAGGTTAAGAACCTTTAGAGAAACTGCAGGCTATACGCAGAAGGGTTTACAAGAACTTTCTGGTGTTAATTATAATAGGATTTCCATTTATGAATTAGATAAACGTATTCCGAAAGAAAAAGTACTCTATCAACTTGAACCATTTCTCCATTTCACAAGTGATATTTATGACTTAGCCGAAAAGGCAAGACAGGCTAGAGATAAACAGCATTCTCGGTTGAGGGAATTGCGGCTTGCAAAAAAACTCACACTGGTAGCATTGGGCAATCTGTCAGGTGTAGACTTTAGAATACTCTCTGACGCTGAGAGAGGGATCTATTCGCTGAAGAAAAAGCAGATAGCCAAGTTAGCTTCGCATCTTGATGTAACGGTTACAGAGCTCTTGCAATGTATAGAGCCTGTTCGAAAAATAGGAGGCGGTAGTGTACCCACAATACATCAACAAGTCACGTCTGACTCCTGACTTTTGTCAATTTTTTTTGAATAGAAGTGATTTGGCAGGCCTGAACTTTACTAAAAAAGCATAAAAAACTTTAGCAATCAGGCCGGCTTTGCCCGATAAATTCCTACGCGTCTCCTAACCTGAGTTTTGGGTTTCTATGGTAATTCCTTTCATTGAAAGGATAGAAGCTTGGCCTTGGGTGTAGGCAAGGCGTAGTACTGCCGTGTTCTCGACGAGAATTTTCTTGAAGCGCTTTTCAGGATTGAGCTTCAAGATGATTCGGCTAATCACTCTTTCGTGGCTGACGACGAGAACTTGCTCACCTGCATGGTGAGGACCTTTTTCATGAATGAAGTCAAACACTCTGTCGGCTAGCGCTTCATCTGTTTCGGTTTCGCGTAAACGATCAGCCTCTGGTGCGGCGTCAAACTCAGTTTCTAACTTGCCTGAAAAGGCTCCACGCTCACGCTCTCGAATGCGCGCATCGGCAACTCGTTTCAGCTGGATGTCAGACTTGGCAAAGATGCCTTCAATAATTTCGGCAGATTGTTCAGCACGTCTGAACGTGGAATTGTAGCAGAGGTTGTAGCGAGTAGTTTTTAGAGTTTCGGCAAGATTTGTTACTTGTTGCACACCTAGCTCACTTAAAGGAATAGGTAAGTGTCCCTGTATCCTCTGGATTTTATTATAATCTGTTTGGCCGTGGCGGACGAAGTCAAGAATCGCCACTCTATCTGTTGCTACTGTCATCTATACTCCACTCCATTTTTAAATAAAAAAATATTATCATACTTGTATGAATTGTTGCAAATTCTAACAAAGGCGGCTGGATCCAGCAATTTGTACTATTTTCTCTTGCAAAGTGTTCATGACAGCAAGCTTTTCATAAAGCGCACAAATCGCAGAATCCGGCGAACGACTCGTTAATAGACTAGGAACTGTAAAATCAAACGGCATTTTGCATGAAGTCCTTGACTGGATTTTGGATTTGATCTGGATTGAGTAATTTCATATTTGATTACGCGCTACTCAATTTTTGGAACTTCTTGATGATAGCCAAACACGACATTTCATTTTGCACCTACATGCTCTTTTTTTTACTGTGCTTTAAATTTACTTATTGTTATATTTCATAAGAATTATTAATTAACTCGAGGTGTGTATGATTGCGGATACTGTTTATCGATCTTTTGGTGCATGGAAAGTATCAGAATTAAGTTTTTCAGCAATGAGTGTTTGTTTTGATTACGCGAAGGATCCATACAAAGCCGCCGATGTTTGCAGAAATGTCTTCTCAAACCATGGTAGTATCGTTGGTTGTTCGAATGTGCTAGCAGGGGGCGCTTACATTCTTGGAACAGCTTGTATGGCAGTCGGAATTGGTGTCTCAATTGACACTCTGTACAGAGCTTTTCAGGATTTAAAGAATGATGGTCGGCAAGAAAGGGCCCCGTCAGTATGGAATCGACTTGTTCAATTAAAAAATAAAGTCCTTTAATTGATGGTCTTGTGTCAAGGTGTCATCAAGGTGTCAGGCATAAGTGCAAAATGCTTGAAGACCTGCAAGTCAGGCTGGAACCTTGAATATGCACTTATGCATGCCTGACACCGATCTTCTTATGCATGCCTGACACCGATCTATGACACCGATCTATGGTTTGGGAATTGGGTCAGGATGTCCATCCTACTTGGGATGCTCTACACGCTATCAGCGATGAGCTAGACTCCTAAAAAGGTGTCAAAAAGGAAAATAATTATGAATAAAATTTTATAGCGTCCAATTGCAACGACTTATTCGATGGTTAGGCCATGGAAGAATTTTTTTAGGGGGCCGGCGCTGTATTTTTTGCAGGCTCCGGGGGTGAATCTGATGCAGTCTTCGTAAAATTTCTTGAGGTTTTGTAGCATCAGCTTGTGATCGTCGTAGTGACTAAAGAGTGTTTGTAAAAGCTCGATGTCGCTGGGGGTAAAGCTGGCTTTGGAGGTGCAAAGCTTGGCTTGTAATAGCACATTTTTTGCCTCTTCATTTGTGGCAAGAGGCAAGGCTTTTTCACTTGATGTTGCCGCGATCGTGCCATCAAGGGCAAAGAGCACAACTTCTCGCTGGGGATTGTGAGGTAAGTTGACGAAGGAATTTTTAAGAAGGCTTGCGTCAGTGAAACTCAAGAGGATATAGCGCACGGGTTTACGATCTTCTTTCACACCGAGGATGTAGCGCACGGGAAATTGGTAGCTGGCCAAGATGCAGGAGCCAAGGTGGGCATTTTCCAAAAAGAGGTTGGGCGAACAGGAGATTTGGTGCATGTCAGGCAGCAAGACATCGGGGGGCAAAAATTCCTGTAGCCCTTGAAAGGGCGCTTCTAAAAATTGGTCGAGGTCATAGGCTGAATCGGCATCGGTGAGAGGAGCGATGTGCAGGTATTCCTTTTTCAGGATTTTTGCAAGGTGTGCTCGCGGCTCAAGCTCGCGCTCTCTTTCTTGCTCATTTTCAAGCTCAAAAAACTGACCTGCCAGATTTTTTAGGACATAGGCAGGAAGGAGCTTTTTATTGGCACAAGTTGCAAGGATGCTTTCTAAAAGAGCTCTAGGTGAGAGTGGGAGATCTTTTGTGGCATAGCATTTTTGCAGTTCACTGGCGAGCTTTTCGCGAATTTTTGCATCGAGTCTTTGCGTTTTGTCAAAAAGACTTAAGTAAAACGCAATTTCTGCATTGATCGCCGAAGCGATATCGACAAAGGTTAGGCTCTCTTTGAGTACAGAAAAGGGCTGATCGTCGTGATGCAGCGTGACGAGTTCGCGAATGGTGGAAAAGAGCTTGGTGCGCAGCTGGAGGGCAATTTCGTCCTGTACCAGCACGCGGCGAATGGGCAATTCGAGCGTCTCGCGCATGCGATGCGGCACAGCCAGCCAGCTGCGATCGAGGTTACTGGCTGATTGATTTACCGAGAGATAGCGCCAAACTTGAGCAGAATCTGTTGTGAAGTGTTTGCAAAAGTTGGTTAGTAACTGAAGGGCGCGATTTTCTTGAGTACCAGAGAGCATCTCGGAATCCAAAGAAGCCAGAAGCCAACTCTTTAGCTTTGGATCGAGTCTGTAGCCTGAGAGTACAACTTGCGCATTTTCTGTGTCGTTAGAGGCGATAAGTTTGCGAAACTCCTTTTTGGCAAGAAGGCCATTGACGATCCCTGAGGCGATATGGTTATTCACTTCATCGCTTACGCCAAAGAGAATGCTTTGCATTTTCAAGATGAGGCGCATGCGCGAGCTACTTTGCAAGGCATCTTTTAAGGGCATGTTCTTTCGCAGGCTCAAAAGCGCCTTGGCCTTAGGTAGCTGCGGGATGTTAGTGCCTATTTCATAGCGCGTCTGGATGATGGTCAAGTGCTCATACTGCATGTCTCTGGCACGCGCTTCACTATAGGGCGAGACGACCAACTGCTTTAATGAGTTGCGCTCGAGCATGAGAATGTTGCCGGCTTTGTCGTGATAGTTGATCGCCTTGATGCTACTTCGCGTCTTGCTATTTTCACAGGCAATCAAGAGCTTTTCAGCATACAACTCTAAGGTTTCATCCTTTAGCCAGCTGCAACTGTCGATAAAGACATAGAGATCCTTGATCGTTAAAAAGGCGTCAAGCACCTGCTCTGGGAGCTTTTTTTGACCGCGCGAAGAAAAGCGCAGGACCTCAGCTTGTCCTGAGAGTATTTTCTTTTCGATGGCCAAAATGGTTTTTCCATCTGTACCTGGCTGTAGGGCGGCCTTCATCCCTCTTGGAAAGAGGCCCTCTTGCTGTGTGCCGCTATAGCCGCAGGAGTGGCTACTTGATCCAACAACCGTTTGCGGTGTGCTTGAAAAGCTTTCGCTATAGAGCGAAAATTGGCTAAAGACCAAACTTTTCAAAAATTCAAAGAGCATCGTGGAGTCTCGATCTATGGCCTCTTTCAAGAGGTCGACAAAGGGGCTTGTGCCTTCGACCTGTAAGAACTGCACAGCTTTAATTGCCTCACCTACAAGTGAGGCGATCTTTTCGTAGCTTTTCGTTTTTTCGAGTTGGCAGTTTGTGTCTTTGATTTCTGTCTTTGCACGCAATTGGTAGTTTTGCAGCATTTTTACCACAGCATCTCGCGGTACACCGTAGCAGACAGCAAGTTGTGCAGAGAAGATCACCTGATGGTAGGGATTGGCATAAATGGTTGGTCGTGGGTTCAACGCGCCTTCATAAGAACGTGCGACATACTGGCCACTCACCGGATCTGGGCCATATTGTGTGCCACATTCTCTTAAGAGCGAGTGGGGCAGAATGCGGCTTGTTGTATAGGCAAGGGCACCTAAAAGCTGCAATAGCCCTTCATCTTTGATCTCCGATTCGAAGTAGTGAAACATCTGGTGACGATAGAGGAGCTTTTTTGCTACAAGGAGCGTAGCAGTGCTTTGGGGCAGCTTTATGAAAGCTTCAAGTTCTTTTGCGGTTTTTGGCAGTTTTTTGGCGATCTCAATTTCTTCAAGTGGCAAAAGGAGCGCCTGAATCTCGTCGTCAAAAGGAGAAGTCCCTTGCAGAAGGTCCTTTAAGTACTCAGAGGAGATGATCCTTTTAAAGAGAGCGTCCTTAGTGAGTAAGATCTTCTTGGCATGTTCCACAAGGCAAGGCTGCACGATGCTTTTGAAAAGCTCTTTTGTGAGCTCTGGGGCAAGCGCTTCTTGCTCTTTTCCTTTTCGTTCCCAAAAGCGCCTGACAAAATCGATAGAGACCTTTTTTGCGAGCAATTCATCTTGTGCCAAGGCGATGACGATCTCTGAGGCAATGCTGGCTCTTTCAAAGTCGAGCAATTTTTTTGCACCAAGTGGGCACTTATAGACCACATTTGAGTTGAGAATAAAGTCGATCTCATCGATCTGATCGATTTCCATTAGTTGCAACTTTCCACAGATCTTGCAGAGAATATCAACGCGCTTTTTGCTCTCAGCGTCATCATTGATGATAGCTTCATGAAAGGCCTTGTAGAGGGCTGTGATGAGAGAATGCTTTTGTCGCGGTGTAAAGAGGGCGCAAGAGCCGCGCTTTTTGGCCTCCTCAAGCTGCAAGTGATAGGCTGTAAGGTACGTAAGATCTTTGGCAAGCTCGGCGTTGAAAGGCATGTAGAAGAGATGCTGCTGGGAAAGTTCTGGCAAAATTTTGGCAAGGTACTGTCGAATTGGCTCTAAAAGGGCCTCAGGCACCAAGATGCTTGAAAGCATGCCAGGAGAAAGTAAAAGGATTGCCAAGAGCGGCTGAATGACCGATGTTTTGCCTGCGCCCATGATGAGCTGTATGGCAATGGATTCCTTCTTTTGGAGACTTTTTACGATTGTGCTAATGGGGTCAACCTGATCTTTTCGCAGTCTTATGTTTAAAAGCACTTCAATCAGCAAATAGAGGTTTCTGAATTCATCTGTCGCTAGATCATAGGCAGGGATTTGATTGAGGAGCTGTCCAATATCATCAATCTCTGAAAGTTCAGCCTGGCGTAAAAGGTCTTGTAGCAGTTGCACGTGGCGCTTTTGCACGAGATATTCCTTAAGGGCCTGTTGCAAGGTGGCGATGCTCGTGGATGAGAGCTCGCCAAAGAGGTTTTTCAGCAGCTGAGCGCCCTCTTTTTTGGCAGAAAGCATGCAAAGTTCGCTAATGGCAGGAATTTTACGACGCTTTGCTACGAGGCCTTGATGAAACTGCTCGTTTGTTGAAAGCAACAAAGCAAGGCTCTGTCTGATAAGGTGCTCATGAGTGTACAGCCTTTGGGCTTCGCGGCTTGTGGCATCTATTAGATCGCTCTTTAAGTTTTCGACTGTTTTTCCCTCAGCTAAGAAATAACGCTCGCTTGGAAATTGATGCTGGGCTTGCTCGATTTCTTGAACATTTCTTTCGAAAAAGCGCTTTGTCGCTTCATTGTGGGCTTCAGGATGGTCTGGATGAAAGATCTCTTTGACATGATCGACTAAATTTTGGTCTGTTGTCAGGGCCTCTTTTTGCAAGTAGTCAAGAAATGGTTTCAGGTTTGCTGAAGAGGTCAGTCCTTGAAGGGGAACGAGCTCGAGGAGACCGCGACTTACCAAGGATTGCCCCTTGATGGGCATTTTAGGGCTAAAATAGTGCTGGCGATTTACAGACCAGGCAAATTTTGGTACTTTGGTAAGTAACTTTCTTAAAATGAGGCCTGAATCGTGTTTAAGGGTAGGGTCTTGGCTATAGAGCGCCATGATGTAGAGGGCAGAAAGCAGCCCACTATTTTTTGCTTGATGCCACGTTGTTACCTTATCAACTTCCTCATCTAAGAGGCGATAATAGGCTTTGAATTCGTCGAGCGTTACATTTTCAGGCTCGATTGGAAAGCTATTGGTTAGCCGCTTTTCGGTATACTCCTTTTTATCCCCCTCAGTTGCGTTTGGATAGTTGAGGTAGGGATGTCCAACAGGAAGATTAATTCCGTTTGCTGGTATCACTTGGGAAGTAACAGAGTCCTCCTCAAGCTCGGTCAAGCCATCCAGGGCCAATATTCTCAGGCCATAGAGGCGCTTGTGCTTTTCATTTAACGATCTCTCTTGGAGCCGTTCTAAAAGAAAGCGCTCTTCATAGTTTTCGAGTGGTACGATGTGACCAAGGCGCGAAAGATAGCCTGTAACGAGCTTATGTAGCTCCTCGCCAGAGGCCATTTTTTGGCCAATGTCTTCCTTTTGTGGAAATTGGGCTCTGTTTTTTTCAAAGAGATAGAGTGCGCGAAGTCGCAAGCGAACCGATCTCGAACATTCCTGTTTTGACTTAGATTTAAAGAGGTACCAGAAGAAAAGTTCATTTTCCTCTTTTGTGTGCGCGCGATAGCTAATTTCTGCTTTTATAGAAAAAAGTAGCTCTTCTGCCTTATCCAAACTGCCCTTCTCAGTATAAATCAGGGCAAGGAAGAGCCTTGCTTCAAAGGACCTTGGCACAAGTGTCGCCTCGACCAGGTCATATTCTACGTGGCGCACACTTCGGAGCTGTTCTGCTTCAAAGTCGTAGCGATAGGGAAAGTTGAGGGAAGATTCTTCTTCACTTCGGGCTTTTAATACAGGCAGCAAAACGATTTGCTCCTCTTTGGCATTTTCTAAGATGATAAAGCCCGTATGAAAGCCAAATCCTGGCAAATAGGCATCATTTACCAAATACCACTCATTTCTCTCTTTAAGACGAAAGCGATCCTTTTCGGCAATAAAGGTAAGCTGATGGCGCGGAAGATGAATCTCTTGAGTCTTGCCCGCGGCATCAAGGAGGGTAATTATGCAAAAGGTGGATTCAAAGTTGCAAAGCTGAGGGATCGGACAGCAATGGCTTACGCGCAATAGGCTCTTGTCGTCGATTTTACAGAGCTCATGTGTGGTGTTAAGGACTTTGTAGATAGGCTGGAAGCTCTTTAAATCTAATAGATAGAGCTCGTCTTGTAAGATGACGTGATGAAAACTGTTTGTTAGCTCGTCGTTGCCGAGAGAATAGCGCGAGGCTTTTTGCACAAACTGAGCATCTTTAATCCAGATCTGTGGCCAATGGAGGCTTGAGTCAAGAATCAGGGTTGTCTTCGATTGTTCATGGTAAGCGATTACGTAACCATTTTCCAGATAGCAGCGCATGCTATGGCATTCTGCTTCCTCTAAGAGTAAATGCTGTTTTAGAACATCAATGGCAGTTTGTGGGAGAGGTTTGTTAAAAATGCGCAAGGCATCGGGATCGACTGGGACGAGATGGCCTGTTGTCAACGAAAGGAGAGTGCCATCTTTTGCCTGCAGGGTGGTTTGGTTTTGGAACGTAAACTCTTCCAGCTGGAGGTTTGGATAGATTTTTCTTAGGGCGGGAGCAAGGAAGGTATTGGCGGCTTTAGCAATAGCAAGTTTTTCATTATCTGTTGCTAATGAAAGCATGATCTTTACTTTTGTTTCTGCAAGAGAGACTGTCTCTTTTCTTGCCTGAAACTGCTCCTTTACAGGAATTGGGTGGAGATTGCGCATGATATGGGCAAAGAGGGCATACATCAAGTGCTTGTCGGAAGAAACTGATAGGTAGTTATGCGATGCTGCAAAGAGCGCTTCAAAGACATGCGGCCAGTGATGGGCGTAGCGTGCATGAAAACACTCTTCTATGAGCTCTAGAAAGAGCGTCTTTTCTATAATTTGTTCGAGACACTCCTGGGGAAGGTGGTTTTGCACTACTTGAGAGAGCCACAAGAGATTGGCTGCCTGTGTGTACTCTTCTTGGATCATGGCCTTCCTTATCGACTCTGAAAAAAAGCTCTTGAGCTTTGGCAGGAGGTGGAGCTGACCCTGTTTGGAACGAAGTTCCTTTTGTAGGTAGGTTGATTCGAATAAAAGCGCATGCAGGAGGACTATCCAGTGCCTATCCTTACACTTTTCAACATGCTCTTGAAAGTATCCAAGTACGGCATCTACTTGGAGCTCAGAGTTACTGCGAAGAGCAAAAAGCTCTTTTGCTTCATCGAGCTCTAAATGCGCGCCTAAAAGTTGTTGGATCTCATTTTGGTGCACTTCGTGAGGGATGCAGACGTCGCTAATTCTCTTTTCCATGAGCTGCTTGAAGAGCGCTTGAAGTAGCGGCTGTGTTGCAAGAGCTTGGGTATGTCCTTGCAACTTGCCTGCATGGCTTGTGCCTTTGCGTAGATGTGTTGTGCCTAGTTTCAAGGGCTCTTTTTGCTTGACATCGAACCTATAGGATACCTCGTGCAAAGCGCCTTTTGGTCTATTCGTATCTAGCTCAAAGCATATCTGATGGAAGTTAAAGAAGGTATGAAACGCATTTGGCAAGAGGTAAGGAAATTGTTTGGAAAGAAGGTAGGAGGCTCGGAAGGCGTCGCTTTTTCCACCCTCTGCTTCTGCAGTTTCAAAGCCCCAAGGCCAGTAGTTTGGAGATTCATGTATGTTTGTGGCTACGTGAGTAAGTTTATAGGTCTCTTGTTCCTTTGAATACTCAAGTTCTCGCAATTTCTTTCGCTTTGCATCATCATCAATAGTGGTATCGTTTTTGCAATTTTCAATTTCTTTAATGAGCTTGTCGACACCCTCTGTTAGCTCTTGAGTTCTATTCTTGATTTCAATTTCCTGGGCTTCGCGATCCGCTTTAATCTCTGCTTCAACCATCTCTCGAACTGGCTTGGCATGTTCTGACTTAAACCAGGAACAGATCTCATCTACAGCGCGTTGTGTTAGCTCGAAAATGAAGTCATCTTCTTTGCTGATAGTAATGAGTGATTCATTTTTGCTTTTTGCCTCCAGGATAAACTCCTCGAAGCGCGATTTCCAAAAGGGATCTTGCGTCTGAAAGCCTTCAAGAAAGGGTATGAGTGTGGAGGGAAGCAATTTGAGATCGCTTTTCGTGAGCACACGATCCTTGATGGCAAGTTGCCAAAAGGCCTGGTTCATTCCGAGCAGCGAAAAGAAAAACATGCCATGAATTTCAGGGGAGAAATAGTCATTGCCCCACTCGACCAATTTACCTGCAAGTTGCGAAAGGAGAGTAAATGCTCGTTGAGGATCCTGAAAAGTCACTTTTTTTAAGTTGGCACATGTGCCAACTCTTTTAAAGAACTGATCGACAAGATAAAAGCTGTCGTGAGTGTAATAGTCAATAATGTTTGCAGAGAGTTTAGAAAGTGCCTCTTCTATTGTGTTTTCTGAAAGGCTTTCCACAGCCTCGTAGGCAGCAAGATAGCTTTGGCTACATTTTACATCCATGACCTTGGAAGAGAAGAATTGGGGGCATGCCATTTGTCTCAGAGAGTGGGTAAAATGAAGTGGCGTGACATTCTGTTTTTGGTTGGCGTTAAATTCCTTTTCATAAAGTTCGATCGTTTGCGTAAACTCTTTGAGGAGATGCGTGTAAATCAGAATCTTCTCTTTGGTCAAATTTACCTGTTCTTTGGTTGCCAGAGTGTCTGGCTTTACGAGGCTTGCGGCAAATTTTTCAATCGCGAAGCTAAAGAGCTGCTTTGTACGGACTCGTTCTTCATATTCAAAGAGAGAGAGAATTTTCTTTTTGGCGGCAAACTGCAGCACGCTTTCGTACTGTTCGAGAAGGTAGAGTTTAAAATCTAGTTTCAGTGCTTTATGTGCTCTAGTCCCAAGGCAGCTAGCTAAAAAGGCTTTGAGGCAGCGATAGGGGCAGGTGCCGGAGCGCTGTGGTGTGGCGACGACAAGGTTTTTGAAGGGAGTTTCTTCTTTAGTCCCTTCGAGCATGGGCAGAAGGTAGTGGACAAAATATTCCTGTGGAGTGAGTCCTGCCAAGCCTGAACGTGGAAATTTCATGAGCATGCGTAAACAGGAGAGGAAGGAGCTTTGAAAGAGATTTTCTGCCTTTATGTTGCGAATCTTTAGCGAACAGATCGTTTTGTCTTTGTAGAGGGAATCGATGCCATCGTTAGATTCACTTCCAGCTCCTGCATTGTGCACAGTGAAACTATAGAAACCATCAGGCTGCTTTTCTATTTCATAGAGTACAGCATGCATTTGCCAGCCCCCAAAGAGAAGTACTCTCTGGTTGCATTTTGGCAGGGCTAGCGCCTCGAGTATTTTAGCGGTGAGCGATTTTTGGGAAAGCTCGGGATCTTTTAGATCGATGGCGGCTTCCAATAGTGCGTCGATCGTCTCAAGCGGAGGTGTCATTTTTTTCGTCGCCAAAAATTCTCGATACACCTTCGCAAAAGGCGCGGTGAACCCGCCCTCTAGGATGCTCTTGGCGATGAAGGAGTCGCCGAAGACATGGGCGAAAATTTTGAGCTTGGAGAGATCGTATGGAGTAGGTTTTCCTTCGGGTAGGAGTTTATTTAAAAGTGATTGAATGTGTGTCGCTTCTTTCAAGCTGCTTGTGGCAAGCGCTTGTAGCAAAAGAGAGGTGACTTGTGCAAAATTGTTATTTTCAATATCGCTTAGTAGTTTTGCAGGCTCAATCGATGCGATCAGGAGAGAGGCAATTTCGCGCGCTTCTTGTTCTGTACAAAGATCGGGGCGCACTTTTTTAAGAATTGGCTGAAGCTTTTCATGCATCTCTTGGCTTTTATTGCCTGAGCTTTCCCTCTTATTTGTCAGAATGGATTGAAGTTTTGCCTCTATTGAGGGGATGCTCTCTCGAAGCGCGTCTTTAGTAATCCTCCTGCCCTTTTGAGACAGCAAAACGACTGCCTTTTCGCAGTCAGCCTCGGTAGCGCTGGAAATTTTTAGAAAAATAACCTTAAGATTCTCAGGGTCAATGCTTTCCGTTTGTTCAGCTCCGTCGTTACACATCCTGTGTCCACGACAAAGTGCCTCTTCTCTAGATAGGTCAAATGACATGAATAAATCGCTTTTTTATTAAGAAAAACAATTAGTTTAGTTGATTGTTCAAATAAAATCAAATTTAATACATAATTATAAATAGGTATCTTAACCAGTGAGGTATCCTATGTCTACAGTACAACCCCCAGGAAAACCAGCAGTTCCCCCAGGAGGAAAACCGGTAGGGGGGAAAGAGAAGGGCACCCTTTTCGGTAAGCTCATTAACAAAGTTACTAATACTAAGAAAAGTGGGACAGACAAAATAGCGGAAGTGCTAAAGGGTATCTCCCAGAGTACTCCTTCTGGATCTATAGGCGCGATTAAAGAAAAGCTGCAAGCTTCAGCCACAGCAAAGGCAGAATCTGCAGACATTCTCAATGAGTGGAACGAAGCGTTAAAGGATAATGACCCCTCTTTAGTTACACAATTCCTAGAAAAAGAGAGCGTTGCCACCCTTCTTAGCAAAAAGTATGAAGGGGGAAAGAATCTACTCCAGCTGGCATGTTTGCAAGGCAAGGATAAAATCGTCAAAGCCATCCTTGAAAAGGCAACAGTGGAGGATCTAAAAACGAAAGACAACTTAGGACGAACTGTGCTGCATTCGGTCTTTGCAAACGGACATATGCAAGATATTGACACTTTAACAAATATTGTGGGCCACTTTACAGAGTTTTGTAGCCATGACCCAAATCGCTACAAAGAGCTCTTTCTTGCCCAAGACATAGATCGAAAGACTCCATTAAGTCACGCAACAGGCCACACCAAAGACATAGCCGATAAATTCCGAAAAGATTACAAAATGTGGCTCGGTTGATTGAGGCCGGGGTTTACAAGTTATGAAACACAGAGGCACAGAGGACACGGAGAGTAACCAAGCAGGTGCAAGTTTCGCGAAGCGCTCTGTGCCTCTGTGTTTCAATGAATCAAGTGTTACCTATGTCACCGAGCTTTGCGATTGACCGAATAGGTATCCTTTACTTGTAAACCACCGCTAGCTCTGCCATTTTTTTGGAGGAGCGCCACCAAAGAAGCGACACCATCACCACTCCATCCACGACCATAAGTGCCCAACCAGTCGCGGCTCCAGTTCCAAGATTGACCACGCACAAGTAGGTGGGGAGCACATAGGTGAACCAATGCACAACCGAAGTGACATTCATGATGTACTTGGTGTCGCCCAAGGCTAGGAGATGGCCTGAGTAGATCCAGGCGAAGCCATCCAATAAAAAGAAAAGACACATCCAGCCGAGCGCAATCTTAAGCGACCAGGAAAAGAGCGGATCGCCTAAAAGTCCTACCTCCTCTTTTTGCAGGATGTGAGAGAAGATCCACTCGCAAAAGCCAAAGCAGATGAGTGTCATTATCGCTGTAACAAGGGTATGGACCTTAATCCCTGACTGGAGGACCTTGGGGATTAGGTGTTCATTTTTAGCTCCAACGAGGTTTGAGATCACCGTCGTCACGCCCTTGGAGATGCCATCGACACAAAAGACAGCCAGAAGATAAAAGCACTGCACCATGGTGGCACAGGTCAGCTCATTTACCCCTGCCAAGGTGATGATCTTGAAAAAGATAAGAAATGCCAGCACCTCCATCAGGCGGCCAATGCCTGATGGGACACCAAAAGAGAGCATCTCTTTTATGAGCGGAAGGTCAAAAGTGATCTTATGGGTCTGAAATTTGTCGCGCCATCTCTTTTGTAAACAGAGCGTCAATAGAAAAAGCGCCTGAAAGCCCTGTGCAAGGCCTGTGGCAATGGCTGCGCCCTTTATGCCCAAGCTTGGCGCAAATTTTGAGCCGTAGATGAAGAGGGGAGCCAAGAGAATGTTGAGAAGGTTGCTCAAAATAGTGGCGTAGCTGATCACCTTGGTTTTGCCTATCCCAATAAAATAGCCCATGATGCCCACCGAGATCATAAATGCCGGGCAAAAGTCGAGCATGGTAACAAAGTATTCGTACTCAAGCGACTCCCTGCCAAAAGTAAGGTTGCCTAAGAGCCTTGAGATTAGAGCCAGAACAGGCCACGCCATAAAGGCAATCCAGATGATCTGCCAGATCGGTTTTCCTACTTGATCGTTGCGTTCTTGCCCATGGTACCTTCCGACAAACACTTCGGTGATTTGGCAGATACTGAATGGCAAAACCAAAAATAAAAAGCAGGCAAGACCGCCCACAGCCATGGCATTCATGGAGACGACGCTAAAGTGGGCAAGATAGAGCCGGTCTGCAAACATCATGAAGCTGCTTGAGCAAAGACCGAGCATGAGCGGCCAGCTGATGGCCCAGATTTCGCGTACTGTGCCAATAGGATGCTTTGTGAGCTGATAGGATGGTTTATCTGTCATGCTGCTGCCTCCTTTAGCAAGAGCTTTTGTGATCGCGCGCGAAAGAGCAAAAAGAGCAAGATCGCATTTAGGGCAAGCATGCACCAGCCGCCAACCGCACCCGCATGGGCATTCATCGCCTCTAAACTATAGTGGGCAAGAAAGAGCCGGTCACAAAACAGCATCAAGCTGTTTGAGCAAAAGCCAAGCATGAGTGGCCAGCTGATGGCCCAGATTTCTGATTTTGAGCCCACAGGGTGCCTTGTGAGCTGATAAGGGAGAGGGTATGTCATTTTGTATCCGTTAGCTAAAAAAAATAGTGAAAAAGTAAAAACTACAAGCGGTATGCAACCAAGTTCTGGCTACATGCAAAAGGGATTGGATGTGTACGTGACTGACATAATACTAACGGATTTTTAACGTTTGAAGCTAATTTAAATTATTTCCTTAATTAATACAAGGCTAATCTTCAAACCAGCTTGTATAGGTGAGTAACCGCCTGCGTTAGAGGGGAATCCAGGAGTCGCGGATGTTGAAGCGGCGGGTGGTGTTCTTTCTTTGCTCTTTGGCGATGATGGCCTCGTCGGTTTCAAGGCCGAGGCGCTTTAAGAGGCGGCGGTTGACATCTTGGGCTTTGACGAGGAGTTCGTTGACGCGCTTTGCCTCTTCTTGGGAGAGGCTCTTTTTGCGGCGAAGATCGATGATCTCCTCCTTCGTCGTGCCAAGGAGCTTGTAGATATTGGCCACGCGCCGGCGGATGAACCACAGGAGGTGCTTTCTAAGGATATAAAGCGGGGAGATAAAGACAGGCTCTTCGGGAGGGATAGGCTCTGGTTCGATTGATTCGGCCTCTTTGGCGGCAACTGTGGGAGGAAGAAAATCGCCAATCATCACTTCGCCCTCTTCGGCCGCTTTTCCCTCTTTTGCCGCTTGCTGCTCGCGCTCGGTCTCAACAACCTCCGTTCTCCATTCGTCAAGTGCCTCAATTACAGTATCTTGTGGATTTGGCTTGGGCATGTTATGGCCCAGATATTCGATGGCTCTCGGGTAGGCAACCTGCTTTCCAGCCTGCAGCTTTTTGACAAACATTTTGTGGATAGTCTGACTTAGGTTTTGCTCGATCTTCTCGTACTCGATTTTCATAGCATATAGCCCTCCATCTTCATTCTACTACTTTTTTGAATTTTAAAAAATTTTATAATTGTATAGAGAGGAGAGAAGAGAGAATGAGGCGCCAATGGACGAGATTAAGGCAGATTTAGTGGTTATCGGGTCAGGACCTGCGGGGCAAAAAGCTGCCATTCAGGGTGCAAAGCTTGGGAAAAAGGTGGTTGTGGTAGAAAAGGATCCCTTTC
>Ga0187893_10008587_pt1 | contig 16033 bp, 12 predicted proteins | sample MA1701074metaG_FD_139574 | JGI IMG/M metagenome (GOLD analysis project Ga0187893, IMG submission 139574) | White microbial mat communities from a basaltic lava cave in the Kipuka Kanohina Cave System on the Island of Hawaii, USA - MA170107-4 metaG ...
CGAAGGCGCCAAGCTTCCAGAGGGGGATTCTCACGTGAGGCGAACCTCGATGACAGCCGCCGAACCCGCGGCCACGACCACGTTACCCCTCGCGTCAGTACGCAGACGCTCCGTCCTCGTGCCGGCGTCCGCAGCGAGGCTCACCGTCACGTCGCGCCCCGGCGGAAGCCCGCCGATCTCGGCCTCCTTGCTGCCGACACCGCTCACGGTGAAGCGCATGGTGCTGCCCTCACGAGTCCAGGCCGACACTCGGTGGCTCGCGGACACGAGAAAGGGCACTGCCGGCACGCCTCGCCCGAGCACGACGGTCGCCGGCCCCGGACCGGCCAGGTGTACGTAGAGCGCATCGCCGTGCCGGCGGGCACCGAGGATCCCCCGGGAGCGGGTCATGTCCACGAAGCCATCCACGTCGTCGAAGCGGACAGTGCGCAGGGCGCCGTGATCCCATATCTGCCAGCCGCCCTCGACCCGGGCCAGCCGAGCAGAGCGAAAGCCGGCTACCGTCGCCACGTACTCGCTGGTGAAGAGAGGCGCGATCGGCTGGCGGAGGGCGTCGTCGTACACCTCGCGGAGCGCCTTGAGCGAGGCGATGCGCTCCCCCGAGTAAAAGTGGTAGTAGACGTTGATGGGGCTCACCCGACGCGGGGTCTCCGTATTGCGAAACGTCTCGGTCACAGAGCGGAAGCCGTAGAAGGGCCCCGTCCACAGATTGGTGTAGAGGTTCTCGTTCGATCCGGATGTGTAGTTCTGCCAGCCCTCTCCGACCTGGCGCATGAGCGGGGCCACCCGGATGTATGTCGGCCACTGCCGATCCTTCATGGGGTCGCCGCCGTTGATGTTCGGGATGCCGATCTTGTCGAGGAAGGCCACCGCGGCCGGGCTGACCCGCGTGGACCCAGACCACTGGAAAATGCGAACCCGCTTCCCCGGCGGCAGCAAGTGGTCATCGATGTAGCGGACGGAACCGATCGTCTCCTGCTCGAGGGAGAACGGGTGCGCGGGGAGGTTGAAGCTGCGCGTGTGCTGGTCCCAGTCGAGGGGATGGAAATACGAGTGGCTCCCAGCCTCGACGTTGGGCCGCGCAAACATGGCGCGGGCCAGCGCCTGCGTTTGCGGGGATCCGAGCAGATCGGGCACCACTTCGGCCACCACCACCGACACCGTGATGGGGACGGCATAGCGCGCGAGAATCTCCTCCAGGATGATCTCACCGCTCAGCGCGCGGGAGCGCACCTGGGATACGTTTCGCATCCCATCGCCGTCGATGTGTGAGTAGAAGACCCGACGGCCGTTGAACGTCGTCACATCAGGGCGCGGCCACTCGCCGATCCCCAACGTCGTCCGGAAGAACTCGAACGGATTGAGGACCCACTGGTGCAGATGGTTGATGGGAGCGGGTTCGCCGGTGACGCGGCTCGCCTCGGGTGTGGCATAGGAGACCGTGCTCGTCGCGGTCACGTAGTCGTTGCCGGCAAACCCCCCCCACGGTCCCGTCACCACGAGATGGCTGTCCGAATCGCGCCGGTCCCGTCGGCCCAGCACGAGGTGTGAGCGGTTCTCCCTCCGCCGCGAGACGACCCGGTAGTAGTTGGGAAGCCCCGGAGGCAGCTTGCGCTCGAACTCGACCATGCGCGGATCCTTGTGCCGCACCTCGATCAGCCGGGGGTCCTCCGTGAAATCTCCGCCGAATTCCAGGCCGCTCGGCTGGAGAGCCTCCGCCACCCGCGCCGGGTTCAACCAGTCGCGGCCCGGCGCCCGCAGCGCACCGAGCGTCCCGAGAATGACGACACGCCGGCCCGCGCGCATCTGGGCCCCGAGCCAGGAGAGGTAGGCCATCGGCTCCCGCATCTCGAGATTCGCGAACCAGGTAACGACCCCAAGGTAGCGGTCCATCATGCTCTCGGGGGGTAGGCCTCGACTGGCGTCGTGGTACTCGACCATGAGCCCCAGCCAGTTCAGCGGCATCTGGGCCATGAGATGGACTCGGTTGAGGGTCGCGCTCGCCGGCTCGTCATCGTATGGCTCTTCGGACTTGTAGAGGGCCAGCAGGCGCCGGCTCACTTCACGGCGCTCCGGCCCCGCGCCCCGCGCCTGGGGAGGACGGGCGACGAAAGTCGTCACTGCCGCGCCTCTCAGGAGGTTGCGTCGCGAGATCGACACGGTCGGCGCCAGCATCGTCAGCGCAGGGTAAACGTGAAAACCCGATCGAGGCCGATCGTGGAGACGTACGGCACGAAACGATGGTCGCGCGCTCGCCGGATGAGCGTGTCGATCCAGGGCCGATCGGCGGGGTCCGCATACTCGAGAGTCAGGACGGGGACGCCTCGCGCCACCAGACGATCGAGTCGCGCGGCACGCGCCTGGGCGTCGGCCGAGTCACGCGGGCGGTAGCGCTTGGTGGCGAAGTCGAAGTCGGTCCATATCGACTCCACCGCCACCGCATCCACCAGCGTCGGTACCCGCTCGGCCAGCGGGAGGCCGCCATTGAGCACGATGAGCGCGCGCGGGTGCGTCGCCCGCAGCTTCCTGAGCACCGCTTCGAGGGCGGCGGTCATGCCAGCGAACTTCTGCCGGTTCTCGCGTTCCAGCTCGATGGGGGTATCGGCCGTATCGAGGAAGAGGCCGTTCACCGGCCCCGCCAGGGCCGGGGCAATAACTTTGGAAAGCAGCCAGGACGCATAGGCCGGCGCGCGCACATCGAGCATGCGCGCGTCGGGCCAGTTGGCATTGGCGTCAAGGACCCAGCTCTCCCCTTGAATCTCGCGGTAGGCAGGAAGACCGGTATTCACCTCACCCAGGCTGACGTACATCACGACCAGGCTCCCGTGGCGCTTGACCGCACCCAGAAGGGGAGCCCCCACCGGATCGAGAGCGACCAGGTCGAACCGGGCGAGCTCCGAAGCGGCCTCTCGGTCAGAACCATAGTAGGCCGCCCACGTCTTGATGCCGCCTAAGAGCCGTACCTCAGTCGCCGCCACGGTGGTCGCGTTCATGACGGCCAGGAGGAGGACGGCCGCCAGCCGTGGGCGGGTGCTCACGCCCAGGCCGCGATCGCCTCCCGGCGCGATCCATACGTCTCTATGATCTTCACGAGGCGCGTCATCTCGAAGATGGCACGCACGTCCGGCTGCAGATCACACAGCCGGATGTCTCCCCCGAGGCTACGGCAATGCTTGAGGGCAGCCACCAGCGCCCCGAGACCCGAGCTATCGATGTAGGCCACGCCCCCCAGGTCCACCAGCAACCGGCTCTGCTTCCGATCGATGAGGTCGGTCAGCGTGCGGCGGAACTGGTCGGCTACGGCCAGATCCAGGTCTCCATCGGGCGCGACCACCGTGGTCTCCCCGTCCTTGGTCACTTTGATGTCCATCCTCGGTTCTCTCCGATCCGGGCTCGATGTCATGTCTGCGCGGGCCATCGCTTGATCAGCGTCCAGCGCGTTCCCGCAGTACGCTCCACGTCGACCAGGAGCTGATCGACAACACTGCGCACGAGAAAGAGTCCGAGACCTTTCTCGGGGGTGGCCTCGAGATCAGGTTGCCGATAGCGCGACGCGTCGAACGGGGTTCCCCAATCCTCGACCTCGATCACGAGCTGATCCGATCGCGCTGTCAGTGAGATCCGGATCGGCTGGCCCTTCGCCCCCTGGTACGCGTGCTTGATGGAGTTGTTACACAACTCGCCGACGGCGAGGAGTAGCTTGCCGCATTCCTCCAGAGCCAGCCCCTGGCCCACCAGAACAGTCCACAGCCAGGAACGCATGCGCGCAAGCTCCTCCGGTTGACTGGTCATCGAGAACGTGCTCGGGTGGGCGGATGCGCTCACCTTAGCGCCGAAGCACGAAGACGGTGACGTCGTCACGAAGTTTCGCGCCCTCGCGGTTCAGGGCGTTCGCCACGATGGCCCCTACCAGTTCGGCGGGGGGCACCTCGCGGTGCTTCTCCAGCAGCGAGATCAGTCCCGCCAATCCAGACCGACGGCCCCCCAGATCAGGGGTCTCCAGGGCCCCGTCACTCACGAGCACGAGCGTGTCGCCGGGCTCGAGTCCGATCTCCGTCTGCCCGAAGCGGGCGTCGGGAAAAGCTCCGATGATAGCCCCATCAACCTCGATGGCCACGGGCGGATGGCCGCGACGCATGAGGATGGGGGCCGGGTGCCCGCCGTTGGCGATCTGCAGCACGCCTTCCCGGGACGGATCGAGAACTGTCAGCAGCACGGTCACGAACATCGAAGGCGGCATGTCGCGACAGAGAGAGGCATTCAGGCGCGCGAGGACGGTCGCCGGATCCGGCTGGGCATTGGCGATCTCGCGCAGCAAGGTGCGCACCATCACCATGAGCAACGCCGCCGGGATGCCCTTGCCGGACACGTCACCGACGGCCGCCCCGATGAGATCGCCCATGGGAACCACATCGAAGAAGTCGCCCCCCACGATCATGGAGGGCCGAAGCGCCGTCGCCGCATGGAGCCCCCCCAGCCGAGGCGCGACCGTGGGAATCAGGCGCGCCTGGATTTCCCGCGTTGTTTCCAGGTCACGCTGGAGCTGGGCGAGACCCTCCGCCGACGACCAGGCTCCGAGCAGACCCAAGAGCGGGCGGGTGAGACGAGCCTGCTCCGTTCGCCGTAGCAACGCGCGGACCCGCGCCACCACTTCGTTGGGCTCGAAGGGCTTGGCGACGTAGTCATCGGCCCCGTGCTCGAAGCCCACCAGTCGGTCCGCCACTTGCGCCCGTGCAGTGAGCATGATGACCGGGATGGCTGACGTCGCCGGCTCTGAGCGGATCCGGCGAAGCATCTCCAGGCCATCCAGGCGGGGCATCATGACGTCAAGAACCACGAGGTCGGGAACGTGCTCGGCGAGCTTGCGGAGCCCGTCAATGCCGTCCGAGGCCGCTGTCACCTGAAAGCCGGCCCGCCGCAGGGTGAGAGTCAGGATCGTGCTGATGTCGACCTCGTCGTCGACCACCAGGACACGTGCGTTATTCATGGGGTCCCCGGCCCCTCACGCCAGTCTCGATATCGACGAGGCCGCGATCGAGGGCGTGGGGAGAGACACGATGAAGGTCGAGCCCTGGCCGGCGACGCTCTCGACGCGGATGGTGCCCCCGTGCTCGCTCACCAAGCCGTGGCAGATGGCGAGGCCGAGACCCGTTCCGCCCACCTCCCGGATGGTGCGACTGTCGAGCTGCTGGAACTTCTGAAACAACCGGGGAAGGTCGCTGGGGGCGATTCCCCGCCCGTGGTCGACGACGCGGATCTCCACGGCCGCGAAGGTTTGGTCCGCCCGCACCCGCACCTCGTTGCCCGGTGGCGAGAACTTGATGGCGTTCGAGAGCAGGTTGGTCATCACCTGCACCATGCGGTCCAGGTCGACGCGGACCTCGGGCAGGCCGGCAGCGAGCTCGGTGACGACGCGGACATCGCGCGAGTCGGCGAAGGCCCGGATCCCGTCAACCGCGATCTGGATGAATTCCCCCACGCGACGGTGGCTCAAGGAGAGCTCGATGCGCCCCGCCTCGATCTTGGACACGTCGAGAATGTCCGTGATAAGACGAATCAGACGGTCGGTGTTGTTGAGGCAAATGGCGAGCAATTCGCGCTGGGTGGCGTCCAGGGGACGGGAGTCGTCGAGGAGCAGCAGATGCAACGACCCCTTGATCGAGGTCAGCGGCGTTCGGAGCTCATGGGAGACGGCCGAGACGAACTCCGTCTTCATCCGATCCACTTCCCGCTCACGGGTGATGTCCCGCAAGGTGACCGTCACCCCAACCCGGGCGCCGAGGGTATCCAGCGTGGGACTGGCATGCCAGCGCAGGGTGGCGAGCGAGGGCTCCTGCACCTCGAGATCACCCGAGGCTTCCTGCTCGAGGTCCTCGACGATCTCTTGCAGGGATCGTCCGTCCGGCGTCACCCACCGCAGGCGCTCCCCGAGCGCATCCACCAGATAGGCGACGAACGGACGGCCCACCACCTCGGCCGTTGACACGCCCAGCAATTCCTCTCCCCGCCGATTCAGGGCCGCGATCCGGCCGGCCTGATCCAGAAACAGAATGCCATCGGAGGTGGAGGCAAAGATGTGCTCGAGCAGAGTCTTCTGCGTCTCGGCCTCCTCGAAGAGTGCGGTGTTGTCGAGGGCCATCGCCAGCTGGTCGGCGTAGGCGGCCAGCAGGCGCTGCTCGAACGGGGACAGCAGGCGGCGGGTCCCGAAGAGCAGTGTCAGGACGCCGAGGCTTCGGCTCCGGCCCCGCACGGGGAACGCGGCCAGACTGCGGACCTCGGTGGAGAGCGAGGCGCCGGGGACCGTATCCCGCAGATGCTCGACGTCGGCTACCAGCAGGGGCTCGTCCCGTTGGCGGAAGAGGGGGACGATACACCCGGCCCCCGCGTAGGCGGCCGCACCCCACGGAATCACCGGGTCCGCCTGGGCCGCGACATCGAACACGGAGACAGAAGCGCCGATCGCGTTCACCGTCCGGCCGAGATCCGCCAGCGCCGCCGGCAGTCGGCGGCGCACGTCGAGCGTGCGATGCAGGGTGCGGGCGGCTTCGTTCAGGAGGCCGGCACCGGCGAGATTCTGCTGCGTCTCCGCATAGAGACGGGCGTTCTCGACGGCGACGGCGGCCGGGGCCGAAACGCGGGAGAGCAGGCGCACCTCGTCCGCGCCCCAGTCGTGCGGCGCTATGCGGTGCGCGAGCAGCACGCCATACACCTCATCGCGAATCACGATGGGCACGCCGATGAAGGCCCGGGCCGTCTTGCCCACCGCGTCTTCCGTGGCCGGCCGGTACGTCACGTTCGGGTCGCTCACACGGTCGCTGGTCCACACCGGCCGCCGCTCGGCGAAGGCGCGCCCGGCAATGCCCTCCCCCGGCTGCAGTCGGGGCACGTGCACCCCCGTCTCGCCGGTGTGGCGGCTCCGAGCGAAGACCAGGGCCCCGAGGGTGGAGTCCCACCGATAGACGGCGGCTCCATCGCACCCCAAGGTCTCGGTGGCGTACTCGGTGATGATGTCGAGGACCTCGTCCAGATCGAGCGTGGCGGCAATGCGCCGGGTAAACTCGAAGAGCACGGTGACCTCACGCTCGCGGCGCTGGGCTTCGGTGTAGAGGCGAGCGTTGCTGACGGAGTGGGCGAGCTCCTGACAGAACAACTCGAGCCGGGCCACGCTTTCGGGGGTAATGGGGCGGCGGCTCGGCTTGTTGTCGGCGCTGACGACTCCGATGGGCCGCCCCCTGAACTTGAGGGGAACGATCACGAAGCGTCGGGCCCGGAAGACGGGATCGCGCTGGATATCCGCGCTCAGCGGAGTGAGGGCGGCCAACGCCTCGTCGGATCCGACCACCAGGGTCTCCCCGGCATCCCAGGCGCGTCGGTAGCCTCCGCCGACCTCGGACAGCCGCACCCGTCGCACGGTCCCCTGCTCGATGTCGGTCCCCGCCAAGAGCTCGAGGGAAGCACCATCAGGGGTGGCGAGCATCACAGCGAAGCGGTCGAACTGCAGCGCGGTCTTGGCACGCTCGACGAAGGCCTGGAGACGGTCGCGGAGTTCCATCGAGCGCTCCAGAGCCACCGCCAGCGCATAGAGGTCATCCGTGAGCCGTTGACGCTCCTGGACATCGCGGAACAGCCGGGCCTTCTCCAGCACCACCGCCGTTTGCTCGGCCAGCGCCTGGAGCAGGGACACTTCGTCCGCCTCGAAATGGTGCGCTTCCCGCGTCGCGACCACGAAGGCGCCGGCGGCCGTCCGGCCCATCACGAGCGGCAGCGCGGCGATCGAGCGGAACCCCTGGCCGCGCAGCCACTCCGCGTTCTGCAGATCCGGGAACTGGTAGACGTCGTCGAGTACCACCGGAGCCGTTGCTGCGCAGACACGCCCGATCAACCCCTCGCCGAGGGGCAGCTCCAGCCGGCGACCACCTCCGGCCGTCTGCACGCCGGCCTCGGCGCGCAGGCGTACGCGGTCTCCCTCCACGATCCACACGCGACAGGCGGACCCGGGAAAGAGCGACACGGCGGCCCCGGCCAGTACGGGGAGAATCGCGTCGGGATCGAGCGACGAGGTGATGACCCGCGTGAGGCGAGTGAGCGTCTCCAGGCGTTTCGCGTGCAGCGCGGACTCCGCGTAGAGACGCGCGTTGCGGATGGCCACCCCGGCCTGGGTCACGAACATTCCCACCAGTTCCCAATCGTCCGCGCTCAGCTGAAGAGGGGTGGTTCCGTTCAGGGACAGGACCGCCAGCAGCACGTCGTCGAGCACCACGGGGACACCGAGGAAGCTCGAGAAGCCGTGGGTACGCCACCACGCCTGGTCCCGAAACCCCTCCGCTCCGAAGACGTCCGGCACGCTGAGGGGTTGGCGGTGAGTGGCCACCCAGCCCAGTGCTCCTTCGTCGTACCGCTGGCGGCGGGCCACGAAGTCGCTGCCGATGGTCTCGTCGGAGAAGGCGCGTAGGTCGAGAACGCGTCGCGCCTCATCGGCCAGCCAGAACGACGCGAGGGGCGCCCCCACGAGCTCAGCCGCTGCGCAGGCGATCCCGCGCAGGACCGTCTCGACCTCCAGGGAGGAGGAGACGAGATGATTGAGACCGGCCAATGTGCGCAAGCGGGCCGCGCGCGTCTCCAAGGCCTCTACCAGCCGCGCATTGCGCAGGAGGATCCCGACCTGCTGCCCGACCGTCTGGAGCGTTCCGAGCTCAGGCTCGGCGAAGCGGCGCCGTTCCTTCCACCAGACGAGATAGAAGGCGCCGGAGACCCGAGTCGGCGTGCTGGCGGCCGAGGCGCCGCTCGACACCCGCACGCCCTCGTCGAGCACGAGTGGCAGCATCAAGCTCGACTGGTGCGGGAATTGCCGGAAGGCCGAGAATCCGAAGCGAGGATCAGCAGCAACATCCTCGCTCCAGACGGGCCGTCCGCGCACCACGACCTCGTCGCGGAAGCCCTGCTCGGCCACGGTCACCCGGAGGTCCATGAGTCGGGCGAGCGCGTCCTTGGGCACATGGTACCCGGCCATGGGTCGGAGCTCGGCGCCGTGGGGATCCAGCACATAGGCCGCCACGGTGTCGGCCCCCGTCAGGTGCGCCAGTTCGCGGCAGACCAGACGCAGCGCCTCCTGCAAGCTATCGGTCCCGCCGACCACCCGGGCGATGGCAAGGAGTGACTCGGCCTGGCGCCGGGCGCGCGACAGCGCTTCCTGTCGCTCCGTGACCTGCCGCAACATCGCGTTGAAGGCGGACCCCAGGACACCGATTTCATCGTCGGTGGCGATGTCGACCCGTCGGGTCATGTCACCCTCGGCCACGGCTTGTGCCGAGCTGGTGAGGTTCATCAATGGCCTGGTTATCCGACGGCCCAGGACAACCGCCGCCGCTACGGCCACGACAATGGCGGCCACGCCGCCCAGCAACAGCACGACCATGGTGCGCCGCTGGGCGGTCGCATAGACGGCCGTCCGCTGCTCGAGCCTGACGTGCTCGGCCCCTGCCACCTGGGTCAGCTGTTCGGCCAGGCCGTGCAGGAGAATCCAGGAGGCGCCCGCCACGCGAAGCGCGGCCGGACGTTCGCGGCGCCGCACGAGATCCGCCAGCAGCCGGCCCTGACCGTGCTCCCACTCTTCGAGGCCACGCTCGAGGACCTTGACCCGCTCCAGCTGGGAGGAGTCTTCCCGCACGAGACGGCGAAGTGTGGCCAGATCCGTGCGAGCCGCCGTAAAGGCACTGGCCACCGCCAGGGTCGCGCTCGGGTCGTCAAAGAGAACGTAGGACGCAATGGCTCCGCGTGTTCGACTGAGGGATGTGTCGACCCTGCCCAGCAGTTTGAGGACCTCGTGGGCGGTCGAGACACTGAGCGAAGCCTCGAGCTGTTTACTCAGCGCTCGATGCGTGAAAACGCCGGCGACGGCGACCGGTCCCAGGCTCACGAGTGAGACCAGCAGAAGCCGGGCTCGGATGCTACGCAGCATCGCCGTCGGTCAAGGACCGAACCAGGGCCGCCAGCCCCCGCTTGACATCCCATTGCGGCGCGAATCCGAGCGCCGCCGCGATAGCCGAGATGTCGGCCTGGGAATCTCGGATGTCCCCCGCCCGGGCCGGCGCGTGGCGCACCGGGAGCCGCACGTCCATGACGTCTTGCAGAAGGGCGACCAGGGTATTGAGGCTCAGGCGATCGCCCCGCCCCACGTTGAACGCGCGAAAACCCTCGTGGTGCCCCCACATGGAGACCAGGTTAGCCTCGACCACGTCCAGGACGTACACGAAGTCGCGCGTCTGCTCGCCGTCGCCATAGATGATTGGCGACTCGCCACGGCGCAGACGATCCACGAAGATCGAGATGACTCCCGAGTAGGGGGACCCTGGATCCTGGCGGGGACCGAAAACGTTGAAATATCTGAGGGCGACCGGCGTCAGGCGATAGAGCGAAGCATAGAGAGCGCCCATCTGCTCGGTATAGAGCTTGTCCAGACCGTAGGGTGAGAGCGGCCGTAGAGTTGCCGTTTCCCGCAGGGGTGGTGTTTCGGCATCACCGTAGACGGCCGCGGAGCTGGCGTACACGATCCGCCTGACCTGGGCGCCGCGGGCGGCTTCGAACAGACGCAACGTCCCCGCCGCGTTGATTTCGAACGAGAGGGCGGGCTCGGCGATCGAGCGGGGGACGGAGACGAGCGCGGCCTGGTGAAAGATGCCGTCGACCCCCGCCACTGCTCCGCGCACCTCCACCTCATCACGGAGGTCGCCCTCCCGCACGTCGAGCCGAGCCCGGCCGCGAGGGAAGGCAAGATTCTCGCGTCGGCCCGTGCTGAAGTTGTCGAACACGCGCACCTCATGGCCAAGATCGAGCAACCGCTCCGTGAGGTGTGATCCGATGAAGCCGGCGCCGCCGGTGACGAGCAGTCTCATGGCACCGGCCGGGGCGCGCTCATGCTGCCCCGAAGGCGTCGAGCCCCGTGATGTCACGGCCGATGATCAGGGTGTGGATGTCGTGCGTTCCTTCATACGTGTTGACCGTCTCGAGATTCAGCATGTGGCGGATCACCGGGTGCTCGTCGACGATGCCCGCCGCCCCCAGGATGTCGCGGGCCAGGCGCGCGGCGTCCAGCGCCATCTGGACATTGTTCATCTTGGCCATGGAGACCTGCTGGGGACGCGCCTTGCCCTCGTCCTTCAAGCGGCCGAGCTGCAAGCACAGAAGCTGACCCTTGGTGATCTCCGTCACCATCCACACCAGTTTTTGCTGGACGAGCTGGAAGCTCGCGATGGGCTTGCCGAACTGGATGCGCTGCTGTCCGTACTGGAGCGCCCAGTCGTACACGGCCATGGCCGCCCCCAACGCCCCCCAGGCGATGCCGTAGCGTGCCTGGTTCAGGCAGCTGAGGGGCCCACGCAAACCCCGCACCCCGGGCAGTCTGTTCTCGGCGGGAATGCGACAGTCCTGAAAGCTGAGCTCGGAGGTGATGGAGGCGCGCATCGAGAACTTGCCATGAATGTCCAAGGTGGAGAACCCTTGTGTCCCTCGTTCCACCAGGAAGCCCCCGATCTCGCCGTCGTCCTCCCGCGCCCACACGACCGCCACATCGGCGATGGAGCCGTTGGTGATCCAGAGCTTGGTGCCATTCAGCACATAGCTGCCGCCCTGGCGGGACGCTCGCGTCTTCATGGCGCCAGGATCCGAGCCGTGGTCCGGCTCGGTGAGGCCGAAGCAGCCGATCTTCTCGCCCTTGGCCATGGCGGGCAGCCATCGCTCCTTTTGCGTCTCGGATCCAAACGCATAGATGGGGTACATGACGAGCCCGCTCTGCACCGAGGCCGCCGAGCGCAGTCCGGAATCTCCACGCTCCAGTTCTTGCATGATGAGACCGTAGGCGACGTTGTTCAGCCCCGCGCACCCGTACCCCTTGAGGGTGGCGCCGAACACCCCCATCTCGCCGAGCTTGGGAATCAGCTCGACGGGGAACGTGCCCGCCCGGTGGTGCTCGGCGACGATGGGGACGAACTCGGCCTCCACCCAGTCGCGGATGGCGTCACGGACCATCCGCTCTTCCTCGGACAGCAAGTCCTCCATCTGGTAGTAATCGACACCTCGAAATTTCTCCATAGTGGGCTCCTGCGGCGGGCGCGCGGCCCGTCCTCACAGACGGAGTGGATTGAAGTCGGTCTCGCGATCGTACACGTCGACACCCTCCCGAGCCTTGAGCCAGTGGACGACCTTGTAGGTGATCGGTGTCACCGCGGCCTCGTAGGCGACCTTGACGAGCCATTGGGAGAGGATAATCCCGCCCAGGACCGCCGGCGGCACGAGGACGGCGAAAGCCAGCACCACGAAGAGCAGGCTGTCGAGGCCCTGCCCGACCACCGTCGATCCTAGCGTCCGCGTCCACAACCAGCGCCCCTGGGTGGCGATCTTCAGTTTGGCGAGCACGTAGCTGTTGGCGAAGGAACCGCCCAGATAGGCCAGAAAGGAGGCGGCCAGAATGCGCGGAGTCTGGGCAAAGACCTCGCTGTAGGCGGCCTGGCCCTGCCAGACGGGAGCGGGCGGCAGGTGCCCCGCGAGCCAGATGACGGCGACCATGAGGAGGTTGCAGGCGAATCCGAGCCAGATGATGCGGCGGACGACCGCATAGCCGTAGACTTCCGTGAGCACGTCGCCCATCACGTAGGAAAGGGGGAAGACGATCACCCCGGCCGGGAGAATCAAACCTCCCGCGTACACGAGCTTCGTCGAGACCACGTTGGCCGTCAGCAGGCACGTGATGAAGAATCCGGCGAACGCCAGCAGACGCCACGTCATCGCCGGCGGCTTCGTCCGGTCCCCCATCCCTACACGTTGGTAGGGATCGCGGAGGGTTCTTCGTTCAGCGCACGCTTGAGGGCGAGGGCCAGCTCGGCGTCATGCTCGTGGGACGTCGCGAAGATCCGGCACTGGGCCACTTTGCCCGGCAGATATTTGAGGATCTCGGTGAGGGGCTCTTCCGAGACCCGCTTGGTGGTCGAGTCGTAGACGTAAATCTGGCGGTCGCCCATCTTGAGGGGGTTGAGGGGACGAGGATCCTGCAGGGCCATGTCGATCTTGAAGGGAAAGTCCTTCAGCGGGGCGGGCAGAAAAGCCTTGACCAGCCGCTCCACCGTCTCCGCCTCCAGAAACCCTTGCCCTTTGCGCGGCTCGAACTGATCGAGCACTTCCTCTCCCGACATCCTCCACTTGAGCCGTCGGTCGAGGATATACCGCCATTCCGCCCCCAGGGCCCGCTTCTGCGCAGCGGGACCATCGTCGTCGCGCGCGTCGTGCCAGCGGCCGACCTCCTCCAGCAGGGTCCATTCGGTGAGGTGCAGGTAGGGCTGCAGCTCCTTGCGCAGGTCGTAGGGGAACGCCAGCCGCATGGTGTCGCGAAAGATCTCCTTGAGGTGCAGGTCGATGCCGCGCGTGGTGCGGTGGTAGTAGACGTTCGTATACATGTAGAAGCGCGCGTTGAGGAACATGATGAATGCCTGGAGGCCGCTGCGGTCGAGGGTGAGGCCCTTTTCGCTGAAGAACGAGTAGTAGATGATGCGATCGATGTCGATGGGGCCGACGGCCACCCCGCACATGTAGGCGTCGCGCAGGACGTAGTCCATGTTGTCGGCGGTGAACACCCCCGACAGCAACGGCTTCAGGAAGGCCAGCCAGCGCGGATGCGATTCCAGGGGCTGCGTGTAGCTCTTGCCCATGAGGTAGCACAGCCACTCCGGGTCGAGCTGCTCCCCCGCCTGGAACGGCCCCGAGGGGCTACGACGGATGCCGCGCAGGACCTCGGCCAGCTCCTCCCGAATGATCTTCTGCCCCACCAGTTCGTGGGTCAGCTCGAAATCGTTCAGGAAGTTGTCGTCGAAGAAGTGTCCGAAGGGGCCGTGGCCCACGTCGTGCAGCAGGCCCGCCATCCGCAACAGTTCTTCGAGGAGCGCCGCCGAGGGACCGTCAGGGAAGATGGCCCGGAGCGATGGGTAGAGCTGCTGGGCCAAGCGGCCGGCCAAGTGCATTGCCCCGAGGGAATGCTGGAAGCGGCTGTGCTCGGCGGCGGGAAAGACCCAGCGGGCCGACTGGAGCTGGGGGATCCGGCGCAGACGCTGCACCCATGGCGTGTCCAAGACATCCTGCTCGGTGGCCTCCCCGGGAATGTTTCCCGGGCGCGTGAAAAGGATGTAACGATGAACGGGGTCGGCGATGAGGCCACGCCCCTGATAGGTGTCGGCGGCGCCTTTCATCTCGATTCGATCCTAGCGCGTCGTCGTGCGGAACAGCTGGTGCCGATCGACCGTCCGCACGGGAACAATGCGAACCACCTCGCCGCGCAGGATCGACAGCGCCACCACGTCCCCCGCTCGGGCGCGCCAGAGCTGCTCGTAGAACTCCGCCTGCGCGCGCACGCGGACACCGTTGACGCCGATAATCCGATCGCCTTTCTGCAACGCCGCCTCGCGGGCGGGCCCAACTGGTGAGAACCCGTCGATGAGGGGCCCGCCCTGCTCGTCGACGGTGTAGAGCCCGAGCCACGGCCGGGCGGGACGGCTGGCGACGCGGCCGAGAGTGATCAGCTCTTCCTTGATCGCAAGAAATTTCTCCAGCGGGATGGCCAGGTTCACATGGGGGGGTTGACCCAGCCGTAGCGAGGCGATTCCCACCACGGCGCCTCGCGCGTCGACCACGGCGCTACCGCCCCAGGACGGGCTCGCGGGCGCCACCATGAACGCGCGGTCCAGCATGTACTCCCAGTACGCCGAGAAACGCCGGATTCCCTGCACGGCGCTGGTCACCCACACCAGCGTTCCTTCCTCGTCGACGCCGACGGTCCCGGTGAGCGCCCCCTGGATGACATCACGCGATTGTCCCAGCGGGGCGACCGGCCATGACTCGTCTCCTTCAAGCTTGACCACGCCGAGACCCGTGTCGAAGTCGATGCCGACGAGCCGGGCCTTCACGACCCGGTCGTCGCGCGTACGGGCCTCGATGGAAACGGCATCGAGCAGCACGTAGCTCACGGTGAGGACGAACCCGCGCGCGTCGAAGATCACTCCGCTCGCGAAGCGCTGGGTGCCGAGGGTGGCGGCCGACGGGCTCCCCTCGTCGACGCGAACCCGGAGCCCTACAAGCGCCGGCTCCACGCGCTGGACGAAGGTGGGCACCTGGGCCACGTCGCGCGGGTGGAGGCGGTACACCCGGTTGGGTGTCACTGCGCTGGCGACCGCGGGCACGAGGACCCCGAGCGTGATCAGCAGGGTTCCGATCCGGCTCACGGGCGCGCTAGCCCCGCGTGACATCCCAGACATCTTCGCCCGTGAAGTCCCAAGGCAGGCGGCCTTCATCGCACAAGGCTGGATCGGGAGAGAAGGGCACGTCCACGAAATAGATGATACGACCGGTCGTCGTGCCCAGGTTTCGCACGCCATGGGCAACCCCTGGTGGGATGCGCAGCAGGCGTGACGAGCCGTTCCCGAGCGTCAGCCGCATGCGGACGCCTTCCGTTGCCGAACGCTCACGTGCGTCCAGGAGGACAACCAGCAGCCGATCGGAAGGAGGAACGTACCAGATATCGGTCTGGCGGGTGTGCAGATGGAACGCCTTGATGGCACCCCCCTCCACCTCGCTGTAGTTGATCTGGCGAAGGGTGAAGTCGGAAAAGGCTTCCGGGTGGCCATCGAGCAACCGCGCCAGCTCGGTCATCGAGCCCCCATCATCAGCGTGGCGCTTGAGATCGACGAGCTGTACCCCGGCGATTGTCGACGCAGACCCATACATCTGAACCTGGAGTGCCCGCTTCGCGTCAGGAGTGAGATTCATAGTTTTCGGGAGTATACAGGATGCTAGTGGTGGCCTGACCGTTGCGCCTTTTCCAAATCACCATTGATTCGATCGTAATAGAGGTATTATCATTGTCTATGGGCTCTCGACGTATCCCTACGTCAGTCACGCACTCCGCCGAACCCGGAGTAGCGTAGCATGGTGCACAGGCCCAGGAGCCACCCTTCCACTCAAGCCGACAAGCGATCGAGGGAGGCCCCACGGGCCG
>Ga0187893_10008588_pt1 | contig 16033 bp, 13 predicted proteins | sample MA1701074metaG_FD_139574 | JGI IMG/M metagenome (GOLD analysis project Ga0187893, IMG submission 139574) | White microbial mat communities from a basaltic lava cave in the Kipuka Kanohina Cave System on the Island of Hawaii, USA - MA170107-4 metaG ...
ATGAACTCTGAGACGCTATCGACCCTCGCTCAGCTCTCCGACCATGACCTCCTCGCACGGGTGAAGGATCTCGCGCAGCGCGAGCGAGAGGCAACGGTTGCCCTCATTCTCTCCGAACATGCCGCCTACAACCGTATCGAGACCGCGCGGGCGGTGCGGCAATTTCCCGCGCTCCTCGAGCACCTGGCGGCGGGCTGGGTCACGCTCTCCACGGTGTGCCGGCTGGCCCCGCACCTAACCCCGGAGAATCACCGCGATGTGGTTGCCTGGCGCGCCACAGGAGCAAGCGCGAGATAGAAGAGCTCGTCGCCCAGCTGCGACCGCAGCCGCCGGTTCTGGATACGATTCGCAAGCTCCCGGCCCGGACACAGGCGGCGAGCGCGCCGCCGCGGCCGGTCGGGGCGCGGGATGCGCCGGGCACGTCGGGTGAGTACACTCATGAGATCAGGCTTGCCGTCGCGCCGTGTGCGATGTCGGCGCCTACCGTGCCTCCTCTGCTGGCAAATCTCCGCAAGCGGAAGCTCGCGGCCACGGAAAATTTGGTCCCTGGGGCCGGGCGGCGGCGCGAGAGGGGTCCGCGGTCTACGCCCCGATGCCTCGGCGGTCGGCGTCGCCGCCGTTCCGGGCGATCGATCAAGCAACTCGTTCCGCGACGAGTTCGAAGTCAGGCCAGACGTTAGCGGGCGGGCGGCGCGATCCTCGCGGCCATTACGGCGCGGCGAGCGCTTCAGGCCCACCCCTTGCGCGCGGAAGGATTACAGCGGCCGGGGAATGCTGGGAAACGACCCGCGCGTAGAAGCTGAGCGCTAGCCGCTCTTTGTCGAGGGCTTCGCCCGCAGCAGGCGTTCCAGATCGTCCAGGCCGATCAACACCTCGCGGGGGTTTGAGCCCTGCACAGGGCCCACGATGCCCCGCGACTCGAGCTCATCGATGAGGCGCGCGGCGGTCACGTACCCGATTCGCATCTTGCGCTGGAGGAGCGACACGGAGCCGTAGCCGGTGCGCACCACCAGACGCGCGGCTTCGATCATGCGCTCGCCATCGCCGCCTTCCTCGGTACCGGCGCTTTGCTGCGCCTCGACTAGCTGCTGGTCGTACGCCGGCTTGCCCTGCCTGCGCCACCATTCGACGACCCTACGGATCTCGTCGTCGGCGATGTACGCACCCTGGGCACGAATCGCGCGCGAGGCACCGAGGGGCAGGAAGAGCATGTCGCCGCGCCCCAACAGCTTCTCGGCGCCGGTGGCATCCAGAATCGTCCGGCTGTCCACCTGGCTCGAGACGGCAAAGGCGAGCCGCGATGGGATGTTGGCCTTGATCAAACCGGTGATGACGTCCACCGACGGGCGCTGCGTCGCTACGACCAGGTGAATCCCAGTGGCGCGGGTCATCTGCGCAAGCCGGCAGATAATATCCTCAAAGTCGGCGGGAGCGACCATCATGAGATCGGCCAGTTCGTCGATGATGATGACGATGTAGTACAACGGCTCCGCACCCGCCTGTTGATTGTAGGCCTGGATGTTGCGGACCCCCACCTGCGCAAACCGCTCGAACCGGCGCTCCATGACCTTCAGCATGTCCTTGAGGACTCCGGCCGCCTGCCGCGGGTTGGTGACCACCGGCGTCAGCAGGTGCGGGATATCGTTGTAGTCTGTCAGCTCAACCCGCTTGGGATCGATCATGACAAAACGCACCTGGTGCGGTGTGCAGCGGAACAGCAGGCTGGCGATCATCGCATTCAGCGCCACGGATTTGCCTGAGCCGGTCGCGCCGGCGATGAGCAGGTGCGGCATCTCCGCGAGGTCCGCGATGATCGGATGGCCCGCGATGTCCTTCCCCACCCCCACCACCAGCTGCGAAAGCGCTTTCTGAAACAGGTCCGCGCTGAGGATCTCACGCAGGTGGACGAGGCTCGCTTTCTGGTTGGGGAGCTCGATGCCGACCGCGGACTTGCCGGGAATCGGCGCCTCGATGCGCACGCTCTGCGCGGCCAGGTTGAGCGCGATGTCGTTGGTGAGGCTGGTGATCCGCTGGACTTTGACGCCCGGCGCGGGCTGCACCTCGTACCGTGTGACGACGGGGCCGACCTCCCAGTGCACGACCTTGACCTCCACGCCAAAGCTTGCCAAGGTCTGTTCGAGCGCGCGCGCGGTCTCCGCGGGATCGATCCGGGCGCGGGCCCGGCCCCCGTTGATCTCACCGAGCATCGCTAGCGGAGGCACGCGGTACGCCGTGCCGTCAAACTCGAGGCCTTGTTGCGTCGTCGCCGAGGCCGCGCCGGCGCCGCGCCGGCGCAGAGGGACCGGTCGTACCGGTGACTCCTGCGGGGGCACATCGTTTACGTCGAGCGTGGAGACGTTAGGAGCCTGCAGATCAGTGTCGGGCTCACCCGGAATATCCAGCGGCGGCCCTTCGAGAGCCGGAACCGGCTGAACCGCCGCCTGAGGAGACGTGGCGCTCACCCGCATTCTGGCAGCCTGGCGGGCTAGGTCGGCCGCGACGGCTCGGAAGATCGCTCCCACCGTCCCACCGGCGCGCGCCACCCCGTGCACGACAACGTGCCCGACACGCGCTGTCATGCGCGCGGCGGTGCGAAGCCCGTGCAGCGCAAGTACAGCGCAACTTCGTACGAGCCAGAGGCCCGCCGCTCCGGCAGCTCGGGCGGCCCCCTGAAGCAGTTCGCCGGCAGTCTGCAGCGAGACCCCGCTCAGCAGACCGAGGGCCACCACACACAGGGCGCCTGTCGTGACCCAGAGGCCGTGGATGCCGAGCACCCGGGCGATGCTCCAGGCGATCGAGCCGCCAATGATGCCGGTTCCCCGACCTTGCATCCCGGCACGCAACAGGTCGCCCGAGACCGTGCGCATGTGGACGATCAGCAGCGCCGTGAGGGTCACCAGCATCACGCCGGCGATGCGACGGCTAAAACGTGCCCGGCGTCCCGCGGCGATGAGGACCAATCCTGTCACTAGTAGGTAAGAAGGCAGGACGGGCGCCGCCACGCCCAACAGCCTGCGCTGCCAGATTGCGAGCGCAGCGGGCAAACCCGTTGCGCCGGGCAGGAAGGAAAGCCAGAGCAGCAGAGCCACCAGCAACAGGCCCGCGCCCGCGCCTGCCGCGCGGTTGTGTGAGGATGCGGTGCGCCGCCTTCTCATGTCATCCTACCTCGTCGTGGCAAGTACGAGGACGCCAACCAGCCAGCAGTAGGCGCTGAAGACAACGAGCCGTCCGCGCCTGACCAGCCCAAGCAGCCAGAGAATTGCCGCCGCTCCAACACCGGCGGCGACGGCGAACCCCATGAGCAGTTGCAGCAGCGTGTAGCCCGCCGCTGTCGCGCGGTCCATGTCCTTGAAGCCAAACAGGCCGGCCCCTAGGATAGCCGGAATGGCCACCAAGAAGGAGAGTCGGGCCGCCTCCGCGCGCCGGAGGCCGAGGGCCAATCCCGCTACGATCGTGACGGCCGAGCGCGAGATGCCGGGGATGATCGAGAGGGCCTGCGCCAATCCCAACATCACGCCATCCGCGACGGTGGCGTCCGTGGCCGAGCGTACACCCCGCTCGCGATGCCACAGCAGAATCGCGCCCGTCACGATCAACTGGTAAGCCGCACCACGGACGGACTCGAACATTCGCTCCAGCGGGTTGGCGAAGAGCAGGCCGAGGCCGGCGGTCACCGCGGTCGCGGCGACAATCGCCGCAGCGAGGCGGCGATACGGACCCTCTAAATCGTACGCGGTAGCGGTGGTCCGACCCCTCAGTAACGGATGCAACGCTGCGTGCACCGTGGCCTTGAGGAGGCGCACGATATCCGACCAGAACAATATCACCGCCGCCACCGTCGTGCCCATGTGGAGGGCGGCCTCGAGGACGATGCCTGGGCGCGGTAGGCCCAGATAGTGCTCGGCAAAGAGAAGGTGCGCCGTGCTGCTGACGGGTAGAAACTCCGTCAGACCCTGGACGATACCGAGCACAACGAGATCGAGCACGGAGGCGCTCCTACGTCTGCGGCGATGAAGTAGTGGATAGCCATCACAACGACGTGCTCTCGGCCCATGCTATCGTCGGGTCGCCGCGGCCGTCAACGGATGGGACGCTCTTAGACCGGCGCGGGCACCAGATCCAACGTTTTCAGAACCGCAGAGACTTGCTCTTCTTCCTTCGGCGTCGCGTCCACAAGCGGGAGGCGCACCTTACCGCAGTCAAAACCCGACAGCCGCATCGCGGCCTTCACCGGCACAGGATTGGTGGTGATGAACAGCACTTTGAACAGCGGCCACAGCCGTCGATGGATGCGCAGCGCATCGGCGGGACGGCCCGCAAAGAATGCCCGAATCATCTGCTGGATTTCGCCGGCGACCGATGGAAGGTTTCCGGCAACGCTCACCACCCCGACGCCGCCCACGGCGAGCTTCGGCAGCGTGAGGCTGTCATCACCGCTGTAGATCGCAAAGTCATCGGGTGTCCGTACCCGGATCTCGGAGACCTGGTCGAGGCTGCCCGCGGCCTCTTTGACGGCGACGATGTTGGCAGTCTTTGCGAGGCGCGCGATCGTCTCCGGCGTACAGTTCACCCCGGTGCGGCCCGGGATATTGTACAGCATCACGGGCAGCGGGGTACTTTCCGCGATAGCATTGAAATGCGCATACAGTCCATCCTGTGACGGTCGGCTGTAGTACGGGTTGACCAGCAGCAGGCCATCGGCCCCCACCCGGTGCGCTTCCTTTGAGAGATGAATGGAATGCGCCGTGTCGTACGTACCCGTGCCCGCGATCACCTTGCCGTGATCCCCGACCCCCTCCTTCGTAGCCGCAAAGAGCCGGATCTTCTCTTGATCCGAGAGGGTGGGCGACTCACCGGTGGTGCCCGCGATCACCAGCGCGTCGTTTCCTTCATCGATCAAGCGCTTTGCAAGAGTTGCGGCGCGCGCGAGATCCATCGCGCCCGAGGTATCAAAGGGCGTGACCATTGCGGTGACGACATTTCCAAACGGCGCGGCCATTGCTCCTCCTCCGTGTTCCCTAGTGTCCAGCCACCCGCGTTCGGGCTCGCAGCCGTCCCGCGGCCAGCAACTGCTCGGCAATCTGCACCGCGTTAAGCGCCGCGCCCTTGCGCAGGTTGTCGGAACAGACGATCATGCGAAGACTGCGCGGATCTTGCGGATCCGGACGAATCCGTCCGACGAAAACCGGATCGCGACCTGCGGCGAGCATCGGGGTTGGGTAGCGGCCTGCCGACGGCTCATCAATCAGCTCAAGCCCGGCGGCGGCCCCCAACACCTCACGCGCGGCGGGGCCGTCGAGCGGCCGCTCGAGATCCAGATGAAGCGCCAGCGTGTGGCCGACGAGCACGGGAACGCGAACCGTCGTCACACTCACCTGAATGTGGGGATCGAGCATCTTTCCGGTCTCGGCGACGATCTTGGCTTCCTCCTCGGTGTCGCCGTTGGCCTCCCAGCGCCAGTGCGGGCGAACGTTGAATGCCACCGGCGGGTCATCGTCAGAGGTGCCCGCGGCTTCGGCAATGCGGGCGAGGTCTCCGAACTCAAGCGCATCGCTCACCCGTAGCAGCTCCCGGCTGTGCGCCAGCAACGCTCGCATCTTGTCGATGCCGCCACCGGAAACCGATTGGTAGGTCGCGACGACCGCGCGGCGCACCCCGGCGGTGTCGTGAATCGGCTTCAGCGCCATCACGAGCGCAACCGCGCAGCAGTTGGGATTGGCGATCACGCCAGTTTGCTCCCTCAGCACATGCCCGTTGACCTCTGGCACCACCAGGGGCACACGTGGATCCAACCGCCATGTTGAAGAGTTGTCGATCGCAATCCCGCCCGCTTCCGCGACGCCCCAAGCGTAGCGCCGGCTGGCATCGTCGCCTCCCGCGAACAGCACCACGTCGGCATCGAGCACCGCGTCATCAGTCTCGTCGACCACATGCGAGCGTCCTTGAAAGAACACCGTCTTGCCCGCCGACCGTGCCGTGGCGAACAGACGAAGGCGCGCAACGGGAAACCTGCGCTCTTCCAGCACGCGTACCATGGTGCGACCAACGACGCCGGTGGCGCCGACGACCGCAACCGTGAGGTCCGATGACACGAACGATCCTCCCGCGCTCAAGTTACCGCAATCCTAGCAGATGCTCTAACCCGTAGGCCAGCCCCTCGAGCTCGGATGACCGGCGAATCGCGAGCAGAAGTCCGGGCATGAACGACTCTTCGCTGAGCGAATCGTGCCTGATGGTCAGCGTCTGGCCGGGCCCGCCGAAGATGACCTCCTGGTGGGCCCCCAGCCCCGGCAGGCGCACGCTGTGCACCCGGACCCCCGCGGCCAGACCGCCGCGCGCCCCTGTAACCATCTCCTCCTCCACGACCGCCGCCGCGGGGGGATCGCCCCGGGTCTCAGCAATGAGCCGCGCGGTCTTCTGCGCCGTGCCCGAGGGCGCGTCACGCTTCCGCTCGTGGTGGAGTTCGATGATCTCCACGTGCGGCAAGAAACGCGCCGCCAGGCGCGCGAACTCCATCATCAGCACCGCGCCAATCGCAAAGTTTGGCGCCACGACCGCGCCGATGCGCTGGGCTGCGGCCAGCGAGCGCAGACTTTCGATATCATCGAGCGCAATGCCGGTGCTCCCGACCACCGGACGGACGCCACGTTCGAGCGCGACGCGCGCATGCGCCGCCGCCGGGGCACCCGGGGCGAACTCGACCCAGACATCGGGCTCAGCCGCGAGCACCGTCGAAAGGTCGTTGGAGAGGGTGACGCCGAGCGGCGCGGCGCCGGCGATCTCGCCGGCATCCCGTCCCACGCCGCGCGTCCGTCCCAAGGCCGCAACCACAACCATGTCGGTCTCCCGCGTGACCGACCTGATCGCCGCGCGGCCCATGCGGCCCGCGGCGCCGCTGACCGCAACGCGAATGCGGCGCGCAGCGTCATCGGACTTCATGAACGATGGTATCTAGCCGGCAGTGGAGGCGACCCGGGCCACCCGTGGGGCGGGGAGCCGGGACAGGGATTCCGCAAACGTACGTTCCAGGTCGGCCCGCTGCGGGCCGGCCGCGGCGAACGGGCCGATGGCGGCCATCGCGAGCTGGGCCGGAGTGAAGATCTCCAGTGCCATCTGCCGCACGGCGTCGGTGGTGACCGCGTCGATGCGCCCGATGATTTCGTCGAGTCCGATCTGCCGGCCGTAATAGAGCTCCGAACGGGCCAGCTTGTACATCCGGCTCCCGGTGCTCTCCAACGACAGCATGACATTGCCCTTCAGCGACTCTTTGGCCCGAGCCACCTCGGCATCCGTGAGCGTGTCCGGCAGGGCGACGATCTCATCGAACGTGAGCCGGACGACCTCAGGCCCGCCTTCCGGACTCATTGCCGCGTAAATGATGAAGAGCCCGCCCTCGCGATACGCCGCGGCATACGACGAGATCGTGTAGACCAGTCCGCGCTTCTCGCGGATCTCGTGAAACAGGCGGCTGCTCATCCCGCTGCCGAGGACGTTGTCTAGTACCTCCATGACGTACAGGTCGTTATCGGCCTGCGGCAGGCCCCGCGTCGCCAGGCACAGGTGCACCTGCTCAATGTCCTTCGTCCGGATGCTCACACTCGGGGTGAGTGGCGGCGACTCCGTCGGCTGCGTGGTCGCGCGCCCGTCCCATTCCCCCAGATGTGAGGAGAGCAGGCTCAGCACGGCATCGTGCTCGATGTCGCCAGCGGCGCTGATGACCAGATTGTCGGGACGGTAGCGCTGGTCCAGGTACTGTACGAAATGCTCCCGCGTCAGGCCCGCCACCGTCATCCTCGTCCCAATGACGGAGCGGCCCAGTGGATGGCCATTCCAGATTGTCTGCGCGACCAGATCCTGAACGAGCTCGTCGGGCGAGTCCTCGTACATCTTGATCTCTTCGGTGATCACCTGCCGCTCACGCTCGATGGCTTCGGGCTCGAGCGCGGAGTTGAGGAGCATGTCGGCCATGATATCCACGACCGTGGGCAGGTGGTTGGCGAGGACCTTCACGTAAAAGCACGTGTGCTCACGGTCGGTGAAGGCGTTCATCTGCCCGCCAAGCGCGTCGATGGCCTGCGCGATCTCCAGCGCATTGCGCCGATGGGTTCCCTTGAAGAACAGATGCTCAAGAAAATGGGAGATGCCGTGGATGGAAGCGGCCTCGTACCGTGATCCTGTGGCGACCCAAATGCCCAGCGAGGCCGTACGGACATGGGGCATCGCCTCGGTGATGATGCGGATGCCGTTGGGCAGCACAGACTTCTGCACTGGCTCCATCGCGCGGCTCCTCTGTTAGGGTTGCGGACGCCGGGCCGTACGCTGCCCTTCGCGACGCCGCGGCGGGCGGCCGTCGCGCCCGTGGGAAGGCCGGGGACGGTCAGGGCGCTGCCGGCTCTGGAGGTCCGGCGGCTGCCGGTCCTCCTCTTCCACCCATCCCTCGGGGGGCGGTTTGGTCCCGCGGTGGGTCAAATTGATCCGGCCGAGGTTGTCAATCTCCTTGACCTTGACCTCGAGCTCATCGCCGACCTTGACAGCATCCTCCACTTTATTCACGCGATCGTAGGAGAGCTCTGAGATATGCACGAGGCCTTCCTTGCCGGGCAGGATCTCCACGAATGCGCCGAAGTTCATCAGGCGCGTCACGCGCCCGCGATAGGTCTCGCCTACCTGGACCTCGCGCACTAGCGCTTCGATCATCTGGGCCGCACGCCGAGCGGCATCTTCATTGACCGATGCGATCGACACCCGTCCGTCCTGCTCGATGTCGATCTTCGCGCCGGTCTCGGCGGTGATCTTGTTGATGATCTTCCCGCCCGGACCGATGACTTCGCGGATCTTGTCGGGATTGATCTGGATGGTCACGATTCGAGGCGCGTACGGCGAGAGCGTGGTCCGCGGCGCCGGAATAGTTTGCGCCATGATGTCGAGGATTTTGAGCCGTGCGTCGCGGGCCTGCGCGAGCGCATCGGCCAGGACCTCGCGCGTAAGGCCGGCGGTCTTGATGTCGAGTTGCACCGCGGTGATACCCTTCCGCGTCCCGGCCACCTTGAAATCCATATCGCCAAAGGCGTCTTCCACACCCTGAATGTCCGTCAGAAGGATGGGACGCTTCCCTTCGATCGTGATCAAGCCGATCGAGATGCCGGCGACTGGAGCACGGATCGGAACCCCGGCGTCCATCAGCGACAACGTCGATCCGCACACCGACGCCATGGAGGTGCTGCCGTTGGACTCCAGGACCTCCGAGACGATGCGAATCGTATACGGAAACTGGTCGGGCGGCGGTATCATCGGTTTAAGGGCGCGTTCGGCCAGGGCGCCGTGTCCAACATCGCGGCGGCCGGGGCCGCGCAGCGGCCGCACCTCCCCCACAGAGAACGGCGGAAACTGATAATGGTGCATATACCGCTTGGTATCGAGCACGCCGATATCATCCAGGCGCTGCTCATCCTGCCCCGTCCCCAGCGTCGTGATCGAGAGCACCTGTGTCTGGCCCCGCTGGAACAGGGCGGATCCGTGCGTGCGGGGTAGGATCCCCACCGCGCAGACTATCGGCCGGATGTCCGTCACCGCGCGTCCGTCCGGACGACGCCCATCTTCAAGGATCCGGCGTCGGATCTCGGCTTTCGTAACCTCCGCCAGGATCGCGCCGATCTGCGAATCCAACTCGGGGAACTGGTCGCGCAGCCGCTTGGCGACGTCACCTTCGACCGCTCGAAGCGCATCCTCGCGCGCAAGCTTCTCGGGCTGGCCGAGCGCCTCGCGGATGAGCGGCAGGGCTGCCTCGCGGACGGCCGCGGCGAGCGCCGGCTCCGGCGTTTCGATCATCGGCACTACGGAGGGTTTGCCGGCGGCCCGCACCAATTCTCGTTGCGCGGCCACCAGGCGCTTGATCTCGACGTGCGCGAGATCGATCGCTTCCAGCAGGCGGTCCTCAGGAATCTCGTCAGCGCCCGCCTCGAGCATCAGTATGGCCTGGTCCGTGCCCGCTACGACGAGATCCAGGCGGCTATTCTCTTCGGTTGCGCGCAGGCTGGGATTGACCACGAGGCGGCCGTCGATGAGGCCGATGCGCACCGCGCCTACCGGCCCGCCGAAGGGAATGCCGGAGAGCAGAAGCGCGGCTGACGCGCCGTTGATGGCGGCCACCCCCGGGTCGTGCTCTTGATCGGTCGACAGGACCGTGGCAACCACCTGCACATCGTTGCGGAACCCTTTGGGAAACAACGGCCGGATGGGCCGGTCGATGAGGCGTGAGGTCAGGATGGCACGTTCCCCCGGACGCCCCTCCCTCTTGAAAAAACCGCCGGGGATCTTCCCGGCGGCATACATGCGCTCTTCGAAGTCCGCGGTGAGCGGGAAGAAATCGATACCCACCCTCGGCTCATCGGACATCGTCGCGGTGACGAGCACGACGGTCTCGCCGTGCGTGACGGTCACCGCACCCCCTGCCTGCCTGGCGAGGAGCCCGGTTTCGAACGTTACGCGCTCGTCGGCCACCTGCGCCTCGGCGCGACGTACCTGTGCCGTCAGATCCATATACAACCGCCCTTCAGCCGACCTGCGAAACGTGCGGGCAACGGCTAGCGCCGCAACCCCAGGGATTCAACGAGGCGCCGGTACGCGGCCACATCCGTCCGCTCCAGGTACGCAAGCAACCTCCGCCGGTGACCCACCATTTTCAACAGGCCCCGGCGTGAGTGAAAGTCTTTCGCGTGACCCTTCAAGTGGTCGGCGAGATGATTGATTCGCTCGGTCAGCAGAGCCACCTGAACTTCGGGCGACCCGGTGTCATCGCCGTGGCGGCGATACTTGCCCACAATATCCCGTTTTGACTCGGGCTTCAGCACGGTGCTCCTCCAACCCGGGATGTGGATCCCAGGGTAAAGATGACGCCCACAGCCGAGAGGCCGTCGGAGCAACGGGCTCCCCGCCGGGGCCTGGGATGATACTAGCATAGGCCCAGACGGCCGCGCAAACCAAATCTGGGCAGATATATTCGATAAAAATGTACTCTCACAAAACACTCCAGAGGTCATCCTAGACAGTCTCAGGTTGGCGTTGCTGCAGGATTCGACGGGCCGCGCGAATGTCAGCTCCGATTTGGTCAACTAGCCCCGCGACATCGGAGAATCGCTGTTCAGACCTCAGGCGCTCCACCAGGCCCACGTCGAGTGTGTCGCCGTACAGGTCAACTTTGGCGTCGATCAGGTGCGCTTCTACCGAAGCGGCTCCTCCGCCAAAGGTAGGTCGAATACCGATGTTCACGGCGGCCGGATGGGTGTCCTGTCCGGCGGTGGCGTACGCGGCGTACACGCCGTGCGCGGGCAGCAGCTTTTCGGGCGGAACGCTGAGATTGGCGGTCGGCACGCCGATCTGCCTGCCCCGCCCGGCCCCCGGGATCACCTTTCCCCTGATGCTGTACCAGCGCCCCAGCCACATCGCCGCGCCGCGTACATCGCCTTCCCGAAGCCGTTGACGAATGGCAGTGCTGCTGATGGTTACGCCGTCGTCGGTCACGGGCGGCACGACTGTCACCGCGATACCCTGCGCCGACGCCCAGGATTCCAGCATGGCCACGGTACCCTCGCGATTGTGGCCAAAGGCGTGTGTCGAGGAGACGACGATGCGCGCGGGCCGCAGATACCGCTCAACCTGCTCCAGCCAGGCGCGGGCCGGACGGGTCCGCAGCGTGTGGTCGAAACGGACGACGATCAGCGTGTCAACTCCTGCGCCCCGGAAAAGTTCGATGCGTTCTTCAAGCGTGCTCAACAAGAACGGGCCCTGTGGTGGGGCAATCACGGTCAGGGGGTGTGGGTCGAAGGTCGTGACGACGGTCTCCCCGCCCGGTGGCGATGTCCTCTGTAGGACATCGAGAATGGCGCGATGTCCCTTGTGGAGCCCATCGAACGTGCCGAGACCCAGGTTCACGGGGCCGCCGCGGGGGCGGAATGTCTCGATCCCGGCCACAACATTCATGAGACCCGGCCTCGTATGACGCGGAAGGGACGCAGCCGGCCCGCCTCCACTCTGGCCAGCGCCACCAGCCCCCGGCTGTCTCGGAGCCGAATTGCGGAGTCCGTTGGCATCTGGTTCCATCCGGGGATTTGAAAGAGGGGCAGCGGGCGCCCATCGAGCACCTGCTGCCGCTGAGTTGGGGTCAACTCTACGGCTGGGAGATCGTCGAGCGCCTGATCGGCGGAAACCATGAGGGCGTCCAGCGCGCCGTCCGCGGCTGCGGCGTCGATCTCTTCCAGGGTCAAGCTATCTTCAACTCCGAAGCGCCCCGCGCGCGTTCGTAGCACGAATGACGCGTGCGCGCCCACGCCGAGCCGTTCGCCGAGATCGCGTGCCAGCGCGCGAACATAGGTTCCCTTGGAGCACTCGATCTGAACCAACGCACGCGCGCGAGGGCCGGGGGCAAAATCCAGGAGCCGGCATTCCGTGATCTCCACCCGCCGGGGAGCTACTTCCACCGTCTCGCCCCGCCTGGCGTGTTCGTAGAGCCTCCGCCCGGCGCGGCGCACCGCGGAGACCATTGGCGGAATCTGCTCAGACGATCCGACGAACGCCTCGAGAGCCTGCGCGACCGTGGCAGCATCGAGCGTCGACGCATCGCGCTGTTCGAGAACGGCACCGTAGGCATCGCCGGAGTCCGTGGCCATCCCGAAGGTGAACTCTGCGCGGTAGCCTTTATGCCGCTCGGTGAGCAACTCGGCGATCCGCGTCGCCCCGCCAAGGCACAGCACCAGAACGCCGCACGCCCCGGGATCGAGTGTGCCCGTGTGGCCGATGCGCCGCTGGCCGGTCTGCCGCCGCAGGTGATCGACGACGTCGTGGGACGTCATGCCCGGCGGCTTGAGCACGTTGAGCACCCCGGTCAGCGTGCTAGCGCCGCTGTGGGTCGGCTTCGGCTCCCTCACGGCTCCGCTGTAACTCGCGCCGGGCTTCGTCCAGGGCGCGTGTCATGACTTCGGGAAGACTTTCAGGTACCTCCGCGCCAGCCGCTGCCGCGTGGCCTCCGCCGCCGAGCGCCTGGGCCAGTCGGTCGGCCCGCAGCCCGTCCCGCGCCCTGATCGAGATTCTGACCGTACGAGCTCGCTCTTCGAACGTCATGGCCAGCCGGACGCCCGCAATCGTCCTGAGCATGGCCGCGATGCCCGAGACCTCCTCGGGCGTCGCGCCGGCGGCCTCGAGCATCTGGCGGCTGATGGTTGCCGTCACAATGGCGCCGCCCTCATGGAGCGTCAGGCCGGCAAGAGCATACCCTTGCAGCCGAAGAGCAGAGGCCGATTGCTCCTCGTAGACGGCCCGGACGATCTCCCCAATCGTCGCGCCTCGCTCGATGAGGTCTGCGGCAAGCCGCAGCGTGCGCGGTGTGGTGTTGCCGTAACGGAAGACGCCGGTATCGGTGACCAGGGCCGTCAGCAGACCCAGCGCGATTGACCGATCAATTGATACGCCCAGCGCGTCGATCAATGGAGCGACCTGCTCGCCGACAGCCGCGGCGGTCGGGTCCCAGTCGGTGAGGTGCGCATAGCCCCCGTGGGAGGCGTGATGGTCAATCGCGATGATTCTCCCCGCCGCCTGGACGGCCGGGACCAGCAACCCGGTGCGACTGAGGTCACTGCACTCAATGGTGACCGCTACCGCGTAGGCCTGCCCGGGAGGAACCTGGCGCACGACGGTCTCTGCACCTGGCAGGAAGGCGAGGTTGGACGGGACCCCGTCTGAGCTTGCCACGGTCACTGACCCTCCCAGCCGACGCAGCGCCAGGGCCAGCGCCAGCCCGGCGCCCAGGCAATCCCCGTCGGGGGCCACATGGCAGACGATCAGGGTGTTTGGACTATTCTGTAGAGTCCGGACGATCGCCGCCCGAGTTCCGCCGCGATCCAGGAGGCTCCTCCTCGGCCACCTCGCGCAGCAAGGAGGTGACCCGAGCGCCGCGCTCAATCGACTCGTCGAGGCGGAAGAGAATTGCGGGAATGAAGCGCACCGCAAGGCGCGTGCCGAGCTCCGAGCGCACGCGCCCCGTCGCGCGTTCCAGCGCGGTCATCGTGCGCTTCTTCGCCTCTTCATCCCCCAGCACGCTCACGAAGATTTTGGCATGCCGTAAGTCTCCGCTGACGACCACATCAATGATGGACACGAACCCAATGCGGGGATCCTTGAGCCGATGCTGAATGATCTCGCTCGCTTCGGTCCGGATGACCTCGGCCAAACGTTCTGCGCGTGTTGGAGTCATCGTGGCTAGCTCCATCTATCGGATCTCGACTTCGAAATCCATCAGCACGATCTCGCCCTGCGCCCCGACAAAGTCTCCGATCTTTGCCAGGACCGAGTGGGCATGCCGGCCGGTCGTCGAGATGCAGGCGAACCCGAGCGCCGCCCGCCGCCAACTGTCATGGTGGTCGACCTCGGCGGCGGACACACGGAAGCGGTGCTGTACGCGCTCCACCAAACTCTTGATCAGACGACGCTTGTCCTTCAGACCACGGGAGCCCGGCAGACTCAATTCGGCACGAGCGACGCCGACGACGATGTTCGCTCCTCCCGCCGTCTCCCCAAACGATCAGGCCGGCACCTGCTGGATTTCGAACGCTTCAATGATGTCCCGTTCCTTGATGTCATTGAAGCGCTCCAGGCCGATACCGCATTCAAAACCATCCGTGACTTCGCGCACATCGTCTTTGAAGCGGCGCAGTGAGGTGATCCGTCCCTGGTGCACGACCACGCCGTCCCTGATCAGGCGGGCCTGCGCGCCGCGCACGATGCGGCCACCCGTCACATACGAGCCCGCGATCGTTCCGAGCCGCGAGATCGTAAAGATCTTCCTGACCTCCGCCTGGCCGAGGACCACCTCCTGTGTCTTGGGCGCGACCAGACCCTTTTGCAACTGTGCAAGATCGTCCAGCGCCTCGTAGATCACGCGATAGAGCCGTACATCGATCCCCTGGGCCTCGGCGACCCGGCGCACTTGCGCGTCTGGGCGCACATTGAAGCCGATCACGATGGCGCGGCTCGCAGCGGCGAGCATGATATCGGACTCGGTGACGTTACCTACCCCGGCGTGCAGCGTATAGAACGTGACCTGCGGGTTCACCATCTTTGCAATGGCGGCCGTTAGCGCCTCGACGGAACCGTGGGCGTCGGCCTTGATGATCAGACGGAGTTCCTTCGGACCGGTTGCGGTCTCTTCCGCAGCCGCCGGCCGCGACTGGGCCTGTTCGGCGGCCCGGCGGCGCTCGCGCCGCTCCTCCGCGACCGCCTTCGCCATGCGCTCGTCACGCACCACTTCGAGCAGATCGCCCGCGGCGGGCATATCCACCAGCCCTACGACCTCCACGGGAGTCGAGGGCGTTGCACGGTCAAGCCGCTGCCCGTGCGCATCGACCATCGCGCGCACGCGGCCGTGGATTTCGCCCGCGACCACGGCGTCGCCAACCGCCAAGCTCCCCTCCTGGATCAGCACCGTGGCCACCGGCCCGCGTCCCCGATCTAAACGGGCCTCGATGATTGTCCCGCGCGCCGGCCGCTCGACATCGGCCTTCAACTCCTGCAGGTCGGCGACCAGCAAAATCATCTCCAACAACTGCTCCAGTCCCGTCCCCTGACGGGCCGAGACCGGCACCATGATCACGTCCCCTCCCCACTCCTCGGGCACCAGGCCCTGATCGGAGAGCGCCTGCTTGACGCGATCTGGGTTCGCCTGCGGCAGATCGACTTTGTTAATGGCGACCAGAATCGGCACACCCGCGGCTTTGGCGTGATTGATGGCCTCGATCGTCTGGGGCATCGGTCCGTCATCGGCCGCCACCACAAGCACGGCGATGTCCGTGACCTGCGCCCCGCGTGCCCGGAGCGCGGTAAACGCTTCGTGACCCGGCGTGTCGATGAAGACGATTGACCGGCCGTCGGCCTGCACGACGGACGCCCCGATGTGCTGCGTGATCCCGCCGAACTCCTGCTCGGCAACCTTCGTGCGCCGGATCGCATCGAGCAGCGTTGTCTTGCCGTGGTCAACGTGTCCCAT
>Ga0187893_10008589_pt1 | contig 16032 bp, 11 predicted proteins | sample MA1701074metaG_FD_139574 | JGI IMG/M metagenome (GOLD analysis project Ga0187893, IMG submission 139574) | White microbial mat communities from a basaltic lava cave in the Kipuka Kanohina Cave System on the Island of Hawaii, USA - MA170107-4 metaG ...
ATCGGCTGCGACTCTGGCTGCCCTCTTTCTGTTCGTTGGCGCCGCCGGAAAATCGGCCCAGATCCCGCTATACGTATGGTTACCTGACGCTATGGCCGGACCAACGCCGGTGAGCGCGTTGATCCACGCTGCGACGATGGTCACTGCCGGCGTCTACATGATCGTGCGCATGCATTTCCTCTTTTCTCTGTCGCCATTCGCACTGAATGTCGTAGCCACGGTCGGTGCGCTTACTGCCATCTTCGCGGCGACGATCGGCTTGGCGCAGAATGATATCAAGCGCGTGCTTGCCTATTCGACGGTGAGTCAACTTGGCTACATGGTCCTCGGTGCCGGAGTTGGCGCCTATGCTGGAGCGATTTTTCATCTGATGACCCATGCGTTCTTCAAGGCATGCTTATTCCTTGGGTCCGGTAGTGTCATCCACGCCATGGGCGGCGAACAGGACATGCGTAAGATGGGTGGGCTGAAGGATAAGATGCCCTATACGTTCTGGACATTCCTGATCTCTACCTTGGCGATTGCCGGTATTCCACCGTTGGCGGGATTCTTCTCCAAAGATGAAATTCTGTGGAAGACGTTCTCGAGTGGGCACCAAGGGCTGTGGCTGATAGGATTTATCGGAGCCGGACTGACTGCCTTCTATATGTTCCGTCAAGTATTCATGGTCTTCTTCGGTGAGAATCGTGCCGATCACCATACCCAACAGCATTTGCATGAATCTCCGCCGGTGATGACCTCGCCGCTGATTGTGTTGGCCGCCGGAGCGGCATTCGCCGGTCTTCTTGGTGTACCGCACGCCCTTGGTGGTAGTAATCTCTTTGAACAGTGGCTCGAACCAGTTTTCGCCGGTGGACACGGACACGCTGCGCATGGTGTGGCTCACCATGCGGTCGAGCCGATCGAATACGTGTTGATGCTTGCTTCTATCGGGATCGCCATTGTCGGCATCGCTCTCGCTTACCTCATGTACTACCGCAAAACTCTCTCTCCGGACATCTTTTCCTCGGCGGCTGGCGGAGTACTTCACCGGATCGTGTACAACAAGTACTACATCGACGAGATTTATCAGGCCACCTTCGTGCGCTTGACGCTCGCGCTTTCCTGGTTAGGAGTAAGCTTTGATCGTTATGTCGTCGACTTTATTGTTGATGGTGCGGCTAAGCTGACCGCTTTCATTGCGCAGCTCAACGGCTGGTTTGATAATCTGGTGATTGACGGCGCTGTGAATGCGATTGCCGACGCTACCTTTGCCATTGGTAACCGCTTGCGTCAGGTCCAGACTGGAAGCATCAACGTCTATCTGTATGTGATCGTTGGTGCGGTGGCTGCGGCGCAGTTTCTCCCGCGCCTCTCGCCCAATATGCTGATTACTCTTCTCTTAACAATTGTAGCGGCGTTAATCGTCGTCGGCATCGCCATGCTGTTTACCGCGCGACGGCCACTCTGGCGTCCGCCGGTTCTCAGAGATGAACTGTCACAACCCTAGTAGGGCGCGAGTGAAGGAGTCCTGAATGGAACACTACGTTCTTACCTTGATAATCTTTATCCCCATTGTGGGTATGGCGACCATCCTGTGTCTTCCCGGTCGGTCCCACGACTTGATCAAGTGGACTGCACTCCTTTTTACTCTGCCGCCTCTTTTCCTGGGACTGTGGCTGTACCAGAATTTCAACGGCGCAGTGCCCGACTTACAGTTCATGGTACGTGTGCCCTGGATTCCCTCCTATAACATCAACTACTTCGTTGGCGTCGATGGAGTCAGTATCTCTATGGTGCTACTGACTGTGCTGCTCTGTCCGATCTGTATTGTCGCTTCCTGGGGAATCGAACGAGCGCCCAAGGGTTACTTTGCGCTCTTTCTGTTGCTCGATGCAGCGATGGCAGGGGTCTTCTGTGCCATGGACTTTTTTCTCTTTTATATCTTCTGGGAGTTGATGCTGCTGCCTATGTACTTTCTCATCGGTATCTGGGGCGGACCGCGGCGTGAGTATGCAGCTATCAAGTTTTTTCTTTACACTATGTTGGGCAGCGTGCTCATGCTCGTGGCTATGCTGGTCTTCTATTTCCACGCTGAATACACCTTTGACTTGACGAAATTGGCTGCCAGCGCCAAGAATTTCAGTGCCGATCCTGTGTTGTTCGGTCTGACTATGCCGCAGGTTTTATGGCTGGCGCTGTTCGTTAACTTCGCCGTGAAGATCCCTGCCTTTCCTTTTCATACCTGGCTTCCTGACGCGCACGTTGAGGCTCCGACCGCTATCTCGGTCATTCTCGCCGGCGTGCTGCTGAAAATGGGAACCTACGGCATCTTGCGAGTGAATTATCCACTCTTGCCCGAGGCCACGCTGCAACTGGCGCCGTATTTCTTAGCCGCCTTGGGAGCATGGAATATCGTCTATGGCGCGCTCTGTGCCTTGGCGCAATGTTTCATCGAACCCAAAGACATGAAAAAGTTGGTCGCCTATTCCAGTATCAGCCACATGGGGTATGTCATGCTGGGCATGGCGTCGTTTACGCCGCAAGGGATCAACGGCGCAGTGCTGCAGATGTTCAACCACGGGACCATCACCGCCATGCTGTTTCTCATTGTCGGAGTAATTTACGACAGGGCGCATCACCGGCGCATCGACGGTTTCGGTGGGCTGGCGTCGGTAATGCCAGTCTATACGGGGATCATGGCGTTAGCCTTTTTTGCTGCCATGGGGTTGCCTGGCCTGTCGGCGTTCATTTCTGAGGTGTTGGTTTTGCTTGGCGCCTGGCAGAACTATAAAATTCCCACCATCCTCGGGGCAGCGACAGTCATTCTTACTGCCGGGTACCTCTTGTGGACTATCCAGCAGATGTTTCTGGGCAAGCCGCGAGAAGACTACGCGCACATGCACCTCTCGGAAATTAGTAGACGGGAACTGGGGATGCTCATTCCTCTCGGCGTGGTTGTGGTTGTGTTGGGTGTGTATCCGCATGCAGTGCTCGATTTGATCGATGCCTCTTTACGGAATCTGAACTCCATCGTGCTCGCCGCAGTGCAAGGGGCTCCTGTGGCCCTGCGTTAAGGCACGAAAGGACACACAGGTAAATAGGACGTCTATGAACCTTGGTAGCGTTGATAGCCTGGTTTATCTCTACCCCGAAGGGATCCTCGTTCTGGCGATCTTAGGAATCTTTATCGCCGACCTTGTCACTGACGACAAGGAGTGGCTCGGCACCGTTGCCCTGATTGGGGCAGCATTGGCCTTGGTGTTTACCTCCGGCCTTTCGTTCTTTGGTTATCGATTTATTGCTGGATTACAGGGCTGGGGAGAAGGCTGGCTGTTCCATCGCATGATGATCCTCGATAACTTCGCGATCTTCTTCAAAGTGCTGCTGGCGCTTTCGGCGCTGGCTGCGGTGTGGATGTCGTTGGGCTCGAACGAGGTGAAAGGGCCGAATCAAGGAGAATATTACGCCATTCTTCTGGCCAGCACTCTGGGTATGTTCTTCATGGCGTCGGCTGCCAATCTGCTGATGGCTTACCTCTCGCTGGAATTTGTCAGTCTGACTTCCTATGTCCTGACTGGCTACCTGCGGCGTAACCGGCGGTCAGGAGAAGCTGCTCTCAAATATCTCATTTACGGCGGAGTTGCCTCGGGCACGATGATCTACGGTATGAGCTGGATCTTTGGTCTCGCCGGTAGCATGGATTACGCTGAGATCAACGCCGCGCTCATGCAAGGCAGCCCTGATCCCCTCGCTCTCTTTGTTGCCTTGGTGCTCGTTTTAGCGGGGTTCGGTTATAAGATCGCGGCCGTCCCATTTCACATGTGGGCCCCGGATGTGTATCACGGCGCGCCGATTCCGGTCACCGCTTTTCTCGCCGTAGGTTCTAAAGCGGCCGGCTTTGCTCTGCTGATGCGCTTTTTCTATCCGGCTCTGTCTAAAGCGGGAGAAGGTGGCACGTGGCAGTTTCTTTCAGGCGTGGATTGGCCACAACTGATGTTGGTGATTTCCATGGTCACCATGACTTTGGGCAATCTGGCTGCGCTGAACCAACAAAACGTCAAGCGCCTACTCGCGTACTCTAGTATCGCCCATGCGGGGTATACACTCATGGGATTCGTGGTCCTCAGCGATGAAGGGTTGCAGGCCATGTTGTTCTATTTGGTTGTGTACTACCTGATGAACCTCGGCGCTTTCTTGGTCGTTATGGTGGTGGCCAATCATAACGGCAGAGAGGACCTGGACGGCTTCCGTGGTCTGGCCTGGCGTGGCGGTGCGTTGCCGGCGGTGGCTATGGCGATCTTTCTCTTCTCTCTGACCGGCCTCCCTCCCTTGGCCGGGTTTATCGGCAAGTTTTATCTTTTTGCCGCCGTCGTGAAGGCAGAGTTCTATTATCTTGCTGTGGTTGGTATTCTCAACAGCGTCGTTTCACTTTACTATTACGTACGTGTCATCAAGACTATGTTCCTTGATGCTCCGCTTGGTACTGAAGGAACAGTAGCCTACGATTCGCACAACGGACCTCTGCTCATCGTGCTGAGCGTCGTAACGATTGTTTTAGGTCTCTACTGGGCACCGTTGTTTGAGTTTGCGGACCGTTCCGCGCGCTTCTTCCTGGGATAAGGGCCTGCGGTATCTGTCGGTGGTCCGCTTTTCTCCTGGCCACAGGAGTGCAGTCCCGTGCATCGGAGGAGCATCTATGGCGCCAACCCCAACTCATAAGAAGAATGTTCGCACCGTCCAGTCTGTGAGGCGCCTCCTGTGGCAAGAGGCGCTGCTCAATTGGGGTATCCCGCTGCTGCTTGGGGGAGCGATCGCGGTCGTTGCTGCGTTAGGAGCTTTTGAGGTCATTGCGCAGGCAACGGGTATCGCTATCTTGGGTTGGCTACTCTTGCTCTTGATGGCATTCATGACCTTTCGACCGGCTCTTCTCGGCACAACCCCATTCAATCGTTGGACGTTGACCTTAGGAGTGAGCTTGTTCTGGATAGGGATTACCTGTACCCAACTGTATTTTGCCCTGTTTGTTGGCCAGGAGATCGCTATCGAAACTATAGGCTCCGAGAAAATGGAGACTGCATTGCTCTTGGGACAGACCGGAACCGTGTACGATCTAGTCATCGCAGGAAGTTTTGTGCCTCTGAATGGAGGAGTAGAGGGTGAGGCCGGTTATCACCTGTCGCTCGAAAGAGAGGGGCAAGTCATACAGGCACTGGACGGAGCCTTTTCTGCCCACCGGGTCCGTCGACGGCTGGGCCGGCGTGGGAGTACCACCAGCCTTCAACTCCACGATCATGTGCTCCATCGCGTGCAGAGTGTTGGTGAGGGAACGTATCAACTCAAGTTCATTCATGTAGACCCGCAACTCCAGCCAGCCTTGCACGTAACGCTCTACCGCGATGTCTATCCTCAAAAGACATTTTGGGTGCTCGACGCGTTGCTCTTGATTGGTGCCTACCTGTGTGAAGTCGCCCAGACGGAAAGAGAAATCCCACTCGTACTTATGACTGCGACGACACTTGCCGCTCTCCTCATATTCCACAATCTTGTCATTCCCCCCGCGAGTTATCGGCATCTTATCGGTGCAGTCATGATTGCCGGTATTGTCGGTCCATTGGGTGGTTGGACTTTTCGTGTGGTTGCGGATGCTGTCCGCAAACGCCTCGGCCATCGATAGGACCTTCAGCAGTTGATCCCTAAGAGCGCGGCGTTGCCTTTTCCTCCGGGACTCAGCTGGGAAACATTAAGGCCATGAGTATGAGGTCTGGGGTAAACATCTTGCTGAGTGCCTCTGTCTGATCAAAAAACTGTGACTGCACAGGGCGAAACAGTGGTCGATGATGGGAATCCGTATGTCGTCGTGCTTGCATCAGGATCTCTCCTGTTGATTGTCTCTCTCGGATACGCTTCCGCTCTGCGATTGCTCGTGGCGTTCGTGAGATATCATGCGACGCTCTTGGAGAGCATCAAAATTGGCGAGCAACTCGTGCCACTGCTCAAGGCTTTGAAGACGAGAAAAGAATTCCCGAAATCCGAGTTCGGAGTAATGCAGGACAAAGGTGTCAAGCCAGTCTAGGGACAGGAGGGGTCCTCCATGCCGCCTCTTTTGGAAAGGGGGAGAAACTTGTGGCATCTGGCCAGCCCTTTCCTGCGTGGGTAGGTTCGTTACGGATCGCATCGTTTTGCCTCCTTGGGGTTACAGCACACAGCCGACGCTGTAACTCTATGACCTGTTTGGCTCTTCTAGGCTCCATTCCCTCTCATGAGAGAAAGAGAGCCACGATGGAACAGCACGGGTGCGTTGCGCCGCAGGTTACGTCCAGAAGGGAACGTTATCGGTAGAAGTGGGAGGAAGTTTCCTCGGAAGAAAGAAAAAAGTGGGAAGAACAATCTGGGCTGGAACAGGCCGCAGCCGTTTCGCCCCCTGCTGCATGAGGGTATGGAGATCGCAAGAGCAAACCGGAGCCAGCATCTGCCTGCTGAGATGGACACACTCTCGGCTGAATTCTTGGGAGATTTCAGGGGTCTCTTCGCACAGCAGATTCTTTGCATGTGGAGAAGCAGGCGTAACGAAAGATCCTATCGGGGAGGACTGGAAAGAGAGACCATTGCTCAGGAGGAGGATAAGCGAAGTTTTGAGCAAGATCGTTCCGAGAAGCGACCAGACACACCACACAGAAGGGGTACAGCGCATGACTGTATAGTGACGGACGAGTGCCGACAATCTCTGACAGCGATGTTGCATCCTTCTGGCGAACAACATACCTCCTCGTTTCGTCTAATGATGACGAAAAGTTCTCGTTGTTTATTCACTTGAGGAGAACACGCTAAGGATAGGGAGATGGGGACGTTGAGATCGCTGGAACTGTCGCCGCAGGATTGCTATGGATTGTATCGCATAAACAAGTGCACGCTCTTAGTTCCCGGTCACCCTGTGCGCATGAGCAGGTGACCATTGCTTTCTGTATGTGGCAAAAGCTCCTCCGCAGTCTCGGTCCTCTGTTCGGCATCCTCTTGTTCGCCGTTGCTCTGTGGGTCCTGCACCAGGAACTCCAGGCGTACCATTACCGCGATATCGTGCATCAGACGCAGACGCTTCCTATTTCCCGTCTGCTACTCGCGGTGGGACTGACTGTCCTCAGTTACCTCGTGCTCACCGGGTACGATGTCCTTTCCATACGCTATGTGGGGCATCGGCTGGCCTACAGTAAGATTGCACTCGCTTCCTTCATCGGGTATGCCTTCAGCCATAATATCGGATTCTCCTTACTCAGTGGCGCCCCGGTACGTTATCGCCTCTATTCGGCGTGGGGGCTATCCACGGTCGAGATTGCTAAGGTCATCGCTTGTAATGGACTGACTTTTTGGCTTGGTGTCTTTACAGTCGGAGGCGTAGTATTCCTGTTAGAGCCACTCACGATCCCCGCCGCACTTCACCTTCCTTTCACTTCCGTGCGCCCTGTCGGATCGCTCTTCCTTATCCTGGTGGGAGGCTATGTCTTAGTAAGCGTTTTGAGGAAAAAGCCGATTCTGCTCTGGGAGTGGGAGTTCTCTCTTCCTTCTCTGAAATTCGCTCTTGCCCAGAGTGCCGTTTCTTCCTTGGACTGGGTGCTGGCCGGAAGTGTGCTCTATGTCTTGCTTCCTCCCACGGCAACACTGTCGTACTTGGGGTTTTTAGGGGTCTATTTACTGGCACAGATCGCAGGGCTGATCAGTCAGGTTCCCGGCGGTCTGGGTGTGTTTGAGACGGTGGTCTTCTTGCTGCTCGCGCCTACTTTCCCGGCAGCTACCGTCCTCGGATCACTGCTAGCATATCGTGGGATATACTATCTTCTGCCCCTTGGTGTTGCCATCGGGTTGCTTGGTACCTATGAGACGCTCCGGAGGAAGGAAGGAGTCCAGCAGATTGCTCGCTTCTTGGGCCAATGGGTACCGGTGCTCATGCCGCACGTACTCGCTTTCACTACTTTTGTCGGCGGCACGATTCTGCTCTTCTCCGGGGCGACACCTGCAGCACATAGTCGTCTGCGGTGGCTCAAGGATTTCCTGCCGCTACCGGTGCTCGAAACCTCTCACTTTATTGGCAGCCTGGCCGGAGTGGGGCTATTGCTACTGGCGCGGGGACTGCAACAAAGACTCAACGCTGCCTACCATCTCGCCGTCATACTACTCGGCGCCGGCGTTGTCTTCTCTCTGCTAAAGGGATTCGACTACGAGGAGGCTATTGTCTTAGCCATCATGCTCGGCATCCTCTTTCCCTGTCGGCGACACTTCTACCGCCAGGCCTCCCTGATCAGTGAGCGCTTCACTCCAGGATGGATTGCCGCCATTGTGATTGTGTTGTTGGGTTCAATCTGGCTAGGAATATTCTCGCATAAGCATATAGAATATTCGCATGAGCTGTGGTGGCGCTTCACCTTAAAGGGAGACGCACCGCGTTCTCTCCGTGCGGGCGTCGGAGTTGTCAGTGCTGTGCTGCTCTTTGCCTCAACCAGATTGTTGCGTTCTGCTCTGCCAGAACCTTCGTTGCCCAGCGTAGCAGACTTGGACAGCATACGAGCCGTTCTTGCGCAGTCTTGCAACTCGTCGGCCAACCTCGTGCTTCTCGGGGATAAGGCGTTGCTGTTGAGCGAGAGTAGGCGCGCGTTCATCATGTACGGCATTGAAGGACGTAGCTGGGTAGCGCTGGGAGACCCAATTGGTCCAGAGAATGAAATGGCCGAACTGGTCTGGCAGTTTCGCGAACTGTGTGACCGTCACGATGGCTGGACCATCTTTTATGAGGTTGGACAGGACCATCTTCCGCTCTATCTTGATCTGGGACTCAGTTTGCTCAAGCTAGGAGAAGAAGCTCGTGTCCTGCTAGAGACCTTTTCCCTGAAAGGGGATAGCCGCAAAGGGCTCCGTCACGCTTGTAATAGGGTGGAGAAGGAGGGCTGTACCTTCGAAGTGATTCCTGCGGAGCGTACTCCTTCCTTGTTACCCGAACTGAAAGCGATATCTGATGCCTGGCTGGCTGAGAAACATACCAAAGAGAAAGGTTTCTCACTGGGCTTCTTTGATTCCACCTACGTGCAGCAATTTCCTGTCGGCATAGTCAAACAAGCAGGCAAGATCATAGCTTTTGCGAATCTCTGGCTCGGTGCCCAGAAGCAAGAGCTGTCTCCCGACCTGATGCGCTATCTTCCTGAGGCTCCTCACGGGGTCATGGAGTATCTGTTCATCCAGCTTATGCTCTGGGGTCAGCAGGAGGGGTATCAATGGTTCAACTTGGGAATGGCGCCACTCTCTGGACTAGAGGACCGCACGCTCGCGCCAGTGTGGAATCGACTTGGAGCTTTTGTGTTCCGTTATGGGGAACACTTTTACAACTTCCAAGGTCTGCGCCAATACAAAGAGAAGTTTGATCCGACCTGGGAGCCACGTTACCTCGCCTCTCCTGGCGGGTTGGCGCTACCGCGTATCCTTGCTAACGTTGCGACCCTTATTTCGGGAGGTATCAAAGGGATCGTCACCAAATGAGATGCCTACTCTTTTTCCCGCTCTTACTCCTCCTTGCTTCTATCGGCCCTGCTCGTGCTACTGAGGAGTTGCTCCAGTTGGACCGTTTCGGCACGGTCACGCTCTATCATGAATCTGCCCACCCGGCCCATCTCGTGCTCTTGGTTTCCGGAGAAGAAGGATGGAATCAGAGAGTTGTCGACATGGCAAAAGCCCTCTCTTCTCTGGATGCCTTGGTGGTTGGCATTGATCTTCGTCCCTATCTGCAAGCATTGGGCACCTCTGAGGGATGGTGTGTCTACCCCGGAGGAGATTTCGAAGCACTGAGCAAGTTCGTCCAAAAGAAGTTCGATTTCCCTCACTATGTGCTCCCGATCCTTGTTGGATATAACGCGGGAGCAACACTCATTTATGCCCTCTTGGCCCAAGCTCCACCGAATATGTTTCGCGGGGCGATCAGTCTCGGTTTCTGTCCGACACTGTTATTAGCAAAGCCGCTGTGTCAATGGAACGAGCTACACTGGCGACAGGAATCTCAGGAAAAGGGATACACTTTCCTCCCTGCTTCTCACCTGCAGGCATCCTGGATTGTTTTACAAGGGAGCCGGGATGAAGTCTGCGACGCTACGGCTGTGGGAAATTACGTCAAGCAGGTCGGGCAGGGAACGTTTGTGCTGATGCCTCAGGTAGATCATGAATTCTCGACTCCCGCTCAATGGATACTACAATTCAAGCAAGCGTTCACAGATCTGGTTGAAAAGCCTGAACCCTCACGGGCCTTGCAGGTAGAGATGGTGAGAGACCTCCCTTTGGTGGAAGTTCTATCCACCCGACCTGGTAGAGATACGCTGGCAGTGATCCTGTCAGGCGATGGAGGTTGGGCCAGCATCGATCGAGAATTAGGCAACACTCTCGCCAGTCATGGAATTTCAGTAGTTGGGTTGAATTCTCTGCAATACTTTTGGACCCGTCGCACCCCAGACGGAGCAGCCAGAGACTTAGAGCGCGTGCTACGACACTACCTTGCCACTTGGAAAAAGGAAAAAGCACTTCTCGTTGGCTACTCACGGGGAGCGGACGTCTTGCCTTTTATGGCGAACCGACTCCCGCAGGACCTCCTTGTTCGCATACAATTGGTCGTGCTGCTCGGCCCGGGACAAACCGTAGATTTTGAGTTCCACCTGACTGATTGGTTTGCCGACTCTTCCGGGAAAATTGCTCGTCCTGTGCTCCCAGAATTGGAGAAGCTTAAAGGCACAAGGATCCTTTGCTTTTATGGGGAAGAAGAGCAAGAGACTCTTTGTAAGAACCTAGATCCCACTCTCGCGCGGGTGATTCCTCTGCAGGGAGGACACCATTTTGATGGAGGTTATGCGGCCCTAGCAGAGACGATTCTACAGGAAGCAAGATAGTAGAACATGAGGATAAAAGCTGAGCATAATACTATAGCCGATTTACTCTCCTGCATCGGGGAAATGAGGCATCGGATCATTGCTTCTCTGATGATAGACAGAGTCCGAAATTGCGCGAAAACCTTTCCTTGTTGATTTCTTAGCTTACGCCCCGCTTGCTTTCCTGACCCTGATTGGATATCGACTCTCTTGTATGTAGATTCGGGGCGTAGCGCAGCCTGGTAGCGCACCTGCCTTGGGAGCAGGGGGTCGGCCGTTCAAATCGGCTCGCCCCGATGTGTTCGTGTCGGACCAAGAGAGCCCAGAGAGATCCCATCGCTGATGGTGTGCTCCTGGCCCTCAGCTGGTCGAGGGCGCCAGTAGCTCAGGTGGATAGAGCAACGGCCTTCTAAGCCGTGGGTCAGGGGTTCGAATCCCTTCTGGCGCGTATGGTGGGTGTAGCTCAGCTGGCAGAGCACCGGGTTGTGGCCCCGGGGGTCGAGGGTTCAAATCCCTTCACTCACCCTTTTTGGGAGCACCTAAAGGGATGGAAGAACGGGTAGCATAGGCCATGTGTCTCACGTTTTTCACCTAGTTCTCGTCCCTCGGGTTTCAGTTCTGCTTTGCGGGCCGCTAGCTCAGTTGGTAGAGCAGCTGACTCTTAATCAGCGGGTCCGGAGTTCGAATCTCCGGCGGCCCATACATGATGTATGCGCGAGAGTGGCGGAATTGGCAGACGCACTAGACTTAGGATCTAGCCCGCTTAACGGCGGATGGGGGTTCAAGTCCCCCCTCTCGCACTGTCTCTCTTCCTCACCAAAGAAGAGCACCTGTATGGGGTTGCTCCTCCGTTTAACGAATTGCTAAAAGCAAAGAGCCTCTATGAAAATCGACATTGAATCCCTGAGCCCTGTCCAGAAGAAGATCGTCTTTGAAATTCCCTCTGAGCGAGTGCGGGAAGAAATGGAAAAGGCATACCATACCGTTCAACATCGTGCTTCTCTCAAAGGGTTTCGTGCCGGCAAAGTCCCCCGCCTTCTCCTTGAACGCCACTTTAGCGAGCAAGTGGCTGCTGAGGTCAGTTCTCTCTTGGTAGAGGAATCATATACGCAAGCGCTCGAAAACCATTCTTTGCAGGTAGTGACGCAGCCACAGATCGTTGCGGAAAAGCTAGTTCCCGGTCAACCGTTTCGCTACTCCGCAACTGTTGAGGTAAAGCCGGAAATCACCGCCGCAAATTATGAAGGCTTAGAAGTTGAGAAGCCGGTGAGGACTGTGGAGGAGCAGGAAGTGGAAAATGCGCTTTCTCAGCTCGCTGAATCTTTTGCTCAGTTGCATCCAATTACTGATCGAGATCAGGTAGAGAATGGCGATGTCGTAACGCTCGATTACACAGGTCTACTCGATGGAAGGCCAATCCCGGGTCTGCAGGGAAAAGGCCGTTTGGTTGAGATAGGACGAGAAACGGTACTGCCCGGTTTTCAAGAACAGCTTCATGGTGCGCATAGTGGGGAGACAAGACAGTTTTCTTTACCCCTTCCTGAGTCTGGTGAACCTTCCAGTGAAGGAGAACGGCTTGTTGCTTTTCGTGTTACTGTCCATGATTTGGCACGCAAAGAGGTGCCTCTGCTAGATGATGAGTTTGCGAAAGACCATGGAGAGTGCGAGACTTTAGCAGAACTCAGGGAAAAAGTACGGAACAATCTGCAGCAGGCTGCCAACCGCCGTGCGCAGAACCAGATGGAGGATGCACTTCTTACTCAGTTGCTCCTTCGCAATCCTTTTGAAGTGCCGCCGAGCTTGGTACGAGAGCAGGTACAGCGTCTGCTGGTTGAGGCTGGCGTACAGCGGCCTGGAAATCGTGAAATTAATGTGGATGCTTTACCGGACGCCTTGCGTGAAGAAGTGACGGCGCGCGCACGAAGACAGATCCAGACTACTTTTTTTCTTGATGCGCTTGCGAAGCATCTAGATCTCTCTATTTCGGAGGAAGAGTTGCAACAGCGCCTTGCTGAGCTTGCCGCTTCTGTAGGGGTCGAGCGCCAGCCTCAGGTTGAAGCTTTTTACGGTTCAGTCGAAAACCGTCATGCGTTGCAGCATCGTCTTCTGCATGAAAAAGCGTTTCGTGTTATTGTTGATGCAGCCAAGATTACGACGGTCGAAACAGGCGTTGCCGGGGCAAAAGAAAATGCGTAAGATGCATGGCACATCGTTATGAATCTTATCCCGATAGTCGTAGAGCAGACGAGCCGAGGAGAGCGATCATATGATATTTTTTCTCGCCTGCTAAAAGACCGTATTATATTTCTTGGCTCGGTTGTCACTGATGAAGTTGCACACCTGATCACCGCACAGCTTCTTTTTCTCGAATCTGAAGATCCAGAAAAAGATGTATACTTCTACATCAACTCGCCTGGCGGCTCGGTAACCGCCGGCCTAGCTATTTACGATACAATGCAATACGTCCGGCCTGCTGTTTCGACGCTTTGTCTCGGACAAGCAGCAAGCATGGCGGCGTGGCTACTGGCTGCTGGAGCTAAGGGGAAGCGCTATGCATTGCCGCATGCGCGGATCATGTTGCACCAGCCGCTTGGGGGTGTACAGGGACAAGCGAGTGACATCGATATTCAGGCCAGAGAAATCTTGCGGCTTCGCGAGCAGCTCAATAACATTCTGACCAAACATACGGGACAGAGTCTCAAGCGTATTGAGCGGGATACCGATCGGGATCTCTTTCTTACCAGTCAACAATCACTGGAATATGGTATCATTGACGAAGTGATTGTGAGCCGCAATCCGAAAAAGTGGTGAGGAGCGGTTATGGCTAGACATGGGGAAGATCGTCCGGGAAACTTGGTCTGTTCATTTTGTGGGAAGAGCCAAGATGAGGTCCGCAAACTCATCGCCGGCCCAACCGTTTACATTTGCGACGAATGCATCGATCTGTGTAACGACATCATTGCTGAGGAGTGTGATCAGGAAGATTCCTTTGCCTCGGTCTCCTCAGTGCCCAAACCGACAGAGATCAAACGGGTCCTTGATCAGTACGTTATTGGTCAGGAGCGTGCGAAAAAAATTCTTGCCGTTGCCGTCCACAATCACTACAAGCGGGTCGATTCCCAGATGGTGACGAGCGATGTTGAGCTGCAGAAATCCAACATTTTGTTAATCGGACCCACAGGATCGGGGAAAACGTTGCTAGCGCAGACCCTCGCTCGCTTTCTGCAGGTGCCGTTTACTATTGGGGATGCGACGAGCCTGACTGAAGCCGGATATGTGGGTGAAGATGTAGAGAATATAATTTTAAGCCTGCTGCAGAATGCCGATTACGATGTAGAGAAATGTCAAAAAGGGATCGTCTATATTGATGAGATCGACAAAATCGCTCGCAAGGGAGATAACCCTTCGATCACCCGCGATGTGTCGGGAGAAGGTGTGCAACAGGCGCTCTTAAAAATCATTGAGGGAACGGTGGCGAGCGTTCCACCGAAAGGCGGAAGGAAGCATCCACAGCAAGAGTTTGTCCAAGTTGATACGACGAATATTCTCTTCATCTGCGGAGGCGCCTTTGTCGGTCTAGAGGATCTCATCCGACGTCGCATCGGGGGGAAGAGTTTAGGATTTGCGGCGGAGGTCAAAGGCGGGGGAGATCGCAGCACCGGTGCGATTCTCGCGGATGTGCAGCCGGAAGATTTGTTGAAGTTTGGTATGATCCCGGAATTTGTTGGGCGTCTTCCGGTTCTTGCGACGTTGGAAGAATTAGATGAGCAAGCACTGGTCCGCATTCTGCGTGAACCGAAGAACGCTCTTGTGCGTCAGTATCAAAAGCTCTTCGATATGGAGAATGTGCATCTTCGCTTCACTGATGGAGCCCTCGTTGCCATTGCTCGTGAAGCGCTCAAACGTAAGTCCGGTGCTCGTGGATTACGGGCAATCATGGAACACATCATGCTCGATATTATGTATGACATTCCCTCGCAACCGAACATTAAGGAGGTGCTCATCTCTGAGGAAGTAGCGACACGCCATGCCCCGCCCATTGTGCTCTATCAAAAGGCTGCTGCAGAGAGTGCGTAAGCGGCAAGGGGTCGCCTGAGTCAGAGGAGAGTCATTATGTTGTTTCGCAATGACAAAAAAGAAACTCGAGAACGAGGAGGAAACGTGCGTCTGCCGCTTTTACCTTTGAGAGATATTATCGTTTTTCCCCACATGGTTGTTCCCCTATTCGTCGGGAGACAGAAATCTATTAGAGCTCTCGAAGAGGCGGCGGCGAACAAGAAGCTCATTTTCCTGGCGACCCAGAAAGACGCTAGAGTGAATGACCCGGCGGCAGAATCGCTCTATCAAGTCGGTGCTGTAGGCAGTGTCGTACAACTGTTGCGGCTGCCTGATGGGACAGTCAAGGTTTTGGTGGAAGGGAAAAAACGGGGGCGGATTCTCCGTAATCTCGAACAGTCGGATTGTTTTTGGGTCGAGGTTGAAGAAATCGAGGAGGTGTATGACCGTTCTACAGAAGTAGACGCTTTAGTGCGTAGCATTAACTCGACCTTCGAAAACTATGTGCGCCTGAATAAGAAGATTCCGCCGGAAATGATCATGTCGGTGGCGTCTATAGATGATCCGGCTCGCCTAGCAGATACTATCATCGCTCAGTTGGGGATCAAGCTCGAAGATAAACAAAATTTGCTAGAGACTTTCGATCCGGCCAAACGGCTGGAGAAGGTGCTCGGCTATATGCGCTCAGAAATCGAGATCTTGGAGGTCGAACGGCGGATTCGTAATCGCGTCAAGAAGCAGATGGAGAAGACTCAAAAAGAGTATTATCTGAACGAACAGATGCGAGCGATTCAAAAGGAACTCGGTGAGAAAGACGAGTTCAAGAATGAGATCCAGGAACTCGAAGAAAAAATCCGTCAGAAGAAGATGTCGGCGGAAGCTCGCGACAAAGTAGAAAAAGAACTGAAAAAACTGAAGATGATGTCGCCGATGTCTGCGGAGGCGACTGTTGTCCGCAATTATATTGATTGGCTTATTTCGCTGCCATGGTACGAGTACACGGAAGATAAGCTCGACATTCAGGATGCCGAGAATATTTTGGAAGAGGATCACTACGGGTTAGAAAAAGTGAAAGAGCGGATCCTGGAATACCTCGCCGTTCAGA
>Ga0187893_10008590_pt1 | contig 16032 bp, 14 predicted proteins | sample MA1701074metaG_FD_139574 | JGI IMG/M metagenome (GOLD analysis project Ga0187893, IMG submission 139574) | White microbial mat communities from a basaltic lava cave in the Kipuka Kanohina Cave System on the Island of Hawaii, USA - MA170107-4 metaG ...
AGAGCGCGCGCACGGTGCGCGACGCCAGCTACTCCATCTGGGCAGGCACCGCGCTGATCCTGGTGCGTGATTCGTTGTGGGCCGTGGCGGTGTTGGGCTTCTTTGCGATGCATCCGGTGATGTTCGCGTCGCGCGCCGAGGCGGAGACGGCGTGGTTCCAGATGGGCTTCCAATTTCTGCCGTCGGGCATGGTGGGATTTTTCTTCGCGACGATTCTGGCGATTCATTTTTCGACGATTGCGTCGCACTTGAACCTGGGCGCGATGTACGCGACGCGCGATTTGTATCAGCACTACGTCAACCCGCAGGCCAGCGAGCAGCAGCTGGTGTGGATCGGGCGCTGGAGCACGCTGGGATTGCTGCTGGGCAGCTTCCTGCTGGGCAGCATGATGCAAGACATCACCAAGTGGCTGATCTTCGCGCTGTGGCTGATGGCCGCGGGCGTGTGGCTGCCTAACGTGCTGCAAGTCGTTTGGTGGCGATTCAACGTGTGGGGCTACCTGTCGGCGTGGATTGCGAACCTGGGGATGAGTTGGCTGGTGGTGTGGGTGCTACCGGCGTACGGGGTGCTGCCGAAGCTGCCGGACTACTTGCAGTTCTGGACGCTGCTCGCGCTGGGTGTGCTGGTGTTTCTGCCGGTGACGCTACTGACCAAGCCTGAAGACATGAATCACCTGGTGCGGTTCTACGTGATGACGCGGCCGATCGGCTGGTGGGGCCCCGTGCATCGCGAAGCGGTGCGGCAGGGATTGATCGAGGAGTAGGTATCGCCGGCTCCGGCCGGCCTTGGGTTACCCGATTGACTGGGCCGGCGAGACGCCGGCGATGCCGGGAGAAGACATGGGCTGGATTCGCCGCGACTGGACGCCGGAAGCCGCGCAACACTGGACGCGCGAAGACTTCATCGCCGCCGCGCTGTCCGCGCTGAGCTACGGGCTGATCATCATCGGCGGGACGCTGTCGCTGGTGGCGAGCGTCACCGGCTACATCACGCTGGCGGCAGGCATCGCGCTCGCTGGATTGATGTACTGGGTGATTGACCCCAAGCTGCGCGCCGTGTCGACGGAATATGAACGGCAGCAGGCGGAGCACCTAGAACGCATGGAAAAAATCACGCGCTGGGAGAAGCACGAATGAACGGCTGGCTCATGGCCGCGCTGCTGCTGCAAGGCGAGCCGCCGCCGGAAGGGCTGCTGCTGGCCATGGCGGTGTGGTATGCGCTGGGCTTTCTCGGCATGCTGCTGGCGTGGCAGAACTATCGCAAGCGCAAAGGCGGCGGAGGCAAACCACCGGAGGAAAAGCCGTGACGCCGCCGATGATGCTGCTTGCGGAGTCGCAGCGGTTGGGGCATCCGGCGCTGGGCTGGATCGTGCCGGGCGTGATTTTTCTCGCGTCGTTTGTGCTGACGTGGATGGTGTACCGCCACTTTTCGCAAAAACCACCGGAGTGAGATCCATGCCAATCCCTGTACCCCTCGGAGTGCGGCGGCTTGCCGCCGCCCTGCATACGGCGCAGCTTGCTGCGCGATTCTCCGATAGCGCGAAGCAAGCTTCGCGCAAGGCAAGGCGGGAGCCCCGAAGCTTCGGGGCTCCCGCACTCCACGGGGCGCTGCGATTGCAACATGGGGCCGCTTGTTGCATCGCGCTGTTGCTTTTGATCGCCCCTGGCGGTCTCAGCACGCCGCAGCAGGCGCAAGCGCCACCGCCGGGGTGCCAGGGATACGTTGAGAAATGGAACGGGATCGCGCGCGAGGAGTTCCGCGACTGGCGCTTTCACGAGGCGGGCAACTTCGCGGGCGAACTTCCGTCGCTGGATGATTCGGCGTGGCCGGTGACGCAGAAGGACACGGCGTGGCGCTCGACCACCATTTGGACGCGGCGCTGGTACACCGTGCCCGCCGAACGCGGCGGCTACTCCTATCGCGGCGCGCGGCTGGTGATGAGCTTGCGTGGAAGCTGGGCCATGACCGAGTACATCACCGTGTTCGTCAACGGCCAGCATCGCGCGGCGGGGGTGGAAATCGAGCCGCTGGTGCTGACGGAGAACGCGCAACCCGGCGAGCGATTCCACATCGCGATTCGCCTGCAACACGCGGGCGGGCAGTTCTGGCCGCTGGCGGCGACGGTGGAGCTGGCCGGCACCGGCGGGCGGCCCGACGCGCGCGCCGTGCTCACCGAGTGCGCGACGGCGGAGCTGCTGCATGAAGCGTCCGGCGCGGACGCGGCGCGCGAAGCCGCCATTGCCAAGGCGCGGAGCGCGGTGGATTGGGCGGCGCTCGAACGTGGCAACCAGGCGCGGTTCGATGCATCCCTCGCGGCGGCGCGCGCAGCGCTCGAACCGCTGCGCGGCTGGCTGCAAAGTTTCAGCATCACAGCCGCAGGCAATGCGCACATTGACATGGCGTGGCTGTGGCCGTGGACCGAAACCGTCGAAGTGGTGCGCAACACGTTCGCCAGCGTGCTCAAGCTGATGCAGGAGTTCCCTGCCCTGCACTTCACGCACGGCTCGGTGCAGACCTATCAGTGGATGGAGGAAAAATATCCGGAGCTGTTCGCGCAGGTGCGGCAGCGGGTGAAAGAAGGGCGCTGGGAGCTGGTCGGCGGGATGTGGGTGGAGCCGGACCTGAACATGCCCGACGGCGAATCGCTCACGCGGCAACTGCTGATTGGCAAGCGGTATGTGCACGAGAAATTCGGCGTGGATGTGCGCGTGGGCTTCAATCCGGATTCGTTCGGTTACAACTGGCAGTTGCCGCAGATTTACAAGCGCGCGGGCATCGATTACTTCGTCACGCAGAAAATCTACTGGAACGATACGACGAGGTTCCCACACAAGCTGTTCTGGTGGGAGGCGCCCGACGGCAGCCGCCTGCTGACGTTTTTCCCGCACGACTACGTGAACCAGATGGACCCGATGCGCATCGCGCGCGACCTGGCCACCACGCGTAAAATCAGCGGGCTCGGCAACATGCTGCATCTCTATGGCGTGGGCGACCACGGCGGCGGGCCCACGCGGCAGATGCTGCGCACCGGGGCGCCGTGGACTTCGCAGCAGGCTCTGTATCCCACCACGCGCTATGGCACGGTGTTGGGATTCTTCGAATCGGTGTGGCCGCTGACGGCAAACGTGCAAGTGCCGGTGTGGAAAGATGAGCTGTACCTCGAATATCACCGCGGCGTTTTCACCACGCAGGGGCGCACCAAGAAAAACAACCGGCGCAACGAGACGCTGGTGCTGAACGCGGAGAAGTTCGCGTCGTTCGCATCGCTGTTCGGCGCTGCGTATCCCAAGGCAGCGTTCGACGAAGCATGGAAAAAAGTGTTGTTCAACCAGTTTCACGACATCCTGCCCGGCTCGAGCATTCCGCCGGTATACATTGACGCCGACCGCGACCATGACGCCGTGCGCCACGTAGCAGGCAAAGCGCTGCGGAGTGCGCTGGACGAATTAGCTGCCAGGGTGGATACGCGCGGCCCGGGCGTGCCGATTGTTGTGTTCAATCCGCTCGGCTGGGCCCGGTCAGGCATTGTGGAAGCGGAGGTGACGTGCAATTTCGATTGCGCCAAGTTCAGCGTCGTTGGCCCAGTGAAGGACGATTCCGCCGTGTCGTCGGTGACGATTGCGCACGACGCGGCCACGTCGCAACTGAAAGTGCGCTTTGTTGCGGAGGACGTGCCCCCGCTGGGCTACGTAATGTACCGTGTTGTTCCTGAGCAGACTCGAATCAGGATAGCAGTGTTCGAGGCTACGGCCGATTCCATTGGGAACCATCTGTTGAGGGCCAAGGTGGATACCAAGACGGGCTGCCTAACCAGCGTGTATGACAAGCGGGCGAAGCGCGAGGCGCTGGCCGAGGGCGCATGCGGGAACTTGCTGCAGGCGTTCCACGACAAACCGAAGGACTGGGATGCGTGGAACATTGACGCCGATTTCGAGGAGCAAATGTGGGATCTGCGCGAGGCGGAGTCGGTGAAGCTGGTGGAGTCGGGGCCGATCCGCGCGACGATTCGCGTGACCAAGAAGTTCCGCAAGTCCACCTTCGTGCAGGATATTTCGCTGACCGCGGGCAGCCCGCGCCTTGAGATTCGCACGGAAGCTGACTGGCACGAAGATCATGTGCTGATCAAGGCAGCGTTTCCGCTGGCGGTGAAGAGCGATTTTGCGACGTTTGAAATTCCGTATGGAGCGATCCGGCGGCCGACGACGCGGGACACGCCGGAGGAGAAAGCAAAGTTCGAAGTGCCGGCGATCCGCTGGGCGGACTTGAGCGACGCACGCGGCGGGCTCTCGGTGCTCAACGATTCGAAATATGGCTACGACGCGAAGGGAAACGTGCTGCGCATTTCGCTGCTGCGCTCGCCGAAATGGCCCGACCCGCAGGCGGACATCGGCAAGCATGAGTTCACCTACGCACTTTACCCGCACGCGGGCGCGGCGGGCGTGGAGACAGTGCGCCAGGGCTACGAGTTGAACACGCCGCTGCTGGCTGTAGTGACGACGCCGCATCCGGGGCCGCTGCCGGCATCGCAGTCATTTGTTTCTATCGAGCCGGAAAACGTGGTGCTGAGCGCCATCAAGAAAGCGGAAGATGGCAATACGTGGATTGTTCGCTTCTACGAAATCGCCGGACGTGAGACGCAGGTGCGGCTGCGGATGCCGCGCGACGTCGTGCACGCACAAGAGACAAATCTGCTGGAGAAGCCGGAGCGGGAGTTGACGGCACGGGGACAGGAAGTGACTGTGCCGACGAAGCCGTATGAGATTAAGACGGTAAAAATCGAAATGCGGCCGCAATAACCACAGCCACGGAACATAACTGCAAGGCGGCAGCAGAGCTGCCGCACTCCAAGGACTGATAGAATCGGCGCGATGGGCGGGCGCGCGATTCTGGTGCTGGGCGACATCAATGTGGACGTGATGGCTCGCCTGCCGGCGGCGCTCCTGCCGGGCGGCGACAACCTTCCACAGCAAGTCGAGTTGCACCTAGGCGGCGTGGGCGCGAACGTCGCGGTGGCGCTGGCCAAGTGGGGCGTCGAGGCGCGGCTGGCGGGCTGCTTGGGGCGCGACGCGTTTGGCGATTTTGCGCTGGCGGCGCTGGGACGCCAAAGTGTTGACGTTCGCGCTTTGGCGCGCGCGGATGCGGCAACGGGACTCATCTTCATTCCCGTGGATCCCGGCCGGCGGCGGACGATTATCGGCGCACGCGGCGCGAATGAGCTTACCCCGGCGCTGCATGCGCGCGCGTGCCTCGAAGATGTAGCTGGGGTTCATCTGGTCGGTTACAGTTTATTGAGCGCGGCGACTGCGGAGTGGTTGCGCGATGTTGTTGCGCTGGCGGCGGGGCGCGGCGCGCCGGTCACGCTCGATGTAGGCCTCGCGCCGAGCCGCGCGGCGCGCACAAAAGTGTTGGAGCTGGCGCCGCAGATGGATGCGCTCTTCGTCGGGCAGGAGGAAGCCGAGGCGCTGACGGGCGCAAGCGGGCCGCGCGCGCTCGACGCGATCGCGGAGTGCGGCGCGCGCGTGGTTGTGGTGAAGCACGGCGCCGCGGGCTGCCAGTTTCGCGTGGCGGGCGCGGGCGGACGCTGGTGGAAGATTGCGCCGCTGGAAGTGGCGGCGGTGGATACGACGGGCGCGGGCGACGCGCTTGCCGCAGGCTGGTGGGTGGCGCGTTTGCGCGGATGGGAGACGGGCGACTGCGCGTCGCTGGCCAATGCGTGCGGCGCGGCAGCGGCAACCGTGCTCGGCGCAGGCGAGCAAATGCCGGGGCCGGCAGATGTGATGCGCGTGTTGGAGTCGCAGCCGATGGGCGGGCGTGAGGCGAGCGCGGCAGGTCGGCTACTGCGGCTGTTGCAGGGGGAAAAGCTGGCGAGTGCGTGAGCGAATTTGAAAAGAGTCAAAGGCAAAGTCAAAAAATTAACGCAGAGACGCTGAGAGCACGGAGAAAACATGGAACGGATGCCGGAGTGGAAGCAGCAGGTGGATGCGCCACGGCTGAAGCGGCTGGAGGATCTGTTCGGCGCGGCCAAGCCGGTGATCGGCATGGTGCATCTGTGGCCGCTGCCGGGCGCGCCGGGCTATCGCGGCTACGGGATGCAAAAGATCATCGATGAGGCGCTGCGCGAAGCGGAGTCGCTGATTGCGGGCGGGGTCAACGGGCTGGTCGTCGAAAACATGTGGGATTTGCCGTTCCGCGTGGGGCGCGACGTGGCGGTGGAAGCGGCCACGGCGCAGGCGGTGGCCGCGGCCGAAGTGGTGAAGAATTCACCGGTGCCTGTGGGCATCAATGTCATCCACAACGGCAGCGTGGTGTGCCTGGCGATTGCGCTGGCGTCGCAGGCGCGGTTCATCCGCGTTTGCATCTACACCGGCGCGCGGGTGTGGGATACGGGTGAGTTCGATCACGGCTGCGCGGCAGAGCTGACGCGCAAGCGAAAAGAGCTTGGCGCGGAGCATATCCACTTTTTCTGCGATGTGGATAAGAAGCACTCCGTGGCATTCCCGGGAATTGACCTGGCGACGCACATTCAATGGACGGAGTTCTACGGTGCGGACGCGCTGATCGTGTCAGGCAAAATGACCGCGGAGGCGCCGGACGCGGGCGACGTGGCCGAAGCGCGGCGGCTGGCGCGCAAGCCGATCCTTATCGGCAGCGGCGCGGATGAAAGCAACATCGCCGCGTTCCTGCAGCACGCGGACGGCGTGATCGTCGGGTCGAGCCTGAAGCACGACGGCGTGATGGAGAAGCCGGTGGACCCGGCGCGGGTGCGCCGGTTCATGGATGCCGTGCGCGCCGCGCGCGAAGCGCAAGCGGTGCGCGAACAGGGCTAGCGGCGGTCGGGGGATGAGGAGGAGGAAGCGGCGCCGTGGTGGCGGACGTCGCGGCCGGCGACCATGTAGATGACGTCTTCGGCGATGTTGGTGGCGTGGTCGGCGACGCGCTCGAGGTTCTTAGCCACGAGGATGAGGTCGAAGGCCGGGAAGACGAGCGCAGAGTTTTCCATCATGTAGGTGAGCAGCTCGCGGAAGACCTGGTCGCGCAGGGAGTCCACCTGGTCGTCGCGGGTGAGCACCGTGCGGGCGAGCTCGACGTCTTTGTTAACGACGGAAGTGAGACTGTCGCGCACCATATCTTGCGCGAGCTGGCCCATGCGCGGCAGGTCGACGTAAGGCTTGACGCGCGGATGGCGCAGGATGCGCTCGGCGGCTTCGGCGATGTTGACGGCCTGGTCGCCGATGCGCTCGAGATCGGAATTGATGCGGGCGACGGCCAGGACAAAGCGCAGATCGGCGGCCATCAGTTGCTGAAGCGCGAGAAGGTGCATCACACGGTCATCAATCTCGATCTGCATGTCGTTGATGGCGTCTTCTTCGTCGACCACGTTGCGGGCCAGCCGCTCGTCGCCATCAAGGATGGCCTGCACAGACTGCTGGACGGCGCGCTCGGCAAGCGAGCCCATCCAGAGCAGGCGCTCCTTCAATTCTTCGAGATCGCGGACAAAGTGACGTTCCATTTGAAGCTCTCAGCTTTCAACTGCGTTCTTGCCCAACTGCCAAGGTTGGGCCGATCTGAAGATCGGCGCCTACATCCTACACAGTCCGATTCGCGGGCGAGATAAACCCGCCCCTACGGAAGCCCAGGTTTCTGCGGGCGGGTCTCAGACCCGCCCCTACCCGAAGCGGCCGGTGATGTACGCTTCGGTGCGTTCGTCCGACGGCGTGGTAAAGAGCGATGCCGTCGGGTTGAATTCGATCAGCGAGCCGGTGAGCAGGAAAGCCGTGAAATCGCTGCACCGCGCGGCCTGCTGCATGTTGTGCGTGACGATGACGATGGTGTAGTCCTTCTTCAGCTCGAACATCAACTCTTCAATCTTGGCAGTGGAGACCGGATCGAGCGCAGAAGCCGGCTCGTCCATCAGCAACACTTCCGGGCGCACAGCCAGCGCGCGCGCGATGCACAGGCGCTGCTGCTCGCCGCCAGAGAGCTGCAGCGCGTTGCGGTTGAGGCGGTCTTTCACGTCGTTCCACAAAGCGGCCTGGCGCAAGGCGCGCTCGATGTTGCTATCGAGATCGGCGCGCGAGCCGGCCATGCCGTTCACGCGCAAGCCGTAGGCCACGTTGTCGTAGATGGACTTGGGGAACGGGTTGGGCTGCTGAAACACCATACCCACGCGGCGGCGAAGCTGAATCACGTCGGTGCCCGGGGCGTACACTTCGGCGCCGTCAAGCAGCACTTTGCCCTCGACCTTTATGCCGGGGATGCTGTCGTTCATCCGGTTGAGCGCGCGCAGCAGCGTGGACTTGCCGCAGCCGGAAGGGCCGATGATGGCGGTGATGAGGTTCGAGTGAAACTGCATGCTGACGGCGTTGACCGCCACGCGCGCGCCGTAGAGCACGGTGAGCGATTCGACGCCCATCTTCCCGGCTTCCTTGGGGGCCGGGGCATCGGTTGCGCGGGCTTGCACCTGCGTCTTGAGCAAGGGATAGTCTCGCGCGCTGGCCGCAGAACTGTTCATCGCGCCCCCGCAGCCGCCAGCCGCAGCCGGGTGCGGATGGCGATGGCAACCAGATTGAGCAGGAACGTAAGGCCCAGCAGCACGAAAACTGTAGCATAGAGAATCGGCTTGGTGGCCTCGACGTCGGGCGACTGCGTGCTGAGCACGAACACGTGGTAGCCGAGGTGCATGAACTGATCGCTCAGATGCGTCGGCAGATGCGGCAGGAAGTAGGCCGCGCCAACGAACAGGATGGGCGCGACTTCGCCGGCCCCGCGGCCGACCGCGAGGATCGTCCCGGTGAGCACGCCGGCCAGCGCGTTGGGCAGAACCACGCGGAAGATGGTCTGGGTGCGCGTGGCGCCGAGCGCGGCGCTGGCGTCGCGGTAGGATTGCGGCACGGCGCGCAGCGCCTCTTCCACGCTGACAATCACCACCGGCAGGGTAAGCACGGCCATGGTGAGCGCGGCCCAGATCAGCGCGGGCTGGCCGAAGGTGAGGCGTCCAGCGTACGCGGCATCGTCAATCGCCCCGCCCACAAACTGCACAAAGAAGCCGAGGCCGAACAGGCCGAAGACAATCGAAGGCACGCCGGCGAGATTGTTCACGGCCTGGCGGGTCCAGCGATAGAACCGGGAAGTGCGGTCGGCGTACTCGGAGAAGTAGATGGCCACGCATACGCCCAGCGGAACGCCCACCAGCGTCATCAGCAGCACCAGCAGCACGGTGCCGAAAATCGCAGGGAAGATGCCGCCTTCGGTCATGCCGGCGCGCGGCTGATCGGTGAGGAACTGCCAGGTGAGCCGCTCCCAGCCGTGATAGGCGATGTTGCCCAGGACGACCGCGACCATGGCGACAATCATCAGCACCGCGAGGCCGGTGAGTAGGATGAAGACGCCATCGATTGCGAAGCGGCGGTTCATCGCTCGGCTCCTGTCAGGCGGCGGCGCATGCGGTTCACGACCGCCGTGCCCAGCCAGTTGAGCACGAAGGTAATCACAAACAGCAGCGTGCCGATGAAGAAGAGCACGTGATAATGCGTATCGCCGAAGACCACTTCGGCCAGCTCGGCGGCCACGCTGGCGGAAAGCGTGCGCACTGGCTCGGTGAAATTCCACGAAGTGATGGCGGCGTTGCCGGAGGCCATCAGGACGATCATCGTCTCGCCGACGGCTCGGCCGAAGCCAAGCACGATGCCGGCGAAAACGCCGGGAAGCGCTGCGGGCAGAACGACGCGCCACGCCGTCTGCCAGCGCGAAGCGCCCAGCGCGGCGGAGGCATTGCGGTAGCTGCGCGGGACGGCAGTGAGGGCGTCTTCGCTGATGGTGAAAATAATCGGCACGACGGCCAAACCCAGCGCGATGCCGGCGGTGATGACGTTGAGGCGGTAATCGAGATCCAAGAAATCCTGTACCCAAGTGGCCAGGACGATTAGCGCAAAAAACCCCAGCACCACGGATGGAATCCCAGCCAGCAATTCAATGAGCGGCTTGAGCGACTCGCGCAGCCAATTAGGCGCGAATTCCGTAGCAAATATCGCGGCGAGGATGCCGAGTGGCGCGGCGAGCAGCATGGCGACCAGCGTGACCTTGAGCGTGCCGAGCAGCAGCGGCATCAGGCTGTACTTGGGCACCTCGGACACCGGCTGCCAGACGTAAGGCAGCGGGACTTCGGGCGTGCCGTACTGTTGCGGGAGGAATAGTTTGCTGAGGTCCGTTTCCTTTTGCACTTCGGCGCTGGTGAGCACGGGCAGCGCCTCTTTGCCGACGAAAACGAAAATCAAGGCGATCACCAGGATGGCCAGCAGCGCCGCGACGTAAATCAAGCGCTCGACGAGCCAGTCCCGGCGGCGTCGCCGGGCGAGATTGTCGGCGGGTACAGGGCCAGTGGTGGCAGTGGAACTCATTGGGCAGAGTGCTGCACGCGCAGCCGCACCGCGGAAACCGGGCGGCCTGCATCATTCGCGGCGGAATTCCTGGCCACTACTTGGAAGCCCGCTCGGCTTTTCCGCCGAGCTTGGCGGCGGAGGCCGCGCGGTCCTTTTCGTTCAACGGGTAGTAGCCCACGTTCTCCACCACCGACTGGCCTTCCTTGGAGACGACCCACTCGGCCAGCTTCTTGAGGTCGCCGGCGGGCTGCCCCGCGAAATACCAATAGAGGTAGCGGCTGATGGGGTACTTGGCGGCGAGCACGTTCTCCAGCGTGGGTTCCACGCCGGGCGTCTCGTCATTGGCCTTGACGCGCAGGTGCTTGATGCCTTTGCCGTAGGCGATGCCGCCATAGCCGATGCCGCGCGTGTCTTTGGCCACAGCGTTAATCACCGCAGCGGTGCCGGGGAGAGTCTGCGCGGTGGGAAAATAGTCGGCGTTCTCGAGCACATGTTCCTTGAAGTAGACGTAAGTGCCGGAGCTGTTTTCGCGGCTGTAGAGGATGATGCGTTCGTCTTTGCCGCCCACCTGGCTCCAGTTTTTCACCGCCCCGGTGTAGATGGCCCTGAGCTGCTTCAACGAGAGTTCGGCGACGGGGTTCGATTCGTGCACGTAAACCGCAAGACCGTCCACGGCCACCGGCAGCTCCAGTACATCTTTGCCGCGGCGGGCTTTCACATCGTTGATTTCCCGCTCGCGCATCGGCCGCGAGGCTTCGCAGACGTCGGTGGTGCCGTTGATAAGGGCGGCGATGCCCGTGCCAGTGCCGCCGCCGGTAACCTGAACGCTGATGCCCGGGTTCTTCTTCATGAAGACCTCGGCCCAGCGCTGGCCGAGGATGACGAGCGTATCCGAACCCTTCACCGTGATGTTGCGCTGCTGGGCATGGGCCAGGCCGGCGAGAACGGCCAGGGCGAGCAGGCAGAGCGCGAATTTCCTGACTCTCATCTGATTTCCTCCATTGCGGGCGTCTTCGATTTGCTTGACATTTTCCCCCTCAGATTGCCAGAACAATGTGACAGGACTGTGACGGGCGTCGGATCTAAAATAATGAAAACAAGGTCTCGCCCATTCCCCTTTCAGAACCGGTACACCAAATCCAATTGCATGCGCTTGAGGATGCGCTCCTCGGCGCTGGTGGCTGTGGTCAACTGCCGGCCGAACAGGGCGGTAAAGCCCAGATTGACGTTGCGATAGGCCTGATAACCGGCGTGCAGGCGGTGGGTGAGCACGTTGGATGGAGCGCGCAGGTCGCTGAAGTTGAAGGCGCCGAGCACCGCTTCGCGCTCGATGCGGATAAAGGTGTAGCCAAACTGGAGGTCGCGCGGCTCGCGGTTCTGGCCGATTTGCACTTCGGCCCAGTAGGCGTTGCGGTCCGAGGGATCGCAGGCCGGGGGCACGGCGATGTTGACCAGATTGGTGCACGCACGGGTGTTGTTGGCGTAGTTGAATTGCACCATCAGTGGCCAGCGCGTGGACCAGGTGGTGAAGTCCAAGCGGCCGATGAGGTCGAGGATGCCGAACTTGGACGCGAATTGCGTTGCCGTGGCGGCGTTGCGGTTGGTGCTGCCAGTGAGATTGCCCACCATCTGCCCGGGGCGGATTGCGTCAGCCCGATTCCAATCGTAGAAGCCCACGTAGCCGCCCAAGCGCACCCGGCTGCCAAACTGCCACTGAGTTTGAATCTGGCCGCCGTGCATGAAGCTGTCGGGGCCGGCGCTGACCTCGTTGAAGGGCAATTGAAACGCCACCAGGGTGAGATTCTTGAACACCGGGTTTTTGAAGTTGAACGCCAGGGTTTGCGAGATGCCTTCGGGGTTGAGGTCGTTGTCGAGCGTGAGCTCGGTGCGATACCAGGTGTAGCCGAACTTGCCGGCGGTGAGCTTGAACTCACCGTGATTGCGGAGCGCAGACTTGGCCCAGTTCGGTGTGTATTCGACGAAAGCACGGTCGATGTTGACCGGCTTGCGTGTGAAGAAAGAAGTCAGGGTTTGATTGGAGGAGATGGGATCGCTCATATCGCCGCTGGCCAGCGAGAAGCCGCCGGCCCACTCCGGGCTGAAGCGCGCGTTGACGTTGAAGCGCAGGCGGATGCGCGGGCGGTGGCGGCTGTCGGGGGCAGGGCTGGAGGCCGCGCCGCCGCCGAAGAACGGCTCGTAACGCACGCGGACGTCGCCGCTGAAGGCGAAGTTGCCGAGCTGGCGGAACCGGCCGTCGGCGTTGCGCTGGGCCGCGGTGGCGTTGGCTTCCACCTGTCCCACGCGTTGCGCGAGCTGGTGCTGGCTTTCGGCCACCGCTTCAAGCTGATTCTCGAGCAGCTTCTGTTGCTCAGCCGCGGTGGACTGCTTCGGGGCAGAAACGGCGGCAACAACCTCAGCCGAATCCTGCGGCGCTTTCGCGACAATCTGCTGCATGCGCTGCTCCAGCAGCTCCATGCGGCGAGCCTGTTCGCGCAGCGTCGCCTGCTGCTCCGCGATCTGCTGATTCTGTGATTCCACCAATTCGGTCAGCCGGGTGATCGCAGCAGACATTTCTTCGGCCGAGGGCGCTGCCCGCTTTGCAGCGGCTTTCGGAGAAGCGTGCTCGCGCGGATTTTTTTCGTCCGCCCATGCGGGTATTCCAGCCATGAGCACCACGGCCGCGAGCGAGAGCAAGAGTCCGTTCTTCCGGTTCGACATTCTTCCTCCACCGTTCCTCGAGCTGGTCTCGATTCTATGCCTCCCTGCCAGAGTTGTAGATGGGGCCGGCTTCGGGGGAATACCGGCCCCGTGGCAGGTGGACGATGTTCTTCATCCAATTACCTGGATGTGAGGCTATTTTCGCTTCGTTGCGTGCGGGCCACGCCAATTTGACCGTTCTGTGACGGGAGAACGGCGAAAGGTAAGGGCGTCCAAAGCCACTGGTTCCTGCGACCCGTTGTGGAGAGCGCGTACAAAGCTGCCGAAAAGAATTGGAGCTTACGCATGGCGGGCTTCGCCGTTAACCCTCACGCGGCCGGAAGAATCAGGGTGAAGGTGGAGCCGCGGCCCACTTCGCTTTGCACTTCGATGCGGCCGCCGTGCGCTTCGGCCAGGTGGCGGGCGATGGAGAGGCCCAGGCCGGTGCCGCCGGCTTCACGCGAGCGCGCCGCATCCACGCGGTAGAAACGCTCGAAGATGCGCTGCAACTGGTCGCTGGGGATGCCGATACCGGTGTCGGCCACGGCGATGCGCACGCTGCCCGCGCCGGCGGATGCGCCCACGGTGACCTGACCGCCCTCCGGCGTGTACTGCACCGCATTGTCCAGCAGGTTTTGCAGAATTTCCGCCAGCCGCCGCGCGTCGCCGCGAATTTTGGGCAAGTTCTCCGGGCATTCCACTTTGAGGGCCAGGTTTCTCTGGTTGGCGCGGAAGCGCGTGGTTTCGACGCACGACTCAATCAAGTCGGGCAAGCTCACCGGGCCCATCTCGAATTCGAGCTGGCCGGCTTCAATGGAAGAGAGCCGCAGCAGATCATCGGTGAGCCGCGCCAGCCGCGAAGCGTGCTCGCGGATGATTTCCAGGAAGCGCGCGCGGTTGGCCGCGTCGTCGAGCGCGCCGCCGAGCAGCGTCTCCGCGAAACCCTGGATGGCGGTGAGCGGGGTCTTGAATTCGTGCGAAACGTTGGCGACAAAATCGCGGCGGACGCGCTCCAGCCGGCGCAATTCGCTGATGTCGTGCAGGACGAGCACCGCGCCGGTGGTTCCGTCGCCCGCGCCGCCGGCGCGCACCGGCCCCGCTGCCACCGCAAAATGGCGTTGCGCGCCAGTCGCGCCCACAGTGACTTCCGCGCGAGCCACCGCTTCTCCGCGCAGGGCCTGCTGCACCACCGCCAGCAAATCCGAGTGGCGCACCATCTCCACCATCGGCCGCCCTTCGCCGCGCAGCGACTGGTTCATGTGCCGCGCCGATTCACTGCTCAGGCCGAGTTCGCGGCAGAAAGCGTCGTTGACAAAACGCAACCGGCTCTCCGCATCCACCACGGCCACCCCTTCCACCATGCTGGAGAGAATGGCGGCAGAGCGGTTGCGCTCGCTGGTGAGCGAGCCGATGGTTTGCTGAAGTTGCGCGGCGGTTTGGTTGAGCGCGCGGCCCAGCCCCGCCAGTTCGTCGCCTTCGTGCTCCACGGACAGCGGACGGAAATCGCCGCCAGCCACGCGCTGCGCGAAGTCTTCCAGGCGGGCGATGCGCGCGGCCAGCATTTGCGAAAACAGCACTGCCACCGCTCCCGCTACCAGCAGGATCAGCAAGGAAGCACCCCACAGGCGCTTACGCAGCTCCGTCACCGCTTCCTCCACCCGCGCGAGCGGCATGGCGAAACGAAAGACCAACGAAGCGCCGGCCGCGGGCAAGTCGCGGCGCTCGGCAAAGTAAAGCAAGTCGCGCCCCACGCTGTCGCTGCGGCGCACGGCGCGGCCTGTGCCGCCGGCCAGCGCTTGGCGAAACTCGTCGCGGTCCGCGTGGTTTTCCAGTAGCGCGGGATCGCGCTCGGAATCAGCAACCACGCCGCCATCGGGACGAATCACAGTGACGCGCGCCCCGTTGCGGCCAACCGCGGCTGTCCATTGGCGAAGGGCCTCCGGTTCGGGCGAGGCGAGGGGGTGGAGTTCGGAGAGGCGGGCGAAGGTCTCGAGCTGCTCGAAGCCGGAGCGAATGGCGGCTTCGCGCAAAGTGCGGCTCATGTAGAAATCCACGGCGGCCAGCACCAGCACCAGCAGCAGGAGGAAGACACCGACCAGTTTCCACAGGAGGCGCTTGCGCATGGCTAGCGGCCGTTCTCGAAGAGGTAGCCGGCGCCGCGCATGGTCTTCAGGTGCCGGGGATTCTCCGCGTCAGTTTCGACTTTCTCGCGCAGGCGGCGCATGCAGGCATCCACGCTGCGCGGGGTGACGAAGCGGTCGGTGCCCCACACGCCGTCGAGCAACTGGTCGCGGGTGTAAACGCGGCCCGGATGGCTGGCGAGAAAATACAGCAGGCGAAACTCCAGGGTGGAGAGCGGCAGCGGCTTGCCGCCGCGCGTGACGCGATAGCCGCCGGGGTCGATGATCAACTGGCCGACCTCGATCACTTTCTCCGCGTCGCCTCCGGGCGCGTCGGCGGTACGGCGCAGCAGCGCCTTGATGCGCGCCATCAGCTCGCGCGGGCTGAAGGGCTTGGTGACGTAGTCGTCGGCGCCAAGTTCGAGTCCGATCACGCGATCGGACTCTTCGCCGCGCGCAGTCAGCATCAGGATGGGCAGACGGTTCAGCGCCGGCTCGCGGCGCACGGTCTTGCAGACTTCGAGGCCGGAAAACTTCGGGAGCATCAAGTCGAGGATGAGCAGATCGGGCGGCGCCTTGCGAATTTGCGCAAGTCCCGACGAGCCATCGCCCACCGCCGAGACTTGGAAGCCTTCCTGCTCGAGGTTGTAGCGCACCAGCTCGACGATGTCGCGGTCGTCTTCGACGATGAGGATTCTCTTCATTCCGCGGGTTCAAAATAAACGCAAAATGCACCGGGCGCAAGGTCAGCGGGAAAGCTGCCTATCTTGACCAGCCCGCAAGCGGGCAGTACCGTGCAGATGGGTGACGCTGGTGACGGTACAACACGTCGCGC
>Ga0187893_10008591_pt1 | contig 16031 bp, 17 predicted proteins | sample MA1701074metaG_FD_139574 | JGI IMG/M metagenome (GOLD analysis project Ga0187893, IMG submission 139574) | White microbial mat communities from a basaltic lava cave in the Kipuka Kanohina Cave System on the Island of Hawaii, USA - MA170107-4 metaG ...
TCGTTGACCACCAGCATGTGGAGCCCTCGATAGCGGGGGGCGAGGGGAAGCCGCTCCTCCGGATAGGAGACGGTCACCGGCTTCTTGAACAGGTGCTTGAAGGTGGTGGCCATCCCCTTGAGAATCTGGACGATCATCGACACCATCCCCTGATAACGCCGAGCATCACCCGCCGGCCACTGGGCCACTGGCTCATGCCGCCGCAAAGGAAATACTCACCAGCTCAGGTCCTGCTTCACCATGTTCCAGGCGGTCCGCAACCACACGTAGCGCAAGGGCCTGGACCTTCGCTCTGGCTTCTTCCGGACTCCGTCCGTATGCGAGAACGCCAGGTAGATCAACTACTTCCGCGATCCAGCGTCCGTCGTTTTCTTGTTCAAGCTCGACTACGAACCTCATGACATCTCCACTTCATCGACCCGGCGGTGAATCCTGCGTAGAAGCCCTGCGCGCCCGCCCCCTATGACCTCGACCGCCAAGGCAGGTGGAAGAGGCCCCGTTTGCTCGGCCGCTCCCTGCTGATCTTTTCCTGGAGCAACATGATCCCGTGGATCAACTGTTCGGGTCTCGGGGGGCAGCCGGGGACGTAGACATCGACCGGCACGATCTCGTCCACGCCCTGAACGATAGTATAGGTATTGAAGATTCCGCCGCAGGAGGCGCACGCGCCCATCGCAATGACCCACTTCGGGTCGGGCATCTGGTCGTAGATCCTCCTGAGGACCGGCGCCATCTTGCGGCTGACCCGACCCGCGACGATCATGAGGTCTGCCTGGCGAGGCGATCCTCGAAAGACCTCGGCCCCGAACCTCGCCAGATCGAAGCGCGAGGCCCCGGTCGCCATCATCTCGATCGCGCAGCACGCGAGGCCGAAGCTGGCCGGCCAGATCGACGACTTCCTCGCCCAGTTGACGAGACTCTCGAGCTTCGACAGGAGGAGCCCGCGCTCGAGCTCCTGCTCCTCCTCCGGCGTCACGAGCGTATCGGACTTCGTCGCGTTCATCATTCGTATGTCCGTCACGCTACTCCTCTTCCAGCTCCAGGACCTGACGAACCGTCAGGCCGATCGAGGCTCCGCGCGGCCGGCACGATCGGTCGCCGTCGCCGGCTCGACCGGGTCGTCCGGCACCTCGATCAGCTCTCCGAAGTCGGGCAACGCGTCACGGATGAGCTGCTCGATCCCCATCCGGAGGGTGGCGGCCGACGCGGGGCAGCCGACACACGAGCCGTGAAGCCGGACGCGCGCGGAATTCCCCACGACCTCCAGCAGCTCGATGTCCCCTCCGTCCCGCTGCAACGTGGGGCGGAAGCACTCGAGAATCGCCCTGATCGTCTCGGCCCTGTCGCTCACTTGCACTTCGCGTCCTCCATCGCCATTTCGTACACTGGCGAGATCGCCCGGAGGCGCGTGACGTTCTCTACGACCTGCCCCGCCACGTACTCCACCTCCTCCTCGGTGTTCCCCCTCCCGATCCCGAAGCGGAGGCTTGCGTGCGCCAGCTCATCCGGCACGCCGAGCGCCCGCAGCACGTACGAGGGCTCCAGCGTGGCCGAGGTGCACGCCGAGCCTGAGGAGACGGCGATCCCCTTCAGCGACATGAGCAGCGCCTCCCCCTCGACAAATTCGAACGACACGTTCAGGTTGCCGGGGAGCCGCCGGGTGGGGTGGCCATTGAGATGCAGGTGATCGATCTCGGCCCACAACCTGGCCTTCAGCCGTTCGCGCAGCGCCGTGAGCCGGGCGGGCTCGGTCGGGAGATCCTGCTCGGCCAACGCGCACGCGGCGCCGAACCCGACGCAGCCGGGGACATTGAGCGTCCCGGAGCGGCGCCCCTTCTCGTGGCCCCCCCCCTCCATCTGGCTGACCAGCCTGACCCTCGGTTTGCTCATCCGGACGTACAGGGCGCCCACTCCCTTGGGCCCATACAGCTTGTGGGCGGAGGCCGAGAGGAGATCGACGTGCCACTCCTCGACCGACATCGGCAGCCTCCCGAGATACTGCGCGGCATCGCTGTGAAAGAGGACCCCGTGACGTTTCGCCATCCGCCCGATCTCGGCAACCGGCTGCACGGTCCCGACTTCATTGTTCGCAGCCATGATCGAGATGAGAATCGTCTGTTTAGTGATCGCCCGCTCGACATCGGCGAGATCGACCATGCCGCTTCGATCCACCGGGAGGTACGTAACCGCGTAGCCATCCTTCTCCAGCCGTTTGCAGGTGTCCAGGACGGCATGGTGCTCGATCTGAGAGGTGATCAGGTGCCGGCCCTTCTCCTGGTAGGCTGCGGCAACCCCCTTGATGGCCAGGTTGTTCGATTCGGTTGCGCCGCTCGTCCAGACGATTTCGGCTGGTTTCGCGCCAAGCAGGCGGGCGACCTGGGCCCGGGCCTGCTCCACCGCCTCTTCGGCGGCCCACCCGAACGGGTGGTTGCGAGACGCCGCGTTGCCGAACCGCTCCATAAAGTATGGACGCATCGCCTCGAACACCTCGGCGGCGACCGGGGTGGTCGAGTGATGGTCCATGTAAATCGGCATCTTGATGGTCATACTGTCCAGCCTCTCATCTCGACCTGGCGCTCCCTCGCCGCAGTCTTCATACGCGCACCTGAAATCCACCTTTGGTCCGGCAGGCCATCCTCTGCCACGCCTGCATTCCCCGTCCGCTTACTCCGCGAGTTTCCGGCCACTCCCAGACCGAGTATAGGTAACCGCGATGTGACTGTCAACCTGTATGACCGGTCATTTGTGCACTCTCAATCAGGGTCCAAAGGTCACGCCACGTGCGATCCTGAGCATCGACACGCACGCAATTCTTGACAAGGAGTTCAGTATGACATTTCATCCTACCAAGGAGCTACTTATCTAACCCCCCCAGGTCATCAAGCGCCAGCAGCCGCCTTACCACACCCGCTTGACCCGCAATACCCAAACGCGCGAAAAGCGTGGCCGTGGCCGTGAGTCCTTCTAGCGACACCCCACGATTCCAACCGGATGATCGGAGAAAAGCGCACGCACCACCTGCATGAATCTGTCATGCAGCGATCTACACCCATGTGCTGAATTGAGCTCAGGTCGTCTGCAGCCCTAACAGGATTAGGCTGACAGGAGCTACAGTGTTTGGCGGCCAGCAGTGTGCCGTGGAGAACCTTGGCAAGTCATTGGAAAGGCGAGAAGATCGCCGCAACCAAGAGAGGTTTTTACGAGCGAGATAGGCCGACCAATCTACTCAATAGTTAGACCGCTTCATCAGACATATGGCAGACACGATCTTCATTAGCTTCTACGGCGAGATCAATCCATCGACCGCCAAGGCCGTCATGGACACTTGTTCGAACGTTGTGGCCCAGGCATCTCCGAAGCGCTTGTACTTTCTCTTTTCCTCTGGCGGCGGTTCGGTTGACGCAGGTATGGCCCTCTATGGCTTCCTGCGCAGCTTGCAGGTGCCACTGGTCATGCATAACGTCGGCAGTGTCGATTCGGTCGCCAATGTGGTCTTTTTGGCCGCAGACGAGCGGTACGCATCGCCGCACGCAATGTTCTTATTGCATGGAATCACTTGGGGATTCGGGCAGGGTGCCCGGCTGACATGGACTCAACTTCAGGAAACGGTTAGCAGGTTTCGAGCTGACGAAGATCGCTTGAGCCGTGTCATTATCAGCCGTACCTCCATCACCAAGGACGAGTTGACTGCTCTGTTCCATCAAGGGCAAACCAAGGACTTGGCCTTTGCGAAGGACAAGGGCTTGATTAGAGACATTGCGGAACCAAAGATTCCGGCAGGCAGCCCGCTCATCACGCTTAGCTTCGCTTGATGGGCGAGCAACGAGCGCGGTCTAACACAGGCATGGAGCCGACGGCGCAGAAAACGCGCCGCGGCTCATGCCCAATCCGTTGGACGGCAGGATGGAGCGATCGCGAGTCCCTTCGAACGCCCCCAGGAAACATGATCGGATCAGGAGGCATCTGACGTTGAACCAAGTCCGAGCCATAAAATCCCGCGATCTCGGCCAGGATCTCAGGCATTGGGTGCCTGTGGAGCTGCGGTCGCTCGGAAACCCGCAGACGGCGATACCGGCAATCGCGAAGGACGCGCGTCTGATGAGCCTCATCGACAATGCGGTGCGGTCGATACCGACTACCCATGAACTGTTTCTGCGAGACGCGCGGTCTCTCGGGAGTCTGAGCCCCAATTCGGTTCACCTCGTCTTGACGTCGCCGCCGTATTGGACCCTCAAGGAGTACCGCCGCTCGGAAGGTCAGCTGGGGCACGTCTCCGACTACGAGACGTTTCTGGCCGAGCTCGATCGGGTGTGGACCCATTGTTTCAACGCGCTCGTGCCAGGCGGGCGCCTCATCTGCGTAGTCGGCGATGTCTGCCTCTCTCGGCGCAAGAATGACGGCCGGCACACGGTGGTACCGCTCCACGCATCAATCCAGGAGCATTGCCGGCGCATCGGGTTCGACAACCTCGCACCCATCATCTGGCACAAGATCGCAAACGCCGCCTACGAGGTGGAGAGCGCCGCGGCAGGCTTTCTTGGAAAGCCATACGAGCCGAACGCGGTGATCAAGAACGACATCGAGTTCATTTTGATGGAGAGACAGCCGGGCGGCTACCGGAAACCCTCGCTCCCCGAGCGTGTATTGAGCGTGATCTCCACAGCGGACTACCAGCGGTGGTTCCAGCAGATCTGGACCGGTTTGACGGGCGCCTCAACACGACAGCACCCGGCACCGTATCCCACTGAGCTGGCGGAGCGGCTGATTCGGATGTTCAGCTTCGTCGGCGACACCGTGCTCGATCCATTCATGGGAACCGGCACCACCAGCGCCGCGGCAGCGCGGTGCGGTCGCCATAGCATCGGTTGCGAAGTCGATGGGCACTACTTCGAGATGGCCGAGCGGCGCATCCGAGATGAGACCACGGGGCTGTTTTCCGCCGTCGAAATCCACGTCCACAAGGAGTAAACACAACGCAATGACAACGAGCCGCGACGATCTTGTACAGGCGGTCCGGGGTGCCGTCCGCCACTTCTGGAGGACTCGGGCGCGGCAGGCGAAGGCTCAAGGAGGGAGGTCGAGAGATCGGGATCGGGGAGCCCGGAGTGCGGTCACAGGCGGTGCCCATCTCGATGGCTTCGCCGAACTGATCCGAAAGCTCATCGTGGACGCGGGCGTCAGCGATACCGCTGTCCATCGACGCACCCGGGTGGAGCTGCCGGGATCCTACCGCGCCGAGAAGAAGTGGGACCTCGTAGTCGTAGTTGAGGGCCGTCTTTTCGCAACCGTCGAGTTCAAGGCGCAAGTGGGTCCATCGTTCGGGAACAACTATAACAACCGAACAGAAGAGGCGCTCGGCAACGCCACGGACTACTGGGCGGCCTTCCGTGAAGGGGCCTTCCGGGGATCGCCCAAGCCCTGGCTCGGGTACCTGATGCTCCTGGAGGACGCGACGGGTTCGACGCGCCCGGTGTCTGTTGCGGAGCCGCACTTCCCGGTGTTCGACGACTTCCGCGGCGCGTCGTACGCGAAGCGATACGAGATCCTGCTCACGAAGATGGTGCGCGAGCGGCTGTACGATGCGGCGAGTCTCATTCTGTCGCCCAGCGATGCAGGGCGAAACGGGGCGTTCTCGGAACCGTGCGCGGAGTTGGTATTCGCGAACTTCGCCGAGAGCCTCGTCGCCCGCGCTATCGCGTATTCGCGGACGCAGCAGTGATCCGGAATCGCGTCGGACGCCTGCCGTCCAACAACCGGGTGCAGTAGACCGCGCTGCGGGCCGCCGCTGATCCGCAGCTCCATTGGACGTTCAACGATACATTGGCACCGGCAGTTCGATCGAGGGCCGCGTCCGGGCGGTCGTGTATGCGGCGGACGGCACGGACTGCTGAGACCGGCTGGGTTATGCGCCGAATTTCTTGAATCGCAGGGCGTTGGCCATTGCCAGCGGCATCAATTCGACAGCCGGCATCCTCCCGAGCGGACCTGCCGCACATTCCCTCTCGGTGAATTTTCGCGCGCGATCGGAACGGCCCCATCGGGACGAGAGGAGCAAGGGGACCGGGTGCCAGCTATGCGCCCCGATCACGGCCGGCGTCGAATGGTCGCCTGTTACAATGAATACATCGGGGCGCAGCGCAAGGACGGCGGGAATCCTCTTGTCCAGCTCTTCCAGGGCCGCGACCTTTCCTTCGAAGTCCCCATCCTCCCCTGCTCGGTCCGTCCCCTTGAAGTGCACGTAGAAAAAGTCGTACTTGTCATAGACGGCGGAGAGCGCACGCAGCTCGTCGTCCAGATTCGCGCTGAGCGGGAGGACATCCATCCCGACCAGCTTCGCCAGGCCGCGATACATCGGATAACAGGTGATGGCGACGGAACGTAGCCGGTAGACGTCGGGAAAGGGCGGCAGGCTTGGCGCCGTCGCGAATCCTCTAAGTAGCACCATGTTGGCCGGCGCGGCCTGCTCGAGGACCTTTCGAGCTTGCTCGAGAAAGCGATTCGCCACTGACGCGGTCCCGGCCGCCTCAGGCCGGTGGGGCACCACCTGCAAGGGCGCCTGCCCGGTGACCAGAGGATCGGAGTCGGACAGATCGCCGGACAACCCCAGTCCTCGGAAGACCACCGACAGACGGTGCTCCATGACCGGCCGCACGATCAGCTCGACGCCGTCGAGCTTGATCTGGCCAAGCCGCATACAGAGGCGGCGGCAGGTGTCCGTCGAAATCCGACCGGCACGCCGGTCGGTCACCGTCCCTTCTGCGTCGAGCGTACAGAAGTTGCCGCGGCTCGCCACGTCGCCCGGCCTGAGTTCCAGATCGATCCCGAAGGCTTCGAGCACCCCCCGACCGATCCTGTACACGTACGGATCGTACCCGAACAGGGCAAGGTGTCCCGGTCCGCTGCCGGCCGTGATCCCCGAACCGACCATGTCCATGACGCCGCACAGGGAGCGCCCGGCCAGCGCATCGAGGTTGGGGATCGAGGCCACCTCGAGTTCGCTCCGGCCGTCCGACTCTCTCGGCAGGCCTCCCAGCCCATCGGAGACCAGCATCACGATCTTCGAGGAAGACGAAATCGAGAGTTGCCTGACGAGTTCAAGATCCATGAAAGGGTCTCCACACCCCTCACCCTTCCCCTCTCCCCTCAAGGGGAGAGGGCTAAGGTCTAGCGGACATGGTTGAAGGGATCAACGCGAGGCAAGTTGGGAACGGCGCACGGAGTGGTCAAAACAGGAGGACCTCGACCACCTCCCCCTTCTCGACGAGGTCCACGTTCGCGGGGATCTCGATGTATCCCTCCGCATCGGCCATCGAGGTGATCGCCCCCGACTCCTTGAACACCGGCACCACCTCGCCGCCTTCGAGGCGGACCGGAAGGTACTGATGCCGTCCGATGGTCGAGGTGTATCGACGGGACATCGGGGCCCGCACCGACGGGAGGGTCGGCGTGCGAAGCCTGGCCAGCTTCCTGAGCGCCGGGGCGAGCATCCCGTACCCGTTCGTCAGGCACGAGGTCGGATAGCCCGGCATGCCGAGCAGGAGCCGTCCTTCCACGATCCCGCAGAGCGTCGGCTTCCCGGGCTTGACGGCGATGCCGTGGAACTTCAGCTCGCCCGTCCGCTCCACCGCCTCCACCATCACATCGCGCTCACCAACCGAGCTACCACCCGAAATAAGAATGAGATCGAAGGCAAGGGCCTCTCGAATCGTGGAGACCACCGATTCCAGCGTGTCCTTCATCACGGGAAAGATGCGCGGGACCGCGCCGTTCTCGATGATCAGCGCGGACAGCGTGTACGAGTTGATGTCGTAGATCCCGCCGGGGGTCAGCGGGTCGCCCGGAACGACGATCTCGTTCCCGGAAGGGATCACCGCCACCTGTGGTTTCTGATAGACGGCCACCTTCTGGAGCCCGAGGGCGGCCAGGACGCCGATCTTGCTCGGGTCGAGCATCGTCTCCGGCGCCAGGATGCGGCTCCCCCTCTTGATGTCCTCACCGAGAGGGGAGGCGTTCTGCCTGGGATAGACCGGCTTGTAGACCTTGACCTTCGCGCCGTCCAGCTCCGTGTCCTCCACCATGACGACGGCATCGGCCCCCGCCGGCATCGGAGAGCCGGTCGCCACCTGGATGCAGGCGCCCCGGCGAACTTCCTTGCCCGCGATCTCGCCTGCGTGGATCACTTCGAGAAGTTCGAGAATCGCCGGAGAAAAGTTTCCAGCCGTGAAGGTATCCTCGGCCTTGACCGCGTACCCATCCATCGCCGCCCTGGGAAAAGGTGGGACATCGATCGCCGCCGTCACTTCCTCGGCGAGCACCCGGCCCACCGCCTCCAGCAAGGCGACCCGTTCCGTCCGCTCGATCGGGCGGATCGCGTCCATGATGATCCGCATCCCTTCCTCCAGGTCGAGGAAGGCCTTCATCGGTTTCATCGCCATCCGGTCTTCCCTCTCACGTCAGGGTTCGCGTGCTTTCTTGCCGCCCGCCGGCAACCCGGCATGCTTCTCGTGCTCCAGAAACCGTTCGGCATCCATGGCGGCCATGCACCCGGATCCGGCCGCGGTCACCGCCTGACGGTACACATGGTCCTGCACATCGCCGGCGGCAAAGACGCCGGGGATGCTGGTCATCGTCCCGCGAGTGGTGATCAGATAGCCCCGCTCATCCATCTCCAGTTTTCCGGCGAAGAGCTTCGTATTGGGGGAATGGCCGATCGCGACGAAAACGCCATCGCTGGGGACAGTCTCGATCTTCCCCGAGTCGGTGGCCCGCGTTCGGACGCCAGTCACCTTCCCCAGGGATGGATCGAGGATGTCTTCCACCGTCCGGTTCCACAGAAATCGGATCTTCGGATTCTTGAAGGCCCGCTCCTGCATAATCTTCGAGGCGCGGAGCTCGTCCCGGCGATGGATCACCGTCACCCTCGTCGCGAACTTCGTCAGGAAGGTCGCCTCCTCCATGGCGGTGTCGCCCCCGCCGACAACCGCCACCTCTTGATCCTTGAAGAAAAAGCCGTCACACGTGGCGCACGTAGAGACGCCGTGGCCCAGCAGCCGGCGCTCCGATTCCAGCCCGAGCAGGTTCGCCGACGCGCCGGTGGCGATGATCAGCGCCATCGTCCGAATCGGCCCCCGGTCGGTCGTGATCGTGAACGGTCTCCGACTGAGATCGACGGCAGTCGCGTCTCCATTGACCACCTCGGCGCCGAAGCGCTCCGCCTGTTGGCGCATCACCTTGATCAGGTCAGGCCCCAGCAGCCCATCAGGAAAGCCGGGGTAGTTCTCGACCGCCGTCGTCAGCATCAACTGCCCGCCGGACTCGGTCCCCTCAATGACCAGCGGATGGAGATTGCCACGCGCCGCATAGAGGGCCGCCGTCAGCCCTGCGGGGCCCGAACCCAGAATGACTATCTCTCGAACCTTCTCGGACACCTTCTCCCTTCCTCAAAACGCCACGATCCCGCCGGCTCAGGCGGGATCGCGCTGATCAGAGCAATCGCCCCTCGCTTCCACCTGCTAACGAGTCGCGCACTCTCAGCGGCTAGCGACCCGGATCGCCTGAGGCAACCCTTTACACAGGATGCCGTTCACTCACCGATCTCCGGTACCGACAGCACACGACTTCGCAGTATATCGCAACGCGCGCCAGTCCCGGTGAGTATCTCAAGCCCCTATTTCTTCGCGCGGGCGGCACGTTCCTGAGACCGTTTCGCCTTCAACTCCTTTGCCCGGGCGAGATGGATGTCGCTCCATTTCAGCTCCTCATCCAGGATGGCCCGGATAGCGAGGAGTAGCTCTTTCTTCGAGTTCGTCAAATGCTGGGCCACCGCGGTCGGCAGAGAGGCCAAGCTCTCGTCGATAAAATCATTCACGGCTTTCCGCAGCATACCCACCTTTCTGAACTCCCTCGCGTCGATCCCGTTTACCTGTCGCCCGTCGGATTTGCCACTTCGGTAGGCTCAGTGTGGACTACTTGGGCGCCTGGCATCTCGCCCAGATCACCGATCGTCCCGTACGTCATTCCGTGATATATCGGTACGGCCGATGCGACCTCCGTCCAGATCTCCTCGGGCGAACCGCTCAGCACGGGAACATTCAGTCGCGACGCAAGGCGTTGCAGGATGTCAGGGAGCGGGATCGACTCACCGAACGGCTCCAGCGACGGCCTGAGTCGCTGCACCCGGCCGTTGCAATTCGTGAACGTCCCTTCCTTCTCATAAAAGCTCATGCCGGGAAGCACGACATGCGACAGTTTCGCTGTCGCCGTCAAGAAGAGATCATGCGTCATGACGAACTCGAGTTTGCTCAGCGACTCGGCGACCCCGACCTCTCCCGAGAAGGCCGTCACGAGATCGTCCTCGAAGACAATGAGCGCGGCCAACCGCCCCTCGGCCGCCGCCGCCAGCATCTCCCGTGTCCCCATCCCTCCGTCCACGGGGACGATCCCCAGATGTCTCATCCCGGTCGAGTTCGGGTATTTGTCCGTCCGGCGAAGCAGGTGATCTTCGGGAAGATCGCCCCCCGGCTCCTGCGAGCCCCTGACCCGATGGTCGAGATTCGGGATGCCCAACCCCTCGCCGAACAGCCGTCGAACAAGGAACGCCTCCTCGTTCGTCAGCCGGGCGGACGCGATGACGCCGATCGCCGCCCGACCCCTTCTGCGTATGATCTCTGACAGCGCGCCGGCGGCCGCTTCGATCGCCTCATCCCAGGTCGCCGGCCGGAGTTCGCCATTTCGCCGGACGAGCGGCTCTCGGACCCGCCCCGGATCCTGCGTGAAGTGGAATTCGAAGCGGCCCTCGTCACAGATCCAGTGCCCGTTGACCTCATCGTTGATTCTGGGCCGGATGCGGAGAAGCTGCTGACCGCTCTCCTTGAACCGGACATCGACGATGATGTTACACCCCGCGCTGCACAGGCCGCACACGGTCGGAGTCTGATGGATCAGGTCCCACGGTCTGGCCTTGAAGCGGTAGTCCCGGCTGGTCAGCGCCCCCACGGGGCAGAGATCGATCACATTGCCCGAGTATTTGTTATCCAGGCTTCGGCCCGGAAACAGGCCGATCTCGGACCGGTCACCGCGGCTGAAGACACCGAGCTCGGCGGTGCCGACCACGTCCTGACAAAAGCGGGTGCAGCGGGTGCAGAGGATGCAACGTTCCGCGTCGAAGATGACGAACGGGCCGATCGGCTGATGCTTGATTCGATGGACCTTCTCCTCGACAAAGCGGCTTTCGCCAGGGCCGTACTTGAGCGTGTAGTCCTGAAGCGGACACTCGCCGCCCTTGTCACAGACGGGGCAATCGAGGGGATGGTTCAGGAGCAGGAACTCGAGGACAGCCTTCTGTGCACTGGCAGCCTTCTCGGAGGCCGTCAGGACCTCCATCCCCTCCGCGACCGGCGTGGCGCATGAGATGACCAGTTTTGGCGCCCCGTGAACCTCCACCTGACACATCCGGCAGCTCCCGACCACCTGAAGCTTCGGATGATAGCAGAAATGAGGGATCTCGCGACCGCTGTTCAGAACCGCCTGCAGGATCGAGGTCCCGGGTGGCACCTTGACCTGTACGCCGTCGATCGTGAGACTGATCACCCCTGCTCTCTCCACACGCTCCTGCCAGACACGCCCGACCTCCACCTCGTCTTTCCGATTGGCCTCCGGCGCGTCCCGCCGATCGCTCCGATGGACGGCTTCGCGATGATATAGCTCATGAGCACGAATCGCTCTCCAGCCGGGATCCCCCCGCGCTCCGACGCGTGCCGGCACCCGAGTCGAAGGTTAGCTTCTGGGTCCGGCAATGTCAACACCATTGTCCGGTCAGATACGACTCAAGATGATCCGGATTGACCGGGCGAAGGGTACTACGGGCCGACTCTCACGATCTCCCACGCAAGTCCGCCTTCCGAACCATTGTACGCGCTGGCACATCTATTGCGGAATGTCGCGCTCACACCGAAGTTGTTGCCAACCGGCACTACACGGGGTTTATCCGTCGTCACAATACACCCGTTCCCCGGCACCCACATCTCCGGCAAGATCAACATCTGCGCGCCGCCGAGCGGGCTCGTCACGTTGCAGGTCAATGGAAAGGTCTGATTGGGGGCGATGACACTCGCCGGACCGCGGCACGTCTGAATGGTACGGTCCGCGGCCAGCGTTTCGCTAGGTGTGCTTTGCACGAGGGCTGCGACAACTGCCGCTGCTACTGCAAGCCGAATCCTCACGATGGCTCCTCCTTAACCCAGCGCTGGCGCTTCGCTGGCTTGTACAGGTCGGGGCGCGAACGAATCATCGATTGCGCCCAGGTCCCTGGGACAACGGTGATGTTCAGTTCCCTTCGGTCAGGCGACATCACACGCTCATCGCAAAGGTCGAGAACATAACGGCGTGTGTGACGCCGAAAGATCGCAACTCACCAAACGGTCAGCTACGCGGGCCGGAGCTCGCGGTCGGCTGGAGCGACTGGTCAGGGGGTACCGTGGTGACAAATCCGAAGCAACCGAACAGGAAACCGAGGGCCGTGGCAACATACGGGAACATCGCGGGACCCCGACCCGCAAATAGTGACGCGGAAAGAGTGTGAACGAATTGCGGAATAACAATGATGGCGATACCTTTCAGCAGAGACAACCAGCCAGTGATCGTGATGAGGACGGTCCAGTTTTTGGCCCAGGTATTGTAATGGTTCATGATCAGACATCCGATGACGACTGTAGTGAAACCTGTCGGGTAGGTCAATCCTGCGTTGCTGAACATCTCGTCGGGGAGCCGGCGATAGTAATTCGCGCTGAACATCGCGCCCAGGGCGGCCGACAGGTAAATTACCGATGCGATCTTGGCGATGAGTCTGGGTCGTTCCATGTTACCTCTCATGCTCCCCTCCGGCTGACAAGGGACGGCCATTCAGCCCTGCCAGCCACTCGTAACCGAAGCAGCACTTCAGCTCGTCGAAGCGGTCAACGCTGCGCGCACCCTTTTCGCTCAGGCCGAAAGCGACCTGATAGAGGCTGTACAATGACGCAACCGCGTCTATCTCGCTCGCTGAACGGCGCCGGGGCGCCGGTGTCCTGGTGCGGGGCGAGAAGCTCCCCGCGGCCAGTGTGTCCGCGGAGGTCGTGGTAAAGAGGCCCTCGATGACCCGGAGGGCCTGCAAACGGCTCGGGCGCCGTAGAAGATCGCGTCGATCTTGGCCGCCAGCGTGGGATCGTGGGCGAGCCACTCCTGATAGTCGGCGTTCCGAGGCACCCTGCGAAAGTAGAGCAGGCCCGTTGCCTCACGCTCTGTGGGACCCGCGAGCACGACCGAGCTCCGAGCCCACCCGATATCGGCCCGCAGTATATCACGCCGATCGATCACTGTCACAGGCGATCCGCGTGGCCACGGACGCCTTGCCCGCCCCGATCTCTACGCGGAATTATCGCGCGTCCCGTCGGCCTGGCCTTGATCGTCGCCGGGCAATTTGCTACTGTGTCGGGGATTTCCTCGAGATCGGAGAGCTGTCCGCGTCATGGGGTCGGTCGCGAAGAGGAGGGGAATATGGCTGTCAAATATTCCGTCAAGGGCGTGGCCATCGTTCTCGCCGTTGCCGTATTAGCAGCGTGCGCGGAGACGGGGCCGAAAACGGCCATTGGGGGTCTGGGCGGCGCCGCCGCCGGGGGCCTGCTCGCGGCGGCGCTGGGGGGCAGAGGGGCGGGGATCGCCGCCGGCGTCATCCTCGGCGGCCTCCTCGGCGGCGCCATCGGCGACCGGCTGGACGCCGCCGATCGGGAGCAGGCCAACCGCACCGCGCAACGCGCCCTGGAAACGACGCCGTCGGGGACGAGGTCGTCGTGGCGCAACCCGGACAGCGGAAACGCAGGCTCGATCACGCCGACCCGCACCTACCAGATGGCAAGTGGGCGGTATTGCCGCGAGTACCAGACAACTGTCACGATCGGTGGCGAGGAACAGAAATCGTTCGGCACCGCCTGCCGGGAGCCGGACGGCAATTGGAAGATCGTCAACTGAGAACACGGAGACGAAAGGAGAGCCACCATCATGCGTTGGTTCGTCTCACCGGCCGTGCTGGCTGCCCTGGTGGCCGCCACCATGGCGTCCGGACAGCAGTCGCCGCCGGTTGAACTACAATCGATCTTCAACAAGGCCGACAAGAACAATGACGGCCACATAGACCGCATCGAGTATCTCTCGGTCCAGACGGAGGTCTTCTTCTTCACCGATGCCGACAAAGACGGGTTCCTGACCGTGGTCGAGATCCGCAAAGTCAGCCCTCTGGATCAGAAGACCTTCGAAGCGGCCGATCGTGACAAAGACGGCAAACTCTCCATGGACGAGTTCCTGGGCGCGGTCTCCAAGGACTTCGACCAGGCCGACAAGGATGGAAGCGGCAAGATGAGCTTCGACGAACTCATGGGGGCGATGCAGCCCAAGTGATTAGGCAACGTGGCGCCGCCAGTTTGACCTTGACCGGGCGGGCAAACGGGGGCTAATATTGGACTGTCGGAGGCGAGTTTCATTCCGAGCCACTGGAGGGTAAGTGCAATGGGCATCGCACCAAGCGAGTTCGAGGAGGCGTACGAAGACGAGCAGACGATACGCGGCGCGATCCTCACCGAACCGATCCGAGGATTGGAGCCGCGCGAGCCGACGTGCGTCCGGCCGCACACGTCGATTCGGGACACGATCGAGGCAATGAATGACGCCCGCGTCGGCTGCGTCCTCGTGACGCAGGGGGACCGGCTGGTCGGCATCCTGACGGAACGAGACATCCTCAAAAAGGTCATCGGGAGGTTCGAGCTGGACAACCAGGTCGAGCGATTCATGACGAAGAACGTAGAGACCGTGGGAATGGATGACGGCATCGCGTACGCACTCCACAAGATGCACGTCGGCGGCTACCGGCACATTCCCGTCGTGGACAACGACGGACGCCCGGTCGGCGTCGTCTCGGTGAGAGACCTCCTGAAGTTCATCGTCTCGCTGTTCCCCGCCGCCGTGCTGAATGTCCCCCCCGAGCCACGGTTGGCGGCACGGGCGCTGGACGGCGGCTAAGGCCGCAGAGCGCCCTTCGCGGTTCAGACCGTTCGTCGGCACATCGGCTTACGCGCACATCGAAGGGATCGAGATGAGCCAAAGCGAGATCCAACAGTCCGGGACCGTCGGCCGGCCCAGGCCGGTCAACGAGCTGGAAACCGTGGTCGTCCGCTTCGCCGGAGACTCCGGCGACGGGATGCAGCTCACCGGCACCGAACTCACCAAGAGTGCCGCCCTCGGCGGCAACGACCTGGCGACGTATCCGGACTTCCCGGCAGAGATCCGCGCCCCGGCAGGCAGCTTGGCCGGCGTCTCGGGGTACCAGCTCAACTTTTCGAGCCAGGAGGTCTTCACGCCGGGAGATCAGCCGGATGTCCTGGTGGTGATGAACCCCGCGGCGCTGCGCGTCAATCTCCCGGACCTCCCGCCTGGCGGCGTCCTGATCGTCAACAGCGGCACGTTCACGCCGCAGAACCTCGACAAGGCCGGATACAAGTCGAACCCGATCGAGGACGGCAGCCTGTCCAAGTACCAGATCTACGCGATCGACATCTCCAAGCAGGTGGCGCTTGCGCTCGAGGGGATGGGGCTGTCGGCGAAAGAGGTGGCGCGCTGCAAGAACTTCTACGCGCTCGGCCTGATGTTCTGGCTCTACAGTCACCCGACCGAGCGCGAGGAGAAGAGCATCCGGCAGAAGTTCCAGAAGAATCCGCAGATCGCCGAGGCCAACGTGAAGGCGTTTCGAGCCGGCTACAACTACGGCGAGACCACCGAGCTGTTCACCTCGCGCTTCCTGGTGCCGCCGGCGGCGATCGCGCCGGGCAAGTACCGCCACATCACGGGAAACGAGGCCACCGCGATCGGCCTGGTGACCGCGGCGCGGCTCTCCGGTCTCAGGCTCTTCTACGGCAGCTACCCGATCACGCCGGCCTCCGACATCCTGCACAACCTGTCGATGTACCGGCACTACGGCGTGATCACGTTCCAGGCGGAGGATGAGA
>Ga0187893_10008592_pt1 | contig 16030 bp, 17 predicted proteins | sample MA1701074metaG_FD_139574 | JGI IMG/M metagenome (GOLD analysis project Ga0187893, IMG submission 139574) | White microbial mat communities from a basaltic lava cave in the Kipuka Kanohina Cave System on the Island of Hawaii, USA - MA170107-4 metaG ...
AACCGGACGGGCTCGCTCGTCATCGTCGATCCGAAGGGGCGCGACCGCGAGCGGTACCCGGTCGTCTACGGCGCGCGCCTCAAGGTCAAGGACGGGCAGGCGGTCGAGCCGGGCCAGGTCATCGTCGAGTGGGACCCGTATACGTTCTCGATCCTCACCGAGGGTGCGGGCACGGTCCACTTCAAGGACATCATCGAGGGCCTGACGGTTCATGAAGAGCTGGACGAGGTCACCGGGCTGTCGCGGCTCATCATCGTCGACTCGCCGGATGAGAAGAAGCAGCCGACGATCGAGATCCGCGACAAGGGCGGAAAGGTCGTCAACAAGTACCACATGCCGTCGCACGCGCACCTGATGGTGCAGAACGGCGAGCAGGTGTTCGCGGGCGACGTCCTCGCGAAGATCCCGCGCGAGACGACGAAGACCAAGGACATCACGGGCGGCCTGCCGCGCGTGGTCGAGCTGTTCGAGGCGCGCAAGCCGCGCGAGACCGCCGTCATCTCCGAGATCGACGGCCTCGTCAAGCATGGCGGGATCGTCAAGGGGCAGCGGAAGATCATCATCGTGCCGGAGGAGCCGGGCGCGGAGCCGCGCGAGTACTCGCTGCCGCGCGGCGTCCACGTCAACGTGCAGGAAGGGGACCGCGTCCGGGCGGGAGAGCCGCTGATGGACGGGCCGTCCAACCCGCACGACATCCTCGCGGTCCTCGGCGAGAAGGCGCTCCAGTCGTACCTGGTCAACGAGATCCAGGAGGTCTACCGGCTGCAGGGCGTCAACATCAACGACAAGCACATCGAGGTCATCGTCCGGCAGATGATGCGATGGGTGAAGGTCGAGGACGTCGGGGACACCGAGTTCCTCGTCGACGAGCAGGTCGATCGGTTCCGGTTCCTCGAGGAGAACGAGCGCGTGCTGCAGGCGGGCGGACGCCCGGCGACCGGCCGGCCGCTCCTGCTCGGGATCACGAAGGCGTCGCTGTCGACCGACTCGTTCATCTCGGCGGCGTCGTTCCAGGAGACGACGCGCGTGCTGACCGAAGCGTCGATCTCGGGGCGCGTCGATCACCTGCGCGGGCTGAAGGAGAACGTCACGATGGGCCGGCTCATCCCGGCGGGGACTGGCTTCGAGTATTACCGGCAGGTCCGCATCCCGCACGACGAGCCGCCGCCACCGCCGCCGCCGTCGCCCGAGGAGCTCGAGCTGGAGCGCGAGATGGAGTATCTCGTAGAGCCGGACGAGGCGTTCGGGCGGGAGGAAGTCGGGGAATAAACCGGCGGGTCGATCTGCGATCGGCCGATCGGGTGATCGGGTCAACGTCGATCGGGTGATGTGCGATCCCGCGATCGTCGGATCCATGTATGATCGCGCGATCGAACATGGATCGCGCGATTCGCTGGTTCGCCGATCGCAGATTGACGATCGCCCGATCACCCGATCGCCGATCGACAATCGAAGCGCCTTTGAGGGCGTCGGTCGCTGGAGGAGCGGCCGTCGCCCTTTTTGGTTGTGGAACGCAGCCGTGACGGAACATCCGCTGTGGCACTGCCCGAAATGCGGCGCGCGCCTCGTCACCCGCAACCTCTGGCACTCGTGTGGCCGGTTCACGCTCGAGGCGCTCTTTTCCGGTTCCGCCCCCGGGGTCCTGGCAGCTGTCCTGGCAGCTGCGCAAGTACGTGGCGCTGCTCGAATCGCTCGGCGACGTCCAGGTGCTTCCCCAGAAAACCCGCCTCGTCGCCGTCGCCCGCGTCCGATTCGCCGGTCTGTACCCGCGCAAAGATCACTTCGTCGCCGGCTTCGCCCTCCATCGCTGGCTCGCGAACCGGCGAATCGTCAAGACGGTCGACTACGGCCCTCGCTGGCGCGGGCACTACGTCCGCATCGCAACCGCCGCCGATCTGGACCGCGACTTCGCGTCTGGCTGCAGGAATCGCACGACATCGTTGGCATGCAGAGCGACCTCGCGGGGCGGCACGGTCGCGGGACGAGCCGCCGCCGACACCTGAAAAGGTAGCCTTATGGAAAGAGCAGTACCGGTGCTCCAGGTGCAATGGCTGAAGCGTTCCAGAACATGACGGCGGAAGCGTCCGGGGGGTTGGAGACCTGAGGGTCGCAGGGCGTTCGCCCAGTCGAGAAACAGAATGGAAGACATCGTACCCGGCCGGACGGCACGGATCGAGGACATCGCCCTCGAATGGAAGCCGCATTCAACGCCGGCGACGCCGCAGCCCTTGCCTCGTTGTACGGCGATTCCGCGATCCTGATGCCGCCCAACGAACCGATGGTGCGCGGAAGAGCCGAAATCCAGGCATGGTTCGAGCGGGCGTTCTCGCGGCTTCGTTGCGTCCGGATCATTGTCACGGAGTCGCTGCGAGAGGGCGACCAGGCCTTCCAGGCCGGCACATTCACGAGCAGCGCCACAGACGCCTCGTCATCGCCGGCAGGAGCACCTGGCGCCACCGCCGCGGGAAAATATGTGCTGCTTCTGGCCAGGCAAGCCGGAGACTGGAAGATTCAGTACGATATCTGGAATCTCGATCAGCCGACAGGGTGACGACCGGCGTGACCAAGCTTGCTGTTGACTTCGTCGAGCGCGGGTTTACGATGAAGAAGAACATCGAGGTGGCACATGGCCGCAGCACAACACCGCGAGGAAGCTGACGATCTGGCGCAGGCGATCATGACGGGCGTCAAGCGCCGGCCGGTCCAGTCGTTCGGCGAGTATTTCGGCGAGAACGGCGGATCGGACGCGCTCGGCGCGGCGTACGAAGGGATTTTCCTGCTGCCGCGTGACGTGCGCGGATTCCACCCGCGCGTGTGGCGCCTGTTCGACTTCCTCGAGAGCACCGCGCGGCATTGCCCGGGCGGCTGCCGCAAGTTCCTGCCGATCGCTGCCTTGATGGTGCACCTGAACGACGACCACGAATGGTCGCGCGAACGGATCGCCGAGTGGGTCCGCGGCGAAGCGGCCCGCACCCCGTGATCCAGCCGTTTGCGGGCGATCACCTGTCAGGTTCGCGTGGCGCTCGCCCCCGCCGTGAACTTCGAGCCGTGCCGGCTCGATAACACCTTCCGCTGCTCCGTCCGATATTCATCAAGTAATGAGCGAGCCATCCCGCTCCGATGCGCCCCTGTTTCCCTGGAGCATGGTTGTCGAGTCGCTTGCACGCCCGTACCGCGTCACCGCGCCCATGGCCGTTCTCGTCGGGCTGATCCCTCTCTATCTCTTCATTCCGGCGTTCTTTCCCCCCGACATCAGATACGTTCCCCAACTGGCGCTCGATCGCGCAGTGCCGCTGATCCCAGCCTGGTCGCTTGTCTATGGGACCCTGTACATGTTTCTCATCCTGCTTCCTGTGTTTGTCGTACGACACGACGAGCTGATCCGGCGTACGGTGTATGCCTATCTGCTGATCTGGTTCGCGGCCTATGCGTTCTTCTTTGTCATTTATCCCACTGAGGCGCCTCGGCCCGCGAAGGTGACGGGGCAGGGATTCGCCGTGTGGGGCTTACGTGCGCTCTATTCGGCGGATCCGCCCTACAACTGTTTCCCGTCGCTTCATGTGGCACATTCGTTCGTCTCCGCAATGGCGACCTATCGCGTGCACCGTCGATTGGGAGCGGCCGCGACCGTCTGTGCAGCGCTGGTCGCCGTGTCCACGTTGTTTACGAAGCAACATTACGTGCTGGACGTGATCGCTGGCGTCCTCCTTTCGGTCGTCGCGTACGGCCTGTTCCTTCGGCGTTACCCTGCGGAGCAGGTTCCCGAAGCGGATCGGCGCGCCGCCCCGGCGCTCGCACTGAGCGTCGGCGCAATCGTCGCCTTGGGCCTCACGGCTTACTGGCTCGCCTATTCCTGGAGTGGTGAGACGCATTTCGAGTTCGGGCCCTGAAGCTGATCGTCAGGTGCGGCAATTGACGCAGGGCGTGAAGAACAAGTGCTGGGCACGTTGACCACGACACGAACCGAAATCGGGTTTCAGGCTGGTGGCGGGTTCAGGTTCGGCCTGACCGATCACGTGTCCATCAGGGTGACAGGCGACGACCGGCAGCCATTCTCCAATGCCGAAGACGTTGCACGGCAGATCAGAGGCACGGCCAGCGTCGTCGTCGGCATCGGGAATCGATGATCTTCGTGTAGCACTCAAGACGTCATTCAAGGCTGGAGCGTCGAAACAGAGGTAAACGAGGGCAGCCTTTCGGCCACGATGCGCTCCTTCTGGACCTGGTTTCTCGTGCTGCTGGCCGCATCCATGGTCGCGCCCTACGCTTTGGGCGTGCGGCCACGGACGCGGCGGGACTGGTTCGCGATTGCGTTGATCATGGCCTTTCTGATGTGCTCCTTCCCGCCTTGGAGATTCCACTCCGGTCGCGCTAGCCTGTTTCTTGGATCTGCCGACGGCAGGGGCTGGCCACGTTCCGATGCACACGCTACGAAGCGTCCTGGCGGTCGTTGTCGGGCTCGTGCTCATCTCTGTAGTCGTCGAGTCTGTCGAGTTCGGCCTGGTATCGCTCGTGAACCGCGGGATGACCACGGATCCGGACGTCTACTTCAGCGTGCGGAATCGGCTCGCGTTTCTTGGGGCCAAGCTGGTCTACAACACGGCGGCCGCGATCGGGGGCGGATGGGTCGCTGCCTGGCTGGCACGCCGCGCGCCGGTGGCGCATGGGATCGTGCTCGCGCTCATTCAGACGGCCGCCTTCGGATGGGCTGTGGCGAACCCCGCGCTTCGACGATCGACGCCGGACTGGATGTGGATCTGCTTGATTGTCCTGACATTCGCAGGCATCGTTGCTGGCTCACTGCTGCAATCTCGGCGGATCCCGCCGAGTGGCCGTCCGGCAAGGTGACCTCGGCCGGGTGGGCGGGAACATCCGCATCGCCGCGGTGTCAGATTCTGTTGGACTATTGCGTCCGAGGTGCCATGTGACGGCACACAGTCTGATCCATGGGAGAGGGCGGCGGTCGCCGGCTCGCAGTGCCAGGAACGGACTGCTTCGGTTGGGCTGGCCCCACTTCTGGTTGCTGACCGGCATCCTCGGGGGGATGCTCGCGCTGGTGGCCCTGGTCTTCTTCGCCCGTCTCTCGGCACTCTGACCAGAGTCGTCGTTCTGCCCTCGCGGGAGCGACTCTCGTTGGCTGCTTCCGTTCAGAACCTCGTGAACCCATGAACCCCTTCATGCTTTTCGTTGTCCTCGTCATCTCATTGTCCTCCGGCATGTTGGTGTACCGCTCCGGGCTGTGGTGGTTCCTCCACCAGCCCCTCCGTTCCTGGGAGTGGGACAGGTACGGGTCGTTCTACCTGGCCTTCGGCATCGCGGTGATGCTCGTGTATCTGCCTGTCTTCTGGTGGCTGCGGGAGCGGCTGAAGGGGACCCGCCCGCGGCTCGTCTTCCCGCTCGCCGGCGCTCTGCTGAGCACGATGCCGATCTATGGTCTGAGAGTGTCGGGCGAGGCGCGCCTTGCGGACGTGACATCTCCCGAGGCTTTGCTGATCTCCGCGATGTTCGTGACCAGTGGATTTGTCTTCGGTTTGTTTTACCCGGGTCTGTGTTCCGAGAACGAGATGTAGACCGTGTCGGCCCGAGTCCGGCCAAGGGCCTCTGGTGTCACTCAATGCATTCCGATCCGTATGTTGCGCGATGGCAGAACAAGACCTATGCGGAGAGCTACCTTCGGTTCACGGAGCGTGACGACGCCGACGGTCGGAAATGGGTGAGCCGGCTCCGCCTCACCCCAACATCTGTCGTCATTGATCTGGGATGCGGGGAAGGCAAGGTCCTCGTCGCTGTGGCTCCACACATTCAGCGCGGGATCGGCATTGATGGTTCCCCTCACATGCTGGCGGCAGCGCGTCGGTACTCCAGGCACCGCGGCGTCACCAACGTCGAGTTCCGGCAGGCTGATTTCCGCACGCTGCGACTCGAGCCGGGGCTCGCGAACGCGGTCATCTCGCAGTATGCCTTGCACCATGTCAGGGACGCAGAGAAGGCAACAGTGCTTGCCGCCATCCACCGGGCCTTGGCTCCGGATGGTCTCTTTTATCTCGAGGACGACAGCTTCAACTTTCCACCAGGGGAGCTGGAGCAACGCATACCTGAGATCCACCGGCAGTGGGAGCTGGAGTTCGGATCGACTCGGGGACGGGACTTCAGAGAAACACTGGTGGGCGAGGACTTTGAGTACACGCCCTACTGGACGGATTTACACGATCTGCTGATGGAAGCCGGGTTCGTCATCCTGCAGCACACGTCGCACGGTCCAAGCGGTGTCTCGCTCTTGATGCGCCGGCTGTGAAGGAAGGGCTCGCTGAGGCCTCGTGTTAGCATGGCGTGCAAGTCGATCGCGCGCAGACGTCACCACGGGAATGAAGGGCAACGCAACAGCCGCAACGTGTCTCGCGATCGCGCTGACGAGCGTCGCCACCGCTTGCGTCCCCGTCCAGCAGTACCCCGAGCCACTCGCAGCCAGCTATTCTCCGAAACGCTTTACACTCGCCGAGGAAGATGGCAAATCGGCCCTCGTTGAAGGCGCCGAAGTGTCCGCCGAATTCTTTGCCGCAGCCCAGGCGAAACCCTTGCTCGGTCGTTAATTCATCGACCCCGAGTACCGGGGTACGGCCGCCACGCCGGTGGCGCTGGTAAGCAATCAGTGTTGGGAGGAGCGGTTCGGCTCGGCCCCGTCGCTCATCGGCCGTGTCCTCAACCTGGACGGTCGTTCCAGGACGGCTGTGGGCGTTCTCCCGCGCGGTTTTGATGTTCCGAAAGGCGTCTGTGTCTGGGTGCCCAGGGTGACGGAGTAAGCGACGTGGCCGATCCCGGCGGCGTTGCCCGTTACGGTCGGGCCGTATCTCGGTGAGAAAGGATTGACGTGCACGCCGATGAACGCGTGATCCCCAGCCGGCGCGGTCGCCTCCTGATTCAGAGCATCCTCGTCGTCATGTCTGCGGTCGGGATCGGCTCAGTGCTCCAGTCGTGGAAGGTTCTTCAAAGCTCGCCTCTCGGCAAGCTTGGATCATCCCTCGGATTCCCGATGATTGCCGTGGTCGTGGCTGCGTTGGGCCTGTGGCTCGCCGTAGCCCTCGTGAGAGACAGCTGGGGGCACCGAGTGGTGGTCGGCGCGACGAGCCTTACGATCGCCGACAGCCTGGGCCGCTACACGGTTCCCTACGCCAACATCGAAAGGGTCCAGTCGATTCCGATGGGTGGCGTCGTCATCGGCTTCCGGGACCGTGACCAGTGGCTGGCCCACACCGCAGGTGCGGCTGACCTCAGGCGTCGATCCTCCGACGTCGTCCGCAACACATACGGAGCCGATGTGCTGATCTCGAAGAAACAGCTGGCGATCGATGCGGCCGAGTTCGTCGCGTTGCTCCGGCAACGAGCGCCAGGCCTACGGGCCGCAAGCCAGACCTGAGAGTGCCGGGTTGCATCGGCGCCTACATACGGTTGCCGTGCTCGGAGTGCTGTTGACCATGTCGCTTGCGGCTCAGAACCGTCCATCGCGGAACCTGTTGATCCACCGCGACGTCCTGAAGCCAGGAATCGAAGCCACCTACAAGGGGATAGAAGAAGACGCGGCAAGGTTCTGCGCCGAGCTGAAGTGCCCGAACGTTCATATGGCTCTCGAGTCCGTGACGGTGCCGACAGAAGTTCTGTGGCTCACCGCTTTCGATTCGGAAGCGGAGAAACAGAAAATCATCGATGACTATGCGGCCAATCGTCCATTGACGGCCGCGCTCGCAGTCATTTCGAAGCGGCGCGAGGGGCTGCTCACCACCGACGTGGACGTCTTTACGGTCTACCGCGCCGATCTGAGCCGCGGCGATCAGTGGAAACCTGCCGGCGCTCGATTCGCCGTCGTGACGATGACGAAGCGCGGGGATCGCCTCGAGGGCTCGATCTTCGAAGCACCGGACGGCACGCGGTTCGCCCTCAGGGCGTTCAGAACGCATGAAGCGGCGGACGCAGTGGCGACTGGGATTGGCCCGGAAGCGAGAGTCTTCGCCGTGCGTCCGTATTGGGGTCTTCCCGCGAGGGAATGGATCGACGCCGACCCGGAGTTCTGGAAGGCGAATCCTGTGGTAAAGCTGAGATAGGTCCCAATCGCACTGAGCCGCGCGAAGACAATCTAATGAGAGCCACGCTCGTCCTTTTGTCGATCCTCACGGCCTCTGCCGTCGCCCAGACACCTGAGCAACTGGCGCTGCTTAAAGCGTCGAGGGATCGGGACATCGTCCCGGTCGGTGAGTCGGACGCGAGATGGGACATCGTCAAGACGGAGATCGATCGCATCACCAGGATCGACCCTGCCTCACCGTCCGCGAATCGGCTTGATGGGTTCGGCAGACTGGACGGGAACGCGAGCCGCGCGTTGTTTCCGTCCTGGCGGTTCTATACGTTCTCGTATTCGAACTATCGAAGAGAGGGGTTCGAATCGGCGGCGGTGCATCTCGCCGGCGGCCTGGGCCACACACTTGCCGTCTCCGACGATCCGTCGAAGACGGTACGGCTGCACTACCACGGGAACTACGAGGACTACGGCGATCTGCTCACCAAAAACAAGATCTCGATACGAGACGCCAAGGACGCGCGGCTCGTCTGGGACGCGTTCAACGAGATCCATCGAAAGGGATGGAGCGGCTACGAACTGAAGAGTGTGTCGGACATCGAATGGTGGTTGGGGATCTACAGTTACGATCAGACGATCTCCGTCGTCGACGGAAAGAAAACCGTTGTTAGGCGGACCCACTATATGAAGGTCATGACCGATCCAGGCACGGGCCAGATACGAAAATGGGAGAGCATCGTGGAGACGTCCAACGGGCGCGTCGAGCGGGAGCAAAAGCCATGAGCGATCGTCGAGCGTTACTGGGAACTGGCGCCGTTGCCATTCTTCTGACTACAGCAAGTCTTGCTCAAACGACTGACCCGCTTCGCGGGCCGGGCAGTCGGCCGGTCGCCCCGTTCCGCGTCATCGGCAACATTTACTACGTCGGCGCGGCCGGCATCTCGGCGCACCTCATCGTCACGCCGCAGGGGCTCATCCTCGTCGACACCGGGACGAGAGAGATGTTGACGGGTCTTCGCGCCAACATCGAGAAGCTGGGTCACAAGCTGACCGACGTGAAGATCATCCTGTCCAGCCACGCCCACTGGGACCATGTCGAGGGTCACGCGGCCATGAAAGACCTGACGGGCGCGCAGGTGATGGCGGTCGGCGAGGACGCTGCCGCCATCGCAAGCGGGAAGGACAACTCCGCGCTCGGCAGCGACGGCTGGCCTCCGACGAAAGTCGATCGAGTCTTGAAAGACGGCGACACGGTCACGCTCGGAGGCGTGACGTTGACGGCACACCTCACGCCCGGGCACACGAAGGGCTGCACGACCTGGACGACAACCGTCGAGGAGAATGGCCAGTCCTACAGCGTCGTGTTCATCGGGGCCCTCAGCATCAATGAGGGCGTCAAGCTCATCGGCAACCAGCGCCATCCGTCCATTGCCGCCGACTATGCCCGCGCGTTCCACGTGCTGAAGGGACTGAAACCCGACGTGTTCCTGGCGCAACATCCATCCATTTACGGGATGGAAGAGAAGATGAAGCGCCTGGCGTCGGGCGCGCCGCAGAATCCGTTCATCGATCCGGACGGGTACCGGCGCGTCGTCAGCGAGGCAGAAGTGGCGTACTTGAAGCAGCTCGAGCGCGAGAAGGCAACATCACGCCCCGGGCGATGACTATCGCCTGCCTCGTCACGACGACGCTCGCGTCGCCTGCTCACGAGGTAAAGCGCGCCGCAGGATCCAATCGGGCGGCGTGCTAGGATGCCGAAGCGCATGTTTGGCCGTCTTCGCACCCACGCGGTGATTTTCGTCCTGGTCACCGTTCTCCTCGACACCATCGGCTTTGGCCTGGTCCTGCCCGTGCTCCCGGAACTGATCGTCGAGCTGACCGGGGAAGGGCTGAGCCGGGCGGCGGTCTATGGCGGCTGGCTCGCCTTCGTCTATGCCGTTCTGCAGTTCACCTTCGCCCCCGTGCTCGGGAACCTGAGCGACCGTTTTGGCCGTCGGCCGGTGCTGCTCTACGCGGTCGCCTCGCTTGGCGTCGACTACATCATCATGGGGCTGGCGCCGACGCTGGCCTGGCTGTTCGTCGGGCGCGCGATCGCCGGCATCGCCGGCGCGTCGTTCACGCCCGCGTATGCCTACATCGCCGACGTCACGCCCCCCGAGAAGCGCGCGCAGCAGTTCGGACTGATTGGCGCCGCGTTCGGGGCGGGCTTCATCATCGGCCCGGCGATCGGCGGTCTGCTCGGAGAACTGGGGCCGCGGGCGCCGTTCTTCGCTGCTGCGACGCTCAGCCTCCTGAACTTCACCTACGGCCTCTTCGTGTTGCCCGAATCGCTTCCGGTGGAATCGCGGCGCCCGTTCAACTGGAAGCGTGCGAATCCGCTCGGCACGCTGATCCAGATCCGCAAGTATCCGGTCGTGTTCGGACTGCTCACGGCGCTGTTCCTCTGGCAGCTCGCGCATCAGGTCATGCCGAGCACCTGGGCGTTCTACACCATGTACCGGTTCGGCTGGTCAGAAGCGATCGTCGGCGCCTCGCTCGCGTTCGTGGGCGTCATCATGGCGACCAGCCAGGCGACTCTGCCGCGGCTCCTCATCCCGCGCCTCGGTGAAGCGACCTGCGCGACGATCGGCCTCGCGTCGGGCGGTCTCGGGTTTCTGGGCTACGGACTGGCGAGCCGCGGCTGGTTGATGTTCCCGTTGATGGGGACGTGGTTCCTGGCGGCCATCGTCATGCCTTCGACGCAGGCGCTGCTGTCGCACCGCGTCCCGTCCACCGCGCAGGGCGAGCTGCAGGGAGGCGTCGCGAGCCTGTACAGCCTCAGCTCGATCATCGGCCCGCCGCTGATGACGCAGCTGTTCGGCTACTTTTCCGCTCCCGGTGCCCCCGTCCATTTCCCCGGCGCGGCTTTCATGTTTGCCTCCGCCCTGACCGCGGGAAGCCTGATACTGTTCCGCCGGGCGGTACGGGTGGAGCACCCGCAGGTCGTGGCGAGCGCCGGCGGCCCGCGCGAGCGGCCGGAGGGAAGTCGGGCCGCAAGCCAGACCCGCGAGCGCGAGCGAGCGGGGGTGGGGCCCCGCGAGCCTGAAAAAAGCTGACGCGCGGGACAGTGATGAAACAGCGTTGGGCGATGGTCGTGATGGGAATGTGGATCGCGGGAAGCCTCGCCATGCTCGTGGTCGCGACGCAGAACTTCCGGACGGTCGATCGTCTGTTGACCGAATCCACGAACGCGACGTTCTCGTCGCAGGTGAAGACGATCGGCCAGCCTGCGGCTCGCGAGCTGTTGAGGTACCTGTCTTCCGAGCTCAATCGCCTCTACTTTCGGGTCTGGAATATCGCGCAGGTGGTGCTCGGCCTGCTGGCGCTGTGGCTGCTGTGGAGTTCGGCCGCGACGGCGCGCTGGGGCGTCGTTGCGATGCTGGCTGGGGTCGCTCTGATGACGTTGTGGCTGCAGCCCGAAATCACGTCGGTGGGGCGCAGCCTCGACTTCGTGCCCCGGGAACCGCCGCCGCCGGCTCTGAGCCGATTCTGGGTCCTTCACGGCGTGTACACGGCGCTCGAGCTCGGCAAGCTTCTCGTGGGTATCGTCGTGACGGTCTTGATTGGAAGGTGAATCATGCGCCAGAGACCGCTTCGGGTGACGCTCACCGTCGCCGCCGTTCTGCTCGCAGCCGCCGCGCTCGCGCAGCCCTTCGACTCCGCTCAGGGCAAGCAGCCCCGCCGTGTCACGCTCGACGATCTCGGCCGCGTCATCGCGTCTCTGATCCGCAAATCGCGCCGGACGGCAAATCAATCGTCGTCGTCATGTCCCGGGCAAACTACGACGAGAACCGCTACGACGCGGAGCTCGTGCTCGTGGACGTGGCCAGCGGCAAGCCGCGATCGCTCACGCAGGAGCGCCGCGGCATCGGCCAGCCTCGCTTTTCCCCCTCGGGCGACCGCCTGGCCTTCGTCGCGACCGTCGCGCCGGCGGCCGGCCAGCCGGCGCGGGCTCAGGTCTTCGTCATGCCGATGACGGGTGGCGATGCGCGCAGGATTACGAGCGCGCCGAAGGGCGTTCAGCAGTACGCCTGGTCGCCCGACGGCAAGACGATCGCGTACGCGACCGAAGACGAAGCCGAGAAAAAGACCGGCCCCGAGCGCTTCAACGATTCCTTCGAGATCGAGAACGACGATGTCTTCATACAGTCACAGCGGCTGCCGACGCACGCCTGGCTGGTGTCAGCGGAAGGCGGTGACGCCAAGCGCCTGACGTCCGGATCCTGGAGCCTCCCGATTTCGTATCCGCCCGGCGCGCCCGCCTCGCCGCTGGCGTGGTCGCCCGACGGCCGCTCGATTGCCATCGTGCGCCTCGCGACCCCGCACTCGGGCGACAACGATCGCGCCACGATTCAGGTCGTGGACGTCGCGACGGGGCAGATGCGCGCCGTGACCGGGCGCGAGCGGCTCGAGAGCCAGCCGACGTTCTCGCCGGACGGTTCGCAGATTGCCTACTGGCATCCGCGCGAAGGCGATGCCGGCAGTGTGAACGAGATTCACATCGCGCCGGCGGCTGGCGGATCCGGCAGGAGCATCACGCGCGTGCTGGATCGGAACGCCGCGCGATCGATCTGGATGCCGGACGGCAAGGCGCTCCTGGTCGGGGCGAATGACAACACGCGTGTGTCGATGTGGCTGCAGCCGCTCGATGGCCCGGCCCGCAAGCTCGAGCTCGGGACCGCGAGCCCGTCCTCTTCTTTCTGGGTTGATGTCGCCGTCGGCAAAGACGGCTCGATCGCATTTACGGCGACGGATCCGATGCGCCCGGCCGAGCTCTACTACATGGCGTCGCCGACGTCGGCTCCGAAACGGTTGACCGACGTCAATGCCGAGATCGCGTCGATGGCGCTTGGCAAGACGGAGGTCATCACCTGGAAATCGGACAGTTTCACGCACAACGGCATCCTGACGTATCCGCCCGATTTCGCGCCCGGCCGGAAGGATCCGCTCGTGCTCGTCATCCACGGCGGCCCGCGCGCCGCATCGCTCGAGACCTTCGCGATGAACCCGCAGATCATGGCCGCGAAAGGGTGGGTCGTGTTCCAGCCGAACTACCGGGGCAGCGATCAGATCGGCAGCGCCTATCAGCGGGCGATCGTCAACGACGCGGGGGCCGGCCCCGGGCGTGACGTCATGGCGGGCATCGAGGCGGTCAAGCAGCGCGGTTTCGTCGATACGACGAGGATCGCCGTCTCGGGCTGGTCGTACGGCGGCTACATGACGACCTGGTTGATCGGCAACTACACGGGCTGGCGCGTCGCGGTCGCCGGCGCCGCCGTGACCGACTGGATGGATCAGTACAACCTGGGCGACGCGAACGTCCGCCGCGCCTCGGCCTTCGGTGGGTCACCCTGGACCGATCCCAAAAGGATGCAGGCGTTCATGGACCAGTCGCCGATCGCCTACGCGTCAAAGATCCGCACACCGACGCTGGTGATGACCAACACGCAGGACTATCGCGTGCCGCCGACGCAGTCGTTCAAGCTGTATCACGCGCTGAAGGACAACGGCGTGCCGACGAAGTTCATCGGGTATCCGATCTTCGGCCATAACGCGAACGATCCCGTTCGCTCGCGCGACGTGCAGCGGCGCTGGATCGGCTGGATCGAGCAGTACTTCAACGAGGTCACGACGAGCAGCAGCCGGTGACGATGATCCAGGCCACGATCGCGCTCACGATTGTGGCCTGGGCGTCGGCGGAATGGCTGAAGCGGCGCGGGCCGGACCGCGACCGCGCCGCGCGGATGATGTGGACGGCCGGCGTCGTGCTCCTCTGGGCGCACACGCTGGCCGCGTTTCATGTCGTCCACGGATGGAGCCATCAGGCGGCGGCCGCCGAGACCGCGCGCCAGACCGCCGAGCTGACGGGGATGTCCTGGAGCGGCGGCCTCTTCGTCAACTACGCCTTCCTCGCCGTGTGGGCGGCGGACGCCGCCTGGTGGTGGGCGGCGCCAGACTCATACCGCCGTCGGCCATCCGCGATCCAAACCGCGTTGTTCGTGTTCTTCCTTTTCATGTTCGTCAACGGCGCGATCGTGTTTGCGGACGGCGCCATGCGCATATTGGGCGCGGCGGCCGTGACGGTGGTGCTGTGGTCGTGGTACCGTTCGAGACGTGTCTGACGCAGGCGCGGGAGCGTGGGCCGCTACCGGACCGCGCGCCCGTTTCTATTACGGCTGGATCGTGCTCGTCATGGCGGCGCTCGCCATGGTCGGCACGCTGCCCGGCCGCACGCAGGGCCTTGGCCTCATCACCGAGCCGCTGCTGCGCGACCTGAGGATCAGCCGCGTCGCCTTCGCTCACATCAATCTCGTCGCGACGCTGATCGGATCGCTGTTCTGCTTCGGTGTCGGCCGGCTGATCGATCGACGCGGCAGCCGCGTCGTCGTCTCTACCCTTGCGTTTGCGCTTGGCGCCACGACCCTCGCGATGACGCGCGCGACGAGCCTCGGGGCGATCCTGCTCCTCGTCACGCTGACTCGTGGGCTTGGCCAGAGCGCATTGTCGGTCGTGAGCCTCGCCATGGTCGGGAAGTGGTTCCGCCGGCGCCTCACGAGCGCGATGGCCATCTACGCGGTCGTCATGAGCATCGGATTCATGGCGGCGTTTCCCTCTATCGGCGCTCTCGTCCTGGCGTACGGATGGCGAGCCGCCTGGGCGACGATCGGACTTGCGCTGGTCGCCGGTCTCGCGCCGCTCGCCTGGCTGCTGGTCCGATCGGCTCCCGAGGAAGTTGGGCTCGAAGTCGATGGCGATCCGGATCCCGATCATCCTCAGGATGAAGCGCCGCAGGCGACGCTGTCGGAGGCGCTCCGTTCACCCGCCTTCTGGGTGTTCGCCCTCGCAAGCTCGATCTACGGGTTGGCGGCGTCGGGCATCGGCTTGTTCAACGAGTCGATTCTCGCCGAACGTGGCTTCGCGCCCGCGGTGTATCACCAGGCGCTGGCGGTCACGGCGCTGACGGCGCTCCTGGGCAACTTCGCGGCCGGGGCGATCGCCGATCGCGGATCGCTTCGGCATGTGCTCGTTGCGGCGCTCGTGATGCTCACGGCTGCGCTGGCCGGTCTGCCGCACGTCACGACCGTCGCGCACGTCATGGCGCAGTCGGTCGCGATGGGGATCGCCGGCGGATTCGTCATGGTCGTGTTCTTCAGCTTCTGGGGACGCGCGTACGGCCGGGCGCACCTCGGTCGGATTCAAGGAGCCGCGCAGGCGATGACGGTCGTCGCGTCGGCGGTGGGTCCGCTGCTGCTCGCGCTCTCTGTCGAAGCCACGGGCTCCTACGCGACGGCGTTCTACACGCTGGCTGGCGGCGTGTCCGCGCTCGGCGCGGCGGCAGCACTCGTGCCGATGCCGCGCGGCTGCGCCTAGACCACTAGATGCGATCCGCCTCGAGGCTTACGTCCACGCTGGCGTACGCCGGCTCAACATCGGGCTGGGCCTCGGCGTCATCTCGCCGACGCTCTTCACGATGATGATCATCATGGCGCTCGTCACCACGATCGCGACGACGCCCCTCCTCGAGTGGGTGGGCGGTGGTATGCTGGTTTTGCCAGCCAGCCCGGCCCGGGATCGCGAGCGTCGCCAATGACGGACCGCGAGACTCCACCTCTCACAACACCTCTGGCCCTTTCGCTGTGCCTTGCGGCCGTCGCGATCGGCGCGACACCACAGGACCGGCCGCAGCCGCAGCAGCCGATCTTCCGCGTCGGGGCCAACCTCGTCCGTGTGGATGTCACCGTGATCGATCGTCAGGGCAACCCCGTCAACGCTCTGACGGCCGACGACTTCGAGGTCGAGGAAGACGGCATACGGCAGGCGATCCAGACGTTCAAGTTCGTCGAGGCGACCGGCCAGAGGCCCGAGGGGGACGATCGCTCGCTGGCGATTCGATCGAAGTACGACGTCGAGATGGAAGCGGCG
>Ga0187893_10008593_pt1 | contig 16028 bp, 9 predicted proteins | sample MA1701074metaG_FD_139574 | JGI IMG/M metagenome (GOLD analysis project Ga0187893, IMG submission 139574) | White microbial mat communities from a basaltic lava cave in the Kipuka Kanohina Cave System on the Island of Hawaii, USA - MA170107-4 metaG ...
TAGCTGACCCCAGTCCTTGTCGATCATGTTGGCGAAGTTCTCGATGTCGAGCGTCACGATGCCGCGTGTCTTGCGGAAGATCGGCAGTTCCTGCGCGATGCGCAGGTCGAGAACCGACAGCCAGGGGCTCCGATGCGAATTCCGCGGCACGATGCGGCCGCGATAATTCTCGAGCCCCTGCTGCTGGATGTAGGCCTCGACGTCCGAGCCGAACTGCGCCGAGCGCGCCGCGTTGACTCTGGTATCGCTCGGGCAGGCGACCGGGTCTGCCGCCACGTCCGCATCGCTGCAAATCACTTCGAATATGACATCGCCGTCCGGCACGTAGAACAGGTGTCTCTGGCGAGCAGCCTGGCGCGGATCGCCCCAGACCGACTGCGGCGTGCCGCCGCCGAAGGTGTAGCTATACGGACGACCCGAGCGGCGCTCTCCAACGAGAGAGATGCTCGTTTCGTAGTCGCCAAAGAAGGCTTTGCGCCAGGTGAACGCACCCTTGAACTGGTGCTCGATCTCGTAGTTCGAGGTCTCGAGCCCCGGGTTGTTCGGGTCGGACACCGCGACATTGTCCCAGTTCGAGGAAGCCGTGGAGCTCGTGCCTGGATTGACGTCCTTGATGTCCTGATAGCCGTAGCCCAGGTAGGCATCGAAGCGACCCGCGCCCGTCCGCCAGGTCTTGCTCGCGTCGATCGTGAAGACCGTGCCCTCGCCTTCGGTTGTGTTGGTCAGCAGAAGATCCTGGATCGACGAGCTGCTGCGGCCATCGGCGTTCGGGGCGTAGATGGGGCGGCCGTCGGGAGCCGTGCCAACCTGCGACAGACGGATGTCCTGCCACAGCACCTCGTCCTTGACGCGCGACAGGATGACGTCCGCGGTCATCTCGATATCCCAGGGCAGGGTGTGCTTGACGCCGAGGTTCCAGCGGTACTGCGACGGAATCTCGAAGTTCGGGTCGACCGCATTGACAGGCCCGTCACCGCGCAGTGTCGAGTGGAAATCGAGCACCTCCTGCGGCAGGTCGAACCCATCGACATTCGACAGGGAGCCCGCCAATTGAGGATTGATGCCGAGCGCAGGATTGACGTCGGTCCGAACGACGGTAACGCCGTCATTCGAGAAGCTGTTCGAGATCCAGACGTTCGGCGTGCCACCGCCAAACAGTCCCCAGCCTCCGTAAATCGTCGTATCCGGCGTCCACTGCCAGTTGAATCCGAAGCGCGGCATGATCAGGTCGCGCCCGTCGAGCGTTGCAAGATTATTGAAGCCATAGCGGCCAGTGAAATTGGTGTTCGGGAGCGGCGTGTCGTCGCTCGAGAACATGTCCATGCGCACGCCCGCTTGAAACTTGAGGTCGGGAGAGGCCTGCCACTCGTTCTGCACGTAGAAGCTGTCCACGTCGTAGCCGAAGGTGGCCGCTCCGTCGCTGGCGTTGTTGGTGAACGCATTGCCGTAACTCAGGCTTGATGCCGTCTGGTTCTGGAAATCCGCGATGCTTCCGAAAATGTACTGACCCTGGCTGCGCGGAACGAACAGATTGAAGATGTCGAGCATCTCGCGTTCGTAGCCGACCATGATCGTATGGTCGCCGAGGAAAAAACTGCCCTTCAGCTTGATGGCATCGAGGTCGTTGGTCAGCGCGTTCGCATGCCGGAATTCGTCCGAACCGATGAACATGGTGCCGCCCGTCGGGGTGCGAATCTGCATCTCCGCGAAATCCGTGCCGAGCAGGGAGACCTGCGCAGTTTCGACTTCCTTGCGCGCCAACTTGAACTCGGTCGAGAAATATTCGTTCCAGTCGGAGAAGAGCTGCAACGACGTTGTTTCCATCAGGATCGCGCGGTCGTACCAGTTCGACGGCGCTCCGAGCCGGTTGGTCGCAGGATTGTTGTTGGTCGTGTTGACCGTGAGCTCGTTGCCCTCGGTGCGCTGGTACGCAAGCGTCGCGCGGTGCGATTCGTTGATGTTCCAGTCGAGCTTCGCCAGGATCTTCTCGTCTTCCTCCGGTGCTGACGACAAAGTCTGCCCGATATCGAAGCCGTAGACCGCCTGCGCGTCCTGCGCGATCTGGTCGTACTGGGCTTGCGTGACGCCTGGCACCTGGACCGGGAATCCCGATCCCAGCGGTCCGATGTCCTGCGGCGCCGTCCGAACGAGCTTTTCATAGGACAGGAAGAAGAACAGATTGTCCTTGATGATCGGCCCGCCGAATGTGCCGCCGAAGATCTCCTCGTCGAACGTGATATTGACGACCTGATCCTTGGTTTCGTCGCCGAGCAAGCTGTCATCGCCCTTGTAGTAGAAGGCGGAGCCCGTGAACTCGTTCGTGCCCGACTTGGTCACGACGTTGATCGTCGATCCGCGGAAATGCGAGTACTCGACCGAGAACGGTGCGGTCAGAACGGAGACGGCTTCGATCGCATCCACCGACAACGGGCTGCGCTGCGTCGGATATCCGTTGTTATTGAGACCGAAATCGTCGCTCTGGCGCACGCCGTCGATCGTGACGGTGTTGTAGCGATTGTTGACGCCGGCGACCTCGAGCGCATCGGAATTGGTCGGGTCGACCCAGGCCTTCGGGTCGATGCGCACGACGTCCTTGATGTCGCGGCTGATGGACGGCAGCCCGCGCACGTCCTGGGATCCGAAGCGGCTGCCCGCGCCGATCGTCACGTCTCGCTCGGACGCGCCCAGGACCTCGACGCCCGCGAGCTGGGCGATTGGCTGCGCGACGAGTGTCACCGACGTGCGTTCCGCCAGCCGCGTGTAGAGGTCTTGGACGGCCGTTTCTTGCATGCCCTCGGCGGCTGCCGTGACCTGGTACGGACCGCCGACCCGAAGTCCCGTCGTGGAAAACTGGCCGGTTGCGCTCGTCGTCGTCGTCTCCGACGTGCCCGACGGCACGTGCACGATCGTCACCTCTGCGCCAGCGATCGGCTGGCCGTCCGCGCCGACGACGAATCCGTTCAACTGCGCCGTCGTTTCCTGCGCTTGCACCAGCGGCGCAGCGGCAAGTGCCAAGGCGAGGCCCACGCCCATTGCGACGGCCGGCGCGGAAAGGATCGAAGAAACGGCGGCGGCGAGATGGACCGAGCGGCGAGCGGACATGGAATGGCTCCCGTGGTTTTTCATGAACGCAACAGATGCCTGCGTTGCGTCAGCATCAGCTTAGGGCCGGAGTGTTACAACCGGTGGGCGGTTTCTTGGGACCCTCGAACGGACCTGTTGCGTCCACCCGACAGCGCTGGCCGGGGTCCCGGCCGGTATCGAACCGTGATTCCAGCGCCGACAACGGCTTGGCGTGATTTCCTCGGCGGGGGTTCAGGACGAGGCGAGTCGAAGCGCGGCTTTCTCGGCGATCATGAACGTGGGTGCATTGATATTTCCGCCGACGAGCGTCGGCAGGATCGACGCGCCGACGGGAAAGGCCCTCGAGGCCATGCACCCGCAGCGCGGGATCGACGACCGTTATCGCGTCATGTCCGCAATGAGCTCTGCGGCAAGATCGCTCGAGTCGATGCGCTGAGGATCGCCCGATCGGTCAAGCGCGGGCGAACATCGAACGGCACGCCCGACAGCTTGCTGCCCACGCGGCCGAATGCAAGAGTGACGTGAGATGTCATCCGCGACCGCCGAGCTTCTACCGCATCCCGCAAGTCCTTGCGACGCGATCCGCCGCGTCGCCGTTACCGTCGGTCCTGAAGCTTCCGCTGGCGGAATGCGGATTTCGTTCCGCATCGAAGGAGACATATGTCGACTGCGGCTGCCCGAAGCAGGATCCGCACTCCGCATCGATGGTCTCTGGCAACATACCTGCTTCGAGGCTTTCCTGCGGGCCGCTGCCGATGACGGCTATCACGAGTTCAATTTCGCGCCGTCCGGCGCTTGGACTGCATACCGTTTCACGAGTCGCCGCCACGGGCAGGAATCCCCAGCGATGTCCGCGCTGCGGATCGAGTTTCGCCGCTCTGCGGATTCCTGCAACATGAACGCCGCCATCTCGCTCGCGGCATTGCCCGATCTCGCGCGCGCGACGGAGCTTCATGCGGGACTCGCTGCGGTGATCGAGGATGAAAGCGGCGGGTTGTCCTGGTGGGCGCTCGCGCACCACGCAGAACGACCGGACTTCCACGATCCGGCGACATTCACGATGCGGGCATCGCCGCGATGAAGTTCGGGATCGACCGGCTGCTGCTCGATCGCGCCGTCCGCAAGCCGCTCGACGGCCGCCGCGTGGCGCTGCTGGCGCATCCGGCGTCGGTCACGGCGGATCTTACCCATTCGCTCGATGCGCTCGCAACGCACGAGGACTTTCGATTGACCGCAGCGTTCGGTCCGCAGCACGGGCTTCGCGGCGACAAGCAGGACAACATGGTCGAGACGGCGGACTACACCGACCCGACCTACGGCATTCCGGTGTTCAGTCTCTACGGCAAGGTGCGGCGCCCGACGTCGGAAATGCTGGAGTTTTTCGACGTCTTGCTCGTCGACCTGCAGGACCTCGGCTGCCGCGTGTACACATTTGTGACGACGCTTCGCTACGTGCTCGAGGCGGCGGCGCGCGCGGGCAAGGCCGTGTGGGTCCTCGACCGGCCAAATCCCATCGGCCGTCCGGTCGAGGGCCTGCTGCTAAGGCCGGAATGGGAGAGCTTCGTCGGCGCGGGCCCGATGCCGATGCGCCACGGTCGCACGCTCGGCGAACTGGGCGAATGGCTCGTGCGCCATCTGAAGCTCGACGTCGAATATCAGTACGTCCCGATGGAAGCCTGGCATCCCGCGAAATCGCCCGGATACGGCTGGCCGCAGGGCGAGCGCGCGTGGATCAACCCGAGCCCCAACGCGCCCAGTGTTTCGATGGCGCGCTGCTATCCCGGCACGATCATGGTCGAGGGAACGACGCTGTCGGAAGGCCGCGGAACGACGCGGCCGCTCGAGCTTTTTGGCGCGCCCGATATCGACGCGGACAAGCTGCTCGCCAACATGCGCGCGCTGGCGCCGGACTGGCTCGCGGGTTGCAGGCTGCGCCCATGCTGGTTCGAGCCGACGTTCCACAAGCACGCCGGCAAGCTCTGCGCGGGCCTTCAGATTCACGTCGACGATCCGGGCTACAACCACTCCAAGTTCCGGCCGTGGCGACTCGTCGCGCTGGCGCTCAAGGCGATCCGCGCGATTTCGCCCCACTATCCGCTGTGGCGGGAATTTCAGTATGAATACGAAACGACCCGCCTTGCGATCGACCTGATCAACGGCGGCCCGACGTTGCGCGAATGGGTGGACGATCCGGCGGGCACACCGGCAGATCTCGATGAACTCGCGCGACGCGACGAGAATGAATGGCAGTCCAAGGAGTGAGCCGATGATCTTTTGCATTCATCGGCGCCGTGCTCGCCGCGGGTGGATTAGCGCGGCCGCGATTTAGTGTCAGATGCTATTCGTTGCAATGTGTCCACAAGCTCAATCGCTTTCGCCTCCTGGAGCAGGCGAGCGACGAGCAGTTGCGTCTGCAACACCACGTAGATCCGCCAGCTGATAAGCACGATGTCGTAGATCATCAGCAGTCGCTGCAATAGGCCTGGCCAGATGCCGCGCTTTTTTTCCTTGATGACCTGGCTCAAACCGTGCACGACCGTGAAACCCATTCTCTCACCGAGATGCTTGGCGAAGAAGTTGAGCGCGATCTCGATCTGGAAGTTCTTCTTGAACGTGCGCGGCACATGATTCCAAAGCGTCTTGGTCAGCGCGCGCTCACCGCCCAGGACCGGCGTGAAGTGCAGCAGGCGGTTGGCCCAGTAAGTCCTGCGGCCGCGGATGCCTACGTACATGCCGTAATCGCCCGACGTCACGGCAGTGACAATCTGCGTGACCATCGCAGGCGTCAGCCCGATGACATCGGCGTCGCAAAAGAAGACGATCTCATTCTGCGCTGCGCGCACGCCGCGCGACATCGCGGATGCCTTGCCGCGGTTATTCTGCAATGAGATGACCGTAACGCCCATCGATCGCGCGCGCTCCGCGGTATCGTCAGTTGAGCCGTCGTCGATCACGATGATTTCGTCGACCAAGGGATGGCCGAGCAGAGGCTCGATCACGCCGCATATCGTGCGGCCCTCGTTGTGCGCAGGAATAATTGCGGTGACCATCGTTCTCTGATCGGAACCCATGGCAGCAATTACAACCAGCGCGCTTTCCGCAGGCGATAGAAAAGCCAGCCGTCGATCGCCACCATCAGGACAATCGTGAACACGTAGCCGAAGCGCCAGCGCAACTCTGGCATCAGGTCGAAGTTCATGCCGTAAATGCCCGCGATCAAGGTCGGCACGGCGACGAGCGCGGCATACGCGGCCAGCCGTTTCACCGTTTCGCTCTCCTGCAAGGTAATCATCGAAAGGTTGACCGAAATCGCCGTCGCCACCGACTCGCGCACCGACTCGATCGTCTGGTTCAGCCGATGCAGGTGATCGTAGACATCGCGAAAATACTCCTGCATTCCGCCGCACATCAGCGGCACACGACCGCCGGACAGATTGCGCACGCCTTCCAGCAGCGGCCCGACCGCGTGCTTGACGACCAATAATCTCTGTTTGATCCCGTAGAGCGCTTCGATATTGGCCCGTGGCGCGGTATCGGAGAAAATGCGTTCCTCGATCGCATCCAGCTCGTCCTCCAGTTTCTCGAGAATCGGGAAGTAACGGTCGACCACCGCGTCCATCAGGGCATATAGGACGTACCCCGAACCGTTGCGCAGCAGATGCGGCTCACGCTCGGCGCGCGCCCGCACGTCCTGAAATCCGCGCGCGGCGCGGCTGCGGACCGACAGCACGTAGTTGGGGCCGGTGAAAATGTCGACCTCGCCCACACGCAACTCGCCGCCGTCCTCCTCGATGATGTTCAGGACCGCGAACAGTGAGTCGCCGTACTCTTCGAATTTCGGCCGCTGATGTCCGTGGCGCGCGTCTTCGACCGCGAGCGGATGCAGGCTGAATTCGGACTGCATCTGGTCCAGGGCCGCTGCATCCGGTTCGAGCATCGCCACCCAGACGAAGCAACCCGGCTGATCGAGATACTGATGGATCTCGGTCGCATCGATGTCGGCGAGCTTCTGGCCCTTGTTGTAGACAACGCAACTGATGAGCATGGATCGACCTCAGGCAGGTGATTGCTCGCCGCGGGCGCATTGTAAAGAAAAAAAAAGCCCCCGACCTCTGTCGGAGGCTTTCGATTGGATCCTGGCAGTGACCTACTCTCACCTGGCCTACGGCCAAACTACCATCGGCGCAGAGCCTTCACTTCCGAGTTCGGAATGGGATTGGGTGGTTCCCGCCCGCTATGACCGCCAGGAAAACTGTCGCCCGCGCCGCTCGATCGCAGCCGCGCAGGCCTGTCCGGAATGTGGAAGAACGATGTGTCGCATCCACGGAGCCTCAGGCTCCTTGGGTGTTATATGGTCAAGCCCCACGGGATTTTAGTACTCGTCGACGTCCCCCCGGCGCCTGCTCGCTGCGGGGCAAATTGAATACGGAGCCGCCAGAGAAACTGGAAACGGAGCCAAAGCCCTTGGTCATCTCGCCATGACACCAGCCTGAACAGTTGCTCTTGCAGTCTAGCCAGTATCTCTTAGTCAAATCTAATTAAAGCCCCATTCGAAGGTCGTACTAGGAATGCTAAGTCCTAAGCTGCGTTCCAACAACCAAACGCAGGCGACCAAAGCGATCAAAGCAGAACCCAATCCGACCGTCATACGCTGATACGACCATGAATGGCGTACCCGGTAGGCGAATGGCAGGAACACACTCACGATCGCGAGCTGGCCGACTTCCACGCCCAGGTTGAAACCCACCAGAGACACCAGCAGGCTTCCTTTGGGCAAGCCGAGATCGGTCAATACGTTGGCAAACCCGAGCCCATGCGCCAGGCCGAAGACAAACGCTACCACCCAGCGCCGCTCGGAAACCAGCGGATAGAGATTATTCAGCGCAGCCAGTACCACCGAGGCCGCGATCGCCGACTCCACCCAGCGGGAAGGCAAGGCGATAAGCTCCAGCGCCGCGAGGCTCAAGGTGATGGAATGCGCCACCGTAAAGGCCGTCACGATCTTGAGCACATCTATCGATGCCTCGCGGAAGCTTGCCAGCGCACGCCATCGATTTCCCTCGCGCTTGAGCACGGCCGGCAGCAGCAAACTCAGCAGGAATAGGACATGGTCATATCCGATTGAGATGTGCCAAGTCCCTTCCCAACCATAAGCCAAGAATTGTTTGGTCCGGTTAACCCCGAGGAATTCGATGACTTGGGTATCCTGGTCCGCACTGAAGATCGCGCTGTGAGTCTGGCCGCCGTGGGTTAGATTCAACAGGCCTTTGTGTTGGGGGTCTAGATCGAAGAACAGCCGGTAGCTGATGCTCAAGGGTTCGGGAGCTTTGGGGCAAAGGGTTTCGAACCGAAGCACGGCATAAGCCCCATCAGTGTGATGATCGACCAGATGTTCCAAAACCTTGTGGGCGCAAGTTTCACCCTCCGTCTTGATCGTCAGGTGCGAAAAAGCATAGGCGGCGATCTCTCGATGGCGCCGCCGAAGCTCGCCCCAGGTGATCGCTCCATCGCCGTCCGCGTCCAGCCCTAGGGCATAGTCGAGATCGCGCAGCGCGATGTCCCACTGACCCTGTACGGTGGAACCCTCGAGTGCGATCCTCAAATAGCTGTCGCTCGGTTTGTGGGCAAAAACGGGGGTGGAAAGCAGGCCCAAAAACAGAAGAAGAAGACGCCTCATTGTCGAATCGGCTTGAGTCGAGCCACTAGCGCGGCGAGCCGAACATCTTCCAAAGAGCTCTGGTTAAGCGCATCGAGCACTGGCTTGGCCACGGCGGGGTCGCGTGCGGCGAGCGCAGCTTCGAGCACGATGCGGGCATCGCGGGGTTCGCGCTGTGCTTCCCAATTGGCGAGGGCGAGCGTGAGTGCGGTGTGTGGATCGTCTAACAGGTGGAGGGTAAAGCGCGCCTCATCGCCCAGATGAATCTTGTCACCACGCAAGCGGCTGGCGGCAAAGCGGCCTTTTAGGCTCGCCACATGATCGTTGCTTGCCGAACCCAGTTGCTTTTCGGCGATGGCGAGGCGTAACAGCAGCCCATCCACGCGCGTCTCCTTGTTTAGCAGGTCCTTGACGCGTTGCGGGTGACGTTCATCCAACAGAAAGTCGGCGAAAGCCATGAGCAGATAACCGTCCTGCAATCCCAGCGCAAACGCCTGTTGGAAATACCGTTCGGCTTGCTCGCTGCGGCCCAGGCGGGCGGCAGTCTCGGCGAGCACGGTCAAAGCCCAAAGACGCTCTCTTGGAGGTGCGTCAGGCTCGCGATCGAGGAGCTCTTCGAGCAAGCGAGATGCTTTCTCGGCCTGACCGCTCAAGCTGAGGCTCTTGCCCAGACAGACCGTCCCAAGAAAATAAGAACGGGGCAAAAAGATGAGAGCGGCGCAGTGAGCCAGGGCCTGCCGATGATCCCCCTGCACTTGCAGGATCACGGCGCGTGACAACCAGGCCTGGGCATTGCGAGGGTCTCGGCGCACGAGCGCTTCGAGATCGTTCAACGCGCCCGCAAAATCATGCCCGTGCTGCTTCAGGATGGCCCGCAACACCAACGCCTCAGGGGGTGGCGAAGGCAATGCCCACCAAGGCTTGAGCGCCGCCTGCGCGTAGCCGAAGTAGCGGGGATCGAGCTCCGCCCTTCCGATCTCGATATAGCCGCGCGCCAGTTGGGTCGCGAGGCTCAGGTCTGACGGCTGTTGGGCCAGTCGAACGCGCAATGCGCGCAACTTGAGCAGGGTAGCGTTGAGCCGCGTAGGGACCTGCTCCAGAACCTGCTCGTCCCGATCCGGGATGTAAGGTGCCGCTTCAACGGTCGCGCCGCCCAGGATAGCGAGCGCGATGATCGCGAACCCGCGTGTTATCGGCCGCGACCGGGCTCGCTTACCGCGAATCGCGGTTCGCATTCGCTAGCCGCTCGCAGGGTGTGGGCCGCGCCGCCGGGCGGCGCGGCCCGGAGGCCTTAATTGCGGGTGCGATCGTCCAGCGTCCCGGGTAGGAACGGCTGATGCGTCGGTGGGAAGAACGGGAACGCGTCGCGCAAGGGCTGTTCGTTGGGTCCGGTGCTGGTCCCGGTGGTAATTGCACCGTTGGTGACCACGGCCAGGATGGTGTCGATCACGTCATCCCCCAATCGGCGCCCGTTCGGGAACGCCGCCTCTGCGTTGTTGCCCCCGCCCGTCCCGGTGTTGGCTATCCCAAGATTCACGCGGAGAAAATCGCCGTTGGTCACGGCCAGGCTCGCGAGCAGGGCGATGTTAGCGTCATTGGTGCCCAGTGCCGTGAGCGTCGCCACGATGGAGCCCGCAAAACGACCGTTGGCGTCGGCCTGGGTGCTGGACCGGTTATGCTCGTCCTTGCGCGGGAACGGAATCAGTGCGACGTTGACCGCCGGGTTGCCCGCCCGGTCCAACTGCACGAGTTTAGGATCATCGCCGTCATCGCGGCGCTGCAGGGTCCTCGCGTTCAGGCCGACGACATTATTCGTTACGTTTCCGAGCAGCGCCACCGGGAATCGCAGCGCGATCGCGAGGTTATTGTAGCCGGCAAAGGTGTCCCGCCCGCGCTGCAACTGGGTCGGATCGGGTGTGCCACCCAGTACCGAGGCGACGAAACGGGCAAAGCCCGGGATGTCGAAGGTGAAGGTGTCATCCACCTCGCCGGCGAAAAAGTCAACGTCGCCATTGGTGGTCACCACCGGCACCGGGGACGTCCCGCTGAGATTCGATGGGGTCGTAGGCGCGGTAAAACTCTGGCCGCCAGGCAGTCGGACGGTGGCCGTTTGCGGCGTGGCGCCCGAGGTGATCTTCCGAGAGAATCTCACGGTAATAAACTGGTCAGGCCGCGCATCACCCGTGGTCTCGAGCTGGAATTGATACCTCAGCCGGCTGTCGAACACGGAAAAATTGACGGCCTCCCCGGCGGGGATAAACCCCTGCAGGGTCATGGCGATGACGAGCTTGCTGTTGTCGTTGGGATCGAGAAACAGGAAGCCGTCGCCGAGATCGGCAGAGGACACCGATCCCGATACAAACGGCCCATCTCCATGATCGGCAGCAAATCCTGATGTAGCGGCACAGGTCGCAAACGCGGCCGCAGCCAGCAGATGACGCAGATTCTTGTTCATAGGCTTACCCCATAGCGTCGGAGTGAGAACAGTATTCGCGGGCCTGGCCGCTTGCTTCGAAGCACGGACCACATCGGTGCGCTCGCCCTTCGTTATTCTCCCCTCAGCAAGGCTGGCCTGCGATTCGATTTCGTCGCCAGTCAGGCCGTGAGTTCTGGATTCATGATGCGCTCGTTGAATCATGCTTGTCGAGCCTGCGCAAGCGTGGGAGTCGGTGGCGCAGGAGACGCGGGATCCGGAGCTGCGCGCGAACCTGTTGCATCGCAGGATGGCGCAGCGGAAGCATGGCGGCGAGACGCCCTGCTGATGGCGCGGTGGCGACTCAGATTATGTAAACGAAGAAAAACCCCCCGACGTCTCCGTCGGGGGGTTCATGTGGGATCCTGGCAGTGACCTACTCTCACCTGGCCTACGGCCAAGCTACCATCGGCGCAGAGCCTTCACTTCCGAGTTCGGAATGGGATCGGGTGGTTCCCGCGGTTATCTCGTCCGCGCATGGCTACCTGGCAGTGCCACATCGGCTCGTCTGAAATCAACATTGGCTTGCCGAACATCTCAGTGACCCGCTCGTGGATGCCGGTAGATGTAATTTCTGAGCCTTCCGCTGGCAGTAGACTCACCGCGTGGTCGGCGCGCAGGTGAAGCTGGAGCGAGTCTCAAAATCCTACCACCCGGCGGCGGCGGCCCCAAAGGTGCTCGATGAAGTCAATGTCGAAATCGGCGATGGCGAATTCGTGGTTCTCGTCGGTCGCAGTGGATCGGGCAAATCGACACTGCTGAACCTGATCGGCGCGATCGATACACCGACTTCGGGTGAGATCTACATCGACGACCTCGCGCTGTCCGCGCTCGACGAAACGGGCCGCGCCTTGCTCCGCCGCCGCAGGATCGGATTCGTCTTCCAGTTCTTCAACTTGATTCCGACGCTGACCGCCGCCGAAAATCTTCAGTTCCCTCTCGAGCTGAACGGCGTCACCGGCACTGCCGCCATCCAGCGCGTTGCCGACTGGCTCGCCGCCGTCGGACTGGCCGACTACGGGCATCGCTTTCCCGAGGAGCTTTCCGGTGGTGAGCAACAGCGTGTGGCGATCGCCCGCGCATTGGTGCATGCGCCGGGCATCGTACTGGCCGACGAGCCGACCGGAAATCTCGACCTGGAGACCGCGACCTCCGTGATCGCCCTCCTCGATCGCCTGTGCCGAGGGACCGGCACGACGCTCGTTATGGCGACACACAGCCGGGAAGTGATCGGCCTCGCCGACCGCGTCTTCGCGATTCGCGGCGGTTGCCTGATCGAGGAGCCTGCGTGAGCCGGCTCTATGCGCGCTCAGGCCGGCGCTTCTTGCAGCGCCATCCGGGACAACTCGGGCTGGCGCTCGTCGGCATTGCGCTCGGGGTCGCGGTGGTCGTCGGCGTCGATCTCGCGAACGACAGCGCCCGCCGCGCCTTCGAGCTGTCGTCGGCGCTCGTGACCGGCCGCACGACGCACCAGCTCGTCGGCGTGGACGGCACGCTGCCCGAGCGCGTCTACGCGCGCCTGCGGCGAGAAACACGGATTCATCGCGCGGCGCCCGTGATCGAGGCAGCCGTGCGGTTACCACGCCTTCCGGGCCGCTCGCTCACGCTGCTGGGCGTCGACCCGTTTTCCGAGTCGCCGGTGCGCGATGAAGTGACGCACCGCCCCGGCCGGATCGATCTCGCTCGATTCCTGACGGTGCCGGGTACGGTCGCGTTGCCGGAGCCGCTCGCAGAGATCCTCGGCGCGGACATCGGGTCGCGGCTCGCGCTCGTTGTCTCCGGGCGCGAACAGATCGTCGAAGTCGCGGGCGTCGTCGAGGTGGATCCCGCGCGTCGCGAAGTCGCTGGCAATTTCCTGTTTGCGGACATCGCGACCGCGCAGGAATTGACCGGTCTGACCGGGCGCATCACCCGCATCGATCTCGTCCTGACGACGGCGGAGGCCGCGGCCCTCGAGTCGCTCCGGCTGCCCGGAACGCTGCTGCTCGACGCCGAGTCGCAGGGCACGGCCATCGTGGAGATGACCCGCGCCTTTCGGATCAACCTGACGGCACTCAGTCTGCTCGCCCTGGTGGTCGGGACATTCCTGATCTACTCCACACTGTCCTTCCTGGCGGTGCGGCGACGACCCGTCGCGGGCATGGCACTTGCGCTCGGCCTCACGCCGAGGCAACTGTTCGGGACGATGCTGGCGGAGGCAATGATGCTCGGCGCGATCGGGACGGCGCTCGGGCTGGTTCTCGGCCATCTGCTGGGCGCCGGGCTTACGGGCCTCGTGCTGCGGACGATCGAGGACCTCTATTTCGCTGGGGCGACGGCCGTGCGGCCTGATGCGTGGATTTATGCGAAGGGTGCAGCGCTCGGTCTCGCCGCGACCGCGCTCGCCGCCATCGCGCCAGCACTCGTCGCAGCGCGCACGTCACCACGCGCGTTACTGAGCCGGGCGCAACTCGAGGAGATTACCCGCCGGCGCATGCCGCTGCTGGCCGGTGCCGGCGGAGTCGTCGCGATCGCGGGTGCCGCCTTGCTGGCCCTCGATACGCGAAGCCTGGCGATCGGCTTCATCGCACTCTTTTGCATCATGTCCGCCGCCGCGCTGGTGATTCCCGGCCTGACGGCGTGGCTGCTGCGGATCCTGTGGGCGCCGGCCCGCTGGACTGGCGCCCTGTCGGTGCGGCTGGCCCTGCGGGGCGCCCACGCGTCGCTGAGCCGGACGGGTGTGGCCGTCACGGCGCTTTCGATCGCCATCGCGACCGTGATCGGCATCGGCGTCATGATCGAGAGCTTTCGCGGCAGCGTCTCGCATTGGCTGGACGCTACGCTGCAGTCGGATTTCACCCTGCGCCTCGCGCCGGGCGTCGCGCCGCAGGTTGCATCGCCCCTGGGTCCCGAGGCCATCGCGACACTGCGCGCGATGCCGGGGGTCGAGGGCCTGAGTCTTGCACGCGTGCTGCGGATTCCGACCGCATCGGGCGAGCTGCAACTGCGCGCCGTCGAGCCCGGTCCGGAAGGCTGGGGTTTCGAGATCATCGAGGGCGATCTCGACGCGGCGCTGGCTGCGTTCTGCACCGGGCGGGCCGTCGTCGTATCCGAATCGCTCGCGCGGCGCCGCGGCATCGCGATCGGCGAGGAACTGGTGTTGCCCGCTGCGAACGGCCCGCTCGCATTGGTCGTCGCCGGCGTGTTCCGTGACTACAGCAGCGACCGCGGCGCGGTCGTGATGCAGCTCGAGGCCTTCCGTCGTCACTGGCAGGATGACCGCCTCACCGGTGTCGGCATCTATCTTCGCGATGGCGGAGACGCCGGAAGACTTCGTTGGCAGCTCGAGCGATTCGCCGCGGCCAGCGGGCGGCTCCAGCTCGCCAGCCGCGCCGAGCTGCGCGCGGTGTCGATGCGGATCTTCGAGCGCACGTTCACGATCACGGAGGTGCTGCGTTGGCTCGCGGGGCTCGTAGCGTTCCTCGGCATCCTGAGCGCGCTGCTCGCGCTCGAGCTCGAGCGGACTCGCGAGACCGGCGTGCTGCGGGCGATCGGCTTCGCGCCGCGCGAAGTCCGGCGGGTGGTCCTCGCCCAGACGGGGCTGCTCGGCCTGGTCGCGGGACTCGTTGCGGTTCCGCTTGGCGTCGCGCTGGCTGGCTTGCTGGTCTTCGTCATCAACGAGCGCGCCTTCGGCTGGAGCATGTCTTTCGCGATCATGCCCGGCGCGCTTGCGGGCGGCTTCCTGATGGCGGTTGGCGCCGCACTGGCTGCGGGCGTCCTGCCCGCGGTCAGGTTGTCGCGGGTGCCGCTGGCCGCCGCGCTGCGCGAGGAGTAGATGCGCCGCATCCTCGGACTGATGCTTGCCTCGGCCGCAGCGGCGGCCATGGCGCAGGTGGACGTGACCGGCCTCCTCGGCAGCCGGCCGGCGGCGGGCTTCGCGCGGGCCACGGCACCGCGCACATTCTCGTTTCCGGCGGATCACGGCATGCATCCCGATTTCCGCAGCGAGTGGTGGTACTTCACGGGCAACCTTGCAGCCGCGAACGGGCGTCATTTTGGCTTCCAGCTCACGTTCTTCCGCGTCGCACTGGCGCCGGATGCCGCACCGCGCGCATCCGCGTGGGCGACCGACCAGGCATGGATGGCGCATTTCACGCTGACCGACACCGAAGCCGGCCGGTTTCACTCGGCCGAGCGGCTCGGGCGGGGCGCGCTTGGCATCGCCGGCGCACAGGCCTCGCCGTTTCGGGTGTGGATCGATGACTGGCAGGCGACGAGCCGCACGGAAACAAGCGTGTTCCCGCTCCGGTTGAATGCGACAAACGAAGAGGTATCGATCGAGCTGGAGCTTTCGGCGATGAAGGCGCTTGTGCTGCAGGGACAAGAGGGCTGGGACCGCAAGGGACCTGAGCCCGGCAATGCCTCCTACTACTACTCGTTTACGCGACTCGCAGCGCGAGGGCGCGCGCAGACTCGCGATGGGCGCTTCGACGTGACCGGCACGGCCTGGATGGATCGCGAATGGAGCACGAGTGCGCTCGGCCCCGACCTCACCGGCTGGGACTGGATCTCGCTGCAGCTGTCAGACGGCCGCGAGCTCATGCTCTATCGGTTGCGCAGGAAGGACGGCGGCGCCGGCGCCTTCAGCAAAGGCGCCTTCGTCCTGCCGGACGGTGCACACATCGCGATGTCGGTGCGCGAATTCAAACTCGAGCCGCGCCGATGGTGGACGAGTCCGACGACCGGCGTGCGATATCCGGTCGCATGGTCGATCGAGATTCCGTCGCTAGAACTGTCGCTCGATATTGCGCCGCGACTCGACGACCAGGAGCTCGA
>Ga0187893_10008594_pt1 | contig 16028 bp, 13 predicted proteins | sample MA1701074metaG_FD_139574 | JGI IMG/M metagenome (GOLD analysis project Ga0187893, IMG submission 139574) | White microbial mat communities from a basaltic lava cave in the Kipuka Kanohina Cave System on the Island of Hawaii, USA - MA170107-4 metaG ...
CATTTGCAGGGCGACGATTCCTTTGCGCCGGAAGAGTGCTGGGCCATGCGGCGCGGCCGCCCGTACCGCGTGGAAAGCGAAGCCATCGGGCCGCTGTGCCGGCACACCGGGCCGAATTTTGCCGGCAGCACGCTGTGCGTGCCGATGATGGCGCAGGGCGAAGCGCTCGGCGTGCTGCACCTGCAGGGAGCCGGGGGCAACTCTCCCGCTGCGTTGCGGGTGCCGATTACCGAAGCGGTAGAGCGGCTGGCGATTTCGCTGGCCGAGCACATCGCGCTTTCGCTGGCCAACCTCAAGCTGCGCGAGACGCTGCACAATCAATCCATCCGCGACCCGCTCACCGGCCTCTTCAACCGGCGCTATCTGGAGGCCTCCATCGTGCGCGAGTTGCAGCGCGCCGGGCGCAAGCAGCGCCCCGTGGGCATCATCATGATGGATGTGGACCACTTCAAGAAGTTCAACGACGCCTTCGGCCATCAGGCGGGCGACGCGCTGCTGCGCGAGATTGGCGCATTCCTGCTGAAGCACACCCGCGGCGACGACATCGCCTGCCGCTACGGCGGCGAGGAGTTTACGGTGATTCTGCCGGAAGCGCCGCTGGACGTGGCGCGGCAGAGGGCCGAGCGGATGCGCCAGGCGGTGAAGGGCCTGTTCCCGCAAGGTGATCCGGCGCGCAGTGTTTCACTTTCGTTTGGCGTGGCCGCGTTTCCGCAGCATGGGGCGATCCCGATGGATCTGCTGCGCGCCGCCGACCGCGCGCTCTATCAAGCCAAGGCTGCCGGCCGCGACTGCATCGTGGTGGCCGAAGGCAATCCGGGCGACGAGCCCGCAGGACCGGTGTCATGAGCGACGCGATGATTCGAGTGCGCGACCTGCGCGTGAGCTACGGCGAGCGCGAAGTGCTGCACGGCATCAGCTTTGATGTGCCGCGCAACGAGACCATGGTGATCCTCGGCGGCTCTGGCTCCGGCAAGAGCACGCTGTTGCGCACGCTGGTGGGGCTGGAAAAGCCCACCAGCGGCGAGGTGTCGCTGATGGGCCTGAACCTAGCCACCTGCCGGGGAGCGGAGCTCGATGACCTGCGGCGCAAGATGGGCATGTCGTTCCAGGGCGGCGCGCTGTTTGGCTCGATGACCGTGGGCGAAAACGTGGCGCTGCCGCTGCGCGAGCACACCAAGCTGGAGGAGTCCACGATTCAGATTGTGGTGCGCCTGAAGCTCGAGCAAGTGGGGCTGGCGGGTTTCGAGGACTACATGCCGTCGCAGCTTTCCGGCGGCATGAAGAAGCGCGCCGCCGTAGCCCGCGCCATGTCCATGGACCCGGAGATTCTGTTCTTCGACGAGCCCTCGGCGGGACTGGACCCGATCATCGCGGCGGGCATCGATAACCTGATCATCAAGCTGAAGACCGCGTTTCGCATGACCATCGTGGTGGTCACGCACGAGCTTGCCTCTGCTTTCTTGATCGCCGACCGCATGCTGCTGATCGATAAGGGACACATCGTCGCGCACGGCACCACGGCGGAGATGCAATCGAGCACGCAGCCCCGCGTGCGGCAGTTCCTCGACCGCATCGCGGAGCCGGAAGTGGCCGCCGAACAGGACTACCTCGAAATCCTGACCGGCGATGTTGAAGAGTGAACCTCGCGGATTCCCGCCGGCAATTCTCGAAAGAAAAGTATTGAAATTTAATGATGCTTAGGTAAGCATCTACTGGGACTCCGTGCGTTCCCCTTCTGCAGACCAGACCAGCGTCCCCAAGGTCAGCATGCCCGGTCGAGATAACGATTCCAGCCACAAGCGACGGATTGAGCGCCTTCGGCGCGAGGCTCAGGGGGAGCCGCGCAATGTGTTGCGCTGGCTCGGCGCACTGGCCGCCCTGTTCATTCTCAGCCTGGCCGGAACCTCGGTGTGGTTGGACATCAAAGGCCGGCAGGTGATCGAAGAGCAGGAAATGGACCGTGTGCGCGCGCGCGCCGAGACACTGGCCAGCCTGATCGAGCGGGAGCTGGGCCACGCCTTGACCGTATTGCTTTCCGTCGAGGAGCGGAATCTGTTCCGGGAGGCGTGGGTCCGCCGGGACATGGGCGCGATGAAGCGGCACCTGGACGATATCCTTGCGTTGGACCCGGCGCTGCTGTTTTCCAGCGTGTATGAGTTGGATGGGACTCTGCGCGCTATTTCGCCGCCGGACCGGATTGTCGGCTGGAATTTTGCCTACCGCGACTGGTATCGCGGAGTGACCGGCGGCAAGCGGCCCTACATTTCGGAAGTCTACAAGACGGCGGTCGGCACGAACCCGCTGGTTGTGGCCGTGGCCATGCCTATCGCCGGCCCGGAAGGCGAGCCGATAGGCTTGCTGATGGCCGCGTACACCCTGCAAACCCTCACCAGAAAAATCGAATCGCTGCGACTGGGCGACCGGACCTATGTGGTGGATCAGCGCGGCGTCGTGGCTGCGGCAACCGATCACGAGAGCCTGGGCCGGCCCTTGCCGGAGAACCTGCACGCTCCTCTGCAAGTGGCGCTGGAAGGAAAGGAAGGCGCCGTCCTTGTGAATGGAACTGGGGACAACTTCCTGGTGGGCTATGCCCCGGTGCGGGAACTCGGGTGGGCGATTGTCTATCCGCGCAATGCCGCAGAATCCCTGCGGCCCGCATTCCTGCTGCGGCAGTTTGGGGTGGTTGCCGCCGGCTTCCTCGCCCTGATCTACCTGGTGACGACGGGCATGGCGCTCAACCTGGTGCGCAAGCAAGGCGCGCTGCTGGCGGTGAATCAATCGCTGAACAAGTCGCTGCAGGATTTCCAGGGAAAACTGGAATCGCTGGTTCACGAACGGACCGCGGAACTGGAACAGGTAAACCGGGTGCTGCGTGACTCTGAGCAGCAATATCGCCTGCTGTTTGAGGGCAATCCTCACCCGATGTGGGTGTTTGACCGGGAGTCGCTGGGCTTTCTCGCGGTGAACGAGGCGGCGGTGAAGCACTATGGCTTTTCACGCGAGGAGTTCCGCAACTTGACGATCAAGGACATCCGCCCGCAGGAAGAGGTCGCCGCGCTGGAAGCCCATCTTGAAACTCCGCCGGCCGCCTCCCGCGGCACCACGGGATGGAAGCACCGGAAAAAAGACGGCGCGATCATCCACGTGGAAGTCACGTCGCGCGAAGTGCTGTGGCAGGACCGTGAGGCGAAACTCGTGCTGGCCGTGGACGTCACTGAGCGCCGCCTGCTGGAGAAGCAATTTCAGCAGTCGCAAAAAATGGAGGCGGTGGGACACCTCGCCGGCGGCGTGGCGCACGACTTCAACAACCTGCTGGGCGTGATCCTCGGCTACAGCGAGTTATTGCTGGGCAATTCCGCCGTGCAGGGAACGACACAGCATCAACTGCTCGAAATCAAGAAAGCCGGCGAGCGCGCTGCCAACCTTACGCGGCAATTGCTGGCCTTCAGCCGCAAGCAGATTGTGGAGCCTGTGGTGCTCGACCTGAACGCGCTGGTCACTGACATGGGCAAGCTGCTGCGGCGGCTGATTGGAGAAGACATTGAGCTGGACACCGTGCTCGTGCCGCAACTGGGCCACGTGAAGGCCGATCCCGGCCAGATGGAACAGGTGATGATGAACCTCGCCGTCAACGCCCGCGACGCCATGCCGCGAGGCGGCAAGCTGACAATAGAAACGGCCAACGTGGAGCTTGATGCGGAATACGCGCGCAAGCACGTCACCGTGCAACCCGGTTCCTACGTTCTGCTGGCGGTGTCGGATACCGGCGTAGGCATGGACGAGGCCACGCTGGCGCGCATCTTTGAGCCTTTTTTCACCACCAAAGAAGCCGGCAAGGGCACCGGCCTCGGCCTGGCGACGGTGTACGGCATTGTGAAGCAGAGCGGGGGAAACATCTGGGTCTACAGCGAACTGGGACGCGGAACCACGCTCAAGATCTACTTGCCGCGTGTGACCCTGCCCGTCACCGCGCAACGCGCCGTGGAAGGCGCTCCCGTGCCCGGCGGCAACGAGACCCTGCTGGTGGTGGAAGACGCCGAAGCCATGCGCAGGATGACCTGCGAATTCCTGGCCAGCCGCGGATACACCGTGCTGGAAGCTAAAGACGGAGCCGAGGCGCTGGCGTTGGCGGAAAAGCACCCCGGCCCGATTCACATGCTGATCACAGATCTGGTGATGCCCGGGATGAACGGGCGAGAACTGGCGCAACAGCTCTGCGCGCGCGACCCGCAGCTTCGCGTTCTGTACATATCCGGCTACACGGGCGACGCGGTGGTGCGCATGGGCATACTCGAAGGCGCGGCCGCCTTCCTGCAAAAGCCGTTTACCCTGCACGGACTGGCCAGCAAAGTGCGGGAAATCCTCGACGGGCAATAATCACTCCACTTGCTGAAATTGCTGCGTTGACCTCCCTCTTTTGGTATCATCCGCTTCCCTGCGGGGACGCCCTGCGGTGATTACCTGATATGGACTCGAAAAAAGAACAAGCGCTGGTGGGTCTGTTTGTGCTGGTGGCGTCGGGCCTGCTGATCGCAACCGTGCTGACGCTTTCCGGCGTGCTGACCAAAGAGGTCAACACGTACCGCGCTTCGTTCAAGTTTGCCGGCGGGCTTGAGCCGGGCGCAGCGGTGCGCTATGTGGGCGGGCCGAAGGCGGGCCGCGTGGAGCAATTGCGGATTGACCCGCAGGACTCCACGAAGATCGAAATCACTTTCTCCATCGGCAAAGATGTGCCGGTAAAAACCGACAGCCGGGTAAAGATCTATTTCCTCGGTGCGCTTTCGGAGAACTACATCGAGGTCGCCGCGGGGTCGCCGGAATCGCAACTGGCGCCCAACGGTTCTTCGCTGCCTTCTGCCGAATACACGTCGCTGGCCGATATTGCGGGGCAGATTCAGTCCCTGGGCCCGGAAGCCGAGAGGCTGCTGAAGAACCTGAACGCGCGCGTGGATGAGTTGAAGGAGACCATCGACCGCGTCAACCAATTGCTGAACGAGCAGAACCGCGCCAACGTCGCGCAGAGCCTGGCCAACGTCCGCGGCATGCTCGAGGAAAACCGGCCGGCGGTGAAGCGCGCGCTAGCCAACGTGGACGAGGTCAGCGAAAAAGCCAAAGCGCTGATGGACGATATGCGCCAGGCCATCGCCGAAGCCGAAAAGGCCATTAAGAATGTGGATGCGATGATCAGCGAGAACCGGCCGGACATCGAAGCTGCCATTCAGGACCTGCGCAAGGCGCTCAATTCGGCCTCTTCGGCGCTGGATCAGATCGACCGCACGCTCGACTACAACGCGGAGAACATTGACGAGACGCTCGAGAACATGCGGCACACCACGGAGAATTTGAAGGAGTTCACGGACATCATCAAGCGGCGGCCGGCGTCGCTGTTGCGTTCACCCGGCGCGCCGGAGCGCAAGCCGGGCGATCCGCCGAAGCAGTAAGGTTCATGGAGTAGGTCACAATGCGCAGATGGATGGCAACCGCAGTCTTGACTTCCGCGCTCGCCCTCAGCGCGTGTGGAGGAGGAGGAAGGCCCAGCAAGTTCTACGCGCTGGACCTGCCCGCGGCGCCCGCCTCCACCGGCGAACCGTATCCCGTGAGCATCATGGTGGGGCGGATGAGCGCCTCGCACCTGCTGCGCGACGACCGCATCGTCTACCGCAACACCGGCCTCGAAATGGGCACCTACAACTACCACCGCTGGGCCGAGCCGCCCACCGACATGCTGGAGGCTCTGCTCACGCGCCTGCTGCGCTCCTCGGGCAAGTACAAGAGCGTGCACACCCTGCGCAGCAACGCCGTCGGCGATTACATCCTGCGCGGGCGGCTGCACGATTTTGAGGAAGTGGCCGCGTCGTCCGGCCTGGTGGCGCGCGTGGCCTTCGATATCGAACTATTCCACCGCGAAAGCGGCGCCACCGTGTGGTCGCACTCCTATTCGCACGACGAGCCGGTCACCGGCAAGGAAGTGCCGGAAGTGGTCGCCGCGCTCAACCGCAACGTGCAAGCCGGCCTGCAACAGGCCGCCGCCAACCTCGACCGCCACTTCGCTACCCACCCGCAGAAAAAGTAGCGGGTCATCCACCGCAGCCCTCTGCGGTAGAATCCATCGCATGGCGCCGCGCCCGCGCAACCGCACCGACATTGTCAGTTGGGTTCCCTTCGGCCTGGGGCAAGCCAAGCCGCATCATTACTGGGAAATGCTGCGCACGGTGTGGGAGAACCGCGACAACCTGCCTTACGCGTGGCGCATCCTGACGCGCGGCGTGTGCGACGGCTGCTCGCTGGGCCCGCGCGGCCTGCGCGACGACGCGATGGACGGCGTCCACCTGTGCATGGTGCGGCTGAAAATGCTGCGCATGAACACCATGCCCGCGCTCGATCCGTCGCGGCTGGCGGATGTTGCAAAGCTCCAGCGCCTCGATGGCAAACAGTTGCGCGAGATGGGCCGCCTGCCGTATCCCATGCTGCGGCGACATGGCGAGCCCGGCTTCCGCCGCATCGCGTGGGACGAAGCCTTTGCGTTGCTCGGCGAGCGCATGCACGCCATCGCGGAGCAGAATCCCGACCGCATGGCCTTCTATACCACGTCACGCGGGCTGACCAACGAAACCTACTACGTGGCGCAAAAAATGGCGCGGCTGCTGGGCACCAACAATATTGATAACGCTGCGCGGCTGTGCCATGCCGCCTCCACGTCGGCGCTCAAATCCACCATCGGCGTGGGCGCGGCCACGTGCTCCTACACCGACTGGATCGGCGCCGACCTGATCGTTCTGCTGGGCAGCCACATCGCCAACAACCAGCCAGTTTCGACCAAGTATTTCTACTACGCGAAGAAAAATGGCGCGCGCATCGCGGTGGTCAATCCGTATCGCGAGCCGGGGCTGGAGCGCTACTGGGTGCCGTCGATTGCCAAGAGCGCGCTGTTCGGTACGCGGCTGGCCGATGAGTTTTACCAGGTGCGCGTGGGCGGCGACGTGGCGTTCGCGAACGGCGTGCTGAAATGGATGCTGGCGCGCAACTGGCTGGACTCAAAGTTCATCGCCGAGCACACCACGGGTTTCGACGAGCTGCGCGCCGCGATTGAGGCACAGCCGTGGGAGGAGCTGGAAGAATCGAGCGGCGTGATCCGCGATCAGATGTTGCTCTTCGCGGAGATGTACGCACAGGCCAAAAACGTCGTGTTCATCTGGAGCATGGGGCTGACGCAGCACCACTTCGGCGTGCAGAACGTGCAGGCGGTAGTGAATTTGGCACTGGCGCGCGGCATGCTCGGGCGGGCGAATGCCGGGCTGGTGCCGGTGCGCGGCCACAGCGGCGTGCAGGGCGGCGCGGAGTGCGGGTCGGTGCCAAATTCGTTCCCCGGCGGGGCGACGGTAAACGAAGAAAATGCGCGACGCTTTGGCGACCTGTGGGGCCATCCGTTGACCGCGCGGCCGGGGCTTTCCGCCCCAGAAATGCTCGAGGCCGCAGCGCGCCGCGAGCTCGACCTTTTCTACATTGCGGGCGGCAACTTCGTCGAAACCATGCCCGACCCGGAGCGCATGCGCCGGACGCTGCAAAGCGTGCCCTGCCGCGTGCATCAGGATCTGTTTGTGAACTCCTCGATGCTGGTGGGGCCGAGCGCGCCTCGCGAGCGACCCGAAGACACGTGGGTGCTGCTGCTGCCCGGCCAGACGCGCTACGAGCAAAAAGGCGGCGGCACGCTAACCAGCACCGAGCGACGCATCCGCTTTTCGCCGGAAATTCTCGGGCCGCGCATCGGCGAAGCCATGGCCGAGTGGCAGATTTTCGCGCGCGCCGGGCAGGCCGCGCTTTCGCCAGAAAAAAAACACCTGCTCGACTATGCCGATACCGCGGCGATTCGCACGGAGATGGAGCAGTGCATGCCGCTCTACAAAGGTATCGCCGGTTTACAAGCCGAGGGAGACTCGGTGCAATACGGCGGGCCGTTGCTGTGCGCAAATGGCGTTTGCGCCAACATGCCCGGCGGGCGCGCGCGCTTCACGCCGCTTATGCCCCCGCAGCTCGACGACGTTTCTTCGGCAAATGCCGGCCTGAAGGCCGCCGCTACACAAGCGCCGCGTTTCTATCTGGCCACGCGGCGCGGCAAACAATTCAACAGCATGGTATGGAGCGACGCGGACGCCATCGTCGGCACCACGCGGCGCGACGCGGTGCTGGTGGCTCCTGAAGATGCCGCGCGGCTGGGGCTGCGCCACGGAGACAGCATCGTGCTGCGCGCTTCGAACGGTTCCTCGCCGCGCGAATTTCGCGGGGTCTGCCATCTGGCGCCGGTCAAATCCGGCACGTTGCAAGCCTACTGGCCGGAGTGCAACGCCTTGCTGCACAATCGCCTCGACCCGGAAAGCAAAGAGCCCGACTACAACGCCTGGGTCACGATGGAGAAGATCTCGTGAAGAAGGAATCCTGCGGTTCAACCTTGGTTTGTTGCGCGGCATTCCTTGCCTTCCTGTTGTTGGCCTCGCTACCTGCAGCGGGACAAATTGTGGAGGTTTCGCGTGATGATGTCGATCGCTACATCATCGCGGAGATGCGGCTGCGGCGAATTCCCGGGCTGTCACTGGCGGTAGTGAAAGACGGCGCGGTGGTAAAGAGCCGCGGCTATGGACTGGCGCACGTGGAGCATAATGTGCCGGTCACGCCGGAGACGCGCTTCAACATCGCCTCGGTGGATAAGCAGTTCACCGCCACGCTGGTGATGATGCTGGCCGAGGAAGGCAAGCTCAGCATCGAAGATGAAATCGGCAAGCATCTGCCCGACCCGCCCGCGGCGTGGACGGGCATCCGCATCCGGCATTTGCTATCGCATACCGGGGGGCTGGCGGACACGTGGCTCGAAAACGTCAACGGACGCTACTTCTTCGACTACTCGACGCAACAACTTTACGAGCACGCGCGCACCGTACCGCCGAAGTTCGCGCCCGGCACGGACTGGTCGTACAGCGACCAGGGCTTCTTCCTGCTGTGCATGATTGTGGAGCGCGTGGCCGGCAAGCCCTACCACGACTTCCTGCGCGAGCGCATCCTCGGCCCGCTGGAGATGACCGGCGTCACCGTGTGGGAGCCGCGCCAGGTGATCCCCAACCGCGCGTCGGGTTACATCCTGCGCGACGGCCAGCTCTTCCGCAACCGCCGCGAAATCGATTACGGCCTGTGGAACGACCTGCTGCTCACCACCGGCGATCTGGTGAAACTCGATGCCGCGCTCTACACGGAAAAGCTGCTCAAGAAATCGAGCCTCGACCAGATGTGGACACCGGCGCGGCTGAACAGTGGCCAGCCGGTGCGCTTCAGCGGCTCGACGCGCTCCTACGGTTTCGGCTGGGTGCTGGACCGCTTCCGCGGCCATCGCATTATTTCGCACGGCGGATACACCGGCGTGAACATCTGGCGCATGCCCGACGACGGCGTGACCGTGATCGTGCTCACCAATCTCGATCGCCCGTCGGGCAGCAACCCGCACGGGCTGGCGCAAGGCGTCGCCGGGTTCTACGTGCCCGGCGTTTCGTGGCTGGCGATGCAGCCGGCGAACGACCTGCGACCCGAACTCACTGCCAAGCTGCGCGAGGAATTGCCGCGATGGCAGGAGGGCACGTCGGAGCAGAGCCTCTATTCGGCGGAGTTCATAGAGAAGTCTCACAGCGCGTTTGTCGGCGGGTCGCGCTCTGAGATGCGCAGGATTGGCGCTTTCCGCTCACTGGCTTTTCTGGCCGAGGAGGCCGCGCCGGAAGGCCGAATGCTCTATTATCGTGCGGAGTTCGAGAGCGGCCGCCTGTTTCTGCGCGTGCTGCTGGATCGCGCGGGAAAAATCGCCGATATCCAAGGCGACCGAGTTTGATTCCGAAAGCGCAAGACCCGGAGGCAAGGAGCAAATGCCCAATTATTGGTTTTTTCTAAGTGACCCGGAGGACTACCACCTCGACGAGCTGTTCAAGAGAAAGAAAGACGTGTGGGACGGGGTACACGGGACGATGGCCCAGAAGTACATCGGCACCATGGCCAAGGGTGACCTGATTGTCGGCTACCATACGGCGCCGGAAAAATCGGCCTACGCGGTGCTCGAAGCCGCCAGCGGCCCCTATCAGAATCCAGAAGAGAAAGCGAAGAACTGGGTACTGGAACTGCGGGGGGTGGAAAAGTTCAAGCGGGCGGTGCCGCTTGCCGAATTGAAGGCCAACCCGAAGCTTAAGGGAATGAAACTATTCAAGATGTTCCGGCCCATCGCCGCATCGCCGCTGACAGCCGAGGAATACCGCGAAATCCTGCGCTTGGGCGCTCAGAAGGGGCTTAACCACTGGGTAAGGAATCTTACCGTTGGCTAGCAATTTCTATTGACAGGCCCTCGGGGGGTGTGTTAATTCCACGCTTAGAAAGTGGTGGTGGACCTCCTAGAAGAGGCGAGTGAAGCGAGTGGTGCGGTCGGTTTCTATGCGAAATCCAGATCACTAGAGTTCTGTCCAGCAACACCCCACCCCACCCCGGGAGGTAGAGCGCAAGCTTTGCCTCCCGGTTTTTTCTTGCTGCGGAACCCAACTTCAGTTGCGTGAAGTCTTGGTTTTCGAATCGCGCTTGCGTGCGTAGAGGGACTTGTCCGCACGATCCAGCAGGGCCTCCGGCTGATCGCCTTTCTGGCAGGTGGCCCAGCCGGTGGAAATCCCCACCGGATGTTTCTTGCCTTCCAGCTCCACTTCCACCGCACCCAGCCGGTCGAGGAAAATCTGCACTTTGTCGGAGGGGCACTCGAGCAGCATCACCATGAACTCGTCGCCTCCGATGCGCGCGGCCAGGTCGGTGCTGCGGATGGCGCGCTTCAGGCGCGCGGCAATTTCGCGCAGCACGCGGTCGCCTGCGGCGTGGCCATAGCGGTCGTTGAACAGCTTGAACCCGTCCAGGTCCAGCATGACCACCGAAAGGGGCTGATTGTGCCGCTGCGACCGGCGCAGTTCCGCGGCCAGCCGCTCATCGGCGTAACGGCGGTTGTAAAGCCCGGTGAGGTGATCCTGCACAGCGAGGTTGTAGAACTGCTCGGCGCGCAATTCCAGCTCGCCCATCTGCGCCATCTGCTCGGCCAGCGCACCGCGCAATTGGCGGAGCTGGAAGTGCTGCCACATGGTGTAGATGTTGAAGATCAGCACCAGCCCCACCAGCGCGCGCACCGATTGGCTGAGCTGAATCTGCGCGAAAGGATTGGCTTCGCGCAGCAGTTCCGGGTAGGAAAGCGAGACGACCGCCGTGGTCAGCAGCAGCATGACCACCACCACGGCCCACCACAGGAACCACTCGCGCCGCTCCAGCTTGTCGAGCCTTCGCTGTAGCTCGCGGATGGTCACAAAAGTTTCGGTGTCCCCCGCGCCTGTTCGGTGTTCGTGCGGCGCAGGGGCGGCTGGCTCCACGGCGATATTCGCCGGCTCTGTCATCGTCGGCACTGGGTCGACCTCTTGTTTGTTCAGAAGATACTGCCAGCGCGAAGGGGGACGCGGCAAGGCATGTTACTCCCAAGGGGACGTAAAACTCAATTATTTGCGCGGCAGGTGTCCATCTTCTCACTTCGCTCCGCGTTTGCGGGCCTCGACAAAGTGGTCGGCTAGCCGCGTTGGGCGAGGGATGCGGAAGCCGTCGCAAGCCGCCAGCGTGAACTCCACGGCGCGTTCCAGCGAAATGCGATGCCCGGTGGAGATGTACACCGGCTTGACGCCCGCGCGGGTGCGCAGGGCCGCGCCGATGGTTTCCTCCGCAACGCGCAGCGGCGCGCGGCTGCCCGCTGCCGTGGCAGGCTCCTTGTGCTCGCCGATGAGCAGCGATTTGGCGCAGCCGATCGAAGGCCGGTCGAACAGCAGGCCCATGTGGCAAGCGATTCCGAACCGGCGCGGATGGGCGAAGCCGTGGCCGTCGAAGAAAAGCAGGTCGGGCGTGCTGCGCAGCCGCGCGAAAGCCGCCAGCAGCGCGGGCGCTTCGCGGAAACTGAGCAGGCCGGGGACGTAGGGAAACGTCAGCGGGCGCACGGCGCTGGCGCGCTCGACCTCCTCGAGGCTGGGAAAGCGAAACACGACGACCCCGGCGATGGCGCGGCCACGCGCAATGTCCAACGCCATGTCGGCGCCGGCGATCATGCGCACCGGGCCCAGCCGGTCGCGTCGCTCGACGCGCTCGCTCAGCTCGCTTTGGATGCGCCGTGCTTTGGCGGGCGTCACGCGCCAGGAGTGGAGTTGCAGTGCCTTCATAGAAAAGCCGGCTCGCGGCGGGCAATTAATTCGTTTGGCCGCCTGCCCGGTGGGAGTATAATGCGCCATTCTCAGATTGTTGGTGTGCGGAGACGCACACCCCCTTGGGGCACAGACCGTGGGATTACAAATCGAGGTTCGCAAGAATGGCGAAGTGACCCTGCTCGATGTGCGCGGGCGCGCCACCATTGGCGCGGGCAACGACTTGCTCTCGGCCAAGCTGCGCGAAGCGGTGGACGGCGGCTGCTCGCGCATCCTGGTCAACCTCGAAGGCATCACGCAGATTGACAGCTCGGGCATCAGCACGCTGGTGCGCAACTACGTCACGCTGGGCAAGAAGGGCGGCACGCTCAAACTGATGAAGCCGGCCGGCCGCGTGAAAGAGGTGCTGGAAGTGACGCGCCTGGTGAGCTGCATCCCCACCTTCGACGACGAAACCAAGGCGCTCGCCAGCTTCAAGTAAGCCGTGGTCATGCCAGCCAAGCTCGCTGTTCTTCTTCTATCCCTGGCCTCTAGCCCACTCCCTGCGATCGCTAACCAGGAGTCAACGGGTGATGTTTCTTTGATTCAAGAAATGAAGCCGATCGCGGCGGCCATGGCAGATTCACTGAAGATCAAGTTTCAGCGAACACCGCCGCAGGTACTCATTTGGCCTTGCATCGAACCTGGTGAAGTCTTCAGTGAATTTGCCAACCGTTTTCCTAAGGAACTCTCGCCATTGCTCCTGGCGGCGCTGGACGAGGTTTCGGATTTCAAAGGACGGGCAAGGGTCGACAGTGGATACGTTTCCGGTCCACATGCACCCGGATCTCGAAGCGAGTCGAGCGCAGTATTAACTGCAGCGAGTGGAACCTACAACGCTCTCATTTGGGCAAGATGCGAGTCTGGGAGGAAAGGAGTTTATATCCAACTGAAGCTGTTGGAGGTTCCAACCCAACGGAAACTCAAGTCATTTGTGACGAAAATTCGATTGACTCCGGAACTTGCGGCTATGCTTAAGAGGCCAGCTGACCCCGCGCCGCAAGAATTACCTGTTCCTTTAGAGCAGCACCCGCGCGAAATCAAGGAAGGAATTCCCGTTTGTACATACTGCCCAAACCCGGTGAATGACTGTACGCCCGTGAAAAAGAACGCGCGGGTCATCCTCAGAATCATCCATAACGGAGGAGGGCCGGGCAGAAAACATCAATGTGATCAAGGGCGAGAACGCTTGCCTGAACCATCGCGCCGTAGAGGCTGTACGGAACTGGAAGTTCACCCCGGCGGGACACGGAGGCAAGCCGGTGGCGGTATGGACGACCATCGAGATCAATTTCAAGCAGTACTAAAGAGTTTCATATTGGATGATGCTGCGGAATGATTCGTTCTTTCGCGAGGTGTGGCCGGCGATAGGGCCGGCGGTGACGCGGCATCGCGCCGGGCGAGAAGGCGACGTGCTCCCGTTGCTGCGGCGGCTGGGCGTGCGCGGCGGGGCGCGCGTGCTCGACGTGCCGTGCGGCTTTGGGCGGCACTCGATTCTGCTGGCGCAGCGCGGCTACCGCGTCACCGGCGTGGACTTCGGCCCGGAGTTGCTGACGCACGCGCGCGAGGCGTGGAGCGGCCAGCAGCAGAAAAACCAACACGGCAAAGGCAGAGCGGCACCCGGCCGCAAACGCAAGGCCGGCAGGGTGCCGGCGATACCGCCGAAATTCCTGCGCGGCGACATGCGGCGGCTGCGCTTCCGCGCGCAGTTCGATGTGCTGCTGAATCTGTTTACCAGCTTCGGCTATTTCGGCGATGCGGGCGACCAGCGCGTGCTCGAGTCGTTTCATCGCGTGCTCAAGCCCGGCGGGTGGCTGGTGCTGCACACCATCAACCGCGATTGGGTGATCCGGCATTACAAACCGCTCGACCGCGTGCGCTTGCCGGGCTTCCGCCTCGAGCAGCGCGGAGGGATGGATTTTTCCACCAGCGTCATCCACACCGAGTGGATCGTGCGGTGGAACAGTGCAGCGGCCGCGCGCCGGCTGCTGGGCGCGCGAGGGAAACCGCCGCGCAGCCTGAAGAGTACGACACGGCGCGGCTGGACGCACCTGCGCGTGTATTCCTGCCACGAGCTGATGCGCATGCTCGAAAGTGCGGGCTTCCGCCGCATTCGAGCCTTTGGCGGATTTCGCGGCGAGCCGGTCAACTTGGACCGCCGCTGGCTGCTCGTAATCGGACAGCGTTAAGGGTGCCGCTCCTCATTCTTACCGCGCCCAGGTAAGCTCCAGATAAGCCTAGCTTTTCATTCTTCACTGCCGTCTAACCCAGTGAAGGGGTGAACTGTGTCCTCATCGCGAATGGGTGCGCGGAGTTGGCTGTGCGCAATTTTCCTGCTTTCCCTGCCGGCGGTGGCTGCCACGCAATCTGTCGAGAAGCAGCTTGCGGACGAAGTGCAGCGCCTGCGCAAGCAGGCCGCCGCGCAGCCCGACGGCGATTTGTGGAAGCAGGTCAAGCCGGGCGTCGAGGCGGGGCTCGACCGCATTGAAAAGGATGTCGCGGCAGGCCGCTTGCTGGTTGCGGTGCGCGGGCTGGGCAACATCCGCTTCAACTTGCTGGCCGCTGTTTACAGCGCTGAGCACGCCGCCGCGCAGAACGACATGGCGGAGTTCGAGCGCGAGTGGCGGCGCATGGATGGCGAGTTGCTCCCCGCCGAGCGGCGGCAGCGCCAAATGGCGTGGGGATCGTCGCCTGCGGTTGTGCGCGCGCTGGCCGAGGCGTCGCTGGGGACCACGCGGCCGCTTTACGAAGCCAGCCGCGAATATGCCGCGGCCACCCAGCCGCTGTTTGGGCTGTTCTATCTCGGGCAGGCCAAGGGCGCACTGGACTTCACGCTCTTCGCGCGCAGGCTGAAGTTCCCCGAAGCGCGCGCGCAATTTCCGGCGCGCTCGCTGGCTGTGGAGATCGACCGGCTCGAGCAGCAAGTGGAAAAAGCCTATCAGCCGCCGCTTTCCATCGAGCGGCATCCGCAGTTCATCGGGCTGAACGCGTGGGTCAAGCGCGCGGTCGAGCTCGACCAGGGCAAGCTGTACCACGGCGCGATGGTGACCTACCTCGAAGCGGTGCGCTCGCTGGGCGAGCTGACCGGCGCGGCACCTACGGCGGAGGACCTGACGCGCTTGAAAGAGTCCGCGGCTGAGTTTGAAAAGCGGGCGAGCCTGCCCGGCGTGGACCACAGCCTCGCGCGGCTGTATGTCGAGCTGGCGCAGCGCGAAATCGAGCGCGCACAGGCCGGCGAAGCGCCTTCCGGCCTTTCCGCGCGCGCGCTGGTTGAGAATTCTCTGCCCGCGTATTTCGCCGCCGTCGAACGCGCGGGCAGCGCAACCACCACCGCCAAGGCCGAACTGACCGTCACGCTGGTGCGCTGGCCCTTCACTTGAAATCTCTCCGACCCGGCAAGTTTGCTGGCCAAAGAGGTGGTGCGGCGGTATCAGGGCAAAGTGGCGTTCGTGAGCGAGAACTATGGCGAGTCGGAGCTGGCGCAGCGCTTCGGGCTGACGCGCTATCCGGTGATTTTTGTCGGCGATGTGCTGGTGGCGCGGCCGCGCGACTTCGGCTTCTTCGCCACCGGGGAAAATAGCGGGCGCTACACGCCGTTCCGCGACGCCAAGAACCACGCAAAGTTCCAGCAGGATCTGGTGCGCATGATTGATCTGGTGCTCGGCGGGCAGAAAGAAGCGCTGCGCGCCGAGCGCGCCGATGACGGCGGCGGCGAGATTGCCGCGTTGCCGCAGTTCGCGCTCACCGACCTCGACGGCC
>Ga0187893_10008596_pt1 | contig 16026 bp, 17 predicted proteins | sample MA1701074metaG_FD_139574 | JGI IMG/M metagenome (GOLD analysis project Ga0187893, IMG submission 139574) | White microbial mat communities from a basaltic lava cave in the Kipuka Kanohina Cave System on the Island of Hawaii, USA - MA170107-4 metaG ...
GCGATCACTTCGACCGGCAAACCCCGGCGCACATAGACCCATTCGACGGGATACATGGTACCCGGGCCGGCCCGGAGATTCACTTCGTCCGACCGGAGCGAGACGAACCGCGGTATCGGCAGATTGGTTTCGACGCCCAGATCCTGCGCGCCGGTCGGGCCGACCGAGCCGGCGAGTGCAGCTGCAACCGTCAGCAGCAATGCCAGCGCGCGGGTGGGTCGGCCGGTTCCCTGGACAAGCCAAGGGCGGCTTGGTATGGCAAACCGCGCTGCGGCGGGGTTCCGTTCTGAGCGCTTGGCCCCCCGAATAGTTTCAAGAGCCAGCCTTATGCCAACCAAGCCGCTAGTCATCGTCACGCGAAAACTGCCGGATGCCATCGAGACGCGGATGATGGAACTGTTCGACGTTCGACTCAATCTTGATGACCGGCCACCCACTCAGGCCGAGCTCGTCGAGGCGGTGCGTACCGCAGTCGTGCTCGTCCCGACGGTCACCGACCATATCGATGCCGCGATCCTGTCGCAGGCTGGCCCGCAATTGAAGCTGATCGCCAATTTCGGCACCGGGGTGGACCATATCGACCTGAAGACGGCACGGCAGCGTAATATCGTGGTTACGAATACGCCCGGTGTTTTGACCGAGGACACCGCCGACATGACGATGGCGCTGATTCTGGCAGTGCCTCGACGGCTGGCGGAGGGTGAACGATTGATCCGTTCCGGCGAGTGGCAGGGCTGGGGCCCCACTTTCATGCTCGGACATCGAATCTGGGGCAAGAGGCTCGGGATCATCGGCATGGGCCGGATCGGCAGCGCCGTGGCGCGACGCGCCCGCGGATTCGGCCTTGCGATCCACTATCACAATCGTCGACGCGTTCACCCCGACCTGGAACGTGAGCTCGAGGCGACGTACTGGGAAAGCCTCGATCAGATGCTGGCACGCATGGACATCATCTCGGTCAATTGCCCGCATACGCCTGCCACCTACCATCTGTTGTCGGCCCGACGCCTGCAACTGCTGCAGAAGCATTCCTTCATCGTCAATACGTCTCGAGGCGAAGTCATCGACGAGAATGCCCTGACGCGGATGCTGGAGAAAGGTCAGCTGGCGGGCGCCGGACTCGACGTGTTCGAGCACGAGCCGGCGGTCAATCCCAAGCTGCTGAGACTCAACAACGTTGTCCTGCTGCCGCACATGGGTTCCGCCACGATCGAAGGGCGAATCGACATGGGCGAGAAGGTGATCATCAACATCAAAACCTTCGCCGACGGTCACAAGCCGCCGGACCGCGTCCTTGAATCGATGTTTTGACTAGGAGCGAATGTACGCATGGCAGAAGAGGCGCTCGCCGGCTGGCGAACGCCTCTTGGCTTTTCGGCCGCTTCGCGACGAACCGCCGCGTCGAGGCACTCGCCCTGCGCGAACCGATCGCTGCAAGGGCAAGCGTTAGGTGACGGCTAGTTGCTGGTCGTACCCGACGTGCCGCCAGTCGTATCCGTCGTACCGGTGGTGCCGGTGGTGCCGGTTGTCCCAGTCGTTCCGGTTGTTGAGCCGGTGGTGCCGCTGGTCGTGGAAGTACTGGTGTCTTCCTTCTTCTCTTCGCAAGCCGTCAGTGCCAGACCACCCACAAGCGCCAGCACCGTCACAATCGATTTGATCGACATACTCATCCGGGAACCTCCAGACTGAACGTATTGTACAGGATTGAGAATAAACGCCGTCGAATTGTGGCCTCGTGACAAAAAAAGGGCAAGACCGATTACAATCTCGGCGCAGCCCTGCAGGCGGGCGATCCAGTTCGGCCAGAATTTGAATACGGTCCTAGTTGGAGCCGGGGACGTCGACGATCGTCGGCCGAACACCGCAGAGTGCGCATTCGGGATCACGCCTCACCTTGATCTTCCGGAATGTTGCGGCCAACGCGTCATAGATCAGGAGATGCCCGGACAGGCTGTCGCCGATGCTGAGCAGTTCCTTCAACACCTCGGTCGCTTGCAGCGAACCAACGGCACCGGCAAGGGCTCCGAGGATCCCGGCCTGCTCGCACCGGGGGATGAGGTCCTCGGGCGGCCGCTCCGGAAAGAGGCAGCGATAGCACGGGTGGGGATCGCCGAGATGGGCCTTGTATGTCGACATCTGGGCATCAAATCGGAGGAGGGCGGCGGATACGAGTGGCTTTCGCAGCAGGAAGCACGTGTCGTTCAATAGGAACCTGGTCGTGAAGTTGTCGCTGCCGTCGGCGACTAGATCGTAGTCGGCGATGACCGATTTCGCGTTGTTCGCAGTAAGGCGATCCTTCATCTGAATGACCCGAACGTCCGGGTTGACCTGTGCCAGCATCGCCGCCGCACTTTCCACCTTGGGAACACCGAGACGATCGGTCGTGTGGATGACTTGGCGTTGCAGATTGGACAGTTCGACGACATCGTCGTCGATGACCCCGAGAGTTCCGACACCGGCCGCCGCCAGGTAGAGCAGGAGTGGCGCTCCCAGTCCACCGGCACCGACCACCAGAACGCGAGACGCGAGCAGACGCGCTTGGCCATCCTCGCCGACCTCGTCGAGGATCAAATGCCGGGCGTAGCGTTCGAATTGCGCGTCGGTGAAGTCCATGCCTATCCGCCGGATGGTTCGCTCGAAACGCCCGTGGAGCCAAATCCGCCGCCAGCCCGTTGGGTCGTCGGCAGGTGATCGGTAGCGGCCCAGGTGGCCCGGGAAAACGGCGCAATCACCAGCTGGGCGATTCGATCGCCCCGCCGTACCACATAGGGATCGTCGCCGAGGTTCACCAGAATCACGCCGATCTCACCGCGATAGTCGGCGTCGATCGTGCCCGGGCTGTTGAGGACGGTGATGCCGGACTTGAGCGCCAGGCCCGATCGGGGCCGGATCTGGGCCTCGAGCTCGGGCGGCAGGGCAATAGCGATTCCCGTCGGGATCAGGGCGCGGCCACGCGGCGCCAGCACGACCTCCGCCGATATCGCGGCAAGGAGGTCGAGCCCGGCGGCATGGGGTGTGGCATAGCTCGGCAACGGCAGGCCATCGCCATGCGACAGGCGCAACACTGGAACGATGGGCCTGTCCAGGGTCAAGCCGACACAGCAAGATGCTGGACGACGCGGTCGACGAGGCGCTCGGCGACATCGGCCTTTGACAGGGTCGGCCAGTGTTCCGTCCCGTCGGCGGCGATCAAATGGACCGTATTCTGCTCGCCGCCAAAGGTGCCGGCGCCCGGCGACACGTCGTTCGCGACGATCCAGTCACAACCCTTGGCAGCTCTTTTCGCCGTCGCATTCTCGATGATGTGCTCGGTCTCGGCGGCAAACCCGATGACCAGTCGGGGGCGGGCGTTCCCGGCAACGGACAGCGTGGCCAGGATATCCGGATTCGGCGCGAGATCGATCGTCGGTGGCTTGCCCCTGCCCTTCTTGAGTTTCTGTCCGGCCGGATTGGCGACCTTCCAGTCCGCGACAGCCGCGGCGCAGATGGCGACGTCGACCGGCAAGGACGCGCGACAGGATGCCAACATCTGTTCGGCCGTCTCGACACGGTGCACGGTCACGCCGGGCGGATCGGATTCTCCCGTGGGCCCGGCGACCAGCACCGTCTCGGCGCCACGGCGTGCCAACGCGGCGGCGATGGCATGTCCTTGGCGACCTGACGAACGGTTGCCGATGAAGCGAACAGGATCGATCGGTTCGTGGGTGGGACCGCTGGTCACCAAGGCGCGCCGACCGGTGAGCGGCCCTCGTCCGAGCCGCGCCTCGATTGCCGTGAGGATCTCCGCCGGTTCCGCCATTCGCCCGAGACCAAACTCGCCGCAGGCCATGGGTCCCTCGGTCGGGCCGACGCGTGCCACCCCCCGGCTCTCCAGCACCGAAAGATTGGCCTGGGTCGCCGGATGGTGCCACATGCGGACATTCATGGCCGGCGCCACGAGAACCGGTTTGTCGGTGGCGAGCAGAGTCGTCGTGGCGAGATCGTCGGCAAGACCGTGGGTCATCTTGGCCAGGATGTCCGCGCTCGCCGGAGCAACGACGATCAGATCGGCCTCGCGGCTGAGGCGGATGTGGCCCATTTCGCTCTCGTCCGTCAGCGAAAATAGATCGGTGTAGACCCGGTCTTCGCTGAGCGCTGCCAGTGAGAGAGCGGTGACGAACTCCGCCCCGCCATCGGTGAGGACGCAGCGGACCGCTGCCCTGCCGTCGCGAAGGCGTCGGATCAACTCCAAGGACTTGTAGGCAGCGATCCCGCCGGAGACGATGAGGAGTATGCGTTTGCCATTCAACATGCGGGGATACTAACCGCTTTCCACTCACCAAGGCTAGGCGCCGACCGGATCCGACTCCTCGGCGCCCTCCGGTTTCGAGATGGAAACTGAACGATTTCCGTTCTTTCGGTGTTGACAGCGGTACGATATCCGTGTTTCACTGTGTTCACTAGCGCCGATTTGAGCTTCCAGCTTGCGGGCGCTTAACAAATGCAGCTAAAGCGGCGACGCACCCGTCCCAGCTAGCTGCGACGGGTTTTTTGTTTTGGGCTTGGTCCACCCCTTATACGGACCCGCGGGATTTGATTGGGCAGCTTGCGACCGCGTCACCAATCGCTAAAGCGCCACGGACGTGCTCCGTGGGCCCGCAACTTTGGCCGAGGAGTGCGTCTGATGGCCCATCCTTCCGTAGAACCTTCGAACCCAAATCTCGATTCCGTCGAGTCCCTGACGGGGCGCGTCGACCAGACGGCGACCGAGTCGAGGCAACCCGACACGCTGCTCGTGCCGCCGGCGCATGAAGTTGATGTGGCGCCGCCGGTTTGCGCCGCCTGTTGGGCCTATTGATCTCGCCTTCCAGTCCTCGGAGCAAAATAATGTCGGACGGTGAGGCGGCAATCGCGGGTGCGTTGGCGCTCCCGGACGCATCAGAGTCGGGTGAAGCAGAGTTCGCGCGCTTGCAACGGCAGTATGGGCAGCTGGCGGCGGAACCACTATTGCGCGCAATGCTTGAACGCGAATTCCCCGGCCGAATCGCCGTGGTTTCGTCTTTTGGCGCCGAATCCGCCTTGATCCTCGCTCTCGTCGCGGCAATCGAGCCGGCGACGCCCGTCATCTTCCTCGATACGGGAAAACACTTTTCGGAGACACTTTCGTACCGCGACCGCCTTGTCGCTCACCTTGGCCTGACCGACGCACGATCCGTTCATCCGGCGACCGCGGACCTGGCTTCCGCCGATGCCGACGGGCGGCTTTGGGGCAGGAACGCCGATGCGTGCTGCCACCTGCGCAAGGTCGTACCGTTGGAGCGGGCGCTGGCCGGCTTTGACGCCTGGATTACCGGCCGCAAGCGCTTTCAGAGCGGGCAGCGCGCAGACCTTGGCACGATCGAGGCGGTCGACTCGCGCATCAAGGTCAACCCATTGGCAACGTGGTCCCTGGCTCAGGTTGCGGCGGAGTTCAACGCTCGGCGACTGCCGCGACATCCGCTTCTCGCGCAGGGCTACCCGTCGATCGGTTGCGCACCTTGTACGGCGCGCGTTGGAGACGATGCACCCGCGAGGGCGGGACGATGGGCCGGCGCGGACAAGACTGAGTGCGGCATCCACCGCGCCAAATGGGCAAGGTCCGAACCCAGTTGGTCGCCGGAGTCAGCCGGCGCCGAATAGGTTCGTCTGGACCGGCAATCCTGGCTACGTCAAAGGCTGGCCAGCAGCACGATGGCCAGCAAGGCGACGGCCGTCGACAGGACCACCAGCCAGCGACCAGTGGTCTGCTGCTTGCGGCCGAAGTCGGCAACGGCATCGGGGCTGAGCCAGACGCCGCCCTCCGCCCATCGTGCCGTCACCTTGTCGATGTTCGCCAGCAACGCCGGCAGTCGCTCCGCTGACTGCAGGAGCTCGGCCGCAGCGTTGCGCAGCCTTGCTTCCGGGCCACGATTCTCGCGCATCCAGGTTTCGATCAAGGGCTGCGCCAGGGTCCAGATGTTAAGGTCTGGATTCAGCCGACGGCTGACGCCTTCGGCCATCAGCATGTTCTTCTGCAGCAGCAATAGCTGTGGCTGGACCTCCATGTCGAACGTCTCGGAGATTTGAAACAACTGCCCGAGCACGCGTGCGAACGAAATCTCGTTCAGGGGCCGGCCGAAGATCGGCTCGCCGATCGAGCGGCATGCCTGCGCGAACATTTCAAGCGACTGGTACGCGGGAACGTAACCCGCGGCAAAATGCACTTCGGCCACGCGGCGATAGTCGCGCTCGATGAATGCCAGCAGCATGTCCGCAAGGTAGTAGCGTGTGCTGCGATCCAAGCGGCCCATGATGCCGAAGTCGACGGCGCCGATGTTGCCGCTGGCGTCGACGAACATGTTTCCCGGATGCTGATCGGCATGAAAGTATCCATCGCGAAACACCTGCTTGAAGAAGATCGCGGCTGCCTTGTCGAGCACGGAAACGATGTCCTGGCCGGCGGCGATGAGAGCATCTCGGTCATCCATCGGGATTCCCGTCAGCCGCTCCTGCGTCATGACGCGGCGGGCCGTTCGGCGCCAATCGATGGTCGGCACCCGATAGGTTGGATCGCCGACAAAATTTGCCGCCAACTCTGCGGCGGCGGCGGCTTCGAGACGCAGATCCATCTCCAGCCGGACCGTTTCCGCGAAGGTCTCGACGACTTCGCTGAACTTGAGCCGCCGCAGCCTGGGCTGCGTCCGCTCGATCAGGAGTGCCAGCCAGCGCATCAGATCGATGTCGCGGGCGAAGGCGCGCTCGATGCCCGGGCGCAGCACCTTGACGGCCACCTGACCGGTCTCGAAGTCGATACTCTTTGTCGTCGTCGCATAGTGGACCTGGGCGATCGATGCGGCGGAGACCGGAGTATCGTCGAATGCGACGAACAATTCTTCGATGGGCACCCCGCCGAATTCGGCTTCAATCGTGGTGCGTGCCTCGGCCGCCGAAAAAGGCTCCAGGCGGTCTTGCAGCAGCGAAAGGTCGGCGGCGATGTCTTCGCCCAACAGGTCGGCGCGGGTCGAGAGCATCTGCCCGAGCTTGATGAACGCCGGGCCGAGTTCGGACAGCGCCGCGGCCAGTCGCTGGCCGGCTCGGAGCTTGACCCTGGCTCGAAAACGTGGGCGCGTGAGCAATCCGGCCAGACGCAGAATCGCCGGAGCCAGGCCCGACCCCTCCAGAAAAGGCACCAACGGTTCGAGGGCGCCGTGACGCTGGAGCGTTCGGGCGATCGTCAACAGGCGGAAGATATGGCGCAGCGCCCGATACATGTCTGATCGGTCAGATTCGCCAGGCAGAATGAAGCGCCGCGATCCCGCCGGTCAGATTGCGGAATACAACACGATCGAGGCCAACCGACACGATGCGCTGCGAAAGTTCGCCTTGCCGGGGGAACCGCCTGATACTCTCCACCAGATATTGATAGGCGGCACGATCCTGCGTCACGATCTGGCCGAGCATCGGCAGGATCTGAAAGGAGTACAGGTCATAGAGCCGGTCCAGGATCGGCACGGCGACATGGCTGAATTCGAGACAGAGGAAATGACCGCCGGGCTTGAGAACGCGCCGCACCTCCGCCAGTGCGTCATCGAGGTGCGTCAGATTTCGCAGCCCGAAGGCGATCGTGCAGGCGTCGAATGTTCGATCGGCAAAGGGCAACCTCTGGGCGTCGCCATTGATCCACTCGATACCCCGGAGAATGCCGCGATCCAAGGCACGATCGCGCCCGATGGCCAGCATCGACGGAGTCAGGTCGCAGACCACAATTCGCGATCCGGCGACCGGCCCACTGGCACCAATGCGTTCGAAGATGCGCATCGCGACATCCCCGGTCCCGCCGGCGACGTCGATGAATTGCTGTCCGGCCCGCGGGCGGAGCCAGTCGATCATTGTTCGCTTCCACAATCGATGGATGCCGCTGGACATCAAATCATTCATCAGGTCGTAGCGCTGGGCGACGCTCTCGAACACGCCACGCACGAGAGACGACTTTTGCTCGGCTGGAACCTCCCGGAAACCGAATGACGCCGTTTCGCGGCCGGGGCTTGGAGGGGGATCGGAAGCCATGGTTGGCAACATAGCGTCTGCGCTTGCGACGCGCTACGTTGCGGGCATGTTGGCGCACTTTAGGTCGGAGTCATGCCGGAACTGCCTGAAGTAGAAACCATCTGCCGTGGCCTGGCGGCCAAACTCGAGGGCCGGCTTCTCCGTCGCGTAATCCAACGGCGGCCTGATCTGCGATTCCCGTTGCCGGCCCGATTCGTCGAGCGCTTGCAAGGGCGCCGGATTGACCGGGTCGGGCGGCGCGCAAAATTCATTCTGATTCACCTCGATGATGACAGCGTCATAGTCGGACACCTCGGCATGTCCGGCCGCATGATTGCCGGACCTGCGCCGGTGGTGGAGTTCGATCGCCACGACCACATCATTTTCGAAACAGACGACGGCACTGCGATCCGCTTCAACGATGCGCGGCGTTTCGGTTCCATGCATCTGGTAGCTGGGGACGAGATCGACCGCCATCCCTTGCTCGCCGCCATTGGCCCGGAGCCGCTCAGCAACAATTTCAGCGGCCCGGTCTTGAGCGCTGCCCTCAAAGGCAAGAAGACGCCGATCAAGGCGGCACTGGTCGATCAGCGGGTCGTCGCCGGCATCGGCAACATCTACGCGTCGGAGAGTCTGTTCCGTGCCGGCATCTCTCCGCGCCGAATGGCGCGAACCGTGCAAGGCGAGCGGGCCGAGCGGCTCGCATCGGCGATCAAGGAAGTCTTGGTCGAGGCGATCGCGGCGGGCGGTTCATCGTTGCGCGATTTCGTCCAAACCAATGGCGAACTTGGTTACTTCCAACATCGCTGGGCGGTCTACGAGCGTGAGGGGCAGGCCTGTCCCGGCTGCATCTGCGCTGCGCCGGAGATGGGAGGCATCCGCCGGATCGTGCAGTCGGGCCGCTCTACTTTCTATTGTCCCAAGCGACAGCGCTGAGGTAGATACGCGCCTATGCAATACCTGACGATCGGCCGGCGCCAACTCTTGCAGCGGAGTTTGGCAGCATGTGCGGCCATCCCCGCCACATTCATCCCGACAGGCGCCGATGCGGCCGATGGATTCCTCTCGCGGCTCGAAGATCTGCCGCTCGTGCCGGGACTTTCGGAAGACACCGGGGCAGGCGTCAGCTTCGACACGGCGGATGGTCGGATCGTCGAGGCCTTCGCTCGCGGCAAGGTAACGGAGCGTCAGGTGCTCGACTTTTATCGCGAAACTCTGCCGCAACTCGGCTGGACGCCCGAGAGTCCGACGGAATACAGGCGAAGCGGTGAACGGTTGCGGATCGCGTTGATGTCGGACGCGCGCGGCTTGGTCGTTCGCTACTCGCTATCGCCGCAATAGGTGAGCATCGTTTCCATTCGTCGAACAACAGGTTGTGCCATGCCATATCAGGACATCATCGTCGAGAAAAAGGGGCGCGTCGGAATCATCACTTTCAACCGACCGAAGGCGCTCAATGCGCTCTGCGATTCCCTGGTCGGCGAGCTCGGGTTGGCGCTCGATGAGATGGAAGGTGATCCGGAAATCGGCGCCATCATCCTGACGGGAAATGAAAAGGCCTTTGCTGCCGGCGCTGACATCAAGGAGATGAAAGACCGGACCTTCGTCGACGCGTATCGGTCCGACTTCATCACGCGTGGCTGGGAACGCATCGCCCAGTGCCGTAAGCCGGTCGTTGCGGCGGTCGCCGGCTATGCACTCGGTGGCGGATGCGAGATGGCAATGATGTGCGACATCATTCTTGCAGCCGACAACGCGAAATTCGGGCAGCCCGAGATCACCCTTGGCGTTCTTCCGGGCGCCGGCGGGACACAGCGGCTGACCCGGTTGATCGGGAAGTCCAAAGCGATGGAGATGTGCCTCACGGGACGCACGATGGATGCGGTGGAGGCAGAGCGGTCGGGATTGGTCGCTCGCATCGTGCCGGCATCCCAGCTCCAGGAGGAAGCCGTCAAACTGGCGGAGCGCATCGCCAGCATGTCGGCGCCGATCGTCTTGATGGTGAAGGAGTGCGTCAACCGCGCGTACGAAACCACTCTGGCAGAAGGCATTCGTTTCGAGCGACGATTGTTTCACGCTGCCTTTGCAACCGATGACCAGAAGGAAGGAATGGCGGCGTTCGCGGAGAAGAGGCAACCGGCATTTCGCAACCGTTAACCTCGGTCTGTGGCGCTTGACGACACATGGGGGGTGGGGATATAACCCGCCGCCCTCTCGACAACCGACTGTTACGAAGCGAGATTTCGACATGGCTCATCACAAATCAGCCAAGAAGCGCATTCGCCAGACCGCCCGACGCACCACGATAAATCGGGCCCGCACGAGTCGCGTTCGCAACTACGTGAAGAAGGTCGAGACAGCGATCGCAAGCGGTGACAAGAAGGCGGCGGAAGCGGCGTTCAAAGAGGCGCAGCCGGAAATTCAGCGCGGCGCGTTGAAGGGCGTCCTGCATCGCAATACCGCGTCTCGAAAGCTGTCGCGCCTTTCTGCGCAGATCAAGAAACTGTCGTAAGCTCAATTAGAATTTGAGCGGAGCTCTCTTCGGATTCTCGAAGCAGAGACTCGACCGACCCCACGAAAGGCGGTGCGCGCGCGAGGCGCTGAGTGGGGCAATTATGCAATTTTTTTTGCGTTCTCTTTTCGATCATGTTGCTACCTTTGGCGACGGCGAGTAGAGTCGTCATCTAAGGATTAGGGGACGCTTTGCGCGTGGTCTGGAAATAAAAACCAAATAATTCCCAGCCTTGTTGCTTGGGAATTGTTGAGTGTCGGCAGGCAACACCAAATATAGCTTCCCAATCGCATCTGGCGGTGCGGAACGGTGGAGCGAGTACCCGTCCGCTGGGACGACAGCTGTTTCCAAGCCACGTGATCGTGGGGTTGTCGTTGGGAGGACCCGTTACGGATGGCCTATGCAGGGGACCTGAGGCCGACCGAGGCGTGGGAGATGCTGAGGGCGGATCCGTCCGCACAGCTGATCGACGTGCGAACTCGCCCGGAGTGGAGCTTCGTCGGTGTCCCCAGCCTTGATGCGGACGGACGGAAGCCGGTCTTCATTGCGTGGCAGGTGTATCCGGCCATGCATGCCAACCCGACCTTCATTGACGAAGTCCGCAGAGTTGCGCCGTCACCTGACGCGCCGCTCCTGTTCATATGCCGGTCAGGCGCACGATCGAGGGCGGCGGCCGAAGCGATGACGGAGGCGGGCTATCGCCGCTGCTACAACGTCGCAGAGGGGTTCGAAGGGCAAATCGATGCAGAACAGCACCGCGGACACAAGGCCGGATGGAAGGCGGCCGGCTTACCTTGGACGCAAGCCTGAGACGGGACGTATGGCCGGGCAGCAGTCCAGCAATGAATTGCAGACCCAATGGGCTCGTGTCCGCGGTCGGCTGCGCAACGAGTTCGGCGAAGCAGCATTTCGCAACTGGCTGAAAAAGCTGACCTTGGCTGGCCTGCGCGGCAGCGAGCTGCACTTGGCCGTGCCCACGCGTTTCATCCGGGACTGGATCGGCTCGAACTATTCGGATCGTCTCCTGATGTTGTGGGCTGGCGAGAATCCTGCGATCCGCAGCATCGAGTTGATCGTGGAAGCGAGGACGCGACCCGACGACGAGCCGTCCGCAACGCTCGAACCGACCTCCCGGCCGGCGGAAGGCAGTCGCGCGGACATGGGAGCGGCCGAGACCGGCAAGAGCGTTCTCGTCGCCTCCCTCGATCCTCGATTTACGTTCGAGGACTTTATCGTCGGCAAGTCGAATGAACTGGCCTATGCGGCCGCCTATCGGGTGGCGGATTCGCCGACCGTCCCCTTCAATCCATTGTTCCTCTATGGCGGCGTCGGTCTTGGCAAAACACACTTGATGCATGCCATCGCCTGGCACATCCGCAAGCGCAGCCCCGAGCGGCGGGTAATCTATCTGTCGGCCGAGAAATTCATGTATCAGTTCGTCCGCGCGCTGCGGGACAAGAATACGATGGCGTTCAAGGAGCAGTTCCGCTCGGTCGACGTGCTGATGATCGACGACGTCCAGTTCATCAGCGGCAAGGATTCGACGCAGGAGGAGTTCTTCCATACCTTCAACGCGTTGGTGGATCAGAACCACCAGGTCGTGGTCTCGGCCGACAAGTCGCCCTCGGATCTCGAAGGTATGGAAGACCGGATGAAGTCCCGGCTCGGCTGGGGCCTCGTCGCCGACATCCACCCGACCACCTATGAGCTCAGGCTCGGCATCCTTCAGGCGAAGGCCGAGCGAATGAAGGGCGAGATCCCGGTCAAGGTGCTGGAGTTTCTGGCCCATAAGATCACGTCGAACGTCCGCGAGCTGGAAGGTGCTCTGAACCGTATCGCCGCGCACGGAACCTTGATCGGTCGCCCGATCACGCTCGAGACGACGCAGGAGCTGCTGCACGACCTGTTGCGTGCCAACGATCGCCGCGTGACCATCGAAGAGATCCAGAAGCGCGTGGCTGAGCACTTCAATATCAAGGTATCGGACATGCATTCGGCGCGGCGATCCCGCGGCGTCGCCCGCCCCCGCCAAGTTGCGATGTATCTGTCAAAGCTGCTGACCCCGCGCTCGCTGCCGGAAATCGGCCGCAAGTTCGGCGGCCGCGACCATACGACAGTCATGCACGCCGTCCGCAAAGTCGAGGAACTGCGGGCCTCCGATGCCAGCTTTGCCGAGGATGTCGAACTGCTCCGCCGGATGCTCGAGGGATAGGATGCCGAAGCCCGTAAAAGCCGCGGGAATCGGCCATTCCCCGGCCCGCGACGGATGTGCAATTTGCTTACCTTTTCAAGGGCTTTTGCTATAGTAGAAGGATGATTCGCCCGGTCTTTGACGGCGGTTTTCATGAATGCCTCAGGCGGCTGATGAAGAGTCGTTGATTGCCGTCGATCCCTGCCGGCCTGCCGATCTGGCGGGTCGCGCTCTAGTCCTTTGTGAAAGCTCCGAAACGCCATGAAACTTACCATCGAGCGCGGCGCCCTCTTGAAGTCCCTTGCGCATGTGCAAAGCGTCGTCGAACGGCGCAATACCATCCCCATTCTGTCGAATGTTCTGCTGGAGGCCGGCGACGGCACGCTCGGCCTGACCGCAACGGACATGGATCTGACCATCGTCGAGCATGTGCCCGCAGCGGTTGCCGGGCGCGGAGCGACAACGGTGGCGGCGCACACATTCTTCGACATCGTCCGCAAGCTGCCCGAAGGTGCTCAGGTTCAGATCGACGGCGGCAGCGACGGCGCCCAGGCGACGATCAAGGCCGGACGCTCGCGTTTTGTGCTGGCCACGCTCCCCAAGGAAGACTTCCCGACTATGGGCGCTGGCGATCTGCCGCACAAATTCGAGGTTCCGGCAAAGGATCTGCGCAACCTGATCGATCGGACTCGCTTCGCCATCTCGACCGAGGAGACCCGCTACTACCTGAACGGCATCTACGTGCATGCGACGGCCTCCGGCGATATCCGGGTGCTGCGCGCAGTGGCCACGGATGGCCATCGGCTCGCCCGTTTCGAGATGCCGCTGCCGGCGGGAGCCGCCGAGATGCCTGGTGTCATCGTGCCCCGCAAGGCGGTCGGCGAGCTGCGGAAGCTGCTCGACGAATCCGATGATCGGGTCGAGGTCGCCCTGTCGGATGCCAAGATTCGATTTGCCTTTGTCGAGGTCGTTCTCACTTCCAAGCTTATCGACGGAACCTTCCCCGACTATCAGCGCGTCATCCCGACGGGGAACGACAAGGTGATGGAAGTACCGAAGCGCGAATTCGCCGATGCGGTCGACCGCGTATCGACGATCTCCAGCGAAAAATCGCGGGCCGTGAAGCTCAGTCTGAAGAGCGGCACCCTGACGCTTTCTGCGACCAGCCCCGAAGCGGGCAGCGCCAGCGAGGAGCTGGAGGTGAAATATGGCGGCAGCGACCTGGAGATCGGCTTCAACTCGCGGTACCTGCTCGACATCGCCCAACAGATCGAAGGCGAGGGGGCGCAGTTCGCGCTGGCCGACGCGGCGTCGCCGACGCTCATGCGCGATGTGGCCGACGCCAGTGCACTGTATGTGCTGATGCCGATGCGGGTCTAGGGAACCCGTGGCCCTGGCACTTCACACCCCCGATCCGGCTCGCTCGACGGTCTCGCACCCGGCGGCATCGACAGAGACCCTGTCAGCGGTCTGGCTCGGACGCCTGAGACTGACCGACTTTCGCAACTATCGATCCGCCGGGCTCGAGGTGGACCGACGCCCGGTCGTGCTGAGCGGTCCGAACGGAGCCGGCAAGACCAACCTGCTCGAAGCCATCTCCTTCCTCACCCCAGGCCGCGGCCTCCGACAGGCAAAGCTGGAGGAGGTCGACCGCCGGCGTTCTCTCCAGGAAGCCGGCGGGTTCGTTGGCCAGTGGGGCGTCGCAGCCACGATCTGCCGCCAGGATGGACTGACCGAGGTCGGTACCGGTCGCGATCCCGAGGTTCTTGATCAGGGGCGGGAGCGGAGGCTCGTGAAGATCAACGGCGCATTCGCTTCCGGACAGTCGGCGTTGGCGGATCAGCTGAGCACGATCTGGCTGACGCCGCAGATGGACCGTCTGTTTCTGGATGGCGCGGGCGCGCGGCGGCGGTTCCTCGACCGTCTTGTCTTCGGCTTCGACCCTGGCCATGCCGGGCGCCTGACGCGCTACGAGCACGCCCTGCATGAACGGTCGCAGCTGTTGCGGCGGAACGGCCCGGCAAGCTGGGATGCGATCTGGCTCGCGGCCATCGAGCAGCAGATCGCCGAGACCGGCGTGGCCGTCGCTGCGGCCCGGCGTGAGCTGGTCCAGCGTCTGGCCGAAGGCGTCGCGCACGGCGTCGGCCCATTCCCGCGCGCCGGCGTGACCCTCGATGGCGCCGTCGACGGCTGGCTCGAGGCGATTCCCGCCCTCGCCGCCGAGGATGCCTTCCGCGACCGCCTCGCCGCGGACCGGTTGCGTGACAGCGAGACCGGCGGTGCGCAGTGCGGGCCGCATCGCAGCGACCTGGTGGTGACCCATCTCGGGAAGGGATTGCCGGCGGCACAGTGCTCGACCGGCGAGCAGAAGGCGCTGCTGATTTCCATCGTGCTCGCCCATGCGCGCCTGCAGATCGACAGCCGCGGCATGGTGCCGATCCTGCTTCTGGACGAGGTTGCCGCCCATCTCGATGCCGTGAGGCGGTCGGCGCTGTTCGAGGCGGTGCTGGCGCTCGACCTGCAGGCCTGGCTGACCGGGACCGATGCGGCGCTGTTCGCCGAGCTCGGCACCCGTGCCCAGTTCTTCCGCGTGCGCGAGGCGACGATCACGGCGGCGGACCGCTGACCAAGGACGCTGACTTGCAGCAGAAGAAAGAGTCGATGAGCCCGAGCGAAGACCCGCCGCCGACCGACGGCCCGGAGCAGGAATACGGCGCCGAAGCCATCAAGGTGCTGCGCGGCCTCGATGCCGTGCGCAAGCGGCCGGGCATGTATATCGGCGACACCGATGACGGCTCCGGCCTGCATCACATGGTCTACGAGGTCGTCGACAACGCCATCGACGAGTCGCTTGCCGGCTGGTGCGACCGCATCCTGGTCACCCTCAACGGCGACGGCTCGATCACCGTCAACGACAACGGCCGCGGCATCCCCACCGAGATTCATGGCGAGGAGGGCGTCTCCGCCGCCGAGGTGGTGATGACCCAGCTGCATGCCGGCGGCAAGTTCGACCAGAACTCGTACAAGGTCTCCGGCGGGCTGCATGGCGTCGGCGTCTCCGTCGTCAATGCGCTGTCGGACCGGCTCGATCTGCGCATCTGGCGCGACGGCAAGGAACACTTCATGCGCTTCCACGACGGCGACCCGGAAGCGCCGCTGGCGATCGTCGGCGATGCCCCCAACGACGACGGCAAGCCGCGGCGCGGGACCGAGATCACCTTCCTGCCGTCGCCCAAGACATTCACCAAGACCGAGTTCGACTTTGCGACGCTCGAGCACC
>Ga0187893_10008597_pt1 | contig 16024 bp, 16 predicted proteins | sample MA1701074metaG_FD_139574 | JGI IMG/M metagenome (GOLD analysis project Ga0187893, IMG submission 139574) | White microbial mat communities from a basaltic lava cave in the Kipuka Kanohina Cave System on the Island of Hawaii, USA - MA170107-4 metaG ...
AGCCGGTCTTGTCGGCCAGAAAATTCAAGCCACCTTCGCGAGCACCGGAACGCTGTCGTATTCCTTGCACGCGGTGGAAGCGCTGCACGGCGATCTGGGAATGGTTCACGCGGATGACGTGGTCGTCGCCTTGAGCAAGAGTGGAAGTTCCGAACTGGTGGAGTTGCTCCCCCGATTGCGGTGCATGGGATGCACGATCATCCTGTTGACGGCCCGGCCGGATTCCGCCGCCGCCGGTCATGCCGATTTCGTATTGGAAATCGGGCAGACGCCGGAGGCCTGTCCGCTGGGGTTGGCTCCGAGTTCTTCCACGGCCGCGATGCTCGCTTTGGGAGATGCCTTGGCGCTTACGGTGATGGAGTTCAAATCCGTGCAGCCCGAGCAATACGCCGCGTATCATCCCGGCGGGGCCTTGGGGCGGTTTCTTTTGAAGACGCGGGAAATCATGCGCACGGGCGCGAATTGTCCGACGGTGCGGGTTGACGCGACGATGGGGCAATCCTTCGATGCGATCCGCTCAGCGCCTCAACGCGCCGGGGCGGCCTCCGTGGTCGACGACGACGGGAAACTGGTCGGGATCATTACGCAGGGCGACGTATTCCGACTGGTAACGGGATCGGCGTTCACCGCCACGGCTCCGATCTCCAGTGTGATGACCCGCACGCCAAAGCGGATCGATCAGGACGCTCGCGTCATGGAAGCCTTGCAGCTGATGCGGCGTCACGCGATCGACGAATTGCCCGTGGTGGACGACGCCGGCCGGCTCGTGGGGATGATCGATATTCAGGACCTGGTCTCCCGCGGCTTCTCCGTGTTCGACCCGACGTAGAGGTCTCTGGACGCGTCAGGGCCATGCCCGCCCCCAAGCCGACTCGAATCTTTCGGTTTGTTCAGGCGGATAACCTCGGTCCCGATACGGGCATGGCCCTATCGGGACGCCAGCGCACCCTCGCTGGGACGCCCGTCCGTTAGTGGTAGGGATCCTTGAGGCTTCGCGTAAAGGGCAAGCTCCGGGACGAAGGCAGGAGCGCAGTCCCAACCCAAGTCGGGATCCCGACGCGCCGGGAGACGATGGGGATTGCCAATTGCCAACTTGCGATCTGGTGATTGAGTGAACTCGTGATTTTGCGGCACGCCATACGTAACTCGTAACTCGTAATTCGAAGCTGGTAGCGCGCTTCCGATTGGCGAGGGATCTGCACCTTTCGGCGCTGCGTCGGCGCGTTACAATTCCCGGTGCACATGACCCGGCTCCCGTTTGATCCCAAACTCGTCGCGGAACCCGCGGGGAAGCGTTCCGCACAACGGGAATGGATGACCGTTTCGCAGGTGACGGCCCTGGTCAAGCAGGCCATCGAAACAGCATTTCCCCCCACGGTGCACGTCATCGGCGAGATCAGCAACTTCAAGCGGCACGGCAGCGGGCACCTGTATTTCACGCTGAAGGATTCCGCGAGCGAGTTGTCGTGCGTGGTGTGGAAGAGTTCCGCGGCGCGGCTCACGTTTCGCGCGGAAGATGGGATGGAGGTGGTGGCCACGGGCGGCTTGGAGGTCTTTGAACGCGCCGGCCGCTATCAGCTTTATGTTCGAAAGCTTGACCCTCGGGGGGTGGGGGCGCTCGAACTCGCGTTTCGACAGCTTTATGAAAAGTTGAATCAAGAAGGGTTGTTCGATCCCGCCCGCAAGAAAGCGATTCCCCGCTACCCGGATCGAATTGTCGTGATTACGAGTCCGAGCGGAGCCGCCGTCGCGGACATTCTGGGAACGATTCAGCGGCGTTACCCATGCGTTGCGGTCCTCGTGTTTCCGGTCAGGGTCCAAGGCGACGGGGCGGCGGGGGAGATTGCCGCGGCGATTCGAATGGCGAATGCGAACCGCGATGCGCTGGGCGGCGTGGATGTGATGATTGTAGGGCGGGGCGGCGGTTCCCTGGAGGACCTTTGGGCGTTCAACGAGGAGCCGGTGGTTCGGGCGGTTCACGCAAGTCGGATACCCGTGATCTGCGCCGTGGGCCACGAGGTCAACGTGACCCTGGCGGAATTGGCGGCGGACGTGCGCGCCGCGACGCCGACAGCCGCGGCGGAACTGGCCGTGCCCGTGCTCGAGGAAGTGCTTGCGTTCCTCGCGGCCTACACTTCGCGGTTGAACCGTTGCTTGGCGCAGGGTCTCGCGCTGTCGTCGACAAGGCTGGAGTCGCTGCTTCAACGGAGCTCGTTGCGCGAGCCGCTCGCCGTCGTTTTTCGCCGGCAGCAGATTATCGATGAATGGTCCTCGCGGATGCATCGGGCGCTGGTCCATCGCATGCAGAAACTTCGACAACGAATGGAGTCCATCGAGCCGCTGTTGCAGCGAATCGCCCCGCACGCTGCGCTGTTTTTGGCGTCGCACCGGTTGCACGATCTGCACGCCGCGTGTCGAATCGGGCTCCAGGTGCGTCTCGCCGAAGTTTTCCAAAGGGTCCAAGACGCGGCCACGCGGATTCCGTGGTCGCTGCGGCACCGGCTGTCGAAATCCGAGCGCGTTCTGGCGCAGTGCAGTCGCCGATGGGATCGCGCTTCTCCGGAGCACCTTGTGGTTCACCGGAAAGAGCAGATCGAGCGACTGGGGCCGTGGTTGTTCGTCGTGATGCAGCAGCGCATGGTTCTTTGCGAGGAGCAGCTTCTGGGCCGCGGAGAGCGGATCGCGGCGCTGAGCTACCGCAGCATCCTGAATCGCGGCTTCTCGATTACCCGCGACAAGCGCGGCGGAGCGGTGATTCGCTCGGTGGAAGCCGTTGGCGATGGCGACCGGGTGATGACCGAGGTCGCCGACGGCCGCTTCGAGTCGAAAATCGTCAACCTTCGACAGATGAATCTCTTCGATTAAGATTGCGGGCGGCAAGGTGACGTCGGGCAGGTTCGGCGCGTGGGTCGCGACGGCTGTACCGTTGGACCGGCGGCGGCTCTCGTCGACCCAGCCCGGAAACCTCGTGAACCATGGCCGCATCGAAGAAAAAAGTCTCGTTTGAGGAGGCCCTCAAACAACTCGAACAAATCGCCGAGCAGATCGAGCAAGGCAAGATCGGCCTTGAAGAGTCAATCGCCCGCTACGAACAAGGAATGGAATTGGTCCGCCATTGCCGGGAAATCCTCACCCACGCGGAACATCGCATCCAGCAGATCCAGGCCAGGTCGGATGGACCGCTGGAGGTGAAGCCGTTTGAGGCTTCCGCGCAAACGATTTCGCAAATGGAAGCGGAATCGTGATCAGATCCGCGTGGGCGTGCTTCAGGTTCTCCGGCTCACCGCACAAAAACCTGCCGTCAAGGCACGCTCGACTGGAGCTTCCTGCATAGGGTCAGGTAGTCGAGAATCGATTGAGCGTCCTTGCGGTCCTCGCCTTGTGCGGCCTGAAGCGCTTCCTGTTGGAGGGCGACGGCACGGTCGATGGCCCCGACGTGATACGCCGCGAGGGCATAGACGGTGATGGTCGGCGCGTCGCGTGTCGCGGCGGATTCGTAGGATGCCCGAGCGGCGTCCAGCGCCACGTCGGGGAACCTACCGGTTATCTCCTCGGCTTCAAACAGGGAGACCAGCGCGACGGCATGCATGGCCCGCGAATTCGACCGGTTTTGGTCGATGTGCTGTCGAGCCCAGGTGCGGAATTCTTCGGGTTTCTTCAGTTCATCGGCGTAGACCCTGCGGAGCAGTCGCAGGGCACTCTCATTGGCCGGGGCGATCTTCAGAATCTCGGTCAATCCCTTGGTCACCTGATCCCACTGCCCGCGGGAAATGGGTCGTTCGAGCTGTTGAAACTTGCGCTCGACCTCGCGTTCGACCTTGGGGTCGTAGGTCCCGCGGATCAGCCCCTCGATGACGTTCTCCATTTCGGGTTCCAGCGGGCTGCCCTGCCAGGCGATTTTGCCGTCTTTCCCGACCAGAAATGCATGGGGGATCCCTATCGCTTCTGCGGCCATCATGTAGGCCCCGGTGGTCTGGTCCCGATCGTCGATGGCGATCCAATAGCTCATTCCATCGCCCTGATCCCTGACGAATTTGCGGATGGCGGTGGGAGAATTTCCGCGGGAATCCGGGGAGGTCACCCCGATGACCGCGAGATCGCTCTTGTACTTTTTCTGGATTCGGGTGAGCCGCGGGATGCTCTCCTTGCAGGGGGGGCACCAAACCGCCCAAAACTCGACGAGGATGACCTTCTTTCCTGATTCTTTTTGAATGTCGAGCGGTTCGCCCTGGACCCATTCGGCCACGCTGAGCTTTGGCGCCGCCGAGCCTACGTCGAGCAAGGCCGCAGCGCTCGTGCCGGCGGCGGCACCGTGTGCGATTCCCGTCAGCACGGCAAACGCGAAGTTACGAGTCCGTCGATTCATCAAACCGTTACCGATTTTCGGTCCTCCATTTACGCAACGTTGCAAACCGCCGACCGGCGTGCGGGAATACGCCGCAGCCTGCGGCACGCCTCTTCCAAGTCGGCCATCTTCTTAGCATAGCAGAAGCGAAGCTGGTCTTCTCCGTCGGCGGGGTTCCGGTAAAACGCCGAACCCGGAACCGTGGCCACGCCGACGTCGTGCAAGATCGACTCGGTCGCCGCCGTGGCGTTCGCCCAACGACCCGGCTCAAACGAGGCCAGCATATAATAACTACCTTCGGGGATGAAGGGGGTGAAGCCGATTCCGCGAAGGGTGTCCACCAGCATCTCCCGTTTGGCCAGATAATCGGACCGCATCTGCTCGTAATATTCCGCGTGCAATCCCATTCCCGCGGCGATGCCGTGTTGAAGCGGAGCCGGCGAGCAGATGTAGAGCAAATCGCTGACGACGGCCAGCCGGTCCATGATAGACGCCGGCCCCACCGTATAACCCACTCGCCAGCCGGTGACCGCGTAGGTCTTCGACGCCCCGCTGAGCGTAATCGTCCGATCTTTGGCATCCGGAAACCGGCCAACACTGACGTGAGGTTGGCCGTAAGTGATGTATTCGTAAATCTCGTCGGTCACGATCCAGGTGTTGTGCCGTTTGGCCAGTCCGGCAATCTCCCGAAGTTCGGTCTCGGTGAAAACCTTTCCGCTGGGATTGGCCGGGGTGCAGATGACGACCATCTTCGTCTGAGGGCCGAATGCCTCGGACAAGGCCGCGGAGCTGTAAGACCAATCCGGCGGTTCGAGATCGACGAATCTGATCTTGACCCCGAACAGCTTCAGAAGATTTACGTGGTAGCTGTAAAAAGGAGAGAAGACGATGCACTCGTCACCCGGGTTGAGGACGGCAAGGGCGGCACAGGCAAAGGCCCCTGCGGAACCGACGGTGACGACGATTTCCGACTCGGGGTCGCACGAGATTCCGTTAAAGTCGCGCATCTTCCTTGAGATCGCGGTACGTAGTTCGGTGACACCGCGTAAATTGGTGTACGAGGCGCGGTCTTCATCGATGGCTCGCTTCGCCGCCTGCTTGACGACATCGGGCGCGGGTTGGTCGCAGACACCTTGCGACAAATTGACCCCACCCATCGACGCACAAATCGCCGAAAAACGGCGAATATCGGATTGGCGAATCGACACGACCCGATCGGCGAGCGGCAAATTCATCAGACCCTTCTCCTTCCTGGGAATGTGCCGGAGCTTCGAACGACGAAGCCAAATCCGTTCCACCGGCTTGACTCAGCAGTATACGCGGCGGCACCGGCTTCCACAAACCGTGAATCCGACCTTCGCATTTTGCGAGAGTTCGAGAGGCAGATTGTGACGTGGCGGTTCAATTCTACGTTAACAAACAGCGACGGCTTGTGTCGAACCCCAAGGTGGGCCGAAGGGACTGCGGGATTGGGTAGGGGCGGGACCGGAAAGCCGGGGCAAAAGGAAAAAATCAGCCGATTCGTCGAAAAATGTACTTTCGCGATGTGGCTGGGGGATGCGAATGTCGCTTGAACGTATGGAGCCTGCGGGTCGGGCGGATTCAATCGGGCGAGTAACCCACCGCCGCACCGCGAATCCAAAAAAAGGAGGTGAGCAATCATGATGCCGACAGTTGCCACGTTCTGTGAGGATAACGCGGCGGCCACGTACTGCGAAGAGTTCGGGTCGCAGCGCCGCGAACGGCCGATTTCCCATTACAAGGACGCGATCGCCGATTTCCTCTTCGAGTTGACGCGTTGGTTGGATATCCGCCCGCTGTGGCGGCGCGGGGAGACACGGTTCTTCCGCGTCAACTTCTGGAAGAGCGATGTCGAGGTCGGTGAGGAGCGGATCGCGCGTTCGATCTTCCTCGCCGTCGAAGACACGCACGACGGGCTTTGCGTCCGAGAGGCGGCGTAATCGGGTCGTTTCAAGAAACCCGAAACAACACCCCGTTCCCGTGCCATGATCGGCATCGTGCCGGCCGACAGGAGTACACGGGGCGGGGTTTTTTCCCGCCGGCGGAGCGAACGCTTGGCCAATCCTGTGTCGCGGCGCCCGGTGTTTCGCCATCTCACAATGAGGCCGATCGCGGCCTACTTCCCTCGGATTTTCTCAATCTCCGCCACGGCCATTCGGTCGCATTCCTCGTTTTCGGGGTGGCCGGAATGGCCGAAGACGTGCTCGTAGCTCATCTCGAATTGTTTCGTAAGCTCGTGTAGCGGTCGCCATAGATCGACGTTCTTGACCGGGTCGGAAGTCAGCTTGCGGCCGCGGCGCCAGCCGTGTGCGACCCATCCGTGGACCCATTCGCTCAGTCCTTGAATGACGTACTTGCTGTCGCTGACCAGGCGGACGTGCCAGCATTTCGTGGGCTTGACCGTCCGCAACCCTTCCAAGGCCGCGGTCAGTTCCATACGGTTGTTGGTCGTGTCCGCCGCGCCCCCGGAAAGTCGCGTCTCCTTGCCGGTTTGAGGATGAACCAGGATCGCCGCCCAACCTCCCGGCCCGGGGTTGCCGCTGCAAGCGCCATCGGTGTAGACAATGACGTCTGGTTCCCCGGCCACAGGTAAGCCTTTCGAATACTGAACATTCTCCAACACCGAAGGAGTATACAATGGAGCGGCGACCTCGCGAGTTCGCGTTCGCCGACAGGCTCGCGAGCGGCTCCCAATCGACCATCGACCCCGGCGCGCCGGGATCCCGATGGATCGGGACCTGCGTTTCGCTTCGGCTTCGCTTGCCGCTCAGCAATCGACCATCGAGAATCCATCGCGCATGGCAGTCCTCCGCATCGATGATGTCCGGTTCGGGTTCCCCCGGCATCCCGATTTCCTGGGCCCGGTTTCACTCACGGTTGAGCTGGGGCAGCGTTGGGCCGTTGTCGGACCGAATGGCGCGGGGAAGAGCACGCTCCTGCGATTGATGGCCGGGCTGCTGGTTCCGCGGTTGGGACGCGTGGTGATCGATGGAACGGATGTTCGAGGGTTTTCCCCTCCGCGTCGCGCCAGGTTGGTGGCGTACTTGCCGCAACATACCCCGCGCGACCTGGCCAGTTCGGTTCGCGATGTCGTGCTCCTGGGCCGGTTCCCGCATCGCTCGTTCGGCCTATTCGAGTCCGCCGCGGATTTCCAGATGGCTGAGCAGGCGATGCGGCTCACCGAAACACACCGCTTCGCCGAACGGCCGCTTACGACGCTTTCGGGTGGGGAGGCCCAACGTGTACACCTGGCCGCATGCATCGCCCAAAGTCCGCGCGTGCTGCTCCTGGACGAACCCACGGCCTCGCTCGATCTGCGGCATCAAATCGCCATCCGCCGAATTCTTTTCGAACTCGCTCGACAGGAACGCGCGGCCGTGGTGCTCGTCACGCACGACCTGCAATTCGCCGCCGGTTTCGCCACGCACGTTCTTGTCCTTCACGATGGACGTGTAGTGACTCAGGGCGCGCCGGGCGACGCGCTTTCGCCACGCGTGCTCGAACCCGTATTCGGAGTCAAATTGCTGGCCTTGGCATCATCGCGGAGGCCCGATCAGCCTTATCTGGTTCCGGCGAATGAGGAAGATTTGGAAGCGGGGACCCCGCGATGAAAACGCTGACTCCCGCGCGGTTTGCGATTGGGCTTACCTGCTGTGCGGCGTTGCTCGCTGCCCTGTTGATCCTCAGCCCGGCCATTGGCACGGAGTCCGGGACGTTCACGGGGTGGGACGCCTGGCGGACGCGGCTGGGGTGGCCGATCGAACGGGATGAACTTCGTCATCGGCCCTTCGTCGACCTGGACGGAGATGGAAGGGTATCCGATGACGAGGCGACCGGTTTCATTTCGCGGGTTCGATACGTCGGCTTTGGGCTGCGATTCTCCAGGAGCCTGCTGGCCTTGCAGGCGGGTGCCACGCTGGCATTGTGCGGCGCGGTATTGCAGGTGCTGTTTCGCAATCCCCTGGCGGATCCGTACACGTTGGGCATCGCCGGAGGCGGATCGCTCGGAGCACTTCTGGCCATTCGATTCGGCTGGACGGCGGCTTTTCTTGGCGTTTCGAGCACAGCGCTGGCGGCCTTTGTCGGGGGAACGGCCATTGTGGCCGCCGTGGTTCTCATCGCCCGAGGCGAGCGCCGACTGACGTCGAACGAACTTCTCTTGTCCGGCGTCGCGCTAGGTTTGTTCTGCGGGGCGATGATGATGTTGGTCACCGCCATATCAAACGAACGAGTGACGTTCGAGGTCATGCGCTGGATGATGGGGTCGTTGGACCCGGTGGCGCGCGTTCCCGGAGCCACGATGCTCCCGTTGATCGTCCCGGCATGGTTGGTTTTGACCTGGCTTTCGCGTTCGCTGAACCAATATCGCCTGGGCGACGAACTCGCCGCGGCGCGAGGGGTCAACGTGGCGCGGTTGCAGGCCGCGTGCCTATTTCTGACGACGATGGCGACGGCGGCGGTGGTGGCGGAGTGCGGACCGATCGGCTTCGTCGGGCTGGTCGTTCCACAGATCGTTGGACTCCTGTTGGGAACGGATTGTCGAATTCTGCTTCCCGCTTCGGCACTGCTTGGTGCGGCCTTTCTCATTGTTTGCGACTGGGGATCGCAAACCGTGATGCATTTCGGCGGATGGGTGATCGGCCGCAGGCTTGGCCCCGCGACGCTTCCCGTCGGTGTGATTACGGCCGTCGTGGGCGTGCCGCTTTTTTTGGTTCTCCTCCGGAGGCGCGAACGGAGATAATATCGTATGCTGATCCGCTCCCTGTACGAAGACACCGAAATGGAATGCCATCCCGGCACAATGAAACCCGGACATTTCTTCTTCAGAGTGGGCGGCGTGTTCTGAGCCCTGACGACTTGCCGTTTTGCCCATGGAAAGCGGGTAATCCTAGGTCGTACCGCGTGCGTTAAGTTCCTTCTCTAGTGCCAATTCATGGAGCGGTGGGAGACTTCAACTCCGCTTATAAAGAGCAGAAGGTGCCGTTATGCCTGCAACTAGGGCGGTTTCCAAGGCCAGCCCAACAGCTTCCGACTAATTCTTCTTGCCTGCTTGGGAAGACTCCCCTATACTTTGACCAGCAACGTCCGACGAACTGAACGATTGGCCTCAACTCGGCGTAACGCTCGAGGGACAGGGAGAAATGCAGGTGACCGGAAAACTGACGGGCAAGAACATTTTGATTGTCGAAGACGATATGGACATGGTTTCGGCACTGACGGCCATATTGGATGATTCGGGGGCCAATATCGAAACGGCATACGATGGGAATCAGGCAATCGAGAAGGTTGCGGAATGGGATCCCGACTTGATTTTACTGGATGCCATGCTGCCCAAGCGGAGCGGCTTTCTGGTGCTGGAGAAGTTGAAGGGGGCAACCAAGAAACGCGGCACGCGACCGTTTATTATCATGATCACAGGCAACGAAGGCAAACGCCATCAGGTATGGGCGGAGAGCCTCGGCGTGGACGGGTACTTCAACAAGCCGTTCCGCATGGAACGGCTGATGGATTCCGTGGAGAAGCTCCTGGTCGCGAACTGACATTCGAATCATGGTCACCATCGGCCGGTCCTACGTTCGCCTGAACGGCTGGTTTTGTTTTGCCGCAATTTGGGGAGTCGCAGGAGCGATCGTGCTTCCGCCGCAGAAAGCGGTTGCGTATTCCGGCCCGACACTTCTTGTGCTTGCGGCGGAACCGATTTTCATCGCGGGTGACCCGCCGGTTCCCGAAGAGGCGCCCCCCGCCGAACCTGATTCGCTCGTTTCCCTTCCGACCGCTTTGGAACTATTGAACTCGGGAGAATACGACCGCGCCTGCGAAGCCCTCGAGGAACTTGGGAAAAGCGCGGGCGATGCGCGGGCCGCGGTGTTCGGATTAGCACGCTGCCGATTGGAGACAGGGAAATACCAGGAGGCGTTGGACGGCCTTTGGGCCGCCAAAGCGGAAGATTCCGCCGATGGGAACTATCTGCTCGCCGTTCTTCACGGTCGATTGGGCCGGTACGACGAAGTGGTTCGACTCGCCAGGGCGGCGATCGAAATGGACAAGAACCACGCCGCGGCTCGACTTCTGCACGCCGAGACGCTGGAGGCCGTGGGGAGACGCGATGAGGCGATCGATGCCTATCAATGGTTCGACCGCCAACTCGTCGGACGGCGCGATCTGCCCAAGAACGCGGAGTGGATCACACACACGGCGCTGGGGTTCCTTCGCTACAGCGTGCTCACGCAAACCCAGGTGGTCGACCGTACGAAACACGTGTTGAATGAAATGCTGCAATCGGCCTATTCCAGGGTGGATCGCAGCTACTGGCCGGCGCGGATCGCCGCGGCGGATTTGTTGCGCGACCGATTCAACAACGACGATGAACACGGAAGCCTTTCGGATTACCGCGCCGCACTGCGGATCAATCCGCGCCTTCCTGAAGCGCAGGTCGGGCTGGGGGTCGTGGCCCTTGCGAATTGGAATTTTGAAGAGGTGGAGAAGCGGGCCGATTTGGCCTTGGGGGTCAACTCGCGCTTCGCGCCTGCCTTTCATTTGCTGGCCGGCAAGTTCATTGTGGAACGGCGTTACGAGCAGGCCGGGGAAGCGGCGGAAAAAGCGCTGGCCGTCAATCCCAACGACACGACCGCCCTCTCACTGCGTGCCGCGGCGGCGAGCTGCCGGTTTGATGACGCGGCCGTGGATCGGCTGCGCCTTCAGGTGGAACGGATCAACCCGTACCCGGCCGTGTTTCACCGGACCGTGGGCGACGCACTTTCCGGGATTCGACAGTACGCCGCATCCGAGCGGGCATTCTTGAAAGCGATCGAACTCGACCCGGTGGACGCCAATTCCCGAACCGAGTTGGGCATGATGTATATGCAATGGGGCGAGGAGGAAAAAGCCCGCGCCGCGCTCGAAGCGGCCTTTCGGCTGGACCCCTACAACGAACGCACCAAGTTCACGCTCGACCTCCTTGAATCCCTCGAAAAGTTCACGCGGCACGAAACCGCGAACTTTATCATCAAATACGATGCGCAGAAGGATCCCGGATTCGGCGAGTTTGTCGGCGAATACCTGGAAAGCATTTACGAATCGGTCACACGGGACTATTCGACTCCGCTGTCCGAGAAGACGATCATCGAGATCTTTCCCAGCGCGGCCGCGTTCGGCGTGCGAATCACCGGTCGGCCGTGGATTCCCACCGTGGGGGCCTGTTCCGGGCGGGTGATCGCCTTCACCACGCCGCGGCTCGGCGACGACCGCATCGGACCGTTCAATATGGCTCGCGTTTTGAAACATGAGTTCACCCACACCGTCACCCTGGCGGCCACGAGGAATCGCATTCCGCATTGGTTTACGGAAGGGCTGGCGGTTTACCAGGAGGATTCCCCGCGAAACTTCCTTTGGAGCGAGATGCTCGCGGATGCGGTCCGGCGGGAGCGGCTGTTTACGTTGCAGACCATCGACTGGGGCTTCATGCGCCCGAAGCGGCCCAACGATCGTCAGATGGCCTATGCCCAGAGCGAATGGATGTGCGAATTTATCGTGGAGCGGTTCGGTTACGACGTGATCCAGCAGATGCTCAACCGATACCACGACGGTCGCACGCAGCCGCAGGTTCTGAAGGAAGTGCTGCACATCGAGCCGGAGGATTTTGACCGCGAATTCCGCGTGTGGGCGAGGGGGCAGGCGTCGCGATGGCCGTTCGAATTGGCCCCGGCGGAAGATGTGTCCGCCCTGCGCGACAGGGCCTCCGCGGACACCGCCGACGCGAATACATGGGGCCGGCTGGCCCGAGCCGAGTGGGACGCGGACGATCCCGAAAGGGCTCTCGCCGCGGCGGCGAAGGCGCTCGGATTGGACGAGAACAACGCCGATGGGCTGGCGGTCGTTTGTCATTTGCGGGCGGCGCAGACGCGGAATGAAAGTTCGGAAAGCGCCCGCCGATCGCTGGAAGAGGAACTGATCCCTTTTCTCAAACGATGGGCCGACTTGGCGCCGAAGAGCTGGCACCCCGCGAAGTACCTGAGCGAAATTTTTTTGCACCGCAAGGACCGAGATGCCGCCGTCGAGCCGCTTCAGCGATTGCAAGCGCTGTGTCCGCTCGATCCGACCAGTTGGAGCGGCCTTGCGGGAATCTACCTGGAGCGCGGGCAGGACGATCTCGCCCTGCCGCAACTGTTGGAGTTGGCCGCTCAGGAGGAACACGATGCCACCATCGCCATCAAGATCTCCGACATTTACCGGCGGAAATCGCGCCTTCGAGAGGCCCAACACTGGCTGCGGCAGGCGATTTTCATCGACCCGTTCAATTCCCGCGTACATGAGTCCTATGCGGAGGTCTCGATGCAGATCGGCGAGACCGCCAAAGCCCTGCAATCGTATCGCATGTTGACGCAGCTCGAGCCGAAACAGGCGAAGCATTTCGACAACGCGGCGTTCGCAGCGCACAAATTGGGAAACTCGGAGGCGGCCGAGCGTTTCGCCCGCCGGGCGGTTGAACTCGATCCGGAAAGCAACGCACGATCGCTGCTGCCGTAACGAAACGGCAAGTTCACGGCTGTCTTTCGGACCCCAGAGGACTCCGGCGCGTTCAGCGCACCCGCACGGCCACAAGCGTTTGATCGTCGTTCGCGGGACCGGGGCCCGCGAAGGCGGACAGCCGTTTTTCCACGCAATCGATGATCTGTCCGGCGCTCGATGCGTTTCCCCGAAGACAGGAGAGCAAGCGCTGCCGCCCGTACATTTCTCCTTCCGGGTTGGTCGCCTCGGTAATGCCGTCGGTGTAGAGCAGCAAGGCGTCACCCGACACCAGATCAATGCGGCGCTGGGGCGGGCAAAGATCGCGTTCGACGGCCAGGGGAAGATCGTGGGCGTCGTCCAATTCGCGCACCCTGGCATGGCCATCCACCATCATGGGCGGATTGTGGCCGGCGCAACTGTACTGCAGCGAGCGGTTCGTACAGTCGTAGATGCCGTAGAACGCAGTCACGAACGTGCCGTCACGACGAACGAGCCGGTGGCAGAGTTGGGCGTTGACGCGTTCGAGTAGTCCGCCGGCGGTGAAACAGGAGTGGCACTCACCGTGTAGAATGGTGCGAAGGATGGCCATGACCACCGCGGCGGGCGCGCCGTGCCCGCTCACATCGGCAATGAGGAATCCCCAGCGTCCTTTGCCCAGGTCAAAGATGTCGTAGTAGTCTCCGCCGGCCCGGGCCGCGGTGCGGTACGACGCGGCGATGTCCAGCGTGGGAATGTCCGGGATGCGCTCGGGCAGAAGCGACCGTTGAATGTCGGCGACGCGCTTAAGCTCGTGATCGAGTTGAGCGTAGGCCTCGCGTAGCCGTTGGGCGGTCAAGAGGTGGCTCGTCGCACGACCGAAAAGATTGGCCTCGAGGACGGCGTGGGCGAGCTGGGCGTCGTCCCATTCCCAAGGGTCGCCGGAAATGCGCACGACCATGTTTAGGGCGGCGCCGTCTTCGTACAACGGCAGGGCCACGAGCGAGCGGGCCTCCTTTAGATACTCGTGGGCCGGATCGGAACGAGGGACGGACAATTCGGTCAACACGCGGGCCTGGTTGTCATAGAGCAATTCAGCCAACAACCCGCCGGAAAGCAAGGGAAGCCGCTGCGGTTCCTTCCACGGATTGACGTCCTCCGTCCAGGTGGTGCTTCGAGTGATGCGAAACTCCGGCCATTGAAGAGCGCGGCGACTGAGCGAGATCGATCCGCTGGCTCCGTAGAGTGCGTGAGCTCGCTTTCGAAAGACTTTGATCATGGCCTGCGGGTCTGTCTGCAAGCTGATCTCGCGGACCATTTCCACGACGAACTCGGTTTGCGTCCAGTCCGCAGGCCCCGCGGGGAACACGGCCTTGGGTGTCGTCGAAAGGCTGGCAGACCGGGGTTTCATGCCGGATATTGTCCCTGGTCTCATCGCAAAAGTCGATGCGCTGGGGCGCTTGGGCAAGTCGGGTTTTGCAAGAGCCGATAATCCAACCGACGCGGCACGAAGTCGAATTTTGCCGGGCGTGATGTACCGCACGCGCGGCCGCGGTCCGATCGGAGTGCTTTCCTTGACGATGGGTGTAGGCATTATCGGCTGCGGATACTGGGGCCCCAACCTGATCCGCGCTTTTCAGGATTGCGAAGGGGCCTTTGTGGCCGCGGTGTGCGATATCGACCTCGACCGCCTGGTTCGCGTTTCCCGGCTCTATCCGACGATTCGAGGTTTTCAACGGCCCGAGGATTTGTTCGATCGGCCCGACGTTCGATTGGTGGCCATCGCCACGCCGCTGGCGTCGCACTTCGAGCTCGCCAAGGCGGCCATTCAGCGCGGCAAGCACGTGCTGGTCGAAAAACCGTTCACGCGCTCGTCAAGCGAGGCCGAGGAGCTCATCGACCTCGCAGGGAAGCAGGGCGTGATGCTCGCGGTGGACCACACTTTCTTGTTCACGCCGGCCGTAGAGAAGATCAAAGAACTGATCGGCTCGGGGCGACTGGGGCGGCTTCACTATATCGATTCCGTGCGGATCAATTTGGGTTTGATTCGTGAGGAACTCGACGTGGTATGGGATTTGGCGCCGCACGACCTTTCGATCGTAGATTACCTTCTAGGGCGTTTGCCGATTCGCGTCGTGGCCACCGGCCGAAGTCACAACGAAACCGGCCGAACCGACGTGGTGTACATCAATCTCGACTACGGCGACGGCGTGATGGTCAATTTTCATCTGAGCTGGCTCAGTCCGGTAAAGGTCCGGCGGATGATTCTGGGCGGCGACCGGCGGATGATCATCTATGACGATCTTTCGTCGAACGAAAAAGTTCGCGTGTACGACCGAGGAATTATGACTTCCGGCCGGGCAGACAAGGGCGGTCGCCTCGAGCGCATCGATTATCGCGAAGGAGACATCTGGACACCGCACCTTTCACCGAAAGAGGCGTTGGCCGTCCAAGCCGAGCACTTGGTGGCCGCGATTCGCCTCGGCGCCCCATTGCGTGCCGACGGGGCATCGGGCCTTCGCGTTGTGCGATTGTTGGAGGCGTGTACGAAGAGCCTGGAAGAGGACGGCATTCGAATCGTGCCGGCGAACGTGCCCGACGCTTTCGGGGCGGTCAGTCTGCCGGCGGACAGCTTGGCGCCGTCGGTTCGACACTCAGAGCCGGTTTTCGCCGATGCTTCGGGTCTTTTGTTCGGTCCCCACGCTCCGACGGAGACGGTGAGACAGGAGGGGGCGATTTCCCGGTAGGTTCGCCCGAATTGCGCGGGCAGTTGAAACCGTCGTTTCGTATTGAACCATCGGACATCGTGATTTGAGATTCGAGATCCGAGATTTGGAATCCGAAATTTGAAACCCGAGATCTGAGGTTTGGTGATCTGAAATCTAAGATTCGTAACCCGTAACCCGTAACTCGTAATTCGTAATCTGTAATTGGTAACTCGTAACTCGTAATTGGTAATTATCACCTTGCCACGTCACGTTGAGAGAACCTCGTCCCCGATGGTCCCGTTGAGTCGCCCCGTCCTGGGAGAGCCGGAATGCGCTGCGGTTGCCGAAGTGCTTCTCTCAGGCTGGGTCACCCAGGGACCGATGGTCGAACGGTTTGAGCGTGTCGTCGCGGAGTACGTCGGAGCGGATCACGCCGTGGCCGTGTCCAGTGGGACCGCGGCCTTGC
>Ga0187893_10008599_pt1 | contig 16022 bp, 13 predicted proteins | sample MA1701074metaG_FD_139574 | JGI IMG/M metagenome (GOLD analysis project Ga0187893, IMG submission 139574) | White microbial mat communities from a basaltic lava cave in the Kipuka Kanohina Cave System on the Island of Hawaii, USA - MA170107-4 metaG ...
ACGCCTGCCGGTTCGCCGTCATCACTGCACCGGAGCGGCGACCTTCGCGCACCCGCCGGAGGCTCGCCCGCCTGCTGCCGCGCTACTTCAGCGGCTGAAACGCCCGCGGTCGAGGTCGCTCCACCCGCCGCCGAGCGGGAGCCGCGCAGCGGTGCGCCGCCACACGGTGACGGCCGTGGGCGTGCGCTTGCTCCTCCGGAGAGGACCTCACCCGATTCCCGTACGCGTCCGGACCATCACCTCAATCCCATGCAGCGGAGTGACTTACGTCGATCGATCGCACGCGACCGGGCGGACACATCGCGGCACAGACTTTGAGTTGGAGGTGCGCAAACCCCTCGGCAAGTGAGGATCGGCCTCTCGGTTGGATCAGGTACAAGGCTAGCCCGGTTTCCTTTGCGGCACTGAGGCTGGTTTTCGCCCCCAGGGGTTCCTTCAACCCTTCACTCCCCGAGACCCCCCGGTCTTGGGAGATCCCCTCGGAGGGGTCGGGCGCGGCGGACTCGCTGCGACCGGCCCCTCCCGTTGTTCCAACGATCTCGCCGCCGGCCGCCTCCGCCGCCACGATCAGGGCCGGAGCGGCGATCGAACGGGCGAGGGAGTCGCAGCAGTAGGGTGCCTCGCGTCCGCCACGCCGCGATGGCTCGACGTTTGCCCCCCACCGCGCTCGCCCGACCGGGCACCGCGCGAGGATTCCCGCCGCAGCTCCGTCAGGAGGAGAACGACCATGCGTCTCGTGAATCGGGTCTTCGTCCCGTCCCTTCTGCTCCTCGCTGTGCCGACCGGGCACGCGCAGGAGTCGCTCGCGGAGCGCTTCCCGGCGGACGCCATCCTCTACGTGGAGGCCGACAGCCGCCGCTTGATGGAGGGGACTCTCGCGCTCGACCTCGTCAAGCTGCTCGACGAGGAGCAGGTGCAGCAGTTCCTCGAGCCGGTCAAGGGGGAGCTCCCCGTGGAGCTCTCGACCCGCGGGCTGCGGGCGATGATCGACTCGGTGCCGTGGCGCCGCTTCGTGGACGGCCGCGTCGAGATCGCCGTGCGCGGCTTTCGGATCGACGTCGACGGCCAGGCGTTCGAGATCTCGCCGTCGAAACCGATCGACGCCCGGCAGGTGAATCGGCTGATCGCCCTGGCCGGCTCCTACGCCGACGACCGCGGTCCCGGGCCCGACGTTCGCATGACCGCCGACGCGGTGGTCCGCATCGACGCCGGCGACGGCTTCGAGGCATGGTTCGACGAGATGCTGCGCCACCTCGAACAGGCGGGGCTCCGCAAGGTGGTCGAAGGCGCGCGGATCGGCGGCCGCGACGCCACGCGCATCTCGATCCGCATCGGCGGCGACGAGGCCCCGATGCAGTCGTTCCACGTCGTGCGGGACGGGAGGCGCTGGTGGATCGGCGGATCGCCTGCCACGCTCGAGCGCTGCCTGAAGGGCGGAGCGCAGGAGAGCCTGGCGGGATCGCGCGCATTCCAGAACTTCCGCAAGCAGGTGAGCAGCGTCGATCCCGCGCTCCTCGCTTACGTGAACGTGGCGAACGCCGCTCGCATCCTCGAGCGCCTCGTCCCGCCGATCGTGAAGGAGGAGCTCGACCTGTTCGGGATCTCGAGCATCGAGGCGCTGGGAGTGGCGTCCACCTTCGTGGAAGGCGGCGTGCGCGACAGCCTCGCGATCACGTTCGCCGCGCCTCCGGCCGGCCTCGTGAGCCTCCTCCAGTGCACCGAGGGCGGGTTCAGGTTCCTGAAGAAGGCGCCGGTCGAAACCGGCCTCTACCTGGGCGCGCGCGTCGACCCCGAAGGGTTCGTCGACAAGCTGGCCAAGGTCCTCGAGGAGCTCTTCCCCGGCAGCTCTGGCCCGCTCGAGAGCGGGATGGCCGAGGCGAGCCGCGAGCTTGGCATGGATCTCCGCCAGGAGCTGCTGCCGGCGTTCGGCGACGAGGTCGGCGTCTACCTGACGAGCCCCGGCGCCGGCTCGATCCTCCCGGAGGGGATGGTGATGCTGGCGGTGGGGGACCGCGAGCAGTTCGAGAAGCTCCTTGCCCGCGGGCTCGAGGTCGCGGGCGCTCAGGGCGTGCAGGCCACGGCGATCAAGTCGCTCCCCGAGGGGTGCAAGGGCTGGTCGATCGCCTCCCCCGACTTCCCGCTGCAGCCGGCCATCGCGGTCACCAACGACTTCTGCTGCGTCGCACCCAACGTGATCGCGCTCAAGAAGTCGCTCAAGGAGATGCAGGGCGGGCTCGCGCAGTGCGCCGCCGACAACGTGAACGTCGGCCGCGTCCTTCGCGGCCTCACCGGGGCACCGAACGCGAACGGACTCTCCCTGCTCGCCTTCATCGACCTGCAGAAGCTGGTCGAGTTCGGCTACCAGTTCGCGCCGATGGCGCCGTTGCAGCAGTGGGGGCTGCCGCTCGACCTCGCCCAGATGCCGGAGACCGAGGTCGTGGCCCGCCACTTCAGCGGGATCGGCGTGGCCGGGCGCTCCGACGCCCACGGGCTCTCGTTGAGCTTCTTCTCGCCGACCGGCCTGCTCAGCGGCAACGCCGTCGCGCTCCCGCTGCTGCTCCACCGCGCCGAGGCGTCGGTCGTTCGCGCGCGGGCTCCGACGCGCGCGCGGCCGGCGCCGGAGCCGGCCGCGGAGCCTGCGCAGGCACCGCGGACGAGCGGGTCGACGAAGACTCGCTCGCTCGCGGACCTCTTCGCGAACATCGAGAAGGCGACCGGCGCCACCATCGACTTCCCCGCTTCGCTGGGAGAGACCGAGGTCGCCTACACTCCGCGCAGCGGCAACCTCGAGACGATCCTGGCCGAGCTGGGCAGGATCGCCGGCTTCACCTTCGAGCTGCGCGACGTGGACGGCGAGAAGCTCGTGGTCGTCTCCGGGGGCTGAGCCCCCTCCTCCCCTGCTCGGAGCGCGCCCCCGCCCCGCGGCCCCTGGCTGCGGCGCGGGGGCGCACCTTTTTCGCATCGCTTGCGCGGCCGCCGCGGCCCGATATCAGGCGTGACGCCGTGGCACTCGAACATCGCCTCCTGATCTTCGTCTTCCGGCGCCGTGCGCACGGCGTCGAGTACCTCTTCGAGCGCCGCCACCCGCCGGAGGAGTTCGGGTGGACGCCGATCCCGACCGAGGTGATGCACGCCGAATCGATCGAGAGCGCGGTGCGCCGGAGCATGCAGGTCGAGTGGCGCGCGCCGCCGCCGGAGCGCCTGCTCGATCTCAAGGTCTGCGGCCACCAGAGCGTCGGCGACCTCGTCCTCATCGACTGGGGGGTCGGCTACGGCGTGCGGCCGGCGTGGGAGCCGTCGCAGGGGCCGATGCCGGTCCGGGCCGAGCTGCTCTGGCGGCCGCTCCCCGTGGCCCTCGACCTGCTGGAGGAGGAGTCCTCCCGGCGAGCCCTGGTCCGCCTCCACCTCGACGCCGCCTCGTGACCTCCCGGGCCGGAGAGGCCCGGCCTTCAGGCGCCGCCCGCGATGGCGGAAGATGCTCCGCCGGAGGGCGTCGCAGGAGGGCCCCGAGCCTGGAATCCATGGACCGGACCTGCAAGACCGGCGCACCGGAGCGGCGCCGCGCCCGTCGCCGCGAGCGCGGGGTGGTGCTCATCCTCGCGCTCTTCGTCATCGCGATCCTGCTGGTGATCGTGCCGCAGTTCCGCTTCAGCGCGCGCATCGAGCGCGAGCTCGCCTTCAACGAGGTCGAGAACCTCCAGATGGAGGCGCTCGCGCGCGCCGCGATCATGCGCGCCAAGGCGGCGCTGCTGGTCGATCTCGAGGACGACCGGTCGCAGGAGGACGCGCTGGGCGGCGAGGACGGCCCCGGATCGGGCGGCGCCGCGGGCGGGGGCGGCGCCGCGAGCGCCGGCGGAGGCGCGACCGGCGCCGCCGGGGCGCCGCCGCAGGGTCCGGCCGGCCCCCACGTCGACTCCCTCGACGAGGTGTGGGCGAACGGCGAGTTCACCCTTCAGATCGGCGAGGAGGCCGGATTCAGGACCAAGGTCGTGATCACCGACGAGGACTCCAAGCTCAATCTCCTCCTGCTCTTCGCGGAGGACGAGCCGTACCGGCGCGAGTGGCGCCAGCGCTTCGAGCGGCTGCTCGACATCATGCGCGACGGCGAGCCCGACGACCTCTCGCTCAGCGAGGCGAACGAATTGCTCGACCGGATCGGCAAGTGGATGGAAGGCGACCGCCGCGACGACCAGATCGACAAGGCGCCGCTCGCGTCGGGCGACTGGCAGCGCGTGCTGGGCCGGTCGATGCACGCACCGCTCTCGCTGGCGGAGCTCTGCCTCGCCGGCGGGATCCGACCTTCGCTGCTGCACGGCTTCGCCGTCGGCGAGGACGAACAGCGCAAGTGGATCCCCGGGCTGGCGCAGGTGCTCACCGTCTGGTCGAACGTCGAGTACGTGGAGGTGAAGCCCGCCGACAGCTCGATCACCCGTCCCGACAACGCCAACGACGCGCGCGCGCGCCAGGAGGCGCCCGGGGTGAACAACGGGCGCATCAACGTCAACACCGCCCCGGTCTGGGTGCTGAAGAGCCTCTACTCCGACGACGAGCTGCCCTACTCGGCGTGGGATCGCTACGTCGAGTTCCGCACCGAGCGGCTCGGAGAGATCAAGCGCGAGCGGGAGGAGCTCGCCGATGCCACGGACCGCGACAAGTCGGAGCGCCGCGAGGAGGAGGAGGCGGACGAACCGATCTATCCGCTGAAGAACATCGACGACCTGCGGCGGATCGAGGGCTTCTCGGCAGCCTCGAGCTCCATCCCTCCCGAGAAGTGGAACAAGCTCGCCTCCTTCCTCACGGTCGAGAGCAACGTGTTCACGATCACCGTCATGATCGGCAGCCACGCCCTGCCGCGGCGGTACTACGTCGCGCGCTCCGTGGTCTGGCGGCGCGCCAAGGGCGGCGAGCCGAGCTGCATCCCGATCGTCCCCTTCGAGCGCGTGGCGATGTCCTCGGTCGACATGACCGCGTTCGTCGAGGAGATGGAGGAGTGGAGCGACTCCTACTCCTCGGGTGACTGACGCCGCCCGCCTCCCGCGGCGAGGGCGACGAATTGCGGCCGACGGAGCGCGCGGTTAGCTTCCCCCGGTTCCGACGAGCCCCGCAGAGACCCATGCGCACCCCCGTCATCGCCGGCAACTGGAAGATGAACCTCGATCGCGCGCGGGCGACCGGACTGGTCCGGGAGCTTTGCGAGCGCGTCGACGGGACGGCGGTCGAAGTGGGGGTGGCGCCTCCCTTCCCCTACCTGGCTCCGGTCGCGGAGGCGGCGCGCGGGACGCGGCTGTGGGTCGCCGGCCAGGACCTGCACGTCGAACCGTACGGGGCGTTCACGGGCGAGGTCTCCGGCGCGATGCTCAAGGACGTCGGCTGCACCCACGTGATCGTCGGCCACTCCGAGCGCCGCCGCCTCATGGGCGAGAGCGACGAGCTGGTCGGGCGCAAGCTCGCGAGCGCGCTCGCCCAGGGACTCGTTCCCATCCTCTGCGTGGGCGAGACCCTCGCGGAGCGGCAGGCGAAGCGCACCGCGGCGGTCGTTCTCGATCAGCTCGACGCCGCGCTGAGCGGAGTCCCGGAGCAGGCGGCCGCCCCCCTGATCGTCGCCTACGAGCCGGTCTGGGCCATCGGGACCGGGGTGAACGCCACCCCGGAGCAGGCCGGCGAGATGCATCGCCTCGTGCGCGACTGGCTGGCGAAGCGCTTCTCGGCGGGGTTCGCCGACCGGACCCGCATCCTCTACGGCGGCTCCGTGAAGGGGGAGAATGCGGCCGGACTGCTGGCGGTCGACGGGGTCGACGGCGCGCTCGTGGGGGGCGCCTCGCTCGCCGCCGCCTCGTTCCTCTCGATCGTGAAGTCGTGCCCCGACCGGGCGCGCGCAAGGGGTCTCCAACGATGACTCTGCTCTTCTCCTGGATGGGCTTCGTCGAGGTCGTGCTCTGGATCCTGCTGGTCGTCTCGACGCTCCTGCTGATCGCCGTGATCCTGCTGCAGGAGGGCAAGGGAGGCGGGCTCGCCGAGGCGTTCGGCGGCGCCGGCGCCGAGACCTTCGGCGTGAAGGCGCACGGGATCAACAAGTTCACCGCGGTCGTCGGCGCGGTCTTCCTCGGCCTGTGCGTGGTCCTCGTGAAGGTCCGCGCCGGTCCCGAGGACTCGCCGCCGGTCTTCCCGGACGATCCCCCGCGCACCAGCGCGCCGCCGATTCCGGCGCCTCCGCGCGTCCCGCCGTCGGTCCCCGCGGGAGCCGGCGAGCCGGAGCGACGCGACGATCCGGCGCGCGACGGCCGTTGACGCGGCGGCGGGGCTCCGCTCCGAGCGACACGCCGGCCAGAACGAGGAGACGTCCAGGTGGAAGCCGCCGAGGTTCGCCGACTGCTGGAGGAGACGCAGGCCCTCCTGAACGGCCACTTCCTGCTCAGCTCCGGCAAGCACAGCGACAAGTACTTCCAGTGCGCGCGCGTGCTGGCGTGGCCGGCGCGCGCGTCGCTGCTGGGCGTCGGGATCGGCAGCCGCTTCGCCGATGAGTCGGTGGACGCCGTGGTCGGTCCCGCGATCGGCGGCATCGTGATCGCGCACGAGGTTGCGCGCTACCTCGGGTCGCCGGCGTTCTTCACCGAGCGCGAGAACGGCGCGATGGCTTTCCGGCGCGGCTTCGCGCTCGAGCCGGGGACCCGCGCGATCGTGGTGGAGGACGTGGTCACGACGGGCGGGTCGGCGCTCGAGGTGGTCGAGCTGCTGAAGGCGCAGCGGGTCGAGGTCCTGGGGGTGAGCGCGATCGTCTGGCGCCCCCCATCGGCGGGGGAGAAGCCGCCGTTCGGGGAGGTCCGTTTCCGACCCCTGCTGACGCTGCCCACCGAGGCGTGGAGCCCCGCCGACTGCCCGCTCTGCCAGGCCGGGAAGCCGTTCGAGAAGCCCGGCAGCCGCGCCCAGCCGGCGGGGGCCGGCAAGTGACCGGAGTCCCGACCTGATGCCCGCCAGCATGACGGGCTTCGGCCGCGCCTCGAGCCGGGGCCGCGGCCCGCGCCTGCTCTGCGAGGTCCGCGCGGTCAACCACCGCTTCCTCACCACCAAGATCCGCCTGCCGGGCGCGCTGCAGCAGCTCGAGCCGTGGGTGGAGCAGCAGGTGCGGGCGCAGGTGCGCCGCGGCGCGGTGGAAGTCGCCGTCTTCTGGCGCGACGCCGGCGAGCGGCTCGCCTCGCGCCTCGACGCCCGGGTCGCCGACCACTACCTCGCGCAGATCCGCGCCTACCTGAAGAGGCGCGGGGTGCGCGAGGACGTGAGCCCGCAGACGCTGCTCGCGCTTCCGGGCGTCCTCACTCCCGCCGATCCCGACACGATCGCCGCCGACTTCAAGCCGGCCCTGCAGTCGGCGCTCGCCGCGGCGTTCGAGGCGCTCGGCCGGATGCGGCGCCGCGAGGGCGAGCGGCTCGCGCGCGCGCTGCGGCGGGAGCTGCGGGCGGTGAGCGCGGGCGCCGCCCGCATGCGGGCGCTCGTGCCGGAAACGGTCGCCGCCTTCCAGAAGCGGCTCGGTGAGCGCCTGCGCGCCCTGCTCGAGGGGCAGTCGATCGCGCCCGATCCGGCGCTGCTGGCGCGCGAGGTCGCGATCTTCGCCGAGCGTTCCGACGTGACCGAGGAGCTCGACCGCCTCGCGAGCCACGAGGCCGAGTTCGAGAAGCTGCTCGGTCGGAGCGGCGCGGTGGGCCGCGAGCTCGAGTTCCTGGTCCAGGAGATGGGGCGGGAGGTGCAGACGATCGGCAGCAAGCTCCAGGACGCCGCGCTGCTCGGGCGGGTGCGCGAGGCGAAGGCGAGTGTGGAACGGCTGCGCGAGCAGGTCGCGAATCTCGAATGAGCCGTCCGCCCCCGGCGTCGTCGGGCGGAGGCGCGCGCTTCCGCGGCGGCCTGGCGGTCCTCTCGGGGCCGTCCGGCTCGGGGAAGACCTCGATCTGCAAGGCGCTCCTCGAGGACCCGAAGGTCGAGCTCTCGGTCAGCGCAACGACCCGCCGGCCCCGATCGGGCGAGGTGCACGGCACCGACTACTGGTTCCACTCCGTCGACGAGTTCCGCCGCATGGCGGCCGCCGGCGAGTTCGTCGAGTGGGCCGAGGTCTACGGCAACCTGTACGGGACGCCGCGGCGGCCGCTCGAGGCGGCGGCCGGACGCTCCGACCGGTTGATGCTGCTCGACATCGACGTGCAGGGCGCGGCCCAGCTCCGCGGCCGCGGGATCGCCGCGACGTTCCTCTTCATCGCTCCGCCGTCGATCGAGATCCTCCGGCGCCGCCTCGACGCGCGCGGGACCGATCCACCGGAGACGATCGCCCGCCGCCTCGCGATCGCGCAGCGCGAGATGGAGGAGCAGCGCCTCTACGACCACGTCCTGGTCAACGAGCGCCTCGACGAGACGATCCGCGCCGCGCGATCGCTCCTCGGACTCTGACCGGGCGGCGGCGCCGCGCCGGATCGCGCCTCCCGGACCGGAGGGCGTACCCGCGGCGCCTCTTGCGCCCGCCCGGTGCTAACATCCCGCGCCGTTGGGCGGCCCGGGGAGGGGGACGGTGTGTCCGTGCACCCCTCGGGTCGCTCGCCGTGAGACGGGAACGTGGCGAGCGAGCGCTCCAAGGAGCTCCAGTCGCTGATCTGGATCGGCGCGGGCCTCTTCCTGCTCGCGGCGATGGCGACGTTCCGCGAGGAGATCCTGGTCGCCGGGGAGGAATCCTGGCGCAACGTCTGCGGCCGGGTCGGCGCGGCCATCGCCGGCAACCTCCTCGGGCTGCTGGGCTACGCGGCGTTCGTGCTCCCGATCGCGCTCCTGGGGGAGGGGGTGCGGCTCTTCCGGCGCCTCGACGCCCGGCCGCTGGCGCTGCGGGTGGTCACCGTGGTCCTCTTCATGCCGGTGCTGGCCGCGGTGCTGAGCGACCTCTTCGGCGGCCGCAGCGAGTGGATCCCCGACCCGGGCGGGGAGGTCGGCATCGCGCTCACCGACCTCCTCACGCGGGAGAGCGGGCTCGGGCTGCTCGGGGGCCGCATCGCCCTCTTCCTGCTCTTCCTGGTCACGTTCGTCCTCTACGCCGACCTGCTCTATTCGCGCTCGGCGGCCGCGGCGCTGCGCTGGATCGAGGGGCGTGGCGGCCTCGCGGCACTCCTCCCGTGGGGCGCCGGAGCGCGGGAGCGCCGGGCCGAGGCGCCTGCGGCGCGGCGACGCCCGCGCCGCGCGGCCGGGGAGGCCGAGCCCGCCGGGGAGGACGACGATTGCGGTCCTTCCAACGCGGAACTCGACGCCGACCTCGACCGCTCGCTCGCGTCGGCGGAGGAGGGGAGGGCGAAGCTCCGCGCCCCGGGGCTCCCGGCGTCGGAGCCGGAGCCCGAAGCGGAGATCGAGCCCGAGGCGGAGCCGGAGTCGCCGGAGGCCCCGCGCAAGCCGCTCCTGAAGAAGCTGGTCGAGCGCGTGACGAAGGCGAAGGCCGCGCCGCCGATCCCGCTGGTGGCTCCGGCGCGAAAGGCGCCGCCGGTGATCGATTCCGACCTCGCCGCGACGCCCGAGGCGCCGCGCCTCGAGGCGTCGAAGCCCTATCGCTTTCCGCCGATCCACCTGCTCGATCCGCCGGAGCGCGCGGTCGGCGGCGACTTCCTGCGCTTCACCGAGGAGGCGGCCCGCAAACTGACCGCCGCGCTGCGATCGTTCAAGATCGACGCGCGCGTCGTCGGCGTGCAGCACGGCCCCTCGATCACGATGCTCGAGGTCGAGCTGGCGGCGGGGACGAAGCTCAACCGCCTGCGCGCGCTCGAGGACGACCTGGCGATGGCGCTCGCCGCGCAGAGCGTCCGCATCGTGGCTCCGATCCCCGGCAAGTCGACCGCCGGCATCGAGATCCCCAACGACGTGCGCGAGATCGTGCGCATGTCGGAGCTCCTGCAGTGGCAGGGCTCCAACCCGCACAAGTACGCCATCCCGATCTTCCTGGGCAAGGACTCGGGCGGGGCGCCGCGCGTCGAGGACCTGGCGAAGATGCCCCACCTCCTGGTGGCGGGCTCGACCGGCTCGGGCAAGTCGGTCTGCCTCAACACGCTGATCATGTCGATCCTCTTCACCCGCACCCCGCAGCAGGTGAAGCTGATCCTGATCGACCCGAAGATGGTGGAGCTGTCGGCGTTCCAGAACGTGCCGCACCTCATGTGCCCGGTCGTGACCGACATGAAGCGCGCCGCGGGCATCCTCGAGTGGGCGGTCGGGAAGATGGAGGAGCGCTACGCGCTGCTCCACCGCGTCGCCGTGCGCAACATCTACGCCTACAACAAGCTCGGGGACGACGAGGTGAAGCGCCGCCTGGGCGAGGAGTTCGCGCCCGATTTCGAGACGACGCTGCCGTTCATCGTGATCGTCATGGACGAGATGGCCGACCTCATGCTCGCGCACGGGAAGGACGTCGAAGAGTCGATCACGCGGCTGGCGCAGAAATCGCGCGCGGTCGGGATCCACGTGATCCTGGCCACTCAGCGCCCCTCCACCAACGTCATCACCGGGCTGATCAAGGCCAACCTGCCCACGCGCATCGCCTTCCGCGTCACCAGCAAGATCGACTCGCGCGTCATCCTCGACCAGAACGGCGCCGACAAGCTGCTCGGGCAGGGCGACATGCTCTACGTCCCTCCCGGCAGCGCCGACCTCTCGCGCGTGCAGGGTTCGTTCGTGACCGACCAGGAGATCAAGGACGTCGTGACGTTCCTCGCCGATCAGGGGGCGCCGGAGTACTCCCGCGAGCTGATCCAGACCCGCACGGCGAGCGACGGCGACCCCTCCGAGACCGATGACCTCTACGACGAGGCGGCGAAGTTCGTGGTCGAGACGCAGCGCGGATCGGCGTCGCTGCTTCAACGCCGGTTCGCCGTCGGGTATACGCGCGCCTCGAGGCTCATCGATCTCATGGCGGGCGACGGCATCCTCGGCGAGTTCAAGGGGAGCCAGGCGCGCGAGGTGCTGTGCGCGTCGCTGGAGGAGCTCGAGCGGCGCCGCAGCGAGCAGCGCCGCGCCCACGGGGTCAAGGAGCCCGAGTCGGTCGCGGCGCACGGCGGGGGGCCGCAGGAGCCCCGGAACGAGGCGTTGGAGCAGGAGGAGGAAGCATGATCGTGGGTGCATCGACGTTGGCCGATGCGATGGGGGGCTGGGCGCAGGGGTGCCTCGTCCTCCTGATCGGGTTCTGGCTGCTCCTCGCCCTCCTCGGGGTGCGCAACTCGCGATTCCCGCTGCGGATCCTCGGGGGCGCGGCATTCCTGGTCGGCTCGGCGCTCTGGATCGGGCTCCACCCCGCGCTCGCGGAGGCGTGGCATCTCGACGCCGGCCACATCGGCTGGTGGGCGGAGAGCGCCATCGCGCAGCCGCTTGCCGGGAGCGCCTTCGCGCTGAGCGGGCTGGCGGCGCTGCTTCTCCTCTGCTCCCTGGTGGGATTCCTGGTGGCGATCGACTGGCTGCCGCTCGCGCCGCTGAGGCCTGCGCTGCTGCGCCTCGCCGAGCGGCTCGACGCGCGGGAGGCGGCCCTCCCGCAGCCCGGATCGGCCGCCGCCCGTCCCACGATCTCGACGCTCCACCGGATCGGCACCGCGGCCGCGCAGGCTCGGGAGTCGAAGGCGCGGCCGGTCGGGGCGGCGCCGCCGGCGCGGCCTGCGCCGCAGCCTCCCGCTCCCGCGGCGTCGGTCGCGGTCGTCGCGCCCGCAGAGCCGAACGTGGCGCCCGCGGCGCCAGGTGTTCGAGCCGAGATCGCTCCTGACGAGAAGCCGGCGCCGACCGACTGGGCGCGATTCCGTCCCCGTCCAGCCGCGGCGATCGAGCCGCCGCTCCCGGCCGACTTGGCGATGGACAACGTCGAGGCAGCGACGCATAACTCCTCGACTCCTGAGGGCGAAAGCCGCGCATCCGACGGCGCCGCCGACGCGCCTGCGGGCGCTGCCGTCGTGCCGCCGCCCTCCGAACCCGAAGCGAAGGACGCGCCCTTGCTCGACCGCGGACTCGACGACGAGAGCCTGCCCGATCCCGAAGCGACCGATTCGGCGACCGCGCTCGAGGAGAGCGATCCGGTCGCAGTGGTCGACGAGGAGGCGCTGGAGGCTGCGTCGCCCCCGGCGTCGCCGGCCCCACCTGCCGACGAGGAGCTCGCGCCGCGCCGCAAGAAGGAGGAGGAGCCGGCGAAGGATCCCGACGAGGAGGAGGGCGACGAGGAAGACGAGAAGGGGGACGACGAGGACAAGGAGTGGGACGAAGACGAGGAGGAGGGGGAGGACGACGAGGACCTCGACGACGAGGAGGATGACGACTTCGAGGACGAGGACGAGGACGAGGAGGAGGAGGAGGACGAGGACGAGGGCGACGAGGACGAGGACGAGGACGACGCGGAAGAGAAAGACGAGGAGGAGGAGGACGAGGACGAGGACGACTGGAACGATGAGGAGGAAGAGGAGGAGGAGGGCGACGAGGACGAGGAGAAGGTCAAGGACGGGGAGTCCGGACCGGTCTCCGCGCCGGCGCTCCAGTCCCCCGTCGCGCTCGAAGTCCCGCTTCCCGCCGTCGAACCGCCGCCTCCGGACGGGAGCTCCGCTCCCGCCGAGCTTCCGGCCCATCTCTTCGCGGACGCCGCCCCGGACGAGCGAGCGCTGCTCGCGCGCGCGGTGGAGCTGATCCTCGCCCTGGAGAGCGTCTCGCTCTCCAAGCTCCAGCGCGAGCTTGGCATCACCTACTACGCGGCCGCGCGCGTCTTCGAGCGGCTCGAGAAGGAGGGTTGCATCGCCGCCTACTCCGGCAGCCTCGCGCGCCCCGTCCGGCTGACTCGCGAGCAGTGGGAGGAACGCCGCCGGGCTCCGTGAGTCGAGCCGGCGTTCGGCCGTGACCCTCGCCAACAAGATCACCACCGGCCGGCTCGCACTGGCGATCGTGCTGTTCGTGCTGTTCGACCTGCTCGGGCGCGAGCCGCTTCCGGGCTGGCCTTTGGCGACGGCCTGCTTCCTCCTCTTCGTGGCGATCACCGCCACCGACGCGCTCGACGGCTACTACGCCCGCAAGCTGGGCCAGGTCAGCGACTTCGGGCGCGTGGCCGACCCCGCGGCGGACAAGGTGATCGTGTGCGGGTCGTTCGTCTTCCTCTCGGCCGTGCACTGGGGACGTGAGATCGTTCCGCCGTGGATCGTGGTGACCATCCTCTGCCGCGAGTTCATCGTGACCGCGTTGCGCGGCTACATGGAGCGCAAGGGCCACGAGTTCGGCGCCGATCCGGCGGGGAAGGTCAAGATGATCGTCCAGTGCGTCGCGATCCCGGCGGTGCTCGCCTACCGCATCGTCGACGACGGCCTGGGGGAGCGCTGGCCGGCGGTCGCGCGCTACTTCTGGTGGACCGCGGTCACGCTGGTTTGGGCCGCGCTGACGATCACGGTCTGGAGCGGGATCGGCTACGTGCGCAGGGCGGCCATCCACCTGAGGGTCGGCCTGTGACTCAGCGCTCGCTCACCGATCCGCCGCCCGGCGCGCCGCCGGCGAAGGCGCTCGATCGCGTGAAGGCGGCGATCGTGGCCTGCCTCGGGCTGGGCTATTCGCCGTTCGCGTCGGGGACCTTCGGGACGCTCGGCGGCGTCGGGGTCGTGCTCCTCCTCGGCCACGTCCTCTGCCCCGCGTACGGCTGGCACTTCGGGGCGGCGGCGGGCGGGGCGGCGGCGCTCGTCGTGGTGGCCGGGATCGCCCTCGGCGGCTGGGCCGAGCGCTACTACCGCCTGAAGGACCCGGGGCCCTTCGTCCTCGACGAGGTGGCGGGCTACCTGGTCGCGGTGCTGCGGATCAAGGAGGGAGCGCCCGGCTGGCAGGAGCTGGCGCTGGCGTTCGTCGCCTTCCGACTGTTCGACGTGATGAAGCCGTGGCCGGCGCGGCGGCTCGAGCACCTGCCGCGCGGCTTCGGCATCATGCTCGACGACGTCGTCGCCGGGCTCTACGCCCTCGCGCTCGTCTACGTCGTGCGCGACTGGAAGGGCTGGCCGTGAGCGCCGCCGTCTCCGAGGAGCGCGTTGGATGACGGCGCAGCGCACGAAGCGCCGCCACTCCGCCCACGAGCGCGAGGAGCCCTCGGCGCGCGGCAGCGCACCCGCCGGGCGGCTGCGAGCCTCCGGGCTGGGCGTGGCGCTGCAGTTCTCGATCGCCACCGCGGGCACGGTGGCCGTCTCGCTCGTCGTCTTCGGCATGATCCTCAACGCCATCCTCAAGAGCACGCTCTCCGACGAGATCGACGAGGCGGGCGTGCAGACGGTCCGCGCGCTCGCGGTGGTCGACGCCGAGTGCTGGCTGCCGTACCACGGGACCGCCCTCGAGGGGCGCGAGGACGAGGCGCTCGCCGGGGGGCTGCGCGTCGAGCTGCCCGCCGACCGGAAGGCCCACTACGAGAGGCGAAGCGCGTTCAACCGCCAGCGGCTGCGCGCCCTCGCCGAGGCGCGCGGCACCAAGATCCTCGACGTGGTCGTCCTCGACAAGGACATGAAGCGGGTGCTCTCGGGCGCCGGGACGATCCGTTTCGAGTCGCGCGGCGCTTCGCGCACCCTGGGCGAGGTGGCGATCCAGGAGGGGATCTACGTGGCGGCGGCGGGGCGCACCCCCGCGCGCACCTACACGACCGACGTGCGCAACGAGAGCGGAGCCGTCGTCGCCCGGACCGTCGTCGCGCTCTCCGAGGAGAAGATCAACGACAGCCTCTCGCGCGTGCTGAAGAGCCTCCTCCTGCTCACGGTGATCTTCATCGGGCTGGGGACGCTGGTCTCGTTCCTGGTCGCCCAGCGCATCACGCGCCCGATTCAGCGGCTCTCGGAGGACATCGACACCGTCGCCGGTGGCGACCTCGACCATCGCACGCACGCTCACAGCTCCGACGAGATCGGCGTGCTCGCGCGCACCTTCGACCGCATGACGCAGAACCTCAAGGAGCTGCAGTCGGTGCAGCGCGAGCAGGCGGCGCAGGAGCACCAGATGGGGGTCGCGCGCGAGGTGCAGGCCGCGATCCTGCCGGAGCGGCTGCCCGCGATCCCGGGGTTCGACTGCGCGGTGGCGTCGCGCCCCACGGCGAAGGTCGCCGGCGACTTCTACGACGCCGCGGAGATGGGGGGCGGGGCGTGGCTGCTGGCCGTCGTGTCGGCGTCGGGGAGCGGCGTGCCGGGCGCGATGGTGGCGACGATGGCGCGCTCGCTGCTCAAGGCGCTCGGCGGCAGCGAGACCTCGCCCGCCGGGCTCTTGCGCCGGGTGAACCGGTTCCTCGCCCCCGATTTGCGCCGCGGGATGTACGTCTCGGCGCTGCTCCTGCGCGTCGAGCCGTCCGGCGGCCGGCTCGTCGTCGCCAACGCCGGCCACCACCCGCTGCTCGTCTGCCGGCGCGGCGGCCGGCGCGCCGAGCCGGTCCACAGCGACGGCATCGCGCTGGGATTCGACAAGGGGCCGATCTTCGATCGCACGATCAAGGATCTCGAGCTGGAGCTCGAGCCGGGCGAGCGGGTGCTGCTCTGCACGCGTGCGATGTTCGGGATCCGGAACGCGGAGGGGAGGGAGCTGGGCGAGCAGGCGATCAGCGAGCTGTTCCAGCGCGAGTCGGCAAAGCCGTCCGAGGAGTTCGTCACGGTCACCCTGCGGGCGATCGAGAACCTGCGCGGCGGCGCGCCGCCCAACGAGGACGTCACCTACCTCACGCTGCGGCGCAGCGCCTGACTTCTGCGACCCGGGAGGCCGGCCGACCATGACGCTCACCGAGTTCCAGCGCCTCGTCGAGGCGATCTACGGGGCGAAGGATCGCCGCCGCGGGCTCGAGGGGACGTTCATGTGGTTCACCGAGGAGGTGGGCGAGCTCTCGCGCGCGCTGCGCCGGGGAGTGCGCGGCGCGGAGCTCCGGGAGGAGTTCGCCGACGTCCTCGCCTGGCTGGCGACACTGGCGAACACCGTGGGCGTCGATCTGGAGAAAGCAGTCGCGGTCAAGTATGGCACAGGCTGCCCCGGCTGCCGTACAATGCCGTGTGTGTGCG
>Ga0187893_10008602_pt1 | contig 16019 bp, 12 predicted proteins | sample MA1701074metaG_FD_139574 | JGI IMG/M metagenome (GOLD analysis project Ga0187893, IMG submission 139574) | White microbial mat communities from a basaltic lava cave in the Kipuka Kanohina Cave System on the Island of Hawaii, USA - MA170107-4 metaG ...
TGGCCGCGTTACCAGCCGTGATCCACGCAGTGCGAATCGACCCGGTCAGGATGCTGCGCTCCGAATGAAATCCGGTCTATGGATCTTCCTAACGCTACGTCCGCGACCGCGTGGTTACATTCTTGCGCTTGCTCACGCGCGCGGCTCCTGGTAGCGTCCGGCATGTTGCGGTAAAATTCCAGCCAGGCCGAAAGGGCGGCCTACGGTCCGCGTAAAGGGTCGAACCCACCCCCTGAGAGTTCAATCGACAGTCAGAGACCTTGACTTCCAGCCCGAGAGCCGCGGACACCGGGCAAGAATGGAAGGAAGGCGTCTATGTCGAACTCAAAACTCCCAGAACGCGCTTCACTCGAGTATCTGAAAAAGCTGGCGAAAGATCGATTAGAGGAGTTGCGGCGGAATGACCCTCGGGCAAAGCTTGCGACCGCCCTGCTGGCGGTAGCCCGAGATCACGGCTTCTCCAGTTGGCGTGCCCTGAAGACCGAGATCGAGCAGCGACAGTCAAAGAATGTCGCCCTGTATTTTGAGGCCTGCGCCAAAGGTGACGTCGAGGGATTGCGCGTCTTCCTCGTGAACGATCCAAGCCTGGTTCGCGCAAGCAACCCTGAGGCGCACCACCGGGGCTGGACCGGGCTACACGCAGCAGCCAAGGGCGGGCACGTGAACGCCGTACAGTTGCTCCTCGAGCACGGGGCGGATCCGAATGCACGCGAGGCTGGAGACAACACTTACGCTCTGCACTGGGCCGCAGCCGGCGCGCACCTCGAGACCATGCGCGCGCTGCTCGATAGGGGCGGCGACGTTCACGGCGTTGGCGACGTGCACGAGGTCGACGTCATCGGCTGGACGACGGTGTGGCGTTCTCAAGGGGACATCCCCTCGGACCTGCTTTCACTCTTGCTGGAGCGCGGCGCTCGCCACCACATCTTCTCGGCGATCGCGGTCGGAGAACTGGATCTGATCCAGACGCTCGTGGAGCAGAATCCGGAAGCGCTCGATCGCCGTATGTCGCGCTTCGAACAGGGGCAAACGGCGTTGCATTTCTCCATGAGCCGGAACCGCTATGACATCCTGGACCTCCTGATCGAGTTGGGCGCGGACCTGGAAGCCGAAGACCACAGTGGTCAAACCGCGCTTGCAGTCGCGATGCTGCGCGGAGATCGGGAGGCGATGAGCCGGCTTCACGCTGCCGGCGCGAAGCAGCCAAGAATGATCGCGGTATCGAGCTTCAGGGCGAGCATGGCCAAAATGGCGGACTCCATCAAGAAAGGTGTCCCGATGATCACGGTTCCAGACGTTGCCCGGACTCTCGACTGGTATGCGTCGATCGGGTTCAAAGAAATCGCGCGATACGAGGACGACGGCCTGGTGAACTTCGGCATGGTTTCGTTCGGAAAAGCCGAGCTCATGCTAAATATGCACGGAAAGCCGGGCTCCCATGACGTGAGCTTGTGGTTTTATGCTGACAGGATCGATGACGTCTACCACCTCCTCAAGTCCCGGCAGCTCGAAGCCGCGCAGGCCACGCTTGAGGGTGAACCGGGCGAACACGAAGGGATTGAATTTGAACAGGACATTTGTGACATGTTCTATGGAGCCCGACAGTTCGGCATTCGCGATCTGAACGGATACACTTTGTATTTCATCCAGCCTCTGGAAACGTAGATCGCACCGCGGAGCAGAGCGTTAACACCGTCCGAAGAGTCGTTCGGCAGCGGTGTCGCGGCGACAGTGCCTCCGGGAAGTCGTGTGTAACGAACACCTCATTTTGCGCTATGCATTTGCTCGCGGTACAATAACAGCTTAGCCTGGAGGTGCGTCTTCCCTAGTGCACGCTTCTATCTCCAATTCGGGTCAGACTGGGCGGCCCGCTGGAACCGGCTGGCCGGTTGGGCGCTGAGTTGGCTGTATCCAGAGGCTTGCCGTCTGTGCGAGCGGCAACTTCTTGAGTGCTCGCGCTATCCAGTTTGTCAGTCCTGCTTTTCTCGAGTCGAGCCCCTCCAAGCCGAATACCAATGTGTATCTTGCAGGACGCCGTTTCTAAACGATCGTCCCCTGGATGAGAACGGCCGCTGCCGGCTGTGCCGGGAAGGACTGATCGGCTATGACGCCGCCTACAGCTTCGGTGTCTACGAGGGGACGTTCCAGGCGCTGATTCATCTTTACAAGTTCGAAGGAGTCCGCTCGCTTGCGAAACCGCTGACAAGGTTCCTTCTGCGGTCATTGCCCCGGGAGAAGCAGTTCGACTGCATCGTCCCTATGCCGCTGCATTGGCGGCGAAGACTGAGCCGAGGATTCAACCAATCCGATCTGCTGGCCGCCGAGTTGTCGCGATTGACAGGGGTTCCTGTACTGTCAGGGGTCAGGCGCAAGCGCCACACACCACCGCAATCGGGACTGAGCCAGGCCGGCCGCCGGCGCAACGTGACCGGGTCTTTTGACGTTCCGGCCAACGCCGGTGTGAAGGACAAACGAATCCTTCTCGTCGATGATGTCTTGACAACGGGAGCCACCGCAAGCGCCTGCGCGAAGGCCTTGAAACGGGCCGGAGCCATGCACGTCACCGCGATTACTGTCGCCCGCGCCGACCGGCGCCAATGGGCGAGTGTCTGGGCTGTACCCAATTCTTCTACACAGGGGGCGAAGGTAGGTTCATGACGAGCGTAACCCGACTTCATCAACCGGTTCTGGTATTGAACGCCAGCTACGAGCCCGTGAACATTTGTGCGGCTCGGCGAGCCGTGGTATTGATTCTGAAGGGCATCGCCTCGCCGGAAGAAATGTCTTCGCACATGCTACACGCTGCACGGGAGAGGTTTCCCGTTCCGTCGGTGATCCGGCTGCTCGAGTACCGCCGCATCCCCCATCAGACTCGCGCCTTGTCGCGCAAGAATATCCTCATGCGCGACCGGCATACCTGCCAGTATTGCCATAAATCCGGTGCGTCGGCGGAGCTCACTCTGGATCACGTTGTCCCTCGTTCTCGCGGTGGCGAGACCACTTGGGAGAACCTCGTCGCTTGCTGCCATCACTGCAACAACAGGAAAGGCAACAGGACACCCGACGAAGCAGGCATGAAGCTTTCCCGCTCTCCGCGCCCGTTCAGCTTGCACACAAGCCGTCACCTGATGCGGCTGCTTGCCCATGGCGAAGGGCAGTGGAAGAAGTATCTCTTCTACTGATTTCGCACGAGCCAGACTTCACCTACCTGAACCGCACGTCCAGCGCCGCCCATTCCAGGCCGTCGTTCGAAGCGTAATTCCAACGCGCCGTCGGCGGTGGCAGCGGCCGGAACCTCGAACTCGACTGGCCTGACCGGTTTCGGCTTTGGCTGATAGTCGTGTACCGTGAGCTTCCCATCAGCGAGGAGCCAGAAGTCGTAGGGAGAGTCCTCTCCCGAGTAGACCACCCGGAGGCGATAGCGCGCCGCCGGATCCAATCCTGCATATCGCATCAGCAGCGGCTCGTCGTTTCGCGACTCCGCCACGGTCAGCCAGGACATGCGCCATGGATCTTCCGTGCTCGTACGCATATGCGTCGCCGACAACGGGGACCGCAGATGATCTGGATCCTTGTCGAACGGCAGACCGGCCACCAAGTGCGGCTGAGCGGAGGGATTCCCCAGATCGTCGTAGAATCCGCCCGGTCCTGGGTTGGTCCAATGCAGGATTTCGTCGATCGCGGCGATGCGCTCTTTCTCTGATCCCATCGCCCGGATCTTCTCGAAACGGTGCTTGAGCCACGGGCGGTTGTTGAGCGGCACATCGATCAGATCGAGATTGGCGCCGCGACCTACGGCGATCGCTTTATACCAGGGGACACTCAACTGCATCCTGATGGATTGGAACAAGGCCTCGGCCAATTCGAACACGCGCGATCGAGTGGAGCCGGCAATTGGACTGGTAACCGCGCGATCGAGGACTTCTTCGGCCTGGCCTATCGCTTTCGACGCACCCGCGGATCGAGCCGCTCGCAACCGATCCATCGCCTGGTGCTCAAGAGACGTCTCGTACAACAGGCGCGACCGGTCATATGCGTCGTAATGCGCGCGATACTGCGCCTGCTGAAATCTCCAGTTGCCAAGCGTTGCGGGGCCGGCTGCGTGATCCATGTCTTGAAACTGGCGGAGCGTGAGTGGAACAGATTCATTGGTTACCAATGGACCCTGCCAGTTTCGCTCGAGCGCGAGAAGCCCTTGCGCGAACGAGTCGGCGAACTGATGTCCGATGAAGTAGCGGCTGTAGTCCCGCAGGATTTCCAGGGGGCGCACGTCCGGATCCCAACCGAGGCCGCTCCAGACGATCTTGTTCACATCGTCATTGCAGCCCTCCGAATAGGTGATAAAGCCCACCGTGTCGCGATTGGTGTGATGAAAGATCGCGGCCATGTCGAGCGGGCGCGGATTGATCGGCTCACGCTGAAGCGTAAGCTGATAGGCTGAGTCCCAATCGCGCACGGCGTATTGGCACCGGAGGGAATGAGTGATGTCGGGATAGTGGCGGATTGGGTAACGCTTCGGCACCTTAGCTCGCAGGTCGGCCAGACTCACCCGGACCTGTGGCCCGAACACGACTCCGTGCAACCAAGTAGGCGCGGTGCGCAGAATCTGATAGAACGACTCCAGCCATTCAGTGGAGAATCCTTGCGGCGCCACCCACATTTGAGCTTTGGGATGATACTTGCGCAGCGATGCGGTCTGCTTCTCGAGCAGCGGCATAAGATGTTGGGGATGGGTATGGCCCGGGTCGCCGCCGGGAACGAATACCGCGTCAATGCGCGGGAGTCTCTTAAAGACTTCCTCCCACTCTTTGAGGGCGAAGTCCACCCATTTTTGCTGCCCGTAATCAGCATCCAGGGCCGGATACCAGATCCACACGTCGAGTCCGTAGTCGTCGCAGATCTTCGACATCCCGATCATGGTTTCCATCTTCGAGAGCGGGAAGTGCGGGCTGTCATCGTCATCATCGGATCGGGGTGGGATCAACTCGATTGCGTTCGTACCGAAGATCGCCAGATCGCGAATGTACTGGTCCCACTGCGCAAGCGTCCAGCCGTCATAGGAGTTGGTCTTAGGGCGGTAGCCGAGCTGGTGCCCGCGCATTCCCACCTTCGGTACAGTGGTCAGGTTAAGCGGGTCCACCTCTACGCGATCCCGCGAAATGCGCATGTTCCGCAACACGTGGCCCACGCCGAACAGCAACCCTCGTTGGTCGTGGCCCTCCACTCGCACGACATTGCCGGTAGTCTGGAGTGTGTATCCCTCCCTCGGCCCCATGCCCTTCACCGTCAGGACTATGGCCGGCCTGCCGCCAGCGTCCTTGCGTATTGGCCAACGCACCCACGACCGGCGCGCCACTTCCTCCGTCAGTACTGTTGCTGCTTTCCTCTCGCGCGGCCCCATGTCGCCTTCCGTCACGACTACCGCCCGCGTGAGATCAAGCGCGCAGAGAGAAGCCGGGAGCAATGCCAACGCCATTCGCATAGTCATTACATCTTACACGTCTCTATTTCGATATGATTTGCATGCAGACACCGCATTGCCGGAAATCTTCCCGGCCCTCGACTAAACTGCTGACGCTGGCCAGCTTGAGGTGGCCCCCACTGAACTGTCACTTCGGGAAGATCTTATCCAACTCCGCAATCGGTACTCGCTTGCCGTACTCGCAGAGTTCAAAGGACTCTGCGTAGCGGACCGAGGCTGCCTTGTCCGCACCGTAGCGGCGCGTCAGGGTCGCGCGGACTTCGGCATTCAGCGGCTGCACACGCATTCCCACTAACCACTTCTTTCGCGCGGCTGGATCTTTGGGTACCTCGTGAAGTCTGTGGTCTACCCACGGGAGCCACTCATAGAACTGAGAAACGTGGGCGTCGAGGGCATTGATCTTGGCTTCCCAGACATCATCCAGCGCAACGGTCACATCGGGCCGGAACGGCGACGGCCTCTGAAAGCCATCCTGATAGTGAAGAAAGATCGGATTGTTCTCGAGGGCCGGGGTGTCTGCGACCACATTTGGAACCACTACCATGTACGCCGCATCCTGCACGAGCACGCCAGTATAGCGGTGATCCGGATGGTAGTCGTTCGGGCGCGGGGCAATTACGATGTCGGCCTTCCATTTGCGGATCGCGCGGATCACCTGCTTCCGCGCTTCAACCGTGGGTGTAAGTTCGCCATCGTCGTTGTCGAGAACCTCGTACTCGGCAATGCCCAGGCGCTTGGCGGACTCTTGTGTCTCGAGGTAACGCCGTTTAGCCAGAATTCCACCGCCCATGTCCTGATGTCCCGCGTTGCCGTTGGTCACGCTTACGAATTTGACCGCGTGTCCGGCCTTGGCAAATTTAAGCGCCGTCCCACCGGACTTGATGTCGCAATCATCGGGATGCGCACCCACCGCGATGATGCGAAGCTTTCGCTCCTGGGCTGGAAGCAGTGCCGTCAACAGGAAAAGGATCGGGATAGAGCGCAGCATTTTATCAAGCATATCGTTGTTCCAAGTTCGCTAGAGTCCCTACAATACAAGTATGCGGATCTTGGCGATTGCGCTGCCGGCGTGTTCCCTATTCGGACAAGATTACGTTCGCGAGCAGATTCCGGCCCTACTCACCTGGGATGAACTCCGCCAAATCGGCGAGCAGGATCCGATGCCGGAGGCGCTTGCTGCGAGAATCGAAACGATCCGGAAGACGCCCTTTATCAGCAACGCAGCTTGGCACGCCGGGAACCGGCCCACTAGCCTGAAGGTTCCGCGAATCGGCGAAGGCATCCGCGTCTTGTTCTGGAACATCGAGCGCGGCCTTAATCTGGACAGCATCAAGCTGATGTTTCGCGATCCCAAGGCGTTTCTGGAGAAGTCCGACGTGAAATCGGCCGGTGAAACGGCTGATCTCGCTGAACAGATTGAAGACCTCCGTAAAGCTGACATCCTGATCCTCAACGAGCTGGATTGGGGAATGAAGCGCACCGGTTATCGCGAGGTAGTGCGCGAGCTTGGCGAGGCGTTGGGAATGAACTGGGCATATGCGGTCGAGTTTTTCGAGATCGATCCGGTCAATCTGGGGACGGAAACGTTTCCTGAAGGGGAAGCAGAGGAAAGCGCCAAGCTCCAGGAGATGCTGCGGGTGGATAAGGAAAAATTCCGCGGTATCCACGGCACCGCCATTCTATCCCGCTATCCGATTCGCAGCGCGCGCTCCGATCCCTTTGAATATCAAGCATACGACTGGTACCGCAGCGAGAAAGCGAAGAGGTCAGCGCCAGAAAAGGGCAAGCGGATTGTCGCCGAGAAGGTATTCCTCGAAACCATTCTGCGCGAAGTCCGTCGCGGGGGCCGCACCACACTCACCGTGACCCTCGACGTTGCGGGATCTCCCGATGGGCGAATCACAGTCGTGAGTCCGCATCTCGAGAATCGGTGCAAGCCCGACAAGCGGCGCCGTCAGATGCGGGAGATTCTCGACCGGATCAAGGACGCCGATCATACCGTGATTCTTGCCGGAGACCTGAACACATCGATGTCGGACGCGGCGCCAACTACTATCAAACGTGAGATCTACAAGCGCGTTGGCAGCGCCGAGTTCTGGGCCTCGCGCGGGCTCAAATGGGCCACCGGTATCGGCCTTGCTTACGACATTGCTGTTGGGTCAGTGAACAAGATCAAGAATCTGAACGACCCAACCGCCAAGCATGTGCCCATCGTGGCGCCCAATCCGGAATCGGGGTTCTTCGAGGTGATGGAGAAGTTCCGTTTCGCTGACGGCGGACTGTGGGATTTTCGTGGAGACGCGGCAAGGGCGCGCGGAAAGATGGGTACGCTGGCCAACTCAAATGAGCGCGGCGAAAAAGGGTTTGTCGCAACCTATGCGGTCACCAGAACGATCGGACCGGTGGGACAGTTCAAGTTGGATTGGATCTTCGTCAAGGTTTCGCCGGGCAATGGATACCGGATGTCGCCGCACTTCCCGCGCGTCTACAAAGACCTCAACTATTCCTACATGGAGCGTGTTTCCGACCACAATCCTATTTCCGTCGATTTGCCGTTTGGTGAAGCTGCATTGAACTAGCACGTCGCAGGGTCAGGATTTTGCCGCAGGCTCAACGATTGCTCTCATCGAACCCTTCGAGTTCGGCATCCGCCAGTCGGCTCCGTAGCCGTGAATCTGATCGCGGGCGAATTCGGCTTGCGGGAGCTCACATGTGATGACGATAGTACGGCCAGCGGTATCGACTTCCACGGCGTGCCGGTAGCCTTCTGATTCCGACATCAGGAAGAGCTTGCACAGCATTTCGATGACATAGTCGTAGGTATGGTCATCGTCGTCAAGCAGGACGACGTTGAATAAAGGTGTGAGTTCATCTTCGTGGCCGGTCCCGGTTTCCTTACCGGTTTGCGGCGGGGATAAGGTTGCCATTCTTCAGACGGTCTTATCCAGTTGAGCATAGATCTGCCCGATGTTGGTTTTCACGCTATCGGCGATCACTTGGGCGGAGGAGGGCTTCGGTGGCGGGAGCATCCGGTATTGAAGGATGGCGGCGGCCGAAGTCTCTCCGTACCGGCCATCCGATATCGTCTTCAGCTTTTCCGGTGTGACTTCGGCCTCTAGTTGCGCGAGCGTTTTGCCAGAGCGCTTGCCGCGAGCCACGGCTTCGGAAAGCTCTTCAATATAGTTTGCCATCTGGTGAAGACGATCTTTGGAACGGAACACGCCACCGTGCCCGCCGGCGATATTGGCGAATTCGAATTCTGCGACGTGCAGCAGCGTTCGGGGCCAATCGAGGGGAAAGCCGTCGCCGATGAACGGAAAGAAACCGTGCAGCAGATCGCCGGTGGCGACGGTCTTCTTTTGAGGACAGAATACGACGACATCACCCGCCGTGTGAGCGGGTCCGCGGAAGGCAAGGTGGAGATCGTGAGCTTTGTCGTGGATGATCAAGTCGCGATCTAGAGTGAGGTTGGGGAGTTCGGGGGTGTAGCTGCGCATTTCGTGGAGATAGTCCTGGGTTTCGCGAAGCATTTGCTGGAATGCCGACTTGTCGTGCTGGGTCCTGGCCTCGGCGGCCTTCTTCTTGTAGTCTTCGATGGTTTGCTGAAGTTGATCGAAGGACGCCTTCAGGCGTGGGACAGTCTGTTCTCCGATAAGTTTGCGCGTGGTTTCAGTGGAGATGATATCGGCGCGAGGTGCGAAGCGGCGGTAGGCGGGGAGCCCATGCGAGTGGTCCCAATGAAAATGCGAGGACACCACATAACGCACTGGCTTCTTGGTGACCTTGTCCCGAAGCTGGCGCACAAGACTGATAACGGCGGACGGTTTCGAGTGTGCATCCACGATCATCAGATCTTCTGTGTTCTCGAAGATGACGGCGTTCGAGTTCAGCAACGTTTGCGGTCTGGCCAGGGCGGAATAGACGCCATCCGCCACCTTTTCAATGTCGAATAACTCGGGCAGAGCATTGTTCGATTGAGCACGGGCGTGAGCGGCGCGGAACAGAGCCTGATCCATGATTGAGCCGCCCACCCAGCAGGCGCCCAGCGCTTTACGGAGAAATCCTCTGCGCGATGTCATGGAAGATATGGTACGGAGCCTGAAGCCTCCGTTGCAAGCTAAAGCTCGCGCCACCCACTCAGACTCTCTCCGGCCACGCGTGCTTTGGATAGCGGCGACAGAGTTCCCGCCGCACTTGTGGATACAGACGCTCCCAGAAACCGGCAAGGTCCGTGGTGGTTTGCACCGGCCGCTGGTTGGGCGCGAGCAGATGGACCACAAGCGGAACCCGGCCTCCGCCGACACGCGGGGTTTCGCGGAGACCGAAGAAATCCTGAAGCCTGGAGGCGATCCACGGATCTTTGTCCTTCTCGTACTGAACTTTTGCTGTGCGGCCGGATGGCAGCTTGATTCGCTCTGGAGCGAGACGTTCCAACTGTGCCCGCTGCGCGGCGGTGAACTGCCCGAGTAGCGCGGCGCGGAAATCTACTTGCCTGAGCTCGGCGAACGTGCGCAGACCGGCGCAAACGGTTTCGAGCGCCGCCTCGACATGCGGGTGAGGAAGCTCGGCGAACCGCGCGGCGAACTGGCAACGGGCGAGAAACGCATCGAGCTCGCCGGCATCGGTGAAGCCGGCAAGGCCGGCTTCGCGAGCTTTAATGGCTAACAAGTGCGCGGCTTGTTCTGAATTCAGCGCGCCAGAACGAGATTCCTCGATGACGACACCTTCATACAGCAGCGCGGTGACTGACTCCACGCGTTCCGCGGCACGATTCCATTCCACCTGAGTACGCTCTTCGATCCGGTCCGGAAACGTATCGACGAGCGTCTCAGGCTCAATGGCTAACCCGGCGCGCAACAGTGGCAACGCGTGTTCGCGCCGTTGTTCAACATCGATGGCAAGCAATAGCTCATGCCCCCGCAACGTAATCGCGCCGGTAGGCAGTACTACCGTGTGGGCCCGCACCACTCGATCCGGGAACGCCTTCAATAGAGCCGCGGAAAGATGATCCACGCGCGTGCCGGAATAGCGACGCAACTGATCCCCAAGCCGTCGCGCGGGATAGGAAAGATCGGCTTCGAGCAAGGCCAGAGCGTCGCCACCGGGCGCCCGTTCCCCGGTGGACAGGGCTGCCGCGAGAATAGCGCCTTCGCGGCCGCCGTCGAGCACGAGCGTCGCGAGGCGAGGGTGCACCGGAATTCGCGCAATTTGTTTGTGGCGGTCGAAGGCCTTAAGACGAACGAGAAGTTGGTGGCCTGCTTCGAGCGCCTGTGCGGGTGGAGGATCGAACCATCGAAGCTCATCCGTACGGATGCTCATTGTATGGAGATCGAGAAGCAAGCCGGACAGTTCGCGGCGCTGGATTTCAGGTGTTTCGGATTCGTGGCGGCGGAGAAAGTCTTCTTGTGGGTAGAGGCGAATCACGCGGCCGGGTCCTGTTCGACTCGATCGCCCGGCTCGTTGCGTTGCGGAAGACTTGCTGATTCTTGTGACCTCGAGCGTTGGCAGGCCGGACCACGGGTTGTCCCGCGCCACCCGGGCAAGGCCAGAGTCGATCACAGCCGTAACTCCTTCGATGGTCACGGAGCTCTCGGCGACATTGGTCGAGAAGATCAGTTTGCGTTGGGAAGCTGGCGTTACGGCACGGTCCTGTTCTTCTGGGGAAAGATCGCCGTGGAGCGCCAGGCTCAGAAGGTTGTGGCGAGCCGCCAGATCCTCGCACGCGCGCATCGATCGGCGAATCTCGGCCGATCCGGGAAGGAAAATGAGAACATCACCGGTTAATCCATCAGAGAGAAGGTTCTCCAGCGCGGTGCGCACTTTTGTCTCGAGCGCCGCGGCGGACAAGGATGTGTAGCGAATATCTGTGGGAAACAAGCGTCCTTCTGATCGGATCACTGGGCAGTTCTCCAGAAAAGACGCGAGCGCAGGACTGTCGAGCGTGGCCGACATCACAAGGATTTTCAGATCGGGTCGCCGCTTCTGCAAACGGCGCAGTAAGGCCAGGGCCACGTCGCCATCAAGATGCCGCTCGTGAAACTCGTCGAGCACAACACAGGCGGTCCCTTCGAGCGTTGGATTGGAGAGCATCCGGCGCGTGAGGACGCCTTCCGTGAGAAAGCGGAGGCGCGTGTGGGGGCCGGAAATGTCTTCGAATCGAACTTGATAACCAACCGTCTGGCCGACCTGTTCCTTCATCTCGAACGCGGCGCGGCGCGCCGCCAATCGCGCGGCGATGCGCCGCGGTTCGAGTACGAGCACCGGGCCGAACTCGAGCAAGGCTGGCGGAACGTGCGTCGTCTTGCCGGCTCCTGGCGGCGCCTCCAGCACTGCGCAAGGATAGGTCTGGAGAGCCGTGAGGATTTCAGGGAGAACGAGATCGACCGGAAGTTTAGTCGTCATACGCCAGACGGCGGAGGCGACGCTCGTACCAGCCGTCGGGGCGGGGCGAATAAATATGACACGACACCATTTCGCCGCCGTAAATATGCAAGGTCATCGACTGCGTGTCGGCCGAGTTAACCAGCACATGGTACTCGTACGGAGGTATCAGGCAGCCTGCCGATCCGACCCCGGCGCGAATGTGCCCTCGGCGGCTGAAACGAAACAGGCCATCGCGCTCAGCATCGAGATCATACTGAATCACATCCATCCGCCCCTGAACTACGCCTTCCACGCACCACATGCCCGCGTGATCGTGCACGGCGGTTCCCTGTCCGGGCCCCCACGTCATCACTACTGCCGTGTAGCCCACTGTTTCATTGCGGCACAGCAGGCGCCGCGCGTAAGTGTCGGGCTTTGGCTGATAAAAATGATCGTCCAATTGGATTGAGCCGTTGCGGATGGCGGCGCTGAGATCCTGCTTGATGCGCTCGACCGTGGAAGGCACGTCGCTCAGCGCCAGAGCGGAGTCGATCATAGACGTGACGTCGTGCTGGACTTCTGTCAAAGTGCGCATGGAGGCCCTTCCTCGAATATACTTCTTTGCATGGGCTCCGGTTTGCTACTGCTGGCATTCCAACTGCAATCCGATCCATCCGCTTTTTTTGAGGAGAAGATTCGGCCGCTTCTGGCAGCGCGCTGCATCGGTTGTCACGGCGACGCCAAGGTGAGCGGCTTGCGATTGGACTCGCGTGACGGAATGCTCCTGGGCGGGCGGCGTGGTCCTGCTTTGGTTCCTGGCGATCCTGGAAGGACTTTGATCCTGCAAGCGGTCACACAAACCCACGAAGTCCTGAAGATGCCGCCCGGAGGGAAACTCCAGGAGCCGGAAGTCGAGGCTCTGCGGGCCTGGGTGGCGATCGGTGCGCCTTGGCCCGAAGCGAAGCTCGTCAGCAAGACGGGCAAAATCACGAAAGAGAATCGCGATTGGTGGGCCTTCCGGCCGTTGCAGGCATTCCATATCGCATATCCGAACCGTACGATCGACGGGATGATTTTGGAAAAGATGAAAGAGGCCCGTGTACAACCGGCGCCCGGCGCGGACCGTCGAACTCTGATCCGCCGCCTTCATTTCGATTTCACAGGGTTACCTCCAACGCCGGAACGAGTGGAGGAGTTTGTGCGCGATGGCAACGTGCCGAAGCTGGTGGATGAGTTGCTCGCTTCGCCTCACTTTGGAGAGCGCTGGGGCCGCTTCTGGCTGGACGTGGCCCGTTACGGCGAAGACGACGTGCTCGGCCTGAGCCAACAGAACTATGCCAACGCGTGGCGTTATCGCGATTGGGTGGTGGAAGCCTTCAATCGCGATCTTCCTTATGACGTGTTCGTGAAGGCGCAGGTAGCTGCGGATCAAATGGAGGGCGACTGGTCCTTTGATCTGCGTCCTGCACTCGGCTTCTTTGGACTGGGTCCATGGCAGTACACGGTTTCGCCTCCGCCGCAGGCCCGCGCTGACGAGCGCCACGACAAGATCGACACCGTCACCCGGGGGTTTCTTGGGCTCACGGTCGCGTGTGCCCGCTGCCACGATCACAAGTTCGACCCCATCACAACCCGTGACTACTATGGCCTCGCGGGCGTGTTCGGCAGCACCGAGTATCAGGAGTATCCTTTGGTGGATAGGGTGCAGGTGGAGAAATTCGAGCAGCATCAGGCCGAGGTTCGCGCCAAGGAAAAACAGATCAAGGACTTTCTCGATACGCAGCGGCAGCAATTAGGCGAGATTCTCGCCGCGCAAACGGCTGATTATCTTCGGGCTGCGAAGGGCGAACCGGTGGATGCCCTGTATCCTATGATCCTCGACCGTTGGCGCACCTATCTTGCCAAGCCAACTAAGGATCATCCTTTTTTCAGTCGGTCGTGGTCCCCTGATTCCATCGCCGATCTTGTGCGAGTCACAATCGCGGAAAAAAAGGAGGTGGACGAGGAAAAGCGTCAGGCCGTCGAGCGGACCAAGCCAAAGAAAGGTGCCGCCAAGACTCGGCTTCCAAATGGCTTTGAGACTTATGACGAATTTTGCCCGGGCTGTGATGTCGCCGTCCGTTCAATGAACCGCGACCGCTACGTCTTTTACCAGAGTCTGTTCCAGGAACCGGGGAAGGAGACACCAGGGGGGATCTACCATCTCGCAGACAAGGAACTGGAGCCATTTCTCTCCGGGGAATGGCGAAACCATCTGGAGCGTCTGCGCAAACAATTGGCCGATCAGAAGAAGTCGGCCCCCGCCGAATATGCCTATCTTCACGGCGTCGCAGACAAGCGAGCACCTGCGAACCTGCGAATCGCCTTGCGAGGAGATCCTTACTCATTGGGCGAAGAGACTCCGCGCCGATTTCTCGAAGTACTCTGTGACGGCGAGCCGGAACTGTGGACCGAAGGCAGTGGCCGGCTTCAACTGGCCGAATCGATTGCCAGGCACCCACTCGCCGCGCGGGTGATGGCCAATCGCATCTGGATGTGGCTGATGGGTCGCGGAATCGTTACGAGCGCCAGCAATTTCGGCCGCTACGGAGATCGTCCCACGCATCCTGAATTGCTCGAGTATCTGGCCTGGCGCTTCCAGCGTTACAAATGGTCGATCAAGAAACTCATCCGGGAAATCGTCCTCACGGAGACGTATCAACGATCCAGCGTGACGGTCGAAGCAAGTGAGGCTGCTGACGGAGGTAACAAACTCTACTGGCGATCTAATCGCAAGCGGCTCGATGCGGAAGCGCTCCGCGATGCGATGCTAGCCACCGGTGGAACGCTGGATACCAAGGTGGGTGGAGCATCGCAGGAGCTTGGTCCTGAATCGCGCCGGCGTACGATTTATGGACGAGTCAGCCGTTTCCAGTTGAACGAGACGCTGCAACTATTTGATTTCCCGAATCCATCCATCACCAGTGAGAAGCGCGTCGTAACGCACGTTCCCCTGCAGCGACTGTATTTCCTGAACAACGACTTCGTCTTGCGGCAGGCCAAGGCGTTAGCGGATCGAGTGAAAGCCGAGTCGAGCGAGGATGCGCGCATCGTTCGAGCTTATGCACTGCTCTACGGTCGCGGGCCAAAACCCCAGGAACTCACGCTGGGCCGAGAGTTTTTGCGCGATGGGGAATGGACGCAGTATGCCCAGACTTTGCTCAGCTCCAATGAGTTCCTATTTGTGGACTAGACTTTTGAGCCGGAAACGTGTTGTATGAGTTTCAGAGCCACCATCCGGCCCGATCAACTCAAGAATGGATCTCTCGTTCGAGGTTTGTCGAAGCTGCGCTGTAGGGATTCGAAACCGCAGACGCGTCAGGCAACAGCTTAATATGGGTAGCAGATAAATGCGCGCCCTTCTCTATCCGCTGCTCGCGCTCGGTTTATTCGGCGCCGACTGGCCTCAGTTTCGTGGTCCGAACGGCTCCGGCCTGTGCCCTTCCTGCGGGCAACTGCCAACCGAGTTTGGGCCTCAAAAGAACGTTCTGTGGAAGACAGCGTTGCCGGCAGGAAAGTCCTCCCCGGTCCTGGCAGGGGATCGCATTTTTCTCACCGCTTCCGAGGGCGATGATTTGATTACGATGTGCCTGAGCCGCACCACCGGGAAGGTCGAGTGGCGGCGATCAATCCGTGCTGCCAGGCGCGAAGCCCAGAACAGCCTCAATCACCGCGCCGCTCCAACCGCGGTGACCGATGGAAAGAGCGTCTTTGTCTTCTTCGCTGATTTCGGGCTGGTCGCTTATGATTTCGAGGGTAAACAGCGATGGCAGTTACCGCTCGGACCATTTAACAGTCAACACGGGGTGGTTGCGTCGCCCGTCTATGCCGATGGAAGAGTGATCCTCGTCTTCGATACGGACACGGACGCATACATTATCGCGGTGGATGCAGAGAGCGGCAAGATCGCCTGGAAAACGCCACGCGACGTCATCAACGGGTACTCCACCCCGATCATTTACCGTCCGGCCCGCGGCCCCACACAAGTCATCGCACCCGGCTCCTACCAGCTCACCGCGTATTCCATCGTGGACGGCGAACCGCTCTGGTTCGTTCGGGGCCTCACCTGCCAGCCAAAATCGGCGCCAACCATTGCCGGCGATATTGTCTACTTCAACGGTTGGACTTCCGGGAA
>Ga0187893_10008603_pt1 | contig 16019 bp, 16 predicted proteins | sample MA1701074metaG_FD_139574 | JGI IMG/M metagenome (GOLD analysis project Ga0187893, IMG submission 139574) | White microbial mat communities from a basaltic lava cave in the Kipuka Kanohina Cave System on the Island of Hawaii, USA - MA170107-4 metaG ...
CGATTCAAGCGCTACCAGCCGTACCAGCCGCTGGTCGATCGCACGCTGGCGATGGTGTTCGAAAAAGCCAGCACGCGCACGCGCGTGAGCTTTGAAGCGGGCATGTACCAGATGGGCGGCTCGGTCATCCACATCACGACCAGCGATTCGCAGCTCGGCCGCGCGGAACCGATCGAGGATAGTGCGCGTGTCATTTCGCGCATGGTGGACATCGTGATGATCCGCACGTTCGAGCAGGCCAAGATCGAGCGTTTTGCCTCGTTTTCGCGCGTGCCGGTCATCAACGGCCTGACCAACGAATTTCATCCGTGCCAGATCCTGGCCGACGTCTACACCTTCATCGAGCAGCGCGGCGCGATCGAAGGCAAGACGGTGGCGTGGATCGGCGATGCGAACAACATGCTGTACACGTGGCTGCACGCCGCGCGGCTGCTCGGATTCACGCTCAATGTATCGGCGCCGCGCGACTACGCGCCCGACGCGGCACGCACCGCGGGTGCGCCGCTGCGCTTCTGCGCCGATCCGCTCGACGCCGCGCGCGGCGCGGCGTTGGTCACGACCGACGTATGGACCAGCATGGGATACGAAGCCGAGAACGAGGCGCGCTGCAAAGCGTTTGCGCGTTGGTGCGTAACGGAGGAACTGATGCGCGCTGCGCGGCCTGACGCGCTCTTCATGCACTGCCTGCCCGCGCATCGCGGCGAGGAAGTGACGAACGAAGTGATCGAGGGACCGCAATCAGTGGTTTGGGACGAGGCGGAAAATCGCCTGCATGTGCAGAAGGCGCTGATGGAGTATCTGCTGCTGGGGCGGGATGTCAGCTGAGGCGCGCTACTCCTTTGAAGCCAAGAAAGACCAGTTCCAGGCGAGCGGTTGATCCTGATAACCCGCCGTGGACCGAAGAGATGTTAGGTCCCCCGGTGGTGCGTCGCGGACGGGGACCGCGGACCAAAATCGCGACAACGATTCGACTGGATGCGGACGTCGTGGCGTTCTTCCGGGCACAAGGCGCTGGATATCAAAGCCGCATCAACTCGGCGAAGGAGTTCGTTGCCGCCAGCGCGGCTCGCCGCCGAACGCGCGCAAAGGCCTCGCGCACTGACTGACTCTGCATTGGGAGATGACGTGACTTCGGTGGAGCGTTTCAAGCTGATTCCGGAAGCGCATCTGCTGCTCTTCGAGGATGATCGGGTGCTCCTCCTCCGACGCGAGAACACGGGGTACGAAGACGGGAACTACAGCGTTATCGCCCGACACATTGACGGAGGCGAGACAGCGCGAGCAGCTGTAAGTCGCGAGGCACGCGAAGAAGCCGGGGTCGTGATTAATCCCTCGAACGTTGCGCTCTGCCATGTCATGCACCGGCGGGCGAGCGACGAACGCGTTTCGTTCTTCTTCACGTGCAACCGATGGAAGGGGAAACCCCGAAATATGGAACCGAACACGTGCAGCGATCTTTCGTGGTTCCACGGTTCAGCGCTTCCCTCCAACATCGTTCCGTACGTTCGGGCTGCAATCGAGAGATCCCGCCATGGCACAACGTACTCGGAGTTCGGGTGGTAGGACGTCTGCTGGGCGGGATGTCAGCCGTGAGCCGTGGCGATCGCCTCGGTTGACCGGATCTTGCTGGGTATATACATTCCGTAAATGCGATTCACCTGGCACGAGACGAAACGCCGGGCAAATACCAGGGACCATGGCCTCGACTTCATCGACGCACCACGTGTTTTCGAGGGACCGACCTTCACGTTCGAAGATGACCGCTTCAAGTACGAAGAGAGACGCTTCGTAACCCTTGGCTTTCTCGGCGGCATCACGGTTTCAATCGTGCATACGGAGAACGAATCCGAGATTCATCTGATCTCCCTTCGCAAGGCGACTCGAAATGAAGAAATCATCCTCTTCGAAAGCCTCCAGGACTGACTGGAAGCGCGTTCGTGCACTCAGTGACAGGGACATCAGGTTGTCCGCCGAACACCCGGAAGCAGAGGTCAAACACATCATCCGCGGCATCGTGCGTCGTGGGCTCAAGCCGGTTCCAGCGAAAGCTTCCATCGCGCTACGCGTCGATGCGGATGTACTGGAATGGTTCAAGTCCCAGGGGCCTGGCTACCAGACGCGGATGAACGCCGTGCTGCGCGCCTTCAAAGAAGCTTCGCTCTGACCATTGAACTCCATCCAGGACTTTCGGGACTTCTACGCGCGCTTTATCGTCAAGAGCGCCGGCTCATCGAGCGAGCGCCTGATCGCGGCCTTCTCGTCGGTCGAGCGGGAACGCTACGTCGGCAAGGGGCCGTGGCTGGTTTTCACTGGCGCGGGATACATCCCAACGATTTCTGATGACCCGAGGCTCCTGTATCAGGACGTCCTGATCGGACTTGCCACCAATCGGGGCGTCAACAATGGCCAACCCAGCCTGCACGCCCAGTGCCTCGCGGCGTGCGTACCCGACTACGGAGAGTCGGTCCTGCACATCGGCGCCGGTACGGGCTACTACACCGCCGTTCTTGCTGAGTTGGTCGGTCCAGCGGGCAGTGTCATCGCTTACGAGATCGAAGCCGATCTTGCCGAATGGGCGCGCTCAAACCTGAGGCACCTCGGCAACGTGAAAGCTCTCACCGCGTCGGCGACGGTGGCTGCACTTCCCAACGCCGACGTCATCTACGTGAACGCCGGAGCAACCCATCCGCTCCCATCGTGGCTCGATGCGCTGAACGTCGGTGGCCGCCTTATCTTTCCGCTCACGCCGGACGAGGGTTTCGGTTGCATGCTGCTCGTCACCCGCCGCAGTGCCTCAAGCTACGCTGCAGAAATAGTGATGAGGGCAGCCTTCATTCCATGCGCTGGCGCGCGAAACGGAGCGACCTCCAAGGCACTTGCAGCAGCGTTGGAAAGCCAGTCGATCAAGTCTGTACGATCGCTGCGCCGGGGCACCGAGCCGGACAGCACCGCGTGGTGTATCGGCACGGGCTGGTGGTTATCCACTTCCGAGACCAGCTGAGCAAGACGCGTCTCTTGCCGCTTGGCCGTGGTTTGAACCAGGCCGAAGGAGAAGATCGATCATGCCCATCAAGGCCAGTTGCCACTGCGGCGCGACGCAGTTTGATGTGAGCGAGGCGCCGACCAGCGTGACGGAATGCAATTGCACCTTCTGCTTCAAGCGCGGTGTGCTGTGGGCGTACTACCCGCCCGATCAGGTCGGGTTCAACAAGAACGATCGAACGACCGCCTATACCCGGGACGAGTCCACCCACACGCATCGCCATTGCGCCGTCTGCGGGTGCGGCGCCTACAACGAAGTGCGCTGCTCGTGGGGCGAAGACGGAGAACCCGATTTCACCCGGCCGCAGGTTGCGGTCAACGCGAAGCTGTTCGACGATTTCGATCTCGCGGCAGTGCCGGTCAAACATCTTGACGGCAGGAACCTGTGGTGACCGCTGAAAGCAACGCAGCTTGCCGCGGGGTCAGCTTCCGCCATCCACAACCCGGCGACGAGCGGGCAGCAAGTGAACTGATCTGCCGCGCGTTCGATCACTCCGTTGCGCGCGACTGGAGCGGCGCGGCGCGCGAGCGTTTTTTCGAGGAAGTAGCGCCGCCGGTGCTGGCCGAACGTTTTGCGCGTGCGGCCTGGGCGGAACTGGCCTGTACGGCCGCAGCGATCGAAGGCGTGATCCTGCTTGCGTCGCCACGCAAGCTGGCCGATCTGTTTGTTGAGCCGTCGCGCCAGCGGCGCGGCGTCGGGCGCGCATCGTTCGCGCGTGCACGCGCGTTCGTGGAGGAAAGCCACGGGTACGTCAGTACGATCGAACTGAACTCGACCCCGGCGGCCCTGCCGTTTTATCGCGCGCTGGGTTTTTATCCGATCTCGCCGGAACTGAATCACCGCGGCGGGCGCATCACGCGGATGGCGTTGTGGCTCAAGTACGACCAGCTTGCGCGGGAAGGCGGCGATACTGACGACCCCTCTCCCCTCGCCCTGCCCATGAACCTCGGCTTCGATGACGTACCGACGCGGGCGTCGGTGAGTACCGACCACGCCGCAATGGCGAGGATCGGAACGAGGGGGCTCGGCGGCCCCCTCGTGCACCCCCAGCCAGGATCAAGGCGTTCGGTTCTTGGTTTGAATTCCGCGGAGAGGGGAAAGCGCACTTGAAGCGACGCTCGCTCCTTGGTCTCGCCGCAGTGTCGGTGGTCGCGCCGCACGCGCTGGCGCAGGCTTGGCCATCGAAGCCTCTGCGAATGATCCTGACTGCGCCGCCGGGCTCGAGCATCGACGTGCTCGGGCGTCTGATCGCGGATCAACTGAAGAATCGGCTCGGCCAACCCGTCGTCGCCGAGAATCGCGCGCCGGCCGGCGGAACGATCGGCACGGACGCGATCGCGAAGGCCGACAAGGACGGCCACACGTTCGGCCTGTCGTTCACCGGCCCGCTTGCCACCGCGCCGTTTCTGTATTCGAAGCTGCCGTACGACCCGGCGCGCGATCTCGCGCCTATCGTTCTCGTCGGCACCGCGCCAAATATCCTTGCGGTCAACGCGGGCGTGCCGGTCGGTTCGTTCGCCGAGTTCCTCGACTACGCGCGCAAGCGCCCCGGTCAGCTGAACTATGCATCGGTCGGCAACGGCAGCAGTTCGCATCTCGCGATGGAATTGCTGAAGACGCAGGCAGGCCTTTTCATCGTTCACATTCCGTACAACGGCGCGCCGCCGGCCGTGCAGGCCACGGCGGCAGGCGACGTGCAGGCCATCATGTCGAATCCGACGTCGCTCGTGCCATTGATCACGGCTGGACGATTAAAGCCGCTGGCGGTGACGAGCCGCGCGCGCTGGCCGGGCCGACCCGACCTGCCGACTGTTGCCGAAAGTGGATTCGCCGGCTTCGAAGCCGTCGCGTGGAACGGCTTTGTAGCACCCGCCGGCGCGCCGCGCGAACCACTTGACCGGCTGAACCGCGAGATCAACGCGATCATGCAATCGTCGGATATCAAGCCCCGAATCGAAGGCGCCGGCTGGGATATCGCCGGCGGCTCGGCGCAGCAGTTCGCCGATTTCATGGCCGATGAGCGCCGTCGTTGGGCACCGGTGATCGCCCGCAGCGGCGCGAAGATTGACTGATAGACGATGGCAACCATCCTTCAGCACCTCCCAATCAGCCAGAAGGTCGGCATCGCATTTTCAGGCGGCCTGGACACGAGTGCTGCGCTTCTCTGGATGCGCAAGAAGGGCGCAATCCCCTTCGCGTACACGGCCAACCTGGGGCAGCCGGACGAACCGGACTACGACGAGATCCCGCGCCGCGCGATGCAATACGGCGCCGAAAAGGCGCGACTGATCGACTGCCGCGCGCAACTCGTGTCCGAGGGCATTTCGGCAATGCAGTGCGGGGCGTTCCACATTTTGACCGCGGGAGTCACTTACTTCAACACCACGCCGATCGGTCGCGCGGTGGCGGGAACGATGCTGGTCGCCGCGATGAAGGAAGACGACGTCCATATCTGGGGCGACGGCAGCACCTTCAAAGGCAACGACATCGAGCGTTTCTACCGCTACGGCCTGCTCGCCAATCCGGCGTTGAAGATCTACAAGCCGTGGCTCGACCAGAGCTTCATCGATGAACTCGGCGGGCGCGCCGAAATGTCCGAGTTCATGCGGCAAGCCGGCGTCGCCTACAAGATGTCGGCCGAGCGCGCGTACTCGACCGACTCGAACATGCTGGGTGCCACCCACGAAGCGAAGGACCTCGAGCACCTCGACAGCAGCATCAAGCTCGTCCAGCCAATCATGGGCGTGGCCTTCTGGCGCGACGACGTTCAGATCAAGCGCGAGGGAGTCACGGTCCGCTTCGAAGAAGGTCAGCCTGTCGCGCTCAATGGCATCGAGTTCGCAAACAGCGTGGATCTGCTGCTCGAAGCCAATCGCATCGGCGGCCGGCACGGCCTGGGTATGTCGGATCAAATCGAAAACCGCATCATCGAGGCGAAGAGCCGCGGCATCTATGAGGCGCCGGGCATGGCGCTGCTCTTCATCGCCTATGAACGGCTGATCACCGGAATCCACAACGAAGACACGATCGAGCAGTACCGCGACAATGGTCGCCGGCTCGGCCGGCTGCTCTACCAGGGACGGTGGTTCGATCCGCAGGCGATCATGCTGCGCGAGTCCGCGCAACGCTGGGTCGCGCGCGCGATCACCGGCGAAGTCTCCCTCGAACTGCGGCGCGGCAACGACTATTCGATCCTGAACACGACCTCACCCAACCTCACCTACAAGCCTGAGCGGCTGACGATGGAGAAGGGCGAATCGAGCTTCTCGCCACAGGACCGCATCGGCCAGTTGACGATGCGCAATCTCGACATCGCCGACACGCGCGAGAAGCTGATCACGTACGCCAAGGCCGGCCTGCTGTCGACCGGCGCAGGCGCGGCACTGCCGCGGCTGGGCAACGGCAAGCGCGACAAGTAACAACGGCCCGCGCCGCAGTGGTCGTACGCGCCGTCCTGTTCGATCTCGACGACACGCTCTACGACCACAGCACCATGACGCGGGTGGCAACCGCGGCTGCGGTCGCCGAGAGCGCTGCGCTGCGGGCGGTGCCGCTTGAACGCGTGGTCACAGAAAGCCACGCGTTGCTGGAGGCCTTGCATCCTGACGTCGTGGCGAAGCGGCTGTCGCTTGCGGACTCGCGGGTCGAACGATATCGCCGCCTGCTTGCGCAATTCGGTGGCGACCCTGGCGACGCAGCGCGCCTGGCCAGTGTTCACGTCGACTGCTATCGCGGCAACGAGCGACTGGTGCCGGGAGCACGCGAACTGCTTGCGCGCTTGCATGCGCTCGAGTTGCCTCTGGCGATCGTCAGCAACAACACGCGCGACGAACAACTCGGCAAGCTGAGCCGACTGCATTGCCTGCATTTCTTCTCCGAGGTCATCGTCTTGGCCGATCACGCGTTCGCCAAGCCGGACCCGCGGTTGTTCGAGGTCGCACTTCGCAAGCTCGGTGTAAGCGCGAACGCGGCCGTCTACGTCGGCAACGATTGGTCGATCGACGTCATCGGCGCGGCGGCTGCAGGGATTCGGCCGGCTTGGTTCAACCGATTCAGCCGGACACGCGAGGATTCAACAAACGCCGCCGAGCTGACCGGCTTTGAGGACCTGGACCTTGCGTTGCGCGTGATCCTCGAGCGTTGAATGTCAGCGCAGAACGAGGTCGCCCCGGCGCAGGCCGGGGCCCAATTGGGTTCCGGCCCGGGCCGGGACGACGACCGTGGCGCTAATCCGGCACGTGCAGCGTGTTCCCCGAAAACTCGATGCGATCGCCAGCCGCAGGGTTCGCGGCAATCGACGGGACGTTCGCAAGCGTGATCGCCGGCGCGGCGCCCGGCAGGCCGCCGCGCGCAACCGTGCGCACGACCTGGCTCGCCGGCAGCGGCGTGCCGTGCTTCAGGTGATTCCACATCAGGTTCAAAGCCTCGATACCGTAGAAATGCAGCGGCACGTAACGCGTGTCGTAGCCGGCGGTCAGCGGCGCAACCGGTACCACAAACGGATTGATGAAAGCGTCAAAGTGCTGCGCATTGGTCACTTCGTAGTAGCGCAGCCGGCTCTTGTTGTTGCCTTCGACCATCTTGTTCAAGCCGTAGTAAGGACGCGACGAATGATTGATCGGCACCAGGTTGTCGGCGCGGCCGTGCACGATGATCGCCGGCCGCCGGTGAAGATCGCCGCGCTGCTTGACCTGAAAAATTCCAAAGCGAACGCGCAGCGCATCGACCGTGTGGTCGGTGAATAGTTTGCGCAGACACAACGCGCCGTCGAACGCGTAATCCGCTTTGCCGGTTGAGGCCGAGATCGACGCCGTGTGCAGCAACGGTCCACCCACCGAGTTGTTGTCGATCAGATTGATGCCGCTGGTCGGCGGTATGCCGTTGCCAGTCGCGAAAATCTGCGCCAATGCAACCGGATTGACCGGCGCCGGTACGCCCGTTGCCAGTGTGCCGCCCATGCTGAAGCCGCAGGCGTTATCGAGCACGCTATAGCGGCCGTACGTGTTGGCAAAGGTGACCGCCACCGCAGGCGCGACCTGGAAGCCGAAGTGCGACGGTCCGAGGATGTTGGTCTCCGTCTCCCACCCGTTGTCGTTGAGCACCTTTTGCGCGGCGATGGCCTGTTCGGTCGTCGTTGCGCCGGCAATCAAACCGTTAGCGGCAAGCGCCGCGCAACGATTGGTCGCCAGCGCCGCGTTGACGAAGAAACCGGCCGGCGCGCCAACGTTTTCCGGCGCGAGTGCGGCGCAGGGCTGAAAGAGATTCGCCAGCGTGATGTAGTCGTACAGGCCTTTGCCAAAATTGGCGATCTGCTTGTCGCCTCGTTTTATTTTCAGCGCCGGGTTGAAGCGCGGCTGAACCTGAGGCTCAACAACGACCACCGCATCGATCAGGCGACGGTGATCGATTTCGGCGGCGGCAAGCGAAGAACCGCCGCCGTTGGACACGCTCCCCGCGATCACGATCGTGTTGCGCTTGTGTATGCGCTTGTCAAAGCGGTCGTTCAGCAGGCTGAAGGCAAACTCGATCGACCGCAGTACGTCCCTGCCCCAATCTTTTTCGGGATTCAACTGCGAGTGCGCGTGCTTGTAGGCAAAGCGGTTCGGCGTGGCGGTGTTGAACGCCAGGCGCTGCGCCTCGGAGATCGGCGCGGTGAAGTTCGAGGCCTTGCCGGCGGCAGCCGCATCGGCGCGCACGCCGTCGATCAAATTGATCGTGTGGTTCTGCAGATCGTGCGCGCCAGTGCCGGTGCCCTTGTCGGTATAGGCAACCGCACAGCCGCGCTTGAGCGCCCATTCGCCGGTCGAGCTGATGGCGCCGTAGGCGCCGCGCGAACCGGATGACGGTCCGGCGACGATGCAGGCATGGTGCGGATCGAAACTCGCCGGAATCTGTACCAGCATCGTGACGTTGCGCCGGCCGCTGCCGTTGTCGGCATAAGCGAAACATTCCTCGCCCGCGATCTTGCCTTCGCCGAGCGTGTTATTCCCGTTGGGGTCGATGTTCGGACCATAGAGCACGCCGTAACCGCCGTTGGTGCTGATGTCGATGAGCGCGCGGTAGCTGTTGTAGATGACGGAGCGCCGCAGCTCGGCCGCGGTGGGCCGCATGGGCACAGCGAAGGCGGGCGGCACGTTGCTCTGTAGCCCGCGCTTGCCGAGGCCCGCGGTCAACAGGTCATCGGAGATGCCGTCGTAGGTTGCGCAGCGAACCGGGCCGGAAACATCGCCGCGGTCGTCATCGTCTCTGTCCCCATGGGCGGCAGCGCCACCGGCGCAAACCAGGGACAACGCAGCCAGGCTGGTCGATAGGAGCCTTTTCATCTTTCCCTCGTGAATGAAATCCAACGGTTGAGCGTCCGCGTGCCCTGGATTGTTGTTTCTGCGGCTGCAATGAAAATGTGCCATCGCGACCGCTGCGCCGTCAATCGCGACGTAAAGATTTCTTGCTTAAACGATCACCGGCTCAGGCTCCAGCCGCACGCCGAACTTTTCGGCGACCTTGTCCTGTACCTCGCGTGCCAGTGCAAGAATTTCGCGGCCGGTGGCCCCGCCGCGATTGACGAGCACCAGCGCCTGCCGCTCGTAAACGCCTGCGCGGCCGCGCGTTGCGCCTTTCAGTCCGCACGCTTCGATCAACCAGCCGGCGGCGAGCTTGAAGCGCCCGCCCGGCAACGCGTAACTGACCAGCGACGGAAAGCGGCCGATCAGCTCCAGTTGCTTGGCGCGCGACACGACGGGATTCTTGAAAAAGCTGCCGGCATTGCCGATGGTTGCCGGGTCCGGCAGTTTGCGGCGCCGGATCGCAACAACCGCGTTGAAGATATCGAGCGGCGCGGGTTGCTTGATTCCGTGGCTGCGCAACTCGTTATCCACATCCGCGTACGAGGTCACCGGTATCCAGCGCTTAGGCAGCGCCAGCGTTACCGAGAGCACGATGCGGTCGCCCGTGGGTTCGCGCTTGAACACGCTGTCGCGATAGCCGAAGTTGCAGTCGGAAAGTTTCATCGTTACGACCGAGCTCGTGGCGCTATCCCATGCCCGCAGCGAATGAAATCGCTCGGCGAGTTCGACGCCGTAGGCACCGATGTTCTGGATCGGCGCGGCGCCGGCCTGGCCGGGAATCAGCGCGAGGTTTTCAAGACCCGGGCGTTGTCTCGCCAGCAGCCGGCGGACGGTGTCATGCCAGTTTTCCCCCGCGCCGATTTCCACCAGCCAGGCATCGTCGGTCTCGCCAATTTCATTCAGCCCGGCGACGTCGATTTTCGCGACGACACCTTCGACATTGCCGGTGAGCAGTATGTTGCTGCCGCCGCCAAGGACCGTACGGGGCAGGTCTTTCACCCGTGCATCCGTGGCCAGTTGGGCCAGATCGTCCGCCGATGAAATGCGCGCCAGAAAGCGCGCTCGCGCATCGACGCCGAACGTATTAAGCGGCTTCAGATCAGCGTTTTCGATCAGCTCGAGCGGCATCGCGATTCAGTATACGAATTGACGTGCCATTGACTGCCGGTTTGCCGCTGACGGCGAAAGACTTGCCACCGGTCGGAGTCGGCCTCTGGAAATCCGCGCCACGCTTGGTTTTCGCCAGAGATTTTCCTATGATCGCTCGTGCCTTGCGCTACGCCGATGAAACCCGCATACCTGTCTCCCGTCAAAGAAGCCGCACCGCTTGCAAAGCGCGCCGATCGATCGGCGCTTGAAGAGTGCCACCCCGCAATCGCACACGCGATTCTGCTGATGTGGGGCTACCCGGAAATGAACGCGTACTTCGATCGGCTGTGGCTCGCCGATGGCACGCGGACTCCTATCGATCCCGAAGCGATGTCCGACCTGATGCTGTTGTCCCGCGTTCACCAGGTCCTGGTGCCGCAGCGGCCGGCACGTTCGCTTGGATCGATCCACGGCGCCGCACCCAAATCGTCGAAGCGCGACGTATGGGACGAGGTGCCGAGAAGGCGCTGAAGGGCGGTTGAGCGTTCAGCGTTGAGCGGAAGACCATCGCCCGACGCTCAACGCCCAACGCTTAACCTCCCCTCAGGCCTCGGCCCCAGCGCGAATAGATCCTTGCCGCCAATTCGTTCATCCGCGCGCAACGCGCGGCGGCGTTTTCCATCATCCGTTCCGCATCCTTAACGCCGGGCCCGCCGGTTAAGCGCCGCTCTTCTTCGATTTCAGGCGCTGCGTCCGGATCGTCCAGCCACGCGCGAATGACCTCCGGCGTCATCTCGCAGTGAAACTGCATGCCGATGTGCGCGCAGTCGCCGCGATCGATGATGTATGCCTGCCTTTCGCAAAGATGGCTCGCCAGAAAGTTGCGCGCGCCTGCCGGCAGCTCAAACGCGTCGCCGTGCCACTGGAACATTTCGATCGTCAATGGCGCATCGTCGCCAAGCCACTCGCGCGCAAGCGGCACATCGACAATGTTGACTTCGCCCCAGCCGATTTCCTTGACCGTGTACCGCACGACGCGCGCACCCAGGGATTTGGCGAGCAGCTGGCCTCCAAGGCAGTGGCCGATCACAGGGACACGCGCAGTGTCGGCCGCGCGGATCAATCGCAGTTCGGCGTCGATCCACGGCAGCCGGTCGTTGGCGCTCATCGGCCCGCCCATGAAGCAAAGCCCGGAAAACGATTCCGCGGACATGGGCACGGCATCGCCGCGATACGGATGAATGACGATATACGGCAGTCGCTGCGCGCGCAGCCACAGCTCGAAGTAACCCGGTGGAACGTCGGACGCGTGCTGGAAGATGCCGATGGGGCGATGGTGCATCAGGGAAGCAGAGCTTCCTCAAGCGGCGGACCGAACGCGCCGCGCTCCTTGCAAAAGCCCGCCGAAACGCGCGCGGATCGATTCCTCAATGCCCGGCGCGTCCAAGCCGACGCTGCCAATCAAGCGCGCCGGATCGCCGTGGTCGATGAATTCGTCGGGCAGGCCGAGGTGCAGACACGGCCGTTCAAGACGCAATTCGGCGAGCGCTTCCGCGCACGCGGAGCCGGCGCCTCCCATCACGACGTTTTCCTCGACCGTGACGAGCGCATCGTGCGTTTCCGCCAGTCGGCGCAGCAGATCGCGATCCAATGGTTTGACGAAGCGCATGTTCGCCACGGTCGCGTCGAGCGATTCTGCGGCGGCCAGCGCAGGATGCAGCATCGTGCCGAACGCAAGAATCGCAACGCGCGAACCCGCACGCGCACCCGACTCGCGCCGCAATTCGCCACGGCCGATCGGCAGCGCCTTGAGCTCGGATTCGACGGCCGCCCCGACGCCGCTGCCGCGCGGATAGCGCACGGCCGCCGGCCCGTTGTGCTGGAACGCGGTCGTCAACATCTGACGGCATTCGTTCTCATCGGCCGGTGCCATCACCACGAGATTCGGAATGCAGCGCAGGAACGAGAGATCAAACGCGCCGTGATGCGTGGCGCCGTCGGCGCCGACCAGCCCGCCGCGATCCAGCGCAAACGTCACGTCCAGGTTCTGGATCGCCACGTCGTGTATCAGCTGGTCGTAGGCGCGTTGCAGGAAAGTCGAGTAAATGGCCAACACCGGCTTCATGCCTTCGCACGCGAGTCCGGCGGCAAAGGTAACCGCGTGCTGTTCGGCGATACCGGTGTCGAAATAGCGATTCGGAAACTCCTGCTCGAACCTGACGAGCCCCGAGCCTTCGCGCATCGCCGGCGTGATGCCGACCAGTCTTTCATCGGCGCGCGCCATGTCGCACAGCCAGTTGCCGAAGATCTGCGTGTAGGTCGGCTTGCTCGCCGCGGCTGATTTGACACCGATCGACGGATCGAATTTGCTCGGCCCGTGGTAAAGCACCGGATCGGCTTCGGCCAGCTTGTAGCCCTGCCCCTTGCGGGTGACCACGTGCAGGAACTGCGGCCCTTCAAGTTGCTTGATGTTGGCCAGCGTCGGGATCAGCGAATCGAGATCGTGGCCATCGATCGGACCGATGTAGTTGAAGCCGAACTCCTCGAACAAGGTGGCCGGAACGATCATGCCCTTGGCGTGTTCCTCGAAACGGCGCGCCAGTTCGAACAGCGGCGGCACCGGGCGCAGCATCTGTTTACCGACGTTTTTCGCCGCGGCATAAAACCTGCCGCTCATCAATCGCGCGAGATAGCGGTTGAGCGCGCCGACCGGCGGCGAGATCGACATGTCGTTGTCGTTGAGGATCACCAGCAGCCGGATGCCGTCGGTCACGCCGGCGTTGTTCAAGGCCTCGAACGCCATGCCCGCGCTCATCGCGCCGTCACCGATGACGGCGACGTTGTAGCGATCGTCGTTACGATTGCGCGCGGCTACCGCCATGCCAAGCGCAGCGGAAATCGAGGTCGACGAATGCGCGGTGCCGAACGTGTCGTACTCGGACTCCATCCGTCGCGGAAAGCCGGAGATGCCGCCCAGCTGTCGCAGCGACGCCATGTCATTGCGCCGGCCGGTAAGAATCTTGTGCGGATAGGTTTGATGACCCACATCCCACACGATGCGTTCACGCGGCGTGTCGAACACGTAGTGCAGCGCGATCGTCAGCTCGACCGTGCCGAGGTTCGACGAAAGATGGCCGCCGGTCTTCGATACCGATTCCAGCACGAACGCCCGCAGCTCCTCGGCCAGCGTCTGCAACTGCGCGCGTTCGAGCCGGCGCAAGTCGGCGGGACTATCGATGGTTTTGAGCAGTTCGTACATTCAAGTCGTCCCCGCGCCAGCGGGGACGGTCCACGTTTAACAATTTCTAAGGACGATGAAGTCGGCCAATTGTCGCAGACGAAGGGCTTCTTCTCCCTGCTGGGCGAGCGCGTCGAGCGCTTCTTTGCGTAGCGCCTCCGCGCGCGCGTTTGCGGCGGCGAGGCCTAGCATAGAAACGTACGTGGGCTTGTCGCGCAACGCGTCCTTGCCGGCGGTCTTTCCGAGTGAAGTGGAGCTGGCTTCAACGTCGAGCACATCGTCAACGATCTGAAACGCCAGCCCGACCGCGCGACCATAGCGATCAAGCGCGGCAAGCGCGACGGCATCGGCGCCAACCGCGAGCGCGCCCATTTTCACGCACGCGAGCAGCAGCGCGCCGGTTTTCATCCGGTGCATGGTCTCCAGTTCGGACGCGCTGAGGCTGCGCCCAACGGAAGCCAGATCGATCGCCTGGCCGCCGCACATTCCGAAGGTTGAAACCGCGTGCGCCAGTTCACGCATCAACGCCGCGCGCGTTTCCGCCGCGACCGGCGCATCGGCGAGAACGCAAAACGCTTCGGCCTGCAGCGCATCGCCCGCCAGCATCGCGGTCGCCTCATCGAACGCCACATGAACGGTCGGCCGGCCGCGGCGCAGGACGTCGTCGTCCATGCAGGGCAGGTCGTCATGAATCAACGAATACACGTGCACGAACTCGACGGCGAGCGCAACGCTGTCGAGCGCGGCTTCGCCCGCGCGCGCACCGCATTCGCCCGCCGCATAGACCAGCAGTGGCCGAACGCGCTTGCCGCCGCCGAGCGCCGCATAGCGCATCGCTTCGTGCAATCGTTGCGGCGCGCGCGTTGCCGGCGGTAGCGCGGTATCCGCGGCCCGCTCAAAGTGCGCCAGTCCGCGTGCCATCCACGCAGCGAACTCGTCGATCTCGACGGCCGCCGCGTTTCCGGCTCGCATCAAGCGCCGGCTCCGCGCAACTCGGCGGGATCGAGCGGCTTCAGCGTGTCGCCGTCCAGCTTGCGGATTTCTTCGTCAGCGGCGGCGAGCTTCGACTGGCAGAATTTCGCGAGTTCGGCGCCGCGGCGATACGCGGCGATCGACTCATCGAGTCCCAATTCGCCCGACTCCATCCGGCGCACAAGCGACTCCAGTTCTTCGAGCGCCTGCTCGAAGGACAGTTCGCCGACGGGTCGCTGCGGCGCGGATGCTGCGTCCGGTTCTGGCATGCTCGATTCGCTTTTCGAAGGCGGCGATTGTAGTGGCCTATAACAGCCAATTCGCGAGTGCCTTGCGCGCCGGGGGCGGCCGATTGCTTTGTCGCTCACCTTGCGCGTATGCGTCGGCTACGCGACGCGGCTCGCCGGGTTTGCAAATGAGGCACTCGGCTCGCGCAGGCACGCCTTTCCCTCTCGAATCGACTGTTACAGGCCACTAGACTCCGACCGATGTTCACGACCCTCGTTTCCGCCACCGACCTCGAGTCGCATCTGTTTCATCACGACTGGTGCGTCGTCGATTGCCGCCACGATCTGATGGATGCCGGATACGGTTGGCGCGAGTACCGCGCAGGCCATATTCCCGGCGCGGTGTTCGCGCATATCGACGAAGATCTTTCGGGCGCCAAGACCGGGACCAATGGCCGCCACCCGCTGCCGGCGCGCGAAGATCTCGTCGCCGTTTTCCGCGAATGGGGCATCGCCAATCACACGCAGATCGTCGCGTACGACGCGCAAGGCGGCCAGTTTGCGGTGCGCCTGTGGTGGTTGGCGCGCTGGCTCGGTCATATGAAGGCCGCGGTGCTCGACGGCGGCTGGCAGGCGTGGCTGGCCAAGACCAACTGGTCAAGCGTGGCCGAGCCGGAGCGCACGAGTGGCAATTTCACCGCGCGCGATTCGTTGGTCGCGGTCGTCGATGCGGGTCATGTGCTTGCAACGCGCGGCGATGCCGGCACGCTGCTGCTCGATGCGCGGGCGCCTGAGCGCTTCGAGGGCCGCACCGAGCCGATCGATCCCGTGGCCGGACACATTCCCGGCGCGCGCAATCGTTTCTGGCAAGCGAATCTCGCAGACGGCAAGTTCAAGGCGCCGGCACAACTGCGCGCTGAATTCGAAGCGCAGCTCGCAGGCCGCGCCGCGGCGCGGGTGATCCATCAATGCGGGTCGGGTGTGACCTCGTGCCACAGCGTGTTGGCGATGGAGATCGCGGGCTTGCCGAACTCGACCCTGTACGCCGGTTCGTGGAGCGAATGGATTGCCGATCGATCGCGGCCGATCGCGATTGGTACAGAGAG
>Ga0187893_10008605_pt1 | contig 16016 bp, 11 predicted proteins | sample MA1701074metaG_FD_139574 | JGI IMG/M metagenome (GOLD analysis project Ga0187893, IMG submission 139574) | White microbial mat communities from a basaltic lava cave in the Kipuka Kanohina Cave System on the Island of Hawaii, USA - MA170107-4 metaG ...
GGATCGGGCGTGAAGATCTCTGGTCGTGAGTCGTCGACAAAACGCATCAAGAGCGTTCCGACCTGATGAGGGCCGGTGGGCTTCGGCATCTCGAACACCGGAAACGCCAGGGGCGGCGCCGCCACCATCGCGAGCCCGACGCACGCCAACATGCCTCCGAAGATCCGACCTGCGATGCGCACACCCGAACGCGATGACGTCGTCGTGGAAACTGCTCGTGTTCGCATTGCGGCGATCACCAGCAGCAACCCCACGGTTGCGTACGCAGGCACCATCTGCCAGCGGTATCCCTCGACGAACACGTGGACCACAACCAAGACCAGCGCTGCCAGCGGTAGGTGCGTAAACCAGCGTGGCCGGTGTTCGCGTCCAACGAACCACCCCGCAACCGTCACCAGGATGACCATCAGGATCGATGCTTCGACGAATCTCATGATGTTTCCGGAGGCATTTTCTACCGCGCGACGGGACTGGCTGCAACCGAGCTCGTGAAGGCGACTCCGATCGTCGAAAACCGCGATTCGTGTTTCGTCATCCCTTGTCACGTTCGGCGCGGTCGAGCAGCTTCGCCAACTGCTCACTCAGGATCCGATACAGATCGGCGACATCGGGATCCAACTCTCGGACATGGGCATCCACGGTCGCGTGATCGCCTCGTGCGACGGGACCCGTGATGCCATCGGGGATCCCGAGCGCCAGCAAATTGTCGAGCCCGCTACGAAGCAACGTCGCGATCGCTCGTCTGACTATCGTCGAGTCATGCCCTTGCCTGACCAATACCTCGACGGCCGATGTCTCGAGAACTGCCAGGTGATTGGCCGCGAGCGAACACGCGGCATGATAAGCGTATCGCTCCGCTTTCGTGAGCACGTCGAGATGTACGATTGGCCGATCCCCGATCAGTTTGCGCGCGAGCTCTCGTGCGGCAGGATGTCCTTCGATGCCGAAGCTCGCCTCGCTCAACCAGGCACGCTGTAGTCGTTCCCTTCGCAGACTGCAGATCGGATGCAACGTGCCCACGGGGTGGCCTGCATCCGCCAATATCCCGAGCGCGGCGGGATCGTTGCTGAGCAGCGCTCCAGCGGCATGCAACACCGGCAAAGCCGGTGGCAAAATCGCTGCTTCGACGAGCCGCCGCGCCAGATCCGGTAGCGCGGCATCGGGGCACACGATCCACGCTCCATCGGGCAAGCTCGCAATCGTTTGTGGTTCATCAGGCTCGAAACTGCGCGCTGCGAGCGTGACGACGTCGAGCCCGCGCTCACGCAGCCACAAGTTCGCATGCGCCCACACATTGCCGTGGCCGATCAGCCACACGCTGCCACGTGCTGGCCACAACACGAGCTTGCGCACCGCATGCGGCAAGGCGCCATCGAGCCGCATGCGAGCTTCGGGATGGCCCCGGTTTTCGAGCCATTGCCTCACCTGGGTACTGCTCACGTTCGGCAGAGCGTACGTATCGGCGGGGGCGAAACCACCGCGTGGTACGACGATCGGGGGGAACATGGTTTCGATGTGGTCCCACTCCAGCCAGCTCGAGCATTCTCCCCTCGCGATCACGTCCGAACCGACCACGAGTCGGATCTGGAGATTCGGGCACTCACGTGCCAAGGCATCGAGCAGGCGAATCGTGTGACTTGGCGCGTCGGGGATCCGCAGCCGAGCCTCGATGTCGCTGACCTCGACGTTGGGACCGTGCACGGCCATGGCAGCGCGGGTCCACACGAGCCGTTGCGAAAATGACGACAACACCTTGCCAAACGGATGTTCCCAGCAGGGCGCAACCAGTACTTTGTCGGCGAGGCCTTGCGAGAACACGTACGTCGGCACGAACACGTGACCGAGGTGCGGCGGGTCGAAGCTGCCCCCGAATACGGCCAGCACGGGTCGACTCATGCCCCATGGTAGCGGCTCAGGCGTAACGAAGGAACTGGCGTCGTCGGAGCAAAAACGCCTGCCGATCCGGCTCTTGAGCGCGAAGCATGTCGTCGACGGACACACCAGCTTCGATGGCCAGGCGCAGCCAGGGCCCACCGGCGAGCAGATCGATGGCAGGACGGTCGTCGACGAACTCGTAACGTTCGGTTCGCCAGCGCATCTGTCCTGTCCCGGCGTTCCACAAGGCCCCGAGCAGGGCCCACGTCGTGCGAAGACTGCGGACCTGCGTTGCGTCTTTCACGTGGAGCTGGACGCCGCCACAGTTCCGACCGGCATGTTTGTGGAACATGGGTTTGAAACGGAGCGCACGTAGCTGCAAGCCCGGTGCGTGCTCGGCCGCGATGACACGTACGAGCGCCTGTGCATCCACCCAGGGCGCCCCGAACGTTTCGAACGGACGGGTGGTGCCCCTGCCCTCGCTCACGTTGGTGCCTTCGAGCAGACATTGCCCAGGATAAACCAGGACCGTGTCGAAGCTCGGCATGTTCGGCGACGGAGGAACGAACGGGAGCTTGGTATCCGGGTGCTGCATGGACCTTCGCCATGCCGTGCATTCCAACACGTGCAAGCGCTCGCGCCCGACGCTGCCCCGCTCTTCGAGGACCATCGTCACGATCTCTCCCACGGTCATGCCGTGCCGTACTGCCAGCGGATGCAGGCCTACGAAACTTTCATATCCCGATGCGATGGTTCCGCCTTCGACCCACTCGTCGAGTCCCCCCAGGGGATTGGGACGATCGAGCACCAGTACACGCATGCCTCTCGACAACGCGACTTCTGCGGCCAATATGATGGTCCACACATAGGTGTAGTATCGGCTGCCGATGTCCTGCAGGTCGCACACCAACCATGTCGCATCGTGAAACATGTCTGGACGCGGGATCAGGGCGGCGGGGCTATCGCCATAAAGGCTGTATAGCGGAACGTCGCCGCGTCGATGCTCGACCTCTTCCATGTCCTGCGCGGAAGCGTCGAGGCCATGCTCCGGTCCGAGCAAACTGACGATCCGCGCCCCGATTCGCTGTAGAATCTCCACGGCGTGCACGAGCTCTCGTGTCACGGACGCAGGATGACAAAGTAGCGTGACCGGTTCGCCAGCGAGCGAGTGGCCGGTCGTGATGTTGACATGTGGCTCGAGCTCGAGTCGTTCGAGACCGGTGTGCACCACTTGGGTCATCGGAAGATGTTGCACCTCAGGACCCCGAAGTTTCGATCACCATGGTCGGCGGCAAAATCGCCCCCGCGAAACCTACCTCGACACCCGCCTCGAAACGTAGCTCGAAACGCAGCTCGAACATGGATACGCGCAGTTTGCGGATGTGGGCGATCTCTCGACTCGACTGGTGCGCCGTCGATTTGCCGAACGCGCCGTTTGACACGCTCGGTGCGTTGTCTCTATTCTGCCGCGCTGAAGTCGAGCGTCGAACTCGGCCCACGCGTCCTTCCAACCAACAGGGGATTCGGCCTTGAACGCACCGAAAAAACCAGGAACCGACCTCGCCGCATTGAAGGCACGATTGGCCAAGAAGGGCCAACCCGAACCGCCTCCAGCCGCGGCTCCCTCATCGCCGTCGGCCCGCAACGTCGGACGACCGCCGAGCCAATCCACGGCTCGCCCCCCCACTTCGCCCCCGCCGCAGATGCAGGTTCCTCCTGAGTCGCGCGCAACCCGGCCCGAGTCGTTTTCTGCTCCTGGGGTCGCATCCCATCCCGTAGCAACGCGCCCGATTGCGGACACCAACAACGATCCGTTTGGGGCCAGCGCCGCACGTGTGTTCGACCCCAACGAAGGTGTCATCGACAGCGGTGAGAGCAGCTCGGGCGTAGGTAAGGGACTCATTTTGTTCGCTGCCGTCGTTGCCTTGGGCTTTGGCTCCGTGGTCGGGTGGATGGGCAACGACCTCGTCACGAAGAAGGCCCGCGTCGCATCCGCGAAGGAAAAAGGCCAGGTCATGCTGTCCGAGGTCCAACAAGTTGCGACGGCACGCAAGTCCATGAGCCTTGGCATCGAAGACGTCAAAAAGGCTGTGGCCGCGGATCCCCGCCAAGGTGCCTCCGTATTGACCTCGATGCTGACTGCAAACTTCGACAAGCATCCCAAAGTGGAAGACCTGTTCGGTTGGCAGCTCGCGTCGATCAACACCACCGGCGTGAAAAAGGTGTTCGATCTATACGAAGAGGCCAACGGACTCAAGCTCGACCTCGGCTATCTCGCGCAATTCATCAACGAGTTTGGTCCCACGCTGGCCGCTTCGGGGGGACCGTCGATGTTTGGGATCATGCACACCAAAGATGGGGCCAACCTCGTCGAGGTCGTCAACGCAATCTGCGACATGGAGACCAAGAGCCCGTGCGAAAGCAAGAGCAAGGCCGACGAAGCCGCGGGATACGAAATCCGCAGTGGGATCGGTGGCGCAGAGACGATCGCTCCCAAGGGCACCGCCGAAGGTCAGGTCGTGATGCTGCAACCCGATAAGGGCAACATCTTCACCTACGCCATCGGACTCGAGCCCAACAAAAATGGCGCGAAAGTCTATGCATCACTGCTCGGCAAGGTCCAATCTCGTCTCGAAGCGATGAACAAGGCCGAGGCACAGGCGCTCAACGCCCTCAAGAACTATTCGGACAATCCCGACGTGGATGGATCGACTCCGCAGGCCGAACCCTGAGCGTCGCCTCTGGGTCGTCAATTCCTCGAGAGCCGGCCTGCTGGGCTGGCTCTTGCGTTATTATGCGTTCGCTGCGTTCGCGTTGTTCGTGGTGCTGGCCTGGGCAGGATGGATGGGCTTTCGCCATCTCGCCTCGGAGTTGCCCGATCTCGAGCACATCGAACGCTACGAGACGAGCGCTCCCGGGGTTACGCGTATCTACGCCACCGAAGGAACGTTGTTGGCCGAGCTGGCGCGTGAGCATCGCGCGTACACCAAGCTGCAAGACATTCCACCGGCACTCGTGAATGCGTTCCTCGCCGCGGAGGACCGTCGGTTTTTTTCCCACGGCGGGTTGGACTGGCGAGGTCTCGCACGGGCCACACTCGCGAACTTCCGGTCAGGGACCATCAGCCAAGGCGGGAGTACGATTACTCAGCAGGTCGCCAAGGGATTCCTCACCCACGACCGCACCCTCGCTCGCAAGATCCGTGAGGCCATCCTCGCCATCAAGATGGAATCGCGGCTCGGGAAAGCCCGCATTCTCGAGATCTATCTCAACAAGATTTTTCTCGGTCATGGCGCTTATGGTGTCACAGCCGCTGCCAGTCGTTATTTCGACAAACGCCTCGACGCGCTCACCCTCGATGAGGCGGCGCTCATTGCTGGCCTCGCTCGCGCACCAAGCCGATACAGCCCCGTCGCTCATCGCGAGCGCGCCAAGGCTCGACGCGATGTCGTTCTCCAGGACATGGTCGAGGCTGGCTACGTCACGGAAGCCGAGCGGGAGGTTGCGACCACGCAACCGATCGCGTTGGCGACTCCTCCGGACGTATTTCGTCTGCGCGCGCCCTACTTCGCAGAACACGTCCGGCGCGAAGTGATGGACACACTTGGGGAGTCATCGGTCCTCGAGGATGGCCTCCGCATCGAAACGACTGCGGTGCCTGAGCTGGCCCGCGACGCCCACGATGCCATCGACATGGCGCTCCGAAAAATCGATCGACGCCAGGGATGGCGCGGCCCTGTGACACATCTCGACGGTGAACATGCCAAAGCTGCCCTGCTCGAACGTCTTTCTCATGCCTATGGTGACGATCCGCTGCGCGATACGGCCCGCTGGCGACTCGCTTTGGTCGATACCGTCGAACGTTCCGGTGCCTACGTGCATTTGGGTAAGCTTCGCGCCCGTCTGCCGCTCGGCGAGATGTCATGGGCGTCACGATACGATCGCAACACCGGCATCAACGACGTCGCGATTCGAGACGCGCGTCATTCGCTCGAGCTCGGCGACGTGGTGTGGGTACGCGCGGTGGAAGTCGATGACGACGCGCCTGCCAAACACGACGAAAACGGTCTGCCAGTGGTGGAGTTGGGCCAAACGCCCCGCTTGGAGGCAGCGTTATACAGCTTCGACCACGAAACTGGCTACGTTCAGGCCATGGAGGGCGGGCACGACTACGATCGCTCGCAGTTCAATCGCACGACGCAGGCGTGCCGCCAGCCTGGCAGCGTGTTCAAGGCCATCTACTATGCGCTCGCCCTGGAATCCGACGAATGGACCATGGCGACAGTGCTCGAAGACAGACCCTACGAGCCCGAGCCTGGCGAGGAATGGAATCCACAAAATCTACACGGCACTGTCGAGGGCAAGGTCCTGCTTCGCTCGGCATTCATCTACTCGTTGAACCTTCCGTCGATCCGGCTGTTCGTCCGGCTCGGTGCCGACAATGTGGTCGCGTTTGCCCGCAAACTGGGTTTCACGAGCGAGCTCATCGCCGACAAGGCGCTATCGCTCGGGGCCTCGTGTGTGTATACCAACGAGCTCAGTCGGGCGTTCGGTATCTTGGTACGAGGGGGAACCTGGATCGATCCAATTTACGTACGGCGCATCACCGACAAGCATGGCACCGTCCTGGTTGACAACCGACATCCCCACGATGGGGGCATGAACGTGGCCGGACGGATCGATCGCATGGCAGCGCTCGCACTAGCTGTTCCGCAGCAGATCGTAGACGAACGCACGGCATTTTTGATCACCCGTCTGATGCGCGAGGTCGTGACGGCAGGACTCGGACGCCGTGCATCTCGGCTCGACGTACCTGCCGGAGGCAAAAGCGGCACAGCATCCAAGAAGCTCGACACCACGGATACATGGTTCGTTGGTTTCACGTCACGCTACGTGACCTCCGCATGGGTCGGCGACGACACCTACGAGCGTTCGATTGGAGATGAAGACGCGAGCTACACGACCGCCCTTCCTATGTGGACCGACTTCATGGAACGCGCAACGCACGGGATCCCTCACGGGGACGTTCCGTTGGAACGTCCACCAGGCCTGGAGAGTCAATGGCTCCATGCCAAGAGCGGCGAGGAGCCAATTCCGGGCGAGCCCTCGGCGCTGATGTACTTTCGCGGGTGAGCCCCGGTCAACGATTCTCGATGCTCGAACGCTTCGTCATTTACCCTTGCTACTGCATTCGACGACATTGCCGTCCGCGTTGTAGCACACGTCCGAACCTCCGAGCACCTCGGCCACCGACTCGTTCATCTTTTCTTCGGGTTTGATGTTCGGCAGTCGTTCACCGATGCGCTGTTCGGCCGCGCCGTCGACCACGGCCAAGCCGATCACACCATTCACGGCGAGCATGTCGAACGAACGGATCTTCTCGCCGCCTTTGGACTCCCATTCATAGTAGCGAAGCATTGGAGCTTTGGTCTTGGGATCCTGCTTGACCTTGAGCTCGGGACTGACCCCGAACCACTTCTTGAAGTGATCCTCGACGATCTGCTCGTAGTTTTTGTTTGCCCAGGTCTCGCGATCGTATGCGTAGAAAATCTTCCACAACTGGCCATCGCGAAAGAAATAGAACTTGCGCAATTGCGGTGTGGTCTTGACCCACAACATCTCCTCGTTGGAATCGTCCGCGTATTCGTACTGAATCAAGCTCACACCCCATTTGTGACGGGACGCGGCAGTAAATTGCACGTGATTTTTCTTGAGCTCGTCGAGTTGAGCCTGACGCCAGCGACGATTTTCGTCTTGTTGGACGGGATTTTTTCCCTGCTTTTGCCGCTCGGTATATTCCTTTTCGACGTTTTTGGTGAGCTCACCGAGCAGCTCCTCGGCGGTCATGCCAAAGCGATACTGTCCCATCAACGTCTTCACACCTCGTTGTGCCGAGATCTTCGGCTGCGGATCGACCATCTTGCATTCACGCTTCTTGCCCTTACCACGACAGACCTGTTTGGGCTTGGCAGGCGGAGGTAGCTTGTCTTCTTTGGCAGCAACCTGCCCCCCTTCTGCGGGTGCTCCCTCTGTGCCAGCAGCGGGGGTCGCATTGGGATCCGTGGCAGGCGCAGCGACCCCCACGTACGAATCCTCGTTGGACTCATCGAGTCCCTTTTTAGACGCCGCTGCGACTTCTTGTTCCCCTGGCTCTTCCGGGTCCGTGGTCTCCTCGCCTTTGTTCTTCTTGCAACCGTCGGCTGCAATGACGAGGAGTGCGCTCAGAGCCGCGATCGCGAATACCGAAGACTTTTGCATGTTTGCTCCGCTTTGTCGGTGGAACGTATCATGTTCAGAGGGATCCAGCAGCCCGCCGCGTACGTCGCCAGTGGGCACGAGCGAGGCAAACCGTCGAGGCGCCCTTTACGCTGGATCGTCGTTCATCGCCAAGCCCTGCAATGCACTGAGCTCGGCATTCCGGGCCGTTAGCCACGCGTGAGCGGCGTTCGGGCTCAGATCATCCAGATCGAGCTCCAACAGCGCTTGCAACAGTGCCAGGGCCATTTGCATTCGCTGCGAGGGGCTGTCGTTTGGTGTTCGAACACTCGCCGACGCGCTGAAAAGATCGAGCTGCGGGTTGTTGGAACGCCCCTCTTGTTCGAGCCGCTCGAGCACGCGCTCGGCCCGGTCAAGCACACCACTCGGGAGGCCGGCCAATCGACCCACTTGGATGCCATAGCTGCGACCCGCGGGACCGGGCTCCAAGCGGTAGAGAAACGCGACCGTTTGTCGTTCTTCATGGACAGCCACGTGGACGTTGCTCACGCCGGGTAGCCGCCCCTCGAGCGCGCATAACTCATGATAGTGGCTTGCGAACATCGCTCGACAAGCAATGCGATCGTGTAGATGCTCGACGATCGCCCACGCGATGGCGAGCCCATCGAACGTCGCCGTACCACGTCCGATCTCGTCGAGCAGAACCAAGCTGCGTGCGCTCGCTTGTGCGAGGATCTGCGCAGTCTCACGCATCTCCACCATGAACGTGCTCTCCCCCCGCCCCAAATCGTCCGCAGCTCCCACCCTGGTGAACACGCGATCGACAATGCCAATCCGCGCCGAACGGGCAGGTACGTAGCTGCCGATCTGCGCCAAGATCGTCACGAGCGCGGTTTGCCTCATCGCCGTGCTCTTGCCTCCCATGTTCGGTCCCGTCACGATCCACAAGCGCGCGGCCTCCCCTGCAGTCGATCCCTTTCCGAATGCCGCGAGCTTCACGTCGTTCGGCACGAAACGCCCCTTTTGCAGCATGCGCTCCACCACCGGATGCCGTGCCTCGACGAGCTCGAGCACGGGCTCGTCCACCAGCTCGGGTCGCACCCAGCCGTTGCTCTCGGCCAGCTCGGCCAGCGCGGCCAGCACATCGATGCAGGCCAGCCGCTCCCCCACGCTGCAAATGCGCTGTGCGGCTTCACTCACGCGCTCGCGTAGCTGCTCGAACAACTCGAGCTCCCGTTCGAGTGCCGCTGCTTGTGCACCCAAAACCTTGGCTTCGTGTTCCGCGAGCTCGCTCGTGACGAAACGCTCGGCGTTTGCAGTGGTTTGTTTGCGTACGTAGTCGCTGGGAACGCGTGCGAGCTGGCTGCGCGGGACCTCGATGAAATAGCCGAATACGCGGTTGTGCTGCACTTTGAGGTTGGTGATGGCCGTTCGTCCGCGCTCGCGCACTTCGATGGCGGCCAGGGCCTCTCGGCCTCCATCTCGCAGCGTCCGCTGGTCGTCGAGCGAGCGATCGGCGCCTGCGCGAACGATGCCACCTTCTCGCGTCGATGCTGGAGGCACGTCCACCAGCACTCGCGCGAGCTCGGCATGCACATCGGAAAGCAAATCGTTCCCGAGATCGAGCAGCGCCGCGAGCGTGGTGTCCGTGCGTCGCGTTCCCAGCTCGCGCACCAACTTCGCCACGTCGGGCAGGGCCGCCAAGGAATCGCGCAAGGCCCCGAGCTCGCGCGGATTGGCGCTGTGCAAGCGTGCGCGTGCAGCCAAGCGCACGACGTCGCGCACGTCGGCCAGGCGAGCATGGAGTGCGCGTCGTAGCCTAGGCTCGGCAAGCAAGGAGGCGATGGCATCTTGCCTGGCCAGGATGCCGGTACGCTCGCACAGCGGCGCCGCGAGCCAGCTTCGCAGCATGCGCTGCCCCATGGCCGTACGCGTGCCGTCGAGCACCCAAAGCAGACTGCCGCGCTTGCCACCATCACGCATGGTCCGGAACATCTCGAGGTTTCGCAAAGACGTCTCGTCGATGCAAAGATGAGCGGTCGGGTCGTGAACACGGATCCGATGAATGAGCAAGGTCTGGCCGGGCTGTGTGGCCTCTGCGTAACCGAGTGCAAGTGCAGCTGCGCGTTCACTGGACGTGTCGAGCGGATCGCCACCGCCCTCACGTCGCAGCTGCCTGACGCGCTCCAGCAACGCGAAAGAAGGATCCGTCGGCTCGACTTCCAGGCGCGGGCAAGCAAGGCCCAGCTCCGCGCGAAGGAACGCGTGCGTGCTGGAACCTGCCACGATCTCACGTGGGGCAAACCGGACCAGCTCGGCACGCAGCGTGGCTACGTCGTGCGCCAAGACAATCACGAACTCGCCGCTCGAGATGTCGAGCAGTGCCAATCTGGCGGGCCCGGGCACGTCTCGCTCCGGCACCAGCACTGCCAAATAATTGGGCTCGCCGCTTTGCAGGTGTTCGTCGTCGATCAACGCGCCCGGCGTGACGACCCGCACCACGTCCCGTCGCACGATTTTGTCGGCTCCCTTGCGCTTGCGGGCTTGTTCGGGCGCTTCCAACTGTTCGCAGATCGCGACTTTGAACCCGCGCTCGACCAATATCTTCAGGTACCCGGCGACCGCGTGATAGGGAACCCCCGCCATCGGCACGGGATCTTCGGCATTGCGGTCGCGGGTGGTGACTGCGATGTCCAGCACCGGGCCGACCGTGACTGCGTCTTCGAAGAACATCTCGTAGAAATCGCCCATGCGAAACATCAAGATCGCATCGGGATAACGTGCTTTGAGCTCCAGATACTGCCGCATGACCGGCGTATCGGAAGAGTTGTGTGGCGCACCCACGCGCCCCGTTTATACCCTCGGTTATTTCGAAAACGTCGGATTCGCTGGCAACTTCGGTCCGGCCGCTGGCAACGCCCCTCCAACTTTGGCTCGAACCGGTGTCGTTACTGCCGGCGAAGCAGGTCCTACCGGCACGGCCAGCGCAACGACACCCGCAACGGATGCGCGCCACGTGTAGACGTCGGGGTAGCCCGATCGTGTGTCACGCCAGCCGACCAGCACGGTGTCCGTACCAACAACGACCACGTTGCCATTCGGCTCGGCACCACATCGCCCGAAACGAGAGCCGTTGGTGCCAAACGTTTTTGCACCGTCCGCGCCCACCCGCTGCGCCACGAGGCAGTCGACGATGCTCGCACCGGTTCCCGTCGGTTCGGTTTTGTGAACCACCACTGCACCCCCGCGACCGTCTGCGGTGACCACGGGCAAACGGCTGGAATCCGAGCTGGCGTCCAGACGTACGCTCGATGCCCATGCCTTGGCTCCCGCCCCTGTGACGCGCTGCGCATGCACCCTCGGAACCGGGAAACCGCGCTCGCTCGCCTCCGCGGTGAACACAGCGATCGCTCCACCCGCGCCGTCGGTGGTGGCTGTCAGCTCTGGCCGTACGTTCCGGTGCAGCTCGATGCCGCCCGCAGGCCCAAGCAGCCGTCCCGCCGCGTCGACGCGTCGTGCAAAGACGTCGGCTTCTCGAGGTGAGCGCCGACGATCGCCCCAGACGATGATGGCGCCACCGCTCCCGTCGGCTACGACACGCACAGGCGACTTGTTGCCGAAGTTCGCAACGACTGGAGTCGGACCCCACGCCGACCCGCCGACCTTGCGTACGTTCAACGTCGGACCGCCCCAAGCCACGATGATTTCTCCGGGCGCCACCGCAGCCAGGTCGACGGGATGGATCTCGATTGGACCTCCCGAACTGTCGGCGAAACGTGTACCGATGCCGCTCGCGCCGTCCACCATGGCGCCGGTTTTGTCGACCAAATGCAGTTCGAACGATCCGGTAACATTCGTTCCCAACACCGCCACGCGCTCGCCACCGTCCGAAACCACCCGAAGTGGGGCGAGCCCGGCCAGCGTTGTAGGCGTCGCCCATCGCGTCCTTCCATCCGTCTCCACGAACTGCACGCGTGTCGTGTTACCCCCGCCGACCATCCCCCATGCCACGTATGCGCCGCGCTGCGTGCCGACGACGAATATGCCCGTGACCGAACCGGTCGCAATGCTTCGTGGCGCGGCCCACACGGGCACCGCGTCTCGATCGAGTCGCTGAACCAGAATCGTGGGACCATCCAGCCATGCTGCATAAAATCCAGCGGCCCCGTCGGGCGAAAGGCTTACCCGTTCCTGGGGACCATCACCTCCAGCGAGTACCCGTTCGACTGCCACCGGAGTCGTGACCGAGACAGGGGCAGAAACAGCCAGGAGGGCAAGACCAATGGCCACGCCACGGCAGTCGATGATCGTCATGATGGTTGCTCCACGACGTGCGAGGGGCCCAGGATATTCACGAACCGAGAAGCCGTCGATCCCGGTCAATCCCGGTCAATCCTGGTCAATCCTAAATGGGGGCAGTGCTCACCCGCCGACCACGTATGCGATCAGGTGCTCGGTGCGCTCGAACTCGCGCTTCGCGGCCACGGCTTGTTCCCACGTGGGGTAGTGGCCCAAGCGCACGCGGTGCCAGATACGTCCGCGGACTTCATGCGCGTCGATCCGAACATCGTGCCCGTTGTGCCGCAACCTATCGGCGAGTTTTTCTGCCTCTTGCACGGACGAAAAGGCTTTCATCTGAAGCGTATACCCATGCTTGCCGGCGACGGGAGGTTGACTGGTCGTCCCACTCGTCGAGGCCATCACGCTCTTGGCAGCATCCACTGGGCTCGGGCTGCTCTTCGCGGTCGCGACCGGGGGATTGGCGGTTGGTTTCGACGGCTGCACAGGCAAAACCTGCGCGGTCTTGCCAGCATCGCTGGACCGGGTAGCCGCACCGTTGCGGGCTGGCTTGGTCACGGAGCGCCCCCCCTTGGCATTCGCGCTCGCTGTCTTGCCGAGAACGAGCCCGTCTTTCGCCTCGTGCTGGTTACGCAAGGTCTCTTCAGGGCGTGGCGGCATGCTGGGCTCGCGCGTCGGCGGAATGTCGGCCATGGCCGGCTCATTCAGCCCGGTCTTGAACGCGAGCTCAGGCAGCGGAGGAAGAGGTTGCCGTTCGACGTTGCTTGGCGCACCTGCGTCCAGCAGTGCGAGTGAGCTGCTGGACATGGGCTGTGGTTCGACGCCGTCCGATTCGATGCGCTTGCCGACCAACACACCGAGCGCGAACACGAAACAGCCGATGATCGACAGTCCAAAAAACAAAAAGAAAATCTGCCGATTGTCGAGCGAAAGCTCGACCTTGTCTTTCCATTTGTGCAGCTCGCGCATGATGAGACACCTACGCGATGCCGACCTGCCCACCAAGAAAATGGCGAAATCGACGGGCGCGGCTCGACCCGTGGAAACACGCTCCGAGGCTACTACTAGGGCACCAAACACCTTGAAACCAGTGAAATTGCGCGGCTCTCCGCTGGATGGTCTCCAGATTCTGGATAACCGCGACCCGTCGGAGGTCGCAGAGGTCGCAGAGATTGTTACGGGTGCCGCGGTACCGAGCCTTCGGTCCTTTGCGGGCCGAGATGTGAGCGAGTTAGACCGCGCAGGGGCAGCGCGCGGTAGCTCCGCGGTGCGGCGCAAAGGACTCTCGCGATCGATGGCGTTCCATGGTTCAATGTGGCGATGAACCCAGCTCGGCGCTCGATCCCGGCCGTGATCCTGTTCATCTCCGTGGGTTCGCTCAGCGCGTGCGGTATTGACGACGATTCGAACGACGGCGCCAATGCAGGTTCTGACGAGAGTGCCGGTTTGGAGAGCGTGAGCGGTGCGAGCGCTTCGGCGAGCGCGACGGGCACGACCGAGACGACCAGCGCGACCGCCGACACAGGCGAGGGATCGACGGCCGCGAGCGGAGCGGAAGGGTCGAGCGGCGGCTCGGGGAGCAATCCGGTCTCCGAAGAGTGCCAGACCTGCGCCGACAACAACTGCCACCCCGAGGCCGAGGCGTGCGGCAACGATCCGGGCTGTATGTCCTGTGTCTTCGATGACTACACGCAACCGATGTGCGCCGACAACCCCGCGTGGAATGCGGTGTGCGAGTGCGCCGTGGTGATGTGCGCGGACGAGTGCACGCCGTTCTGTTAGCCGCCCGTGCCCCCAGGGCAAACGTCTACATCGCCGACGAGGCCTCCGGCGGCGGAACGAGCAACGTCGGTGGGAGGATTCGCGTGCGGTTCACACACAAGGACGGCCGTTTCCACATGATGGGTGTCGGTACACCACCACACGCCATCCTGAGCGCGACGACGAACGGGACGGTCCTACTGACGCACGGGACGACCCAGAGTAGTCCCCAACCCGTGGGGGCGACGTTTGGCAGCTCATCCAGTCCGAATCAACCGGCCCAAGCATATTGGGCGGCATGGAAGCTGTGGAATACACGTCTCAAAACATCCAATCGGATGCTCAGTTACTTTACGGACGTGGAGATTTTGGCCTACGATACCTCCAGCATCACAATGTGCCCCTCGAGTTGCGCGAACGGTTGGTTTCGAAACATGTCGACCGGGAGGGGGATCGTCCCGTTCATTGTTGATTTTCAGATGGCGGCGTATGGCTGATCTACGCGACGTCATCGGCGGGCACAAGAGTATCGTCGAGAGCCGCGTCACAGTGGCGTAGCGCTGCTACGAGGCGCGGCATGTCACGGTGACCTCGGATGCGACGGAACGTCTTCTCCGCTTCGAGAAGGCCCGCAGCGGCCCAGCGCAAGACCATGTTGCCGTTGTGCCATCGCTTCACGTTCCGAGATATCTGGCGAACGCGGCCATTGAGATTCTCGATCGGGTTGGTCGTCGCGAGTGTTCGCGTGAGCGTCGAAGACAGGTTCATCGCTACCACGGTCAGCGTCTCGTCGAGGCCCTCTCGCAGTGAAGCTGCCGAACCGGGATGTGCTGCTTCCAACGTTCGTGCGAGATTCTCGAGGAGCTTCTTCGCTCGATTGCGGTCGTTCGAGCGATACGCGTCCTGCATCGAGCGTCGCACCATCACCTTCATGTCCTGCGGAAGCAGTTCCGTGACGTTGCGTATCTTGTGCTCTTGGCAACGCTGCACCACCGCTCGCTTGCCGAACACGTCACTCACCGCCTTGCGAAGCGCTTTGCTCCCGTCGATGACGACAAGCAACGAGCGGTCCGTCCGGAAACCTCGCTCGCGAAGGTTGTTGAGCAACCGCTTGCACGCCGTGGAGTTCTCCGTCGCGCCTTCTTGCAGCCCGAGCACATGCTTCTCACCCTTGGCATCGATTCCGAGTGCGACGAGTACGACGTGTTCGCCGCATTCCATGCCGTCGAGCATGAGCGTAACGATGTCCAGTTCGCTCAGGTCGCGGCCGAGGAGGTTCTTGACGCGCTTCTCGGTTCCGACGACGAACCGTCGGCTCACTGCGCTACGACTCGTGCCTCGTGTCTTCACGGCATCGCCGACATCCTCCAGCGAGCGTTTGTATTTGCGCGTTGCTACGCCCACCAGCATCTGTTCCATGGCTCGCTCTTCGAGTGGGTCCTCGGCAGCGAATTGCTTCCACATCGGAAGCTCGACTTCGCCATCGTCGTTCCGCACACGTGGTCGCGGAACAGACACCCGCCTTCCGCCAAGCACGAGTTCGCTCGGCGCTGTTCCCGCTCGGTACGCACGTCGCATGTCATCCCGGTTGTAACGAGCTGCTCCGCATAGCCGCGTGCGATCCTCTTCGACGATCTCGAGGATCTCCTCCAGTCCAAGGGCGATCACGGTCTGCAGCAAGTGCGGTCGGACCAGCTCCTTCGTCGACCGTACGAGCTGAAGTTGCAGGGCTTCACTGCGCTTGTTCTTCGTGGCATTTTTCTTGCTCATGGCGGTTTTTCCTTTCGGTTGTTCCACCCCCGATCTTCGATCGGTGTGGAGAAACCGCCATCCTTCTTTTCAACAGCTCACGAGACGATCCCACC
>Ga0187893_10008606_pt1 | contig 16015 bp, 12 predicted proteins | sample MA1701074metaG_FD_139574 | JGI IMG/M metagenome (GOLD analysis project Ga0187893, IMG submission 139574) | White microbial mat communities from a basaltic lava cave in the Kipuka Kanohina Cave System on the Island of Hawaii, USA - MA170107-4 metaG ...
CCGCCGCCGCTGGCCGCGGAGCCCTCGTGCACCACGCGCGACCGGGGCTCATAGCGCAGCCGGTGGCCGCGCGCGACGGCGCGCACGCAGAGGTCGACGTCCTCGACGTAGCAGAAGAAGCCCTCGTCGAACAGGCCGACGTCGTCGAACAGCTCGCGGCGCGCCAGCCACGCGGTGGCGGGCAGGAAGCTCACGTCGCGCGCCGCGTCGTGCTGCCCGCGGTCGCGCGCGCGATGGCCGTCGAGGAGCGCGAGGTTGCGTCCGAAGGTCACGCGGCCGCCGGCGCTCCAGATGCGCGGCGGCTCGCCCGGCAGCAGGAGCTTGGGGCCCGCCACCGCCGCGCCGTCGCCGAGCGCCTGCTGCAGCGGCGCGAGGAAGTCGGGCGCCGGCTCGGCGTCGGGGTTGAGCAGCAGCACGCATGCGGTCCCGCGGCCGAGCAGCCGCTCGAGTCCGCGGTTCGCGCCGGCCGCGAAGCCGACGTTGCGCGGCAGCTCGAGCAGCTCCACGCCGGCCACCGCCGCGGCCGCGCGCGCCGAGCCGTCGCGCGACGCGTTGTCCACCACCAGGATCGGCCGCGCGCCGAAGTCGGACTGCCGCAGCGCGCCGAGGCAGCGCGCCAGCGCGACGCCGCCGTTGTAGTTGACGACGAGCGCGGCCGTCGTCATGGCAGCAGCGGCCGCACGATCCGCCACCAGCCGCGCAGCCAGGCGTCGAGCGCGCGCTCGGCCGCGCGCGCCACGGCGCCCTGCTTCACCATCGGCGCATGGGTGAGCGGCTGCGCCTGCAGCAGCACGCGATCGCTCACGACGCGCGCGTGCTGGATGGCGCGGCGCTGCCGGAACAGGCGCGGGAGCTGGGCGAGGAGCTCGCGCTTGCCGCGCAGGTAGGGGAGCAGGAGCCCGGTCGCGAGCGCGAAGCCCAACCAGACCAGCTCGTAGGCGAGGAGGCCCGGCAGCCCGAGCAGCAGCGCGGCCGCCGAGTGGTTGCGAAGGAGCAGCCGCCAGCGGTTGCGGCTGTGCAGGAACGCGCGCCGCCGCGGGTAGTCGGGCCCCTCGCGATAGGAGAGGCCGGCGGTGCCCTCCCGGTGGTAGACCAGCGCCGCGGGCACCAGGCGCAGCCGCTCCCCCCGCGCGCGCAGCCGGTAGCTCAGATCGTGGTCCTCGAACAGGATGAAGTAGTCGAGGTCGTAGCCCCCCGCCGCCAGCACCTTCTCCCGCCTCAGCAGCAGCGCCATCGCGATCACGGCGTCGACGTCGAGCGCGGCCTCCGGCGCCCGCGCCTCGCCGAAGAAGTTGCGCAGCGTCATCACGCCGACGTAGTGGAACGCGCCGCCGTCGTAGTGGACGCGGCGGCGGTCCCCGTCGAAGAGCGCGCGCGGCATCACCGCCGCCGCGCCGGTCGCGACCGCGTCGTCGCGCAGCCGCTCGAGGCAGTCGGGCGCGAGGATCGCGTCGGCGTCCACCTCGAGCACGAACCCGGTCGACGCCTCCTGCAGGCCGCGGTTGCGCGGTGCGCCCGGTCCGAGGTTGCTCCCCATCTCCACCAGCTCGACCCCGGGGAACTCGCGGCGGACGAAGGCCGCCGAGCCGTCGGTCGAGGCGTTGTCGTAGACCACCACCCTCGAGGGGGGCAGCGTCTGCGCGAGGAGCGCCCGCAGGCAGTCGCCGAGGTAGGCGCGCCCGTTCCAGTTGCAGACGGCGGCGGTGACGTCGGAGGGGGCGCTCACGGCGTGGATCATCGACCGGCGGCCCCGGGCGGGGCAAGCTCGCGGCCATGCCGAGCGCGCCGCCGCCGCCCGACGACTCCCGCGCGAAACGCGGCCGGCTGCACCTCGGCACGTCCGGCTGGGACTATCCCGACTGGGTGGGGCCGTTATACCCGGCCGGCACGCCGCGTCGCGAGTTCCTCGAGCGCTACGCCGAGCGCTTCGACAGCGTGGAGATCGACAGCACCTTCTACCGCATGCCGACCGTGCGCGACGTCGAGCGCTGGTGCGGACGCGTGCCGCCCGGCTTCCGGTTCAGCCCGAAGGTGCCTCAGGAGATCACGCACGAGAAGCTGCTCGTCGGCGCCGAGGACGCCACGAAGCGGCTGGTCGAGGCGCTGCACGCCTTCGGCGGGCGGCTGGGCGTGGTGGTCGTGCAGCTGCGCTACTTCCGCAGGGCCGAAGGGGTGGAGGCGGAGGAGTTCGCGCATCGGCTCGCCGCGTTCCTCGAGCTCCTGCCCCCCTCGATGCGGGTCGCGCTCGAGGTGCGCAACCGGACGCTCTGGAAGCCGCCGGTGCTCGACGTGCTGCGCGCGCGCGGCCGCGGCCTCGTGCTGATCGACCATCCCTGGATGGATCCGCCCGATCGCATCCTGCGCCGCCGCGACCTGGAGCCGGCGCCGATCACCTGCGTCCGCCTGCTCGGCGACCGGGTCGCCATCGAGAGGATCACCACGAGCTGGGGCGAGACCGTCCTCGACGCGTCGGCGCGGCTCGACTCCTGGGCCGCGATGATCGCGCGCACGCTCGAGGACGGCCGCGACGTGCTGGCCTACGCCAACAACCACTACGCCGGCCACGGACCGGCGACGATCCGCGACCTCGAGGCGCGCATCCGCGCCGGGCTGTCGGCCTGACCGCGGCTCTCAGCGCGAATCGGACCGGCGCTGCTGGCGGAACTTCTCGAAGTCCTCGGGCGAGAGCGAGGAGCGCACGGGGGCCTTGGGCGCGGCGGCGGAGCCGGCCGCGACCGGCACCGCTTCGGCGACCGGGTGGGCGATCGCGGCCTCCTTGCCGTGGCCGTGGCCGTTCGCGGCGGCGTGCGGCGGCGAGGCGCCGTTGCGGCTGCCGAGCAGCGTGAGCACGCTCTGCGGGCTGTTGGCCTTCGAGCACGCCTCGTCGGGCGTGATGTGGCCGATCTGCACCAGCTTCACGAGGTGCGCCTCGAGCGTCTGCATCCCGAACTGCGAGCCGGTCTGCAGCACGTTCAGGAGCTGCGTCGTCTTCCCCTCGCGGATCAGGCTGCGCACCGCGTCGGTGCCCACCATGATCTCCTGGGCGCAGGTGCGTCCGCCGCCGAGCTTGGGGAGCAGCGTCTGCGAGATCACCCCCTGCAGCGTGACCGAGAGCTGCATGCGCACCTGCTGCTGCGCCTCGTGCGGGAAGACGTCGATGATGCGGTCGATGGTCTGCACCGCGCTCGTGGTGTGCAGCGTGCCGAACACGAGGTGGCCGGTCTCGGCCGCGGTGATGGCCAGCCCGATGGTCTCGAGGTCGCGCATCTCGCCCACCAGGATGACGTCGGGGTCCTCGCGCAGCGCGCTGCGCAGCGCCGCGGCGAAGCTGCGGCTGTCCTGCCCGATCTCGCGCTGGTTGATGAAGCACTTCTTGTCCTGGTGGATGAACTCGATCGGGTCCTCGAGCGTGAGGATGTGGCCGTGCTCGGTTCGGTTGACCTGGTCGATCATCGCGGCGAGCGTGGTCGACTTGCCCGAGCCGGTCGGCCCGGTCACCAGCACGAGCCCGCGCGGCTTGTGGCACAGCTCGATCACCACCGGCGGGAAGCCCATCGACTCGATCGGCGGGATGTCGTAGGGGATCTTGCGCAGCACCGCGCCGCAGGCGCCGCGCTGGTGGAAGACGTTGACGCGGAAGCGCGCCAGCCCCTCGATGCCGTAGCTGAAGTCGGTCTCGAGGTTCCTCTCGTAGTTCGCCCGCTGGCCGTCGGTGGTCATCAGCTGCCCGACCAGCGCCGCCGTGTCGGCGTCGGTGAGCTTCGCCATCTCCTGCAACGGCTCGAGCTCCCCGTGCACGCGCAGCCCCGGCGGGCTGCCGACCTTCAGATGCAGGTCGGAGGCGTCCCGCTTCACCATCAGCTCGAGCAGGGGGCGGATCTCCATCGGACGGGCTCCTCGGGTGGACGGTGGACGAGAGCCCTGATCGGCGCGGGCGCGCCCCGGAATGCGCAGTCGGACGGGCGCAGGCGCGGCGGTCGGAAGACGTTTCGCTCAACCCGGCGGCGGCTCCGACGGATCGAGCAGGAGGAGCTCGGCGCCCCCTTCGACCGGAGTGCCGGCCGAGACCTTCACCTCGCGCACCACGGCGGCATGTTCGGCCCGGATCTCGTTCTCCATCTTCATGGCCTCGAGGATCGCGAGCGGCTGGCCGGGGGCGACCGGGTCGCCCGGCTTCACCAGCACGGCGCGCACGATGCCCGGCATGGAGCTGCGCACGCTCACCGGCCCCTTCGGCGCCGCCTCGGCGGCGAGGTGGGCGGCGCGCTCGCGCTCGTCCTCGACGGCGACGTCGTGCGGGACGCCGTCGACGGTCACGCGCACGCCGCGGGTCTCCTCCTCGAAGATGACGTCGTGGCAGACGCCGTCGATCCCGACGGCGAAGCGGTGGAGCCCGGCGACGGGGCGCAGCTCGAGGCGGCGCTCGGGCCCGGCGTCGCCGCGGCCGCCGCAGCGCGCGAGGGTGGCGCCGTCGCCGGAAGGCCGGAGCTCGACCTCGAACGGCTCGCCGCGGATGGTCACGAAGTAGCGCATGCGATCGCTCTCACGGGCGCCCGCGCGCGAGCTGCGCGCGCCGGCCGGCGGCGAGCCAGGCGCTCCCGGGCTCGCCGGCCGCTCCGTCGAGGGAGCGCTCCCCGGCGTTGCGCCGCAGCGACTCCTGGTGGAGCAGGGCGGCGATCAGCGCGGCGCGCTCGAGTTCCCCGGACGGCGGCTTCGCCAGCAGCGCGTCGAGCCGCTCGTCGATGGTGCGCGTGTGGCAGCGGCCGTCGCGGAACTCGGGCGAGGCGGCCAGCCGGCGCAGGAAGGCCACGTTGGTGGGAACGCCGGCGATGCGCAGCTCGGCGAGCGCGCGCAGGAGCCGCCCGATCGCCTGGTCGCGGGTGGCGGCGTGCACGAGGAGCTTGGCGAGCATCGAGTCGTAGTGCACCGTCACCTCGAGCCCCTCGTGCAGCGCGGAGTCGAGACGCACGCCCGGCCCGCCCGGGAGGTCGAGGCCGCGCACGGTGCCGGTGGCGGGCGCGAAGCCGCGCTCGGGCTCCTCGGCGCAGATGCGCGCCTCGATGGCGTGGCCGTGGAAGCGCACCTCCTCCTGCGTGAACGGCAGGCGCTCGCCCGCCGCGAGGCGCAGCTGCAGTTGCACCAGGTCGAGCCCGGTGACGAGCTCGGTCACTCCGTGCTCGACCTGCAGGCGCGTGTTCATCTCGAGGAAGTGGAAGCGCCGGTCCGCGGTGACCAGGCACTCGACGGTGCCCGCGTTGCGGTAGCCGACCGCCGCGGCGGCGCGCGTCGCGGCCTGCCCCATGGCGGCGCGCAGCTCCGGCGTGACCAGCGGAGAGGGCGACTCCTCGATCACCTTCTGGTGGCGGCGCTGCAGCGAGCACTCGCGCTCGCCCAGGTGCACGACGCCGCCGTGCGCGTCGGCGAGCACCTGGATCTCGACGTGGCGGGCATCGGGGAGGAACTTCTCCAGGTAGACCGCGCCGCTCTTGAACGCGTTCTCCGCCTCGGAGCGCGCGCGGTCGAACGCCGCGGCGAGCTCGCCCTCCGCGTGCACGATGCGGATGCCCTTGCCGCCGCCCCCGCCGGCCGCCTTGAGCATGACCGGGAGGCCGACCTCGCGCGCGACGCGCAGGAGCTCGGCCGTCTCCTCGATCGGCTCGACCGCCCCGGGCACCACCGGCACTCCGGCCGCCCGCATGGCCCGGCGCGCCGCCGTCTTCTCGCCCATCGCCCGGATCGCGGCGGCCGGTGGGCCGATCCAGACCAGTCCGGCATCCTCCACCGACTGCGCGAACCCGGCGTTCTCCGACAGGAAACCGTAGCCGGGGTGGACGGCGTCGGCGCCGGCGCGGCGCGCCGCGTCGATCACGCGGGCGCCGTCGAGGTAGCTCTCGCGCGGCGGCGGCGGGCCGAGGCGCTGCGCGAAGTCGGCGGCGCGGACGTGCAGCGCGCAGCGGTCGGCGTCGGAGTGCACCGCCACGCTCTGGAGCCCGAGCTCGCGGCAGGCGCGGATCACCCGCAGCGCGATCTCGCCGCGGTTGGCGACCAGCACGCGGCGGAACGGCCGCGCGGGCCCCGCGGCCCGCTCCGCGGCGGCGCTCAAAGCGGCAGGTTCCCGTGCTTGCGCGGCGGGTTGGCGTCGCGCTTGGTGCGCAGGAGCGCCAGCGCGCGCGCCAGGCGCGGGCGCGTCGTGCGCGGCTCGATCACGTCGTCGATCCAGCCGCGCCGTGCCGCCTCCCAGGGGTTCGCGAAGCGCTCGACGTACTCGTCGGTGAGCTTCTTCTTCTCGGCCTCGGGGTCGGCCGCGGCCTGGATCCGCCGGCTGAAGATGATCTCGACCGCCCCCGCCGCCCCCATCACGGCGCACTCGGCGGTGGGCCACGCGAGGTTGAGGTCGCCGCGCACGTGCTTGCTGTTCATGACGTCGTAGGCGCCGCCGTACGCCTTGCGCGTGATGACGGTGATCTTGGGGACGGTGGCCTCGCAGAACGCGTAGAGCAGCTTGGCGCCGTGCTTGATGATCCCGCCGTGCTCCTGCGCGACGCCCGGCAGGAATCCCGGCACGTCCTCGAACACCACCAGCGGCAGGTTGAAGCAGTCGCAGAAGCGCACGAAGCGCGCCCCCTTGAGGGAGGCGTCGATGTCGAGCACGCCGGCGAGGTGGGCCGGCTGGTTGGCCACGATCCCGACCGGGCGGCCGTCGATGCGCGCGAAACCCACCAGGAGGTTGCGGGCGAAGCGCGCGTGCACCTCGAGGAAGTCGCCGCCATCCACCACCGCGCGCACGACGTCGTGCATGTCGTAGGGCTTGCTCGGATTCTCGGGGACCAGCGCGTCGAGCTGCGGCGCCTCGCGCTCGGGGTCGTCGCTGCGCGCCGCCCGCGGCGGATCCTCGTGGTTGTTGAGCGGCAGGAAGCCGAACAGGCGGCGCAGGAGCGCCAGCGCGTCGGCGTCGGCGTGCGCGGTGAAGTGCGCCACGCCCGACCTCGTGGCGTGCACCGCGGCGCCGCCGAGGTCCTCGCTGGTCACCTGCTCGTGCGTGACCGTCTTCACCACGCTGGGCCCGGTCACGAACATGTAGCTCCGCCCCTCGACCATCACGACGAAGTCGGTGATCGCGGGCGAGTAGACCGCGCCGCCGGCGCAGGGGCCGAGGATCGCGCTGATCTGCGGGACGACGCCGCTCGCGAGCGTGTTGCGCAGGAAGATGTCGGCGTAGCCGCCGAGCGACGCCACCCCCTCCTGGATGCGCGCGCCGCCGCTGTCGTTGAGCCCGATCACCGGCGCCCCCACTTTGAGGGCGAGGTCCATGATCTTGCAGATCTTCTGGGCGTGCGCGGCGCCGAGCGACCCGCCGAAGACGGTGAAGTCCTGCGAGAAGACGAAGAGCGGGCGTCCCTCGATCGTGCCGTGGCCGGTGACGACGCCGTCGCCCGGCACCCGCTTCTCCCCCATCCCGAACGCCTCGGTCTGGTGCTCGACGAAGCGGTCGAGCTCGACGAAGGAGCCCTCGTCGAGCAGGAGGTCGAGCCGCTCGCGCGCCGTGAGCTTGCCCTGCGCGTGTTGCGCCGCGATGCGCTCGGGGCCGCCGCCCTCGAGCGTCCTCGCGCGCAGCTCCTTCATCCGCTCGAGCTTCGAGCTCATCGACGCTCCCCCGGCCCGCGAGCCGGCTCGATCAGCTCGACCAGCACGCCCCCCGCCGTCCGCGGATGGAGGAACGCGATGCGGGAGCCCCCGGCGCCGGGGCGCGGCGCCCCGCCGATCGCGGGCCGGCCCGCCGCCGCGAGCGCGGCCAGGCGCCCGGCCAGGTCCTCGACGCGCAGCGCGAGGTGGTGGACGCCGGGACCGCGCGTCGCGAGCGCCCGCGCGATCGGGCCGTCGGGAGACGTCGGCTCGAGCAGCTCGATGCGCGTCCCGCCCGCCCGGAGGAAGGCCACGCGCACGTTCTCGCCGGGGACCTCCTCGATGCCGCGAAGCTCGAGCCCGAGCTGGTCGCGCCAGAACGGCAGTGCGTCCTCGATCCGGTGCACCGCGATCCCGATGTGGTCGATTCCGGTCACGCGGCGACGCTCCCGATCCCCGCACCCGTGGCGCGGCGACGTTAACGGCGTCCGGCGCGAGCGGCAATCGCGCCGAGCGGGGCGCCGCGGTCAGAAGACGACCGGCGCCCGGTAGCTCCCGAACACCGCCTCGAGGTCGCTGCAGATCTCTCCGATCGTGGCGCCGGCGTCCACCGCCTCGATGAGCGGCGGCACGAGGTTGGCCCGTCCGGCGGCCGCGTCGACCACGCGCGCGCGCGCCGACCCCGCCTTCGCAGAGTCGCGGCGCGCGCGGAACTCCACGACCTGGCGGCAGCGCTCCTCCTCGAGCGACGGGTCGAGCCGGAAGTCGACCTTCGGCGGCGGCTGTTCGGGGAGCACGTGCTGGTTCACGCCGACGACCGCGAGCTCGCCGCGCTCGATCGCGCGCTGGTGCGCGGCGGCGGAGCGGTGGATCTCCTGCTGCACGAAGCCGCTCTCGATCGCCTTCACGGCGCCGCCCATCGCGTCGATCCTCGCGATCAGCGCGCGCGCCTCGGCCTCGATCCGGTCGGTGAGGTCCTCGACCAGCGGCGTGCCGCCGAGCGGATCGATCACCCGGGTGACCCCGCTCTCGGCCGCGATCACCTGCTGCGTGCGAAGCGCGAGGCGGGCCGACGGCTCGCCCGGCAGCGCGAGCGCCTCGTCCCACGCGTTGGTGTGCAGCGACTGCGTGCCGCCGAGCACGGCCGCGAGCGCCTGGATCGTGACGCGCACCACGTTCACCTCGGGCTGCTGCGCCGTGAGCGTCGAGCCGCCCGTCTGCGCGTGGAAGCGCAGCGCCATCGACTCCTTCCGGCGCGGGTGGAAGCGCTCCTCCACCAGCCTCGCCCACAGCCGCCGGGCGGCCCGGAACTTCGCCACCTCCTCGAACAGGTCGTTGTGCGCCGCGAAGAAGAACGAGAGGCGGCCGGCGAACGCGTCGATCTCGAGGCCCGCCGCCAACGCCGCGTCCACGTAGGCCACGCCGTGCGCCAGCGTGAAGGCGACCTCCTGCACCGCGGTGCAGCCGGCCTCGCGCATGTGGTAGCCCGAGATCGAGATCGGGTTGAATCGCGGCGCCTCGCGCGTCGTCCAGGCGATCACGTCGGTCACGAGCCGCAGCGACGCGGCCGGCGGGAAGCGCCAGGTGCCGCGCGCCGCGTACTCCTTCAGGATGTCGTTCTGCACCGTCCCCGCCAGCGCCGAGGCGGCGACGCCGCGGCGGCGCGCGACCGCCGCGTAGAGCGCGAGCAGGATCGCCGCGGTCGAGTTGATCGTCATCGACGTCGAGACCCGGTCGAGCGGAATGCCGGCCAGGAGCTCCTCGAGGTCGTCGATGCAGGCGATCGAGACGCCCACGCGGCCCACCTCGCCGCGCGCCATCGGCTGGTCGGGATCGAAGCCGATCTGCGTCGGCAGGTCGAACGCGGTCGAGAGCCCGTCCTGCCCGTGCTCGAGCAGGTAGCGGAAGCGGCGGTTGGTGGCCGCCGCGCCGCCGAAGCCGGCGTACTGCCGCATGGTCCAGAGGCGGCCGCGGTACATGGTCGGATAGGGACCGCGCAGGAACGGCGGCTCGCCCGGCAGTCCGAGCTGCGGCGCGTAGAGCGGCTGCGGCTCGATCATGCGCTAGGCTCCGGGGCGTGGAAGAGCGCCGACTGTACCCGTCGCCGCGCGCGCCGGCATCGCCGACGACGCTCAACGCGGCGCTGCTGGCCCGCCTGCACGCGGCGCCGTCGGCCGAGGCGCTGCGCGACGATCGCGGCGGGGTCACGCGCGGCGAGCTCTCCGCGGCGAGCGGGCGGCTCGCGTTCGCCCTGCTGCAGTCGGGAGTGCGCCGCGGCGACCGGCTGCTGCTCGGGCTGCCGGCGGGACGCGCCTTCGCCACCACGCTGCTGGCGGCGCTGCGACTGGGCGCGGTGGTGGTTCCGGTCCACCCGCGCGCGAAGCCGCGCGAGCTGCACCACCTGGTCTGGGACGCCGGTCCGCGCGTCGCGTGCGCCGCGGAGCCGCTGCGCGACCTCGTGCGCGCCGCCGCGCCGGCGGTGCGGCGGCTCGAGCCCGACGAGCTCCTCGCGCAGCCGCTCGAGGACGCCGGCGTGGAGCTGCGCCACGACCACGCCGGGATCACGGCGGCGCCGGAGGACCCGGCGCTCATCCTCTACACCTCGGGAACGACGGGGAAGCCGAAGGGCGCCGTGCACACGCAGGGCTCGCTCGCCGCCAACCTGGCCGCGCTGACGGAGGCGTGGGCGATGGGAGCCCACGACCGGCTGCTGCACTGCCTTCCGCTCAACCATCTGCACGGGATCGCGGTGGGGCTGCTCGGCGCGCTCGTGAGCGGCGCGGCGGTCGAGCTCGCGGGCGGGTTCGACGCGGCCGCCGTGCTCGAGCGGCTGGCGGCCGCGCGCGCCACGCTCTTCTTCGGCGTGCCGGCCATGTACGCGCAGATGGTGGAGCACGGCCCGGGCGCGCCGCTCCCGGCGATGCGCCTGTTCGTGTGCGGCTCGGCGCCGCTCGCGCCGGCGCTCAAGCGCGCGTTCGAGGCGCGCTTCGGCCACGTGATCCTCGAGCGCTACGGCGCCACCGAGACCGGGATCCTGCTCTCGCAGGAGCTGCACGGCGCGCGGCCGGCCGGCTCGGTAGGTCGACCCCTGCCGGGGATCGAGGCGCGCATCGAGCCGTCCCCGGGTGGAGGGTCGGCGGCGGGCGGCGCGCATGGGGACGAGGGCGAGCTGTGGGTGCGGGGAGCGTCCCTCTTCCGCGGCTACCACGAGGACGACGAGGCGACGGCTCGCGCGACCGCCGACGGCTGGTTCCGCACCGGCGACCTGGTGCGACGCGGCTCCGACGGCAGCTTCTCGATCCTCGGACGCCTCGCCGGCGACATGCTCAAGGTGAAGGGACATCGCGTGGGCGTGCTCGAGATCGAGGCCGCCCTCGCCGAGCACCCCGGGGTCGCGGAGGCGGCGGTGGTGGGCGCACCCGACCCGGAGTGCGGCGAGGTCCCGGTGGCGTTCGTGAAGCGGCGCGACCGCGCGCTCGACGGGGCCGCCCTGCTCGCGCACGCCGCCGCCGTCCTCGCCCCCTACCAGGTGCCCGGACGGATCGAGTTCGTCGACGACTTCCCGCGCACGGGGCCCGGCAAGATCGACCGCGCCGCGCTGCGGGCGCGGGCGGCGACGGGCCGCTGACGCGGGTGCCCGGCGCGCCGGGTTCAGGCGCGCAGGCCGCGCAGGAAGTCGAGCAGCTCGGCGAGGTCGGGAGCGAGCGGCGCCTCGACGCTGATCTCGCGGCCGTCGACCGGATGGACGAAGCGGATCCGGAACGCGTGCAGCGCCTGCCGGCGGATCGCCGGGAGCGGGCGGCCCTGCTTCTCGCACTCCTCGAGCAGGCGGCGGAACTGCTGGCCCGCCTGCCGGCCGTAGAGCGGATCGGCGACGCAGGGGTGGCCGAGGTGGGCGAGGTGCAGCCGGATCTGGTGGGTCCGGCCGGTGAGCGGGAAGGCGCGCAGGTAGGTGTAGCCGGGCAGCCGCTCGAGCACCTCGTAGAACGTCGACGAGGGCTTGCCCTGCTCGACGTCGATCTTCTGGCGCTCGGGATGGCGGAAGTCCTGCGCGATCGGCAGGTCGACGTAGTCCGACTGGAGCGCGATCTTGCCGACGACGACCGCCCGGTACTCCTTGCGGACGGTGCGCGTCTTGAACTGCTGGGTCAGCTTCCAGCGCGCCTGGTTGCTGAGCGCGCACAGCATGACGCCGGAGGTGTCGCGGTCGAGCCGATGCACGATGCCCGGTCGCTCGAGCGACCCGACGGTGGCGACTCGCGGGTAGCGCGCCAGCAGCGCGTTCACGACCGTGCCGCTCTGTCCGCCGATGCCGGGGTGCACGAGCATCCCCACCGGCTTGTCGATCGCCACCAGGTGGTCGTCCTCGTAGAGCACGCGCAGCTCGATCGGCTCCGGGGCGGGCGCGCGATCGGGCGGCAGCGTCGGGTCAACCTCGACGGCGTCGCCGGCCACGACCGGGTAGGCCGGACGGACGGCGCGGCCGTTGACGAGCACGCCGCCCGCCTCGATGCGCTGCACCAGGAACGAGCGCGAGTAGGTCGGGCGGAGCCGCCTGCCGAGCCAGCGATCGAGCCGCTCCCCCGCCTCGGCCGGGGCGACCGTGAGCGCGATGCGGGCCGGCGCCCGCCCCTCGATCTCCACCGGCTCTCCGTCCTGCGCTTCGCTCAAGGGGCCCTCGATGCCAGAACCGCCGTCGGCTCCTTTCATATCGGCAGCCGCGACCGTTCCTCGCCTGGGCGCCGTTGATGGCGCCGTGCGCTCCTGCTAGCGTCCCCCCCGGCCCACACCGTCGCGCCGCATCGTGCCAGGTCGGGGGAGGAGGCCGCGACATCGAAGGAGCGCCTGTCGGAGCCGCCGGGAAGCCGACCGTCCTGGTCGTCGACGACGACGTCGATCTCCTGGAGCTGGTGCGCTCGAGTCTCGAGGCGGAGTTCGGCGTCGTCGCCACGCCCGATCCGTCCCATGCCGCCGAGCTGGTCGGCTCGCGCCGCTTCGACCTCCACCTCTACGACCTCTCGATGGAGCCGCTGCCCGGGATCGAGCTCTTGCTGCTGACGCTCGCGAGCTCGGCCGACGCGCCGGTCGTGCTGATGACGGGCGAGCCGTCGATCGAGCGCGCCGTCGAGGCGCTGCGGGCCGGCGCGACCGACCTGCTGCTGAAGCCGCTGCGGTTCGATCAGCTCGGCGCCTCGCTGTGGCGCGCGCTGCGCAAGGCGCGGGCGCGCGCGCCCGGCTCGGCGGTGCGCGTCGCCGCGGTGCACGAGGCGCTCACGCGCGCGGTCGAGGCCAAGGACCCGACGACCCACGGCCACGGCGACCGGGTGCGCCACCTCTGCTCGATCGTCGGCGGCGCGATCGGGTTGTCGCAGCGCGAGCTCGCCATCCTCGAGGGCGCCGCCGCCCTGCACGACATCGGGAAGATCGGGGTCCCGGACGCCGTGCTCTCCAAGCCGGGAAAGCTCACGCCCGCCGAGTACGACCTGATCAAGCGCCACCCGGAGGTGGGTGCGCGCATCCTCGAGCCGGTTCCGGGCATGGAGGAGGTGCGCCGCTGCGTGGTCGAGCACCACGAGCGTTGGGACGGACGGGGCTATCCCAACGGCCGTCGCGGCGAGGAGATCTCGGTGCCGGGAAGGGTGCTGATCCTCGCCGAGGTGTTCGATGCGCTCGCGCACGCCCGCTCCTACAAGCCGGCGTGGCCGAAGCCGGAGATCGAGCGCTTCTTCCGCGCCGGACGCGGCACCCACTTCGACCCCGGGCTCGCCGACGCCTTCGTGGACCTCCTGGAGCGAGACTTTGAACTCCTTGTCCACCCTCAGCCGATGGGATGAGAGGGCGTGGCGGCCCGCTGCTCGCCCGCCGCGCCCGACCTGTTACCGCCGCGCCGATCGTCCCTAGCCCTACCGGATCCATGCCTTCCGTGAGCGGTGGAACGAGACCGCGAACCTTGCCGGCTCCCCCAGCGCCGCTATGTTCCGCCCGATTCCGGCCGCGCCGGAGCCTTCCGGAGTCGGCGCGCCGCGCCATCCCCCCGACCTGCGTGCCGCCCGAACGCGCATCCCCCCGACCCGGAGGCGACTGATGCCGTTGGTCTCGCCGAGCTTCCAGGTGAGCGTCGCGCTCGCCGCGATCGCCGCCTGCGCCCTGGCGTCCCGAGACGGTGAACCGGCCGTCGCGGCTCCGGTCCACGCGACCGCGGCTCCCCGCGGACTGCGCACCGACGTCCGCAGCCAGACCGGCGGCGCGACGCTCGGCGAGGTCCCCACGAACATGGTGTTCGTGCCGGGCGGCACGTTCACGATGGGGTTGCCGGAGGCGACCCTGCTCGAACTGTTCAAGAACTCCGACAACCGCGCCGCCGCCGACCACCTGGTCGCGATGTACCCCGAGCACGTGGAGCAGGTGCAGGACCTGCTGGTCGACAAGTTTGAGGTCTCGAACCTCCAGTACAAGACCTGGCTCGACGCCCACCAGATGTCGCCCAACGAGTCGCTGATCAAGTACAACTGGATCTCCTTCAAGAACGGCAAGCCAATCGAAGGGCTGCCCGAGGGCCAGGAGAACCTGCCGATCCGGGCGGTCTCCGCCGAGGACTCGGGCGCCTGCGCGCGCTGGCTCGGCAAGCGGCTGCCGACCGAGATCGAGTGGGAGTACGTCGCCCGGCGCGGCCTCAAGAAGGACCAGGTCTACCCGTGGGGCTCCGGCTTCCAGGCGTGGGATCGGACCAAGTGCGCCAACTCCGCCAACGCGGCGCGCGGAGCCCAGGGATCGCAGACCTTCGCGCCGGGCACGTGGAAGGAGGACGTCAGCGTCGACGGCGTGTTCGACCTGTGCGGGAACGTGGCCGAGTGGACCGCCTCCCCGTTCGAGCCCTACCCCGGTTTCCAGCCCCTCGAGCTCAAGGAGGGCCGGAACAAGCGGACCGTGCGCGGACTCTTCACCGCCGAGAAGCGGGTCTACCGCGGCGGCAACTACCTCGAGGGCAACCACCTCACCAACAATCTCGTCTACCGCGGCGGCTTCGTTCCTTCGGCGGAGGTCGAGGTGATCGGCTTCCGCTGCGTGATGTCGGCGCTCCCCGGCTTCGACCAGCTGCGGTCGGCCGAGCGGACCCTCACGCTGCTCGCCGACATCAAGGGACGGCTCGAGTTCACGCCCGACGCCATCGCCGCTCAGCTCGTGCAGTACGTCGACCCGGAGAGCAACGTCGCCCGCGGCTCGAAGCATTTCGCCTTCACGCGCGTCACCTCGATCCCGTCCCCGATCCTCAAGATCGAGAACGACTCGGTCGAGAAGCCGGCGCTGCTCGCCGTCTTCACCACCTCCACCCCCGTCGCCGACCCGCCGCTCCCGCCCGGCTCCTACGGGATCTTCTTCCGCGGCAAGGGGCTCACCGAGGCGCAGAAGAAGGAGATCGAGGCGGCCAGGAAGGAGAAGCCCGACGCCAAGGGCGGGACGGAGAAAGGCGGCGCCGGCAAGGGCGCCAGGGGATCCGGCGGCCGGAAGGGCGAGCCCGCGAAGACCGGCGACAAGGCCGCGGGCGGCGGCGCGAAGGACGCGCCGCCCGGCGACGCCAAGCCCGGCGACGGCGCGACGCCGGCCGACGGCGAGGCGAAGGGAGACGCTTCCGCCGAGGAGACGGCCGTGAGCGCCGGGCCGCCGACGCTCGTCGACTACCCGAAGGACATCAACGTCCTCCTGATCAAGAACGAGGCCGACGCGATCGTCGGCTGGCGGCCGGCGAAGTACGTCGAGCAGGGGATGCAGCCCACGCGGCTGACCTACACGCCGGGCGCGAGCAGCCCCAAGCAGGCCTCGGTCTCGGCCGGAGGCGCGGGGATGATCACGCCGCCGCGCGACGTGGCGCGCATCGAGTTCGTGGTGAAGATCGGGACGAGCAACCGCTACCCGCGCTTCGAGCTGGCGCTCGAGTTCGAGGCGGGGAGCTTCGTTCCGGTGGAGCCGCCGGCGCCGCCGCAGCCCGCCGCCGGCGGAAGACCGGGCGCCGCGGGCCGCCGCTGACCGTCGTCCCGGGTCGCCGGACTCATCCACTCAGCGAGCCGATCGCCTCGTCGAGCTTCGCGATCTCGCCGGCGAGCAGCGCCAGCCGCTCGCGCTCGCGCGCCACGACCTCCGGCGGCGCCCGGGCGACGAAGCCCTCGTTCCCGAGCTTCGCCTCGGTGGCGCGCCGGTTCTGTTCGGACTTCTCCCGGCGCGCGCGCAGGTCGCGCAGCCGCGCCTCCCGGTCGATCAGACCTGCGAGCGGCAGGTAGAGCTCGGCGCTCCCGAACCCCGGGAGCGCCACCACCTCGACGTCGGAGTCGGGCGGTCGCGGCGCGGCCGGATCGAAGGCGGCGAGGACGCAGCGCGCGAGGCGCTGGAACCACGG